>Ga0268299_1001716_pt1 | contig 33971 bp, 38 predicted proteins | sample NOBtaG_FD_193484 | JGI IMG/M metagenome (GOLD analysis project Ga0268299, IMG submission 193484) | Activated sludge microbial communities from bioreactor in Nijmegen, Gelderland, Netherland - NOB reactor | ecosystem: Engineered > Bioreactor > Aerobic > Activated sludge | place: Netherlands... | reverse complement strand
ATCTTAGCCGGCCCCATGTTGACCATCGCGATCATCGGGTTGGGGGTCAATCTCGCAAGCATGTGGTTGCTCCACAAGGGAGCCGATGAGAGCTTGAATCTTCGCGGCGCCTACTTCGAAGTGCTGGGTGATGCCATTGCCTCGCTGGGCGTCATCGCCGCCGCGCTGATCATTCAATGGACAGGATGGACACTTGCCGATCCGCTGATCAGCGGAGCGATCGGCCTGTTCATCCTGCCTCGAACCTGGAATCTGATCAAACAGGCGGTCCACATTCTAATGGAAGGCGTTCCACCGCATCTGGACGTCCGAGAGATTGAGACAGCCATGCGCGCGTCTCATGGTGTCCGAGATGTCCACGATCTCCATGTCTGGACACTGACCTCAGGCAAGGAGGCAATGAGCGCTCATATCGTTGTGGATGATTTGTCGGATGGCCAGCATGTCCTCAAGGATCTCCAGGAACTCTTGCGTCAGCGGTTCGGTATTGAGCACACGACGGTCCAGCTCGAAAGCGACCGCTCGCCGCTCCTCAAAATCAGCCCCGGGATCAAACCATGAAACATGGGATCCTTGGTAGCGTGAGTCCGCCAGCGCGGGAAGGATGAGTGATTGCGAGGAGATCTTTCACACTTGTGCACCGTAAGGCCTGTCCTTTCCGCTAGCGGAATGACGGCATAAGCCCAGAAGCCGCGCCGCCGGAAGCTTAAGGGATGAGATTAGGAGGAAATATGAGTTTGTGAGGGTGGATGAGCGGTGCTCTGTTGGTTGTCCTGATGACTGGGTGTGTCCACGAGCATCACCAGTATCAACCACTGGTTGCTCCGGCCGCAACGAAGGAGTCCGCTGCCACTCATAATCAACAGAGAATCACATTGTTCAACCAAGGACGTTTAGATGCGGCGAAACAGCATTTCGAACAAGCCGTAGCTGATAATCCCGCGTTGGCACAGGCCCATTACAATCTTGGGCTTGCACTGTATCAACTGGGGAGTACAGCCGATGCTCGGAAACACTTGTCGAAGCAGCCAACCTCGCACCGGGCGATAAGGTGATCTGGAATTCGCCGGGACTTGCTCCTCATGGTAAGGTCGAAAAGCCTCATGAGCCAGGTGAGAAACCCAGTCCATTTGGCGACGGCCACAGCCACTAAAAAGCAGACCAATGGTGTTGGGCCTCACTGCTCAGACAGGCACGGTGGAACTACAGCCATACTCAAACCCGCTTCTGACAGAGGGGTGGCGACATGAGGCTCAATTGTCGTGACGATTTTCGGTGGTTTCCAATTATGATGCTTGTGGCTCTCGCTCCTGCCGCGATCAGCGGCTGTGCCGGAACACCTTCCTCTCGCCATGCCACGGCCAAGCAGGTGCTCCTCGGCAAAACCGAGTCGGATGTCCTGGCTTGCGCGGGCTCGCCGCAGAAGGTTTCGTCGAAGGATGGTCTGAGGGTGTTGAGCTACTACAAAGAGGGAGGATTGCTCGAAGAGTCGTTCCCTGGAACGAAGGGCAGCCGTCCCGAAGGCGTGCGGCATGCCTGTACGGCCATCGTGACGGTGGAGCAGGATCGGGTCATCCAGGTGGAGTACCGCACGACGCCGGAATCAACGGCCATGCATGAGCATTGTGAAGAGATCTTTCAGCGCTGCGAGCCATAGACCCAATGGTCAATCAAGCGCTGATGGAACGAGGTAATAACGGCCGAAGCAAGCGATGAGGGGCGTGGCGTCCGGAGCAATTAACGGCGTGTGCGCGAAGCGCCACCGCCTCACCGCGGTTACCCTGATCCTTCTCTGCCTAAGCGGTGGATGCGCTGGCTGGTGGTCCAGGAAACTGCCGCCGCCAGACCCCGCGCTGAAGATTGTGGTGGCACAGATTACGCTGGAGGCACCCATCACAAAGAGTACACAAATGCAGACGTTCGAGGAGACACCGTCTCCAGAGATCGAACCGGTCATGCGGACTCAGCTTATCGAGGAGGTAGAACTTAGAGCGCAGCGGCTGTTGACGGAACTGTTGGCGGCGCAACAGGGATTCCAGGTCATGCCATTCGGCGAGACCCGTCGTCTGTTCGGCAATCTCGACCTTCGGCGGGGACGGCTCAGTGACGCGCAACTCCGTGCCCTTGCCGACGAGAGCGGGGCCGATATCATTGTCACAGGACGCATTCCCGATTATGGTGCCGTGCGCTGGCAGTACTGGGTGGGAGGTTGGGCCATGACGGCGACCGCTCATCTCATGATCGTCGGTTTCGCCTCAGGCTGGAACCCGGCCGTGGTGGGTGGCTTCATGGCGCTCGATCTGTCCACGGATCTGCCGTTTTGGTGGGGCGGGGCGTATGCCTTTGGCTGGGGACTTCGACCCGTGCGGGTCCAGGTCGAGGCCGTGCAGACAGGGCCCTGTGGCGGACCGCTTTGGAATACAGAGACCGTCAGGGTCCTGATTCCCGGGAAAACTCTCGCCGTGTTTCCTCCTGAAGAACGACGGCGGAAAGAGGTTCAGCTTGGGGTCAACGTGGAACGCGCCATCCGAGACATTGCCGATGCCGCAGGCCAGTCGCTTCGACTGAAGCCATGTGGGCCAGAACCGGAATCCGAACAGGCGCGGCAATGAGGAGTTAGTTGAGAGCTGAAGGAGACAGCCATGCACGAACCAATGATGGGGCTTTGGGGATGGGTTGGCTATGCTGTGATGGTCGCCTTTTGGTCGATGCTGATTGTCGTGCTGGTCCTATGGGTCAAGTCATGGCTAGAGCAAGGACGGCCTGGCTCAGCCTCTGGCGACCAGGAAACGGCCTTGGAGATCCTGAAGAAACGCTATGCCCGTGGGGAGATCAGCAAAGAGGAGTTTGAAGAGAAGCGCAAGGATCTCCTTTAAGAATCCGAAAGGGGCAGAAGTCCAATGACTACCCTACGAGTGCCACGCTCCCAGTAGCAGGTCAACACTGATGGAGTCCCGGAAGGAGTTGATGGATAACGACCATGATCGAGGTTTCGCCGGCCCCTGGTGGCGATACCCGGTTCTGCGCAATGCGCTGATGGCTGGCGTGCTGACGGGCGTGGGATTTGCGCTGGCTCATCTGGGTGTGATCTCCGGACAAACCGAGGTGCTGTTCTATGTCGTGGCCATTCCGCTGGGCGGCTACCACTGGGGCTGGGAAGCCCTGGAGGCGCTGATCCAGGAGCGGGTCGTCGGGATCGACTTCCTCATGCTGGCGGCCACCGTCGGATCCGGCATTCTGGGACTGTGGGATGAAGCGGCCTTCCTGGTGTTTCTCTATGGCTCGGCCGAGGGCTTGGAAGAATATACCTATGCGCGGACGCGCTCGGCCATCCGCGCGCTCCTGGACCTGGCGCCCAAAGAGGCTCATGTTCTCCGCAACGGCCAGGAAGTCACGATTCCCGCCGAAGCACTCCAGGTCGGAGACCGGTTCCTCGCCCGGCCCGGCGAGACCATTCCGACCGACGGGGTGATTCGGATCGGAAGTTCCAGCCTGGATGAAGCAGCCGTCACCGGTGAATCCGTTCCGGTCGATAAGGTCCCCGGCATGAAAGTCTTTGCCGGAACCCTCAACCGGCAAGGGCTCCTGGAGATCGAGGCGACCGCCTCGTTTCAGAACAACACGCTGGCCAAGATTATTCACCTGGTGGAAGCGGCGCAGGAGCACAAGGGGCAAGCCCAGCAATGGATCGAGCGTTTCGGTCGCCGCTACAGCCCCGCCGTGCTGCTGGCCTCGGTCGGATTCCTCGTGGTGCCGTGGCTTCTCGGCTTACCACTGGAGGACTGGGCCGAGCGCGCGGTGGTGCTCCTGGTGGCGGCCGCTCCGTGCGCGCTGGTGATGTCCACTCCGGTGGCGACCGCGGCCGCGATCGGCTGGGCGGGCAAGCATGGCATCCTCATCAAAGGCGGCGTGCATCTGGAGCATCTCGGGGGAATCCGCATTGCCGCCTTCGACAAGACCGGGACCCTCACGGCCGGCAAACCGGTTGTCACGGACATCATCGCGCTCAATGGCTCACCGGCCGAGTTGCTCGCTGTGGCAGCCGGCATCGAGTATGGGTCTGAACATCCGCTGGCGCGGGCCATCCTCGAGAAAGCACGGGCTGAGGGGCTTGCTCTGAGGTCGATGCAGGATTTTCAGGCCCTGACAGGCGTGGGAGCGACTGCAGTGTCTGATGGTGTGAGATGGTATGTCGGCAGTCCGGCGCTGTTCGAAGATCTTGGGGTCACGCTGGACGCCGGTCGTGCGGAGGTGCGGACCCGGCAGGCCCAGGGGAAAACCGTCGTCCTCGTGGGAACGAACCAAGACCTGCGCGGGATGCTCATCTTGCAGGATCCCATCCGCGAAGGGGCCAAAGACGTCATCCTTGACCTCCGCCAGTTGGGACTGCGCACGGTCATGCTGACAGGGGACAACGCAAGCACGGCCCGCACCGTCGCCGAGAAGCTCAGCCTCGATGACAGCCTGGCGGACCTCAAGCCGGAAGACAAGGTCGAGGCCGTGAAGGAGTTGGAACGGCGCCATGGACCGGTCCTGATGGTCGGCGACGGGATCAATGATGCGCCGGCCCTGGCTGCTGCGACCTGCGGAGTGGCGATGGGGACGGCGGGAAGCGATGCGGCCATCGAGGCAGCAGATGTGGCGCTCATGGCCGATGATCTGGCGAAGGTGCCCGAGGTGCTCCGGCTTGCGCGGAGAGCGAAGCGGATCAGCACTCAGAATATTGTCTTCTCTCTCCTGCTACTGGCCATTCTCATCCCCCTGGCCGTGGGCGGCGTCCTGAGCGTGGCCTTGGCCGTCCTCGTCCATGAAGTCAGCGAGCTGATCGCTGTCGCGAATGGGCTCCGAGTCGCCCGAACGTGAAGCAAGACTGAGTGGGCGTGCCTCTAGCCAAGCTTACACGTCCTGACCCCAAGCTGAACGTGTCCGATGGCAATAGGGAGGCGATCGCTCCTCTTTCGGGGGCATGTCCCTATTCGCCTCGAGTGGTTCTTTATAAATCATCACCGTGACCCCTTGCACCTTCCAGTTGGAGGAAGGTTTAGTATGGCCACTATGGATACGGAGCCGCTCACAATTCGGCGGGTGGCAAACCGCACAGGAGTCTCGTCAAAGACTCTGCGCTACTGGGAGGAGGTGGGCCTTCTGCCGAAGGCCGCACGGGAAAGGAAAGGTCAGGGTCTTGACTTTGACGATGCACCCACCCAACTGGTCGTTGGGAGGTTTCGCGTGTGGCCAGATGACAAACTCAAGACCCCCGTCCTGTCGTGTCCCTTCGGTTGAACGGGATTGATTGTCCCGAGCAAGGCCAGCCTTTCGGAAAGAAAGCTAAACAGTTCACGTCCACTATGGTCTTCGGCAAGGAAGTCACCATTCATGTTGTGGCTCGACAGGTACGGGAGAACGATTGAGGAGATCATGCTTGGCGACGGTCGAAACCTCAACCGAGAACTCGTGAGAGCTGGTTTCGCCTGGTGGTACCGGAAGTATTCGACTTCACGCTTGGCGATCTCGAAGATGAGGCAAGGCTTGCAAAGCAAGGTCTGTGGGCAGATCCAAACCCCATTCCGCCGTGGGAGTGGCGGAAGCGGAAGCAGCCGAACCGCTGAGGGGTGGACTCATGGCCACGCTACGGTTGGAGGCGGCCGATGTAGGTCGATGCAGATCGGTTAGAGGAAGGCAGCGGGACGAGCTCGTCTGGGCTACGCGTTGTCCGATGCTGTCTCCACACTAGTACACAATGGTCCGGTCCGCTTCGGCAAAATGTTGCACCATGCGGTCCAGCGGAATCGGCGTGAATGCGGATGCGACTCGAGCGGGATCAATCTTGTAGAGCAGCATCATCGTCAGGTTGCCGTAGATTTCGACGCCAAGCTTGTTCTTGAGGAAGTCGAAGTAGTCGCCATAATTATGCGGCACCTGCTCCAACGACACGCCCCATCTGTTGGGAGAGACTCTCACGTTCACGTTCCGGGAGTGCGGCACGATCCAATGCGGTACTGCCTGGGCGGAAGATACTGTTAACCACGCCAAAGCCCTTCGTGACCGAAGTCACCGCGCTGGCATCCACCAGAATGGTCACCTTGTGGCCCGCCTTGACCGCGGCCCATGCGACATTCGGTACAGCGCAGATCTGTGCGTCATCTTCGGCCAAGGAGGTCTTCATGTGGATCAGAAACCGCTCGGCGCTGGCCTGTTGAGCCTGTACCGTGGGGCTCCAGACCAAGACTACAATCACCAGCAGGGCCTTCAGAACGCTGGCTCGCTTCATAGACGTGGACCTCCTCCCCCGATCATAGAATGCAATGCCTCTCAATAACCGGCTCAGGCTTAACGTTCAGGCGTGTCGTGTCCCTCAGGGGCATGGAGACAACACGCGTCAGTCGGTTGTGCGGATTCAGTCCGTTCCTTGAAGGCTGCAAAGGCCTTGAGCGCCCATTCTTCCCCTGGACAGCCCTGCATCGTCATCGCCACCTCCAGAAATTCAAGAAGCTCCTTTTGACTGATCCCCTTCTCGATGGCCAGTGCGACATAGGCGCGAATACAGGGTTCGCACCGGATCGCGATGGAGAGAGTCAAGGCCGCGAGGACTTTGTATTTCGCTGGAACTTCGACATCCACGTAGGCTTCCTGGCGCATGCGCAAGAGTCCGCCCGTGACCTTGGGGCTCAAGCGGCAGAATTCTGTAAACAGACTGTCGTTCGTCGTGCTCATGGGCTCACTTTCCCTGCCTTCCTGTTTCCAGCCAAGGGTGCGCGAGGCGTGCGAGCCGGAGGCCCTTGCTCGGATGCAGTACCTTTCTCGTCCTGCTCCAATCCCTGAAGGATCGGACATTGCTCCGTTGGCAGCCCCTCCCGACAGGCACGCATCACTCTCTCTAGCGAGTGGGCCATAGCCTGAAGAGCCTGGATCTTGGTTTCGACTTGCGTCAGTTTGATCTGTGCCTGTCGCAGCACATCCCCGCAACGAGCTCTTGAGTTGAGACGGAGATTCAACAACTCGGTGATCTCGTGCAATGTGAACCCCAAGGCCTGTGCATTCTTGATAAACCGGAGGCGCTGGTTCTCCGTTGGCCCGTAGAGCCGGTAACCCGATGGTGTCCGCGTGGTCGGCTGTAACAACTTCCGTCGCTCATAGAACCGGACGGTCTCGATATTCACGCCAGCAGCTTTGGCTAACTGACTGATGGTCACTCCTGAGGCCATCGTCACACCTCCTGCGTAACGATACACCCTGTACCATAGTATCGAGTCAAGGGCTGGGGTGGGGGGCATGGGTCACTTTAAGACCCGATGATTTGGCCTGCGCCCTCTTGACTCAGTACCATGGTACAGGCTGTAGACTGTGGTCCCTCGAAAGGAGGTGACCCGCAATGTGTTCATGGGTGGAGCAACTGGGTTTCTGCCCCTATGAATTCGCAAGCCGTGTGTGGCATTGGCTCGTGGGGTGAGGGAGCAGAGCCTGAGGAATGGGGTGGCGGAGTTCTTACGGAGTCTCCGTCGCCCCGGTTCTCGATGAAAATCCATAGTGCCTCGCGATCAGGATGCGAAGGTCATACGACTCCTTCTGGCTCTTTCCAGGCACAGTGGAAGCTGGACTACCAGCCGGCCTATTGTCCCCAGGTTCTCTGCTCTAGGTTGACTCTGGTTAAATCGGGGCGTAGTCTAAAGACCAAATTCCACGAGGAACGTATGCGGCGTATGCGTGTCATCTTCGCAGGGGCGTTGGTTCTGCTGTTGTTGATCTTCAGCTTCAACGCCTACGCTTGCCTGTTGCCACTGTTTGGTGTTCCGCAAGCGGCGATGGGTGGCAGCTGCGCGGACCCGCAGGACCAGCCGGTCCGCCAGTTCTGCGACACCTTCACTACACTTGGCCTCCATGCTGCTTCAGACTTCCATCTCTCTGTTGATGTGCAGGTGGTGAGTCCGACCGAGGCCGCCCCGCTGACCTCGCTGATCAGCTTTTCTCTCCGGACACCCAGCATCCAGGGATACCCCGCACAAAGACCTCCACAGGACGCCTTGATCAGAACTACGGTCCTTCGGATCTGATCCCTTCACGTTTCTCTTTCAGAGCCTTCTTCTCATAGCTCCCTTCGCTTGGCCATCGTTGTAAGCGACCGGCTGCGCGCCCGCTCACCGGGGTTCGCGTTCGGAAGGGAAGAAACCGTGGAGGAGACCAACATGAAATGGATAGCGGGGCTGTTGTGCGTGAGCACCATGACGGCGAGTGTGGTCTTCGCGAGTGTAACCTTGGCCGAAGATCAGCTCGCGCTGAAAACACTGGATCTCTCGGGGGTGATTGCAGAGGCGCTGGCGCGGAATCCTGAAATCCAGGCGGCGCGCCAGCAATGGGAGGCGGCCTCGAAACGAGTGCCGCAGGCGCGTTCGCTGGAGGATCCGAACCTGTCAATTCAATGGTGGAATGCCCCTGAATCCTTCAACCTGGGCCGGGCGCAGAATACCATCATCGGCCTGGCCCAGAAATTTCCATTCCCTGGCAAACTTGCGCTCAAAGAAGAGATTGCCATCCGGTCGGCCGAGATGACCGAGCAGGCGCTCCGCGCCAGGGAACGGGACCTGACCGCGCGCGTCAAGCAGGCCTACTACGATCTGTTCTTCGCGCACAAGGCCATCCAGATTCACCATGAGCAGGTCGATCTGCTGAAGCAATTTCTCGAAATCGCCACAGCAAAGTTTAGAACCGGAAAAGGCACCCAGGTGGATGTGCTCAAAGCTCAGGTGGAACTCTCCACCTTGTACCAGCGACTTCCCGTCCTGGAACAGCAGCGAGATACGGCTCAGGCCAGACTGAACACGTTGGTGGATCGAGATCCGAGATTTCCGCTGGACGCCCCACAAGCACCCCGAGAAGGTCGCTTCGACAAGGACCTTGAAGAGCTCTATCAGATCGCGACGACCGCAAGACCGGAGCTGAAAGCCGCTGAACTGGCCGTGCGGCGAAACGAGCAGTCTCGTGCGTTGGCGAGGCGACAGTACTATCCGGATTTCAACGTGGCTGTGCAGCGGTTCCAGAACTTTCAGGCCAACGATGGCTTCGGCGCTGTGGTGTCCGTGAACGTGCCCTTCGCGTTTTGGACCAAGTCGAAGTACGACGCCGCCGTCCACGAGGCGGCCGCAGGGATCGCGGCGGCACGGGCGGATCTTCACACGCTGGAAAACCTGACGCGTTTCCAGATCCGCGACCTGGTTGCCAGAGTCCGCGCCAGTTGGGAAGTGGCCGTGCTGTACCGGACCACCGTGGTGCCGCAAGCTGAACAAAGCGTGGAAGCGGCACGGGCCGGCTATCGCACTGGAAGAACGTCGTTTCTCGATTTGATTGAAGCCGACCGCGCGTTGCGGGAATTCCAACTGGCGTACTGGCGAGCGCTTGTCGACCGAGAAACGCGTCTGGCTGAGCTGGCACAGGTGCTCGGCACGGAATTGTAACGAGCGAGGGATGCGATGATGAAACGATCTCGGATACGACACCGAACCAGGTGGATCCTCATAGGAGCCGGCCTGATGATGGTGGCACTCGGCGCCTGGTTTGTGACCGGAGGAAAAAGCCAACTGGCATCCTCAGGCGGATCGATGCCAGGTAAGCAGTCAGAGGCTGTTCCACCGAAGGACGGCATGGCAGACATGTCGATGCCGGCGGGTGGGGAAAGCAATGTCTCTCAGGCCTATGCCATGGTACCGCCGGCCAGACAACAGTTGATCGGTGTCACGACGGCGGTGATCGAGGAGCGACCGTTGAAGACAACGACGCGGGCGGTGGGGCGGGTGGAGTACGACGAACAACGAATCACTCATGTCAATTTGCGGATTTCGGGGTGGGTTGATGAGTTGTTTGTGGATTTCACCGGCCAGTCGGTCCGCAAGGGACAGCCACTCTTCAATCTGTACAGTCCCGATCTGGTCGCCACTCAGGATGAATTTCTGCTGGCTCTCCGGAGCCGGGATAAGTTGAAAGACAGTCCTATTCCCGAGGTGCGCGAGCAGGCTGAGCAGCTGTTGGAGGCGACACGCGAGCGCTTGCGATTGTGGACCTTGACGGATACTCAGATTAACGAAATTGCCCGGCGGGGCAAGGCGAAGACCTATCTGACGATTTACTCGTCGGTGGAGGGTTATGTCATCGACAAGCAAGTCTTCAAAGGCATGTTTGTACAGCCCGAGACCCGATTGTACTCCATCGCCGACCTGAGTCAGGTCTGGATGAACGCTGAGGTGTACGAGTTCGAGGTGCCCTTCGTGAAGACCGGGCAGTTGGCGGCAGCGACATTTGCCGCCTATCCCGGCCAAGCCTTTCACGGGCGCGTGTCCTACATTTATCCGTATCTCAATCAAGAAGCCCGGACCGTGAAGGTCCGCTTGGAACTGCCGAATCCCCAAGTCCTCTTGAAACCTGAGATGTACGGCACCGTGCAGATCGACGTGAATCGGGGTGTTCAACTGGCGTTGCCGGAAGGGGCGTTGCTGGATTCAGGGACCCGTCAAATTGTGTTTGTGGTTCGCGGTGAAGGTCTCTTCGAGCCGCGCGAAGTTACCGTCGGTCCAAAGATAGGGACCTACTATGAAGTGCGAGAGGGGCTTCAGCCGGGGGACCGTGTCGTCACCTCCGGCAATTTCCTGATCGATTCCGAGAGCAAACTCATGGCCGCCACGAACATGATGGGTTCTCTTGGGATGGGCGGCATCAGGATGGAGCAGGCTCAGATGGGCCAGATGGATATGGGTGAAATGCCAAGGGGAACTCCCGAGAGGAGGAAGGCGACGGCCGGCAGGAAGGCTGGAGACCTGACACTGGCACTTGTGACGGAACCTGCCTCACCGCGAATTGGCGAGAACCTCATCCGCGTCACGATTAAAGGTGAGGGAGGGAAGCCGGTAACGAACGCCATTGTTCAGCTCACCTACACGATGCCCATGCCGGGCATGATGCCGGCGACGGTGCCGATGAAACGGGGGAAGGATGGTGCCTACGAGGCGAAGGTCAATCTCGGCATGGAGGGGCAGTGGAATCTGACCATCACTGTGCAGCGCGCGGGCCAGCCCGACGTGAATGAAACCTTCTCGGTTACAGCAGGTGGCGGGGGATTGTCAGGCATGCTGGATAAGTGAAGGGAGCTTCATTAGTGACGACGCCAGTACGATGAGGCAAAAGAACGAAACAAGACCACGACCACAGGCGTGAGCGTGGTCAAACGTGTGGATTCTGTGCATGTTGCTTCCTCCCAACATCGGCAATGGAAACCATGGGCCTTTCCTCACGCACGTGGCCGGACGAGCTATTAATAGCTGAGCCATGATCGAACGCATCATCCAATGGAGCGCCAAGAATGGGGTGTTGGTGATGCTGGCCCTTGTGCTGGTGATGGGCTGGGGTCTTTGGGCCCTGTACCAGACTCCGCTTGATGCGATCCCCGACCTCTCCGATGTGCAAGTCATTGTCTTCACGGAATGGCAGGGGCGCAGTCCGGATCTGGTCGAGGATCAAATCACCTATCCCATCATTACCTCCCTGCTCGGCGCTCCTCACATCAAATCAGTCCGGGGGCAGTCTTTTCTCGGCCTGTCGTTCGTGTATGTCATCTTTGCAGACGGCACAGATATGTATTGGGCGCGCAGTCGTGTGCTCGAATATCTGCAGGGCGCATTGGGGAAGCTGCCGGAAGGGATCACGCCGACGATTGGACCAGACGCGACCGGTGTCGGCTGGATCTATCAGTACGCGCTCGTCGATCGGTCCGGCCGTCATGATCTTGCCGCCTTGCGCAGCTTTCAGGACTGGTATCTCCGGTACTGGCTGTGGAGTGTGCCTGGTGTCGCAGAAGTCGCATCAGTAGGCGGGTTCGTCAAGCAATATCAGGTGAACGTCGATCCGACGAAATTGCTCGGGTATCACATTTCCTTGAGCAAGGTGATTGAAGCGATTCGCCGAAGCAACAACGACGTAGGTGGGCGCGTCCTGGAAGTGAGCGAACGGGAATATATGGTGCGCGGGTTAGGCTACATTCGAACGCTCGAAGATATCCGGCAAGTCGCGATCGGGGCCGACCGGGGAGGGACGCCCATCACCGTGCAGGATGTCGCGCATGTCACCCTGGGGCCTGACATGCGCCGGGGTGTGACCGAGTTGGACGGCCAAGGGGAGGCGGTCGGGGGCATTATCGTCATGCGTTACGGAGAGAACGCCCTGGCCGTGATCGATCGCGTCAAAGAAAAGCTCGAGGAGATCAAGGGGTCCATTCCAGAAGGCATCGAGGTCGTGCCGGTCTACGATCGGTCGAGCTTGATTCTCCGGGCGATTGCGACACTGAAAGAAAAGCTCCTTGAGGTGAGCCTGGTGGTCAGTTTGGTGAGCCTAATTTTTCTTTTCCATCTCCGGTCGGCCCTCGTGGCCATTCTGACCCTGCCGGTCGCGATCCTGCTCTCGTTCCTCGCCATGTATTATCTCGGGATCACCTCCAACATCATGTCACTCGCCGGCATTGCCATCGCCATCGGTGCCATGGTGGATGCGGTCATCGTCATGATCGAGAGCGCCCACAAGCGGCTGGAGCAATGGGAGCAGCAACAGGCCGAGGGGAAGGGGCAGCAAGAGTCCCGGGAGACGATTATCATCCGGGCCGCACAGGAGGTCGGCAAGCCACTGTTTTTCTCGCTGCTCATAATCACGATCTCTTTCCTCCCGGTCTTCGGTCTTGAAGCACAGGAAGGACGGCTTTTTAAGCCCCTCGCCTGGACGAAGACAGCCTCGATGTTCTTCGCCTCGTTGGTGTCGATCACGGTGGCGCCATTGTTGATGGTGTGGTTGCTGCGAGGAAGGATCCGGTCGGAGGAAAGCAATCCCATCAATCGTTGGCTGATCCGACTGTATCGTCCGCTGGTGGCTGGGGCGGTACGGGCGCGCTGGCTGGTCATTCTCCTCGCCGTGTTAGCTGTCGCGGGCAGCCTCCCGCTCTATCAGAAACTCGGATCCGAATTCATGCCGCCCCTCAATGAGGGCACCATCCTGTACATGCCGACTGCGCTGCCAGGGATCTCGATCACCGAAGCAGCCCAGCTTCTGCAACGGCAAGACCAACTCCTCAAGCAGTTTCCGGAGGTCGAGCATGTGTTCGGAAAGGTTGGCCGAGCCAGAACGCCAACCGATCCGGCGCATCTCAGCATGGCTGAAACGGTCGTCACGTTGAAACCCGAGGAAGAGTGGCGGTCTGGCATGACGTGGGACGCATTGATTGCGAAGATGGATAAGACCGTGAGATTTCCCGGGATGCCGAACATCTGGTGGATGCCTATACAGACTCGGACGGAAATGCTTGCCACCGGCGTTCGAAGCAATCTGGGCATTAAGATCCTGGGCCCTGATCTCGGCGAGATCGAGCGGATCGGCGTGCAGATGGAAAGCCTCCTATCAGGGCTGTCCGGCACCCGAAGCGCGTATGCCGAGCGGGTCACTGGCGGCTACTACTTGGACTTTCGGGTGAGACGCGGCGAGGTGGCGCGCTATGGACTGACGGTGGAGGATGTGGAGGATGTCATCGAATCAGCTATCGGTGGTAAGAACATTTCCCAAACGGTGGAGGGACGTGAGCGCTACCCCATCAACGTTCGGTATGCGAGGGAGCTTCGCTCAGATGTGGAGGGATTGCAGCGGGTGCTCGTCGAGACGCCGCGCGGGGCGCAGGTCCCGCTGGTGCAGTTAGCAGAGATCAAGATGGTGACTGGGCCGCCGGCGGTCAGGGATGAACAAGGATCGCTCGCTGGAATCGTCTTCGTCGATGTGGCGGGACGCGATCTGGGCGGCTATGTCGCCGAGGCGAAGCGCCTGGTTGGGGAGCGCGTGAAGCTTAAGCCCGGCTATCGACTCGCGTGGGGAGGTCAGTTTGAATACATGGAGCGAGCGAAGGCCCGGCTGAGGATCGCGGTGCCGGTCACGATCTTCCTGATCTTCATCCTGCTGTATTTGAACTTCCGCTCTGTGATCCGGAGCCTGATCGTGCTGCTGTCCGTGCCGTTCGCAGTCGTCGGCGGGATCGTCTTGTTATATCTGCTGGGATACCATCTCAGTGTGGCGGTCTGGGTCGGTATCATTGGGCTGGCCGGGGTAGCGGCAGAGACCGGCGTGGTCATGATCATCTTCCTCGACGAAGCCTATGACCGGTGGCAGCGCGAGGGGAGACTCCGCTCGTTTGTCGATCTCCGTGGCGCGATCCTCGACGGAGCTGTGCAACGAGTCCGTCCCAAAATGATGACGGCGTCGGCGATCCTCCTCGGATTGCTGCCGATCATGTGGAGCCAGGGCACCGGTGCTGATGTCATGAAACGGATTGCGGCCCCCATGATCGGTGGGATGGCTTCGTCGACAATCCTGACGTTGCTCGTGATCCCAGCGATCTATGCCGTATGGCGGAGCCGAGCGCTGTCACGTCCGGGAAAGGCGTAGAGCGATAAGTGGATTATTGCCGTTCAGGAAAGGAGGAAACGATAATCTACGTAACCAAAGGTGTTCCGGCAGTACTTAGGACGGTAATTCTGTGGGCTGTATGTGCATGACGCCGATGGGCCATAGATCCGATGCGATCTGGCCAGCGAGATTCCGGAAAGCCGGGCAGCAATATCACGACAGACCTCTCTACCATCTCTGACAGCCCAATGCCGAGGGAGAGATGGGCAAAGGGCGGGTACGCTACCCTTTAATTTGTCGCGCCTGGAGCATGCATAGAAAGCTTTTGATTCAAATCTTCGTGGTAGCTGCCCTCGTGAATGCTCCCTGGGAGGTGGCGCAGTCCCAGGCAAACCTTTACGTTGGACGAGATGGTGGGAGCTTCCCTTGGTGGCACTGCGCGTTGATGGGGCTCGGAGACGGCGTCCTTGTTCTCGCGATATTCTTCATGGGCCGGATCGCTTGTGGCCGTTGGGAATGGTTCGAGCGCCCAGGACTTAAGGGATATGCGACCATGCTCGTGAGCGGGTTGGTAATCAGCGTCGCGACTGAATGGCTGATGGTCTATGTCGCATTTCGGTGGGCTTACCAAGATAGCATGCCAGTGGTCCCCAGATTTGGCGTTGGGATTGCCCCAATTATTCAGATGCTGGTTCTTCCTCCGCTCGTTTTTTGTATAGTTGCGAGGTCGCGGCAGCATGCTTCTTTGCGGACAAGCTCGAGACGGAAGACCTGCGGTTAGGAGTGTTGACTCAGGCTACCATGGCGGAGCTTCATGACTGCAGGAGCCTATGCGAACACAGGATTTCGTCGACAGACGCCCTGTGCGAACTCCCCGGGTCCGGACGATTTTCCTAGAAGCGTCATGTATCGGCCTAGAAAGAAGGCGAGAAAGAAGAAAAGGGTTAGAGTAAAGTTTGTGATAGGGCTAGTTCGTTCAATTCAATGCGTCATGAAGATCGCCGGCTATCGAACAACGCATGGTATCGCTAATGCTGGCCTTCGCTTATGGTCGGAGGGAGTGACAGATGGCTCTGATAGCAACTCGAAAATAAGAGGGGAAAGTCAGCCCTTTCAGGCTCAATGAAGGGCGTCTCACGAGGATAAGATGCTGGATAGGGTCGCCAAAGGTTCCCTGGACACCGGTGCTTAATCCTATCCTAGAAGCATTCCACCCCTGGTCTTCTCCAGAGGAATCAAGGAGATCGACGGGAAATTCCCATTTGGCCGGCGTACTCAACTGGCAGCCTTCTCACGATCAGCAAAGACATCTTCCACATGCTTTAGGATACGAGCTCGCCCAACATGTCGGTTGACAAGGAACCTCCGAATCATTGACACATCCGGGATGTTGGCGTAGCCTTATGCGCCCTTCCACAGACACAAGCTATGACTACCGCATGCGCACGTCCGTATCGCGTTTTGGCGCTCGATGGCGGAGGAATGCGCGGATTGTATACAGCAGTCTTGCTGCAGACCTTGGCAGCACGTTTCGCACGCTCGCGCGATGTCGGGATTCTGGATATTGGCAAAGGGTTTGATCTAATCACCGGAACCAGTACAGGGGGAATCCTGGCATGTGGGCTTGCCAAGGGAGTTCCAATGGAGCAGTTGATTGCCCTCTATCGGCAGTTTGGACCGAAGATCTTTATCGATCCCATGCCTTCCACAGTTTCAACGCTCGTCCGGTGGGGGTGGAGGAACGCCCAGAAGGCCTCCTGCGACGTGGACGTTTTGAAACAGGCGTTGGTGGAATTTTTTGACGACCTCACGCTTGAGCAGGTATTCAAGTTGCGGAAGGTTGCGCTCTGTATCCCCACGGTGAATATGGGGAACCAGAAAAGCTGGGTCTTTAAGACCCCTCATCTGGCGAACAAGCGGAGAGACGAGAAATATCGGCTGGTTGATGTCTGTCTGGCCACGAGCGCCGCTCCCATGTTCTTGCCGATCGCAAGGATTCCTGATCCGGACGATTCTGCCCATGCCCGCACCTTTGTTGATGGTGGTCTATGGGCCAACAACCCGGTGCTCGTTGGCTTGATAGAAGCGCTCGAGACGGCAGCCCCTGAGCAACCGGTGGAAATCTTATCGATCGGCACCTGTGCGCCTCCGGAGGGAGAGCCAATTCAGAAAGATGCTACCTCCTGGGGGATTTTAGAATGGCGGTTTGGATCACGAGCCCTGTCAGTCGCCCTTGACGCACAGTCTTCCGGGTATCAGTTCATGGCTGAATTTCTTGCCAAACATCTCAATCGGCCCTGTACCGTCATCCGTCTTCCGCAGTCCCCTCCGTCCCCGGCCCAGGTTGCTCATCTCGCGTTGGACAAGGCCACGGAAGAGGCTCTTGATGTGTTAAGCGAACTGGGAAAGACAGATGCCGACCTCGCGCATCGGCTGACACAGAAAGTGGGAGATCGCCAGGGTGAGTGTTTGAACGGCCTGTTTAATGACATGCCAGCCATGTCACCGTCGAAATGATTCGGATTTTGATAGGGGCGGGCCTTGCATTTCTAGCCTACTGGTTGCTTACATCCAGATTTCGTCACGGAGGGACACATATGTTCGATTGTTCGCGTGAGATACGCGCATTCCATGATGAGAAAGTCCGTCTGTCAGAAGCCGTACAGGATAAACTGCGTGGTCATCGAGACGCGAATCGAGAGCGCGTCACGAACGGCCTCAAAGCTTCACATGGCCTGACGCCGATTAGTTTTCTGATTCAGGGTTCCTACGATATGCAGACCATCATACAGCAGCCAAAAAACGACTATGACATCGACGACGGTGTCATCTTCAAAGCGGACGATTTGCACGGTCCTCAAGGGGGACAATGGACACCCTTGCAAGTGCGCCAGGCCGTCTGCCAGGCGGTGCAGGACCCACGGTTTAAGAAGGCGCCCGAAGTACGGACTAACTGCGTACGGGTGTACTACGAGGAAGGGCACAATGTTGACATTCCGGTGTATCGGCAGAGGAGCTCGATTCTCGGAGGTACCTATCTTGAGCTCGCAAGCGTTGAATGGCGCCAGTCTAATCCCAAGGCGGTCACCGAGTGGTTCGACACCCAAGTGCAGACGCATAGTCCCGATGAGGAGGGGACCAAACAGCAGATGCGTCGTCAAGTCCGGCTTTTGAAAGCTTTTGCGACGAGCCGTGAGTCCTGGAATATGCCCAGCGGTTTTATCCTCTCAGTCTTGGCCAGCGAAAAGTATCATGCGCTGGCAGGACGAGAGGATGTCAGCTTCTATGAAACCATCCATGGCATCCATTCCCGGCTCGAATGGGATCTGACGGTTCGGCATCCGGTGGTCGATGAGGCTCTGACAAAAACTGCTGAAGACGCAAGTATGGTTGAGCTGAAAACCCAGCTCAAGCAGGCGCTGGAGAGTTTGGTCATTCTTCATGATCGGGATTGCACGAAGAAAGCAGCGCTTCAAGCCTGGGGCAAGGTATTCAATACGGACTTCTTTGACAAATTCCTCGATGACGAAGGAAAGGGGCGGGGGCCTACCATTTTGACGACGTCGGGCAAGCAGCCGCAATTTCCCGTCAAGAAGGAAGGCGGCGGGAGATATGGCTGATTGGCCGCTTGCGACCTGGCACCGACAGGCCGTGGCCGCTCTTGCCGCCTATGTTCAGAATCACACACCTCCGGGTCGAGAGTTATCTTCCTTGGAGCTGGATCGTTATCGGTCTGCTTCGCTATCTAAGGGATGGCGGATCTCGACCGAGGTAAGCGATCAATCGGTTGCACTCGATATCCTCATCGATTCGTATTTTCCCTTCTCGTTGCCGAGTATCTTTCTCGTCGGTCAGGATCGGTTCCTTAGCTGGCCGCACGTCGAACAAAGTGGGAAGCTCTGCCTACTCCCGGAGCACGCCACGTTCGACATCTCGACGGATGTGCGCCTCGTCGAACATCTAGTCCAAGATGCGCGTGAGTTGATTCACCAGTGTCTGCAGGGCTCCAATCGAGAGGATTTGGCCACCGAAGTCCTCAGCTATTGGGGTGCAGGCCTTGATGACGCCAAGATCAAGCGCTTCTGGAGCATACTCAAGCCCGTTGGACCAACTCGGCGCATTGCCTATTGGGAAGGACCACGGTTCGTCTTATTGGCCGAGACGGCGGAGAAAGGGACGACCTGGCTCAAGCATTTCTTGGGAGAACCTTCAGACAGCCGGTTCTCCTTCGACGCCGGGATTCTATTTTGGCTTCCTGCACCGCTGTACCCGGAGCAGTACCCAGCCAATAACTCCCGCCTGCGTGAGATCGCCACGGAACTGGGCCACGACAGCTTTGACGTTCTTGCGAAGGTCATCAAGTCGAGCCAAGCGGGTTTCCCTGTGGTGTTTGGATTTGATGCGGGCCAGGAACCCGTCCTAGCTGGTGGCTGGTCATTGCCGCTGAGCCATTCGATTCCTCACCACAATGCCGGTTCGTCGCTAACCCGAGGCTTTCGTTCCGGGAAGGTTCCAGCAGCTCTCATCGCTAGCCGATATTTGTCATCGCCCGGTGTCTTGGAAAAGCGTCGCGTTCAGCGCTGTGATCGGGCATGGATCCATACCCGAGGAGGGGATGGCCGTGCGGCTCACCTCATGCGTAAGCGGACCATGCTGATTGGCTGCGGTGCGGTTGGTTCACAAATCGCAGAGCTGCTCGCTCAAGGCGGAGTCGGGCGACTGGTGCTTGTGGATCACGATACGTTGTCATGGGACAACGTGGGAAGGCATATCCTGGGAGGTCCCGGCCAGGTTGGGACGAACAAGGCCCAAGCGCTCGGTAAGGAACTGCAACAGCGGTTTCCGGAGTTAGATATCGTTGCCGCCGGTTATCGATGGCAGGACGTGTATCGGCAGAAGGAACGAATCTTTACGGAATGCGATGTCATTCTCTCGACGACAGGGGATTGGGCTTCCGAGGCTGCCCTGAATCTGCTTGCTAGACGGAGTCCGCGCTTTCCCCCCGTGGTCTTTGGCTGGAGCGAGGCATACGCTTGTGCCGGGCACGCGTTGGCGGTGCTCGATGTGGGCGGCTGCCTCACATGTGGGACGGATGGGTTTGGCACTTTTCAGCACTCGCCCATCTCTTGGTCCGTGACTCCGGCACCACAACGAGAACCTGGCTGCGGGGGATTCTATCAACCATTTGGTTCTATCGCGACAAATCCCATCAACGCGATGATTGCTTCAACGGTCGTGGATGTGCTTGAAGGAGCCATCACACGGTCTCACCACCGAGTCTGGGTTAGTTCTTCGGAAGCCTTGCCCCATCACGGCGCCCAATGGAACGAGGTGTGGATCGCGCAGTTCGGCGAGATAGGAGCAGGTGAACGAGTCTACCGCCTAGCCTGGCCTGTACGGGAACACTGCCCTTTATGCCAAGAATGACAGCTCGGCTGCCGCTCCGCTATCAGGTTTCAGAAACCAGTCACACGGTTCTCTTTACCGAAGACGTGGTCAAGCACTTTCGGCGCCATCGTCAGCGTTGGTCATGGTGCCCCGAGGCCGGAGGGCAGTTGTTTGGTAAGCTATCCCCCGCGCAGGTTGAAATCTGTAAGGCCACAGGTCCCTATAGAAATGATACGCGAGGACGGTACTTCTTTCGTCCTGATCGAGGAAAGGAAAACAGCGACATCGAAGAGTGCTTCAGACAAGGCCTGCACTATGTCGGTGATTGGCATACACATCCACAGAAATGCCCTGATCCTTCGGCGGAAGATTTGGTCAGTATTGCTGACTCCTTTAAGAAGTCGACACATGAGCTCCTTGGCTTTCTCTTGGTGATCGTAGGGACTACAAATCCTCCTGGTGGGTTTTGGGTCGGTTGGCACGATGGCAAGCGGTCCGTACAACTTCTTGAAGATGTGCAGCGGGGAGCGAAGCAAGTCCAATCATGAAAATAGGCGACCATGTATATTTCGCACCCGGCATTCGTTTCGCCGATTTGGACCTAGAAGGGCCAACGCTGCCCACACAGTATGCGGCGCGAATCGAAGGGTATTATTGAGTCCAGCCGAACGAGCGGCACAGCAGGGGGGACGCCTTTGCAGCCGGCCTGCTCGCCGTGGCAGCGATTGGTGAATTGGCGCGTCTCTACTATGGTCCGAGTCGCTCAGCGCGTTCAACGGGTCAGGGCTTTAGAAGGTTCGTGCATCAACGACTAAAGAGCTTTGCTGAGCCAAGGCACGCCGCAATTCTGTACGAGAAATATCGAAATGGGCTGGTCCACGAGGCCCGTATTAAGGATGGCTGCCAGTTTGAGATTGGACGCACGGAGACACTGGACATTTCCGGGATAGCACCGGTGATTGATCCGGCCCGTTTAATCATCGAAATACGAGCTGCTCTCAATGCAATCATTTGTGAACTAGACAAGAGCCAACAGTTTCGAACTGAGCTGGCCCTTCATATTCGCAGGGAATTTGAATACGAATTGGCATGAGACGAATCTAGAACCTATCTCAAAATTGAAAAACGAGATTCTGGTAGATACCGCTTGTGCAAGGTCCAAGGCATCAATAGTGATATTCCCAAGGAATCTGCAGCTTGGTCATGGCTCACGTCTATCTGTGAAGCTATTTCCTCATCAAGAACCGATTTTGAGATAGGTTCTACTCTTTCATCCCGCCGGACACGGCGAAGTCGGTCTAGATTAGATCCTAAAAACACTATTTGCAGGATAGCGATCGCCATCACGCTGCCTGGATAAAGAAAGTGACGTCCTCCCAGAAAAATGGACCAGCGAAAACTAGAAACGTGTGCTAGCTGACGTTGGTCCCGTAACGAGACAGTCTTTAACTAGAACAGAGGGCTTCTTCGACGATCTGTTGCTCCTGACGTTGTGCGACAAACTCATTCGGGGTCAGGTGCCCGAGTGAGCTGTGTGGACGGTGGTGATTGTAATCCATCCGCCAGGCTTCAATGATGTCCTCTGCCTCGGCGAGCGAGGCGAATTGGTGCACGTTCAAGCACTCGTCACGGAGCCGCCCGTTAAACGATTCAATAAAGGCGTTTTCCACGGGCTTGCCGGGGCGAATGAAGTCGAGCTGGACGCCCCGCCGATAGGCCCAATCTTCCAAGGCGCGTGACTGGAATTCGGTTCCATGATCGACGGTGATGGACCGAGGGCTCCGGCCTTGACTCCGCGGCCGGGCATGCGCCAGATCCCGAATGCGAAGCCGCAGCGCCGCTTGATCGCTCGCCGTGCTTTTCCGATACCAGGCGGCCCGACTGAACTGGGCTAATCGACAGGCCCGCATACAACTCACCGAGAAGGTCTCCCGAAACCAGTGGGCGAGTTCTCGGCGGCGGGCGGGCCTTAGACTTTTTTTCGGAGGGCCTCCGACAGCATGTGCTTGTCGAGCGAGAGGTCGGCCACCAGGCGCTTGAGCCGGGCGTTCTCCTCTTCCACCTGCCGCAGTCGGCGGAGTTCACTCACGCCGAGATGGGCGTACTTCTTTTTCCAGGTGTAGAAGGTGGCCTCACTGACGCCAAGCTGCCGGCAGAGGTCGCCAACGGGAGTCCCACTCTCGGCTTGCCGGATGGCATAGACGATCTGCTCTTCGGAGAATCGTGACCGCTTCATCGATCCACTCCTTTCGTGGAGGACCGCCGAAGCCGCCATTCTACTCTCGTTTTAGAGTGCCGTCGTTTTCCGGGGAGACGTCATAGCCTCGCTAAGGAACTCATGTATCAGAAGTGAACTGTTTCCCTTTCGGCGTCGATGGCCCTCAGGCCTGCGACTTCAACAGGCGGATGATCCGGGAATGTTGCGATGATTGACAGGCTGCCGCCTATGGCTTCAATGTAGCTGCGTAATGTTGAAATCACGAGGTCGCTGCGCTTTTCGAGCCGGGATACGCCTTCCTGTCCGATGCCGAGTGTTTCGGCAATGCGCTCCTGGGTGCGCCTGTGGCCTGGCGCAATTCGCGCAGGGTCATTTGCTGCGCGATCAGTTCTGCCGCGCGCGCTTCGATCTTCTTCCGACGCGCCGCCGGCAGGTTCTTCATTTTATCTTTCAGTGCGGTAGCCATGAGGTCAATCCTTTCGTTATTCTCGTCGCGCCGAGATGCTGGTCAAACCTGTCGTCGGCGGATCAATTCTTTGTAAAACCGCTTTTCACTTCCGCCTGACTTGTCTTCGCAATGAGCAGGACGGCACTGCAGCGGCGATCAAAGGCGAAAGCCACCCGCCAGACCCCATCCCCGGCATTGAATCTCAGCTCCTTCATGTTCGCATGTCTGAAGCTGTTTAGTGTGGCGGCCCATGGTTCAACCAATGCTCGGCAGTACCGTGCAATAAAATGCCCGACGGTGCGGCCTCGGCTATGCCGCAAGTCTCTTAGGCCTGTGTTGGTTTCTAGCGATGCCTTCTTTCCGCTTAAGAACATTATTCCATTAATTTAATGACTCTTTGACTTGTTTAAGATTTTCTTACTTATCTAAGGGACATTTTTCCAATACCACACTCGAAGGCCCAGACTATACCCGGTATCAGGAACCGTGCCAGCAGGCCGAGGGCGATGGCTCACCAATAAGAAGGAGGAGAGTTGAGAGTGAGTCGTGCATACGATACTTTACAACGAAACCCTGGGTGAACCAAGGTAGCTGTTTGGAAGCAGTCTGCTAGCTGTAAACACCTGCATGGCCCCAGGATCGTTTCGACGGATTGAGCGCCCAGTTCTGTTTCGAGGGACATCAAGAGGGGCAATGTTGTTCCGGACGCGGTTCGGACGGCGAAGCCAGAGGTCTGGTTTGGCTTGGTCCATGAACACAGCGATGACATGGGTGCGGATTCCGGCGAGGCGGTCCGCGCGCTGTTTCGTGAACGCGGCCGATTCGCTACGACTCTCCAAGACGGCCACATTCCGGTGGATCAAGTGGACATTATCATGCGGGTTGGTGAAGGCAGTGCAGGATCTGTGGGATCTGGACGCGCGACGTTTGGGTGATGCGTCGCTCCTGGAGGCAGATCCAGGAATGCCAGGTCGTATTGCCTGGATGGGCGGCGACGAACTGCCGCGCGTCCTCCATCTCGGCCAGCGAAAATCCTGTGATGGTGGCATAGGGTTCTTCGTCAATGCTCGGATCTGGCCCGGCCCCTTCCAAGATACGTGCAAGTGTGCCTGGAGGAAGGGTGTCTCCAGTGCCCACGATCGTGGCGATGGCCTTCACCGTCGACGTCTCGAGGTGGTGTTGGACGGCATCCGCGATCCCTCGGTAGCCTTCCTCTCCAGGTACCAGCCTGTGTGGCCATTGCGGCCACGAACAGCACAGTGAGGAATCGTCTCATGTTGGTTCCTCCGGATGGATCATTGGCGATGAATGGTGCCCAAAACGCAGCTTAAAGGTAAATAGAGTAGGGATCATGCCGGGTGTGATTCTGAACCATTTCAGAGGCTTATCGAAACCGCCCGCGAGCATGGCGTATCGAAATCGATACGAGGCCTCTTTGATATCTGGTCAGGCAGTCAGCGAGGCACCTCGGAGGCTGGAGAGACAGCTCGTTCCCCCATCCAACTGAGAATTGGAGCGTAGAATGCCCGGGGATGTCGCCAGGCAGAAGGTGCCCCTAACTTTGGATCTGGGCCCGTTCAGGGGGCTAGGTCAGCTATAGACCCCGTGCTCAAGTCGTCCGAGGATGGTAAGCACCGACTGGAAACCGGTATCCGTATCGATCATCTCTAAGGGAGTCTTCTGGGCCAACGCGCGGTTGGGCCGGTTCAGCCACTTCCAGGCTGTTTCCGGGTCTCCAAAAACATCCTCGGCTCTCGCTCGAAGAATCGCCACCCGAGGGGCTCGATCTTCCGGGAATTCAGCGCTGCTAGTTGGGGAGATCATCATCGCTCCATTGTCGACGATGTGCCGTAAACGGTTTCACTGAATTTCATTTCCTATCGGTCTAAACTCTTCCATGGCGTGTTTGTTTTTGTCAGTCATACGGGCAAGAAGCTCTGATAGCGTGTATCTCAGTTGTCGAGCAGGACGAGAAATAATGATTCTTTCATTTGCGGCGACGATCTCGACAATCTGATTTTCTCGAAGACCTGCCTCCTTGAGAACAGGTGCCGGTAATCTCAATGCAACGCTGTTCCCCCACTTCTTTAACACGGCTTTCATGGGAGGAGTTCCTCACTTTTTGATCGTCAAAGCCAGCTAGGCCCCACAATAGCTCTTGCAGGGCGGCCATGAGATTGGCTTACTGTATTGCTAACGGTCAGCCTTAGTAAATCAATTTATTCCCTCCCTGGCAACTCAGCCCAGATGCCCGACATCGACGCCAGCGAACAAGTCATCGTGGTAGCAATTCTTACCCTAAAGCCCTTTTCGTGATAGCTGTAAATGATGGGTTACAAGGGTCCCAGCGAACAAACCATTTGCCCATGGCTACAAGCGACCAGCCGACTCTCGGTTTAGGTCCGCCGGCGTTTTGCGGAAACCCCACATGCGCAACTGGTAGCGCCGACCTACTACCGGATGGATGGAATAATTGTACTACTCGGTGCGCGGGGGATGCCAGGTTAACAAACTGAGGGTAAGAGCTGCTGTGATTCGCACAGTGTCTTCCACGACACTCACAATGGACAAACTATTTCCACCGAACCACACCGTGGCTGGTACCTTTCTAGGCCCAGTCGGCTCCTCGCCACGCTTGAGAACAGCAGCCGCTCCAGACTCAGCTGGAAGACTACGTCGCGGCCAGCATTGTGTTGCCTTGGCACTATGGCTGAGCTCAAACCATGCTCGCCCTTGCTCACTTGCACAAATCAGCGCGGCCGGACGATCTGTCAGCTGGACCAACCGCAGTGCGGTTGCAGTAATACTGGTCGAAAATTGTTCTGCCAACTCGCGAACCGTTTCTAAGGTAAGAGGTGTATCTTTCAGAAGCGGGTGAAACAAATACTGTGGCAGGAGCAATTCCGCGGCGTAGCGATTGGCCACGCTTTCCCGATCACGTCCGTCCCACTTGCTCACGAGCTGTTCATTGTCGCAAACGAGGGCGACCTTGCCACGATGTTTGATCCAATGGCCCAATTCATGAGCGGCGGAGAATCTCCTTCTAGACAGGGTCGCCCGTTCGTCCACAGTGATAATGGCTCGATTGCGGTGGCCGATAATCCGCCCTTCACATCCTACAAGCCGTCCGTACGTCACAGTGGCGCCGCAGTATTGCGCAATCGCTTCGATATCGATGTCACGCGGAGCAATGACGTGTAATGCTTTCAGCAACGCTTGTGGATCGTCAGCAATCATATGTAACCACACAGTGGAAAGGATTCTTATGAATACAGAGCGCTCGCATCCTGGATGCCACGAATGCTTCTAATGTTCAAATTGGGAGAACAACATTGCATGGATACATGGGGGGTCTGCCTCATAGTACTGTACACCCGTCGCGACGGCAAGTTACCCCAGATTTAGTGCGGCTCTATCGAGGCCAGCAGAAATGAGATTAGGACAGTCGGTAGGCAAATCGGGACAGTCGGGCTTCGAGTCCGAGATGTACACGGGGGGTCAAGGTAGTTCGCTCTTATTTCACGAACGGAGAGTTTGCCGGCGTTTCTGCTTACCACGGAGGGCGATGAATGCGTGGAACATCTGTTTGCCGTCAACCAGGGAGATGTACCGATATGGCATGCGCGACTTCAGGTATTGTGAAAGGAGACGCTACGAAATGACGCCGCGTCGCATGGGGACCAATCTTCTGTGTGATTCGCACACATCGTTTCACGTAAACTGCCCGAATGGATGCTGACATGCGCAGGCGACTACGGTGGGTACAGCTCTATCAGGAAACGGGAAATGCAGGTCTTGTATGTCGTCGATGCGGGATTACCTATCCGACCCTTCGAAAGTGGATGCGCCGGTACCGAGAAGCCGGTGAGGCTGGCCTGGTCAGTCGTAGCCGCCGTCCCACCCGATCTCCAAGCCGACGTATTTTCGAGCACGAGCGCGCCTTGATTCTCAGCCTACGGAGGGAGCGGAAGTTAGGGGCTCGCCGGATCCAACACGAACTGCGGCGCCATCATGATCTCAGCCTCTCGCTCGACTCCATTCACAAGGTCCTGGTCACCAATCACATGCCCCCGCTGGTGCGCCCTGCTCGGCGGAAGACTCGACATCGGTATGCCCGACTGATTCCTGGGGACCGCGTACAACTCGACACGTGCAAGATTGCCCCGGGCTGTTATCAATACACTGCCATCGATGACTGCACACGTTATCGCGTGCTGGGCGTATTCCCTCGACGCACCGCAGCCGGTACGCTGGTCTTTTTGGAGCGCGTCCTCGAAGAAATGCCGTTTCCGGTGCAGCGGGTCCAAACTGACCGTGGCCGAGAATTCTTCGCAGTGGCGGTGCAGCAGTGGCTCATGGACCACTGCATCACATTCCGCCCCAATCGACCGGCCTCTCCGCATGTGAATGGCAAAGTTGAACGCTCGCAGAAAACCGACCGCGAGGAATTCTGGGCGGTGACTGATCCTCGAACACCTGACGTGGAGTTGCGGTTGGCCGAGTGGCAACACGATTACAACTGGGCGCGACCTCATGGCTCGTTGAACGGCCACACACCCATCGAAGCGTTCTGTGCCAAGCAAGAAGTCACGCCAGTTTGGGATGAGGTCGAAGCCAAGTATGACCCGACTGGTGAGCGATTCCAGGTTGCTCACTACCAAACAGACTTAGCTCTCAGACGGCATATGGAAGCGAGGTTTCAGGCTCAGGAAAAGTGAAACGATGTCTCCGAATCGCACAAATCTTCCGCTTACTCTATTTGTACTTGACTCTCACTCATGATGTCATACACCAGACAGTTTGCGGGAATTGTCGCTCTAAAATTTCTTGAATTTGAGAAGACCCAAGACGTGAAATTGTCGCAAAAGGCTATCGACGTCTGAAGGCGCCATATCGCTCAATTTTCGATGCTGACTGGTCAACACCGCGGGCTTCAAGTACTGATGATGTTCGAGGCAGGCCTTGAGCAACGCTAACTTATCTTTCATAGTCGTTGGCAAAGAAATTCGAACATGCTTTAGCAAGTCGGCCTCTTTGTGGTAGGCCTGACGGGATCGGGCCAATGCTTGCTCATCGTGCCTTCCAAGCGCGTCCGCGATTATTCTTCTCATCTCCTCTTCGAGCTCTTGCGGTTCCAGGCCACTCTTCCGAATCTCTTCATCCAACTCTTCTTCAGACAAACTCATGATGGCTTCGGCCTGCAAATCCAACACACGCTCATATTGCAATTGGATGCTGTTCGACTTCGTTCTCATAACGCTCCTTCTACGATGCGCTTCTTAATCCTTGTCACTGCACGCACGACCTGCATATTGTAAGCCATGTATTGAGTCTTGGTCAGCTTGAGCTCTCGACAAATTTCTTTTTCGCTGACTCCATCCAATTTCAGCTGAAATACCTGATGGCCCATAGATCCATGCCCCAGTATGGCCGCCATTTGGCATTTGATGTTGGTCACAAAGTGGGCTTGGCGTTTCGCCTCTAATTCCTCCTCCGGACTCGCGCGTGAGGAGGGAAAATCATCTGCACTCATCCCTCTCACCTCATCAGTGTCGCCATCTTCACCTTTTGAATTGAGCGATGAGAGAAGGACCGGCTCAAAATATCGTTGAGTCTTGTGATGCTCCGTATGATTGCTCACCTCTGACTTGATAGCCCAACAGAGATGCCGATACATCGGATAACTCTTATTCCATGGTCTTCGTCCAGCTAGCGTAGCCAACACGGCTTCCTGGACATAATCTTGCGCCACTCTTCCTCCGACGCCAGCTGTAAGCGATCTCACGAACAAGTTCAAACGTCGGTATTCTGCCCCGGTCAGCGCTTCAATGGCGCGGCGAGTTTCGTCATTACTAGCATTCACAATCTTTGAAGCCCCATTCCTAAAGAAATGCTGGCCCAAAACTTCTTTTGAATCGGCTGTTAAAAAATGTCGGGAACTCAGTATAGGCAAGTATGCCGCATGGAGTTGCCTCCCACGGCGGTCAGGATAACACGGGAGAGACGACACGTAATGAGAAAAGAGCTTTGGAATCAGAGACCGGTTGAAGGCGGGGCTCCAAAGCCGGTGTGGAAACAACCGCGCGGAAGCTACGGAAGTAACTTTTGGCAGATGTATAGCTGGAAATTAGATCGGGTGGTTCATTTCTACAGCAGCCTTGAACGTGACCACGGCGTGATCATCGAAGCCGATCCTAGCGTCGCCTCGTTCTGCGAACAACCCGTGCGCATCACTATTAAAGTAGACGGTCAAGATCGTGAAACAGTGATGGACATGCTGATTCAGTTCACGAACGGCCGAACAGAATATCGTGAAATCAAATACGCGACCGATGTGCAGGAAGGTGATGATCAATCGCGAGCGGCTCGGCAGTTGGCTGCTCAGCGCGAGTGGGCAGTTGTCACCTCGAACGACTTTAAGATTGTCACGGACAAGGAAATTAGGAGGAATCCAACTTTTCTTGGGAACTGGAAGCAGATCATAGCGTATCTCGCCACGTATGCAGCCTACGATCTCGCAGAGATCGAATATAAACTGCTCGTCGCGTTCGACCTCAAGCAGTCTTGGTCCTTGAAAGACTTAAAACATCACCTCGGACGGCACGACCCCCAAGCAGTAAAAGTCGCGATCTTTCGTCTCATTCATGGTGGTCAATGCACGGCTCCGCTCGACGTTCACCCGTTGAATAATTCCCTAACCATCCAGCGAGGGACAAAATGACACTGAATACTCGGATGGATCGAGCATCACTCCTGTCCAATGTGACAAATCTTGCCAACTGGCCGACCATAGATGTCACACTTTTGAGCGAGAAAGATGCAGCTCGCGTGGCGAAACGCATAGAAGCCGTCCGTGCCTATCTGGAAGAGAGGCCGGTTGGGATCATATCGAAACAAACGGGGTTGCCACGACAAGAACTGTACCGGCTCGTTAAGCGCTGCATGAAGCTTCATCATGATGGCCGAATCTGGGGGTTTCGAGCGCTATTACCGGGATGTCACATCAAACCCTACGTACGAATAGCCAAGATAGATGGCTCGAGACCTCCTCAGCATGGAGGCGCGGCAGGGGCGCTTACGATGCTGTTCGACCGATATCCAACAATCAGGCAAGCGGTGGACGCCTTGTTTCTGAAGAAAATGAAAGACCATGTCGTCCAAGAATCCCGAATGCCTGTCAAGGTAATCCACAAGTGCTTTATTGATAAGTGTAAGGAAGTTGGTCTCACAGCAAAACACTATCCATTGAATATGAATCATAGGGCACGGCGTGCCTTATCCAGCTATCTTGAGCGGCTCTTCAAAGCAAACCTGAAACACGCGGTAAAGACTCGTCACGGAGCGGACGCCGCACGCGCGCTGGCCTCCAAAGAGGCCGGTCCCGATAGCATCGTCACCAGACCGTTTGAACGGGTCGAATTTGACGGCCATCGGATAGATGCGATGTGCACGATTGACCTTCCCAATCCGTATGGAGGAATTCGACGGCTCGTGCTTGATCGACTGTGGCTACTCGTCATAATTGATGTGAAGACTCGCGCAATTCTTGGGTACACCGTGGTGCTGAATTCCGAATATAACGCAGAAGATGTCCTCCGTTGCGTCAAACAGGCCCTGACGCCTTGGAGCCCGAAGGCCTTAACCATCCCAGGGTTGAAGTATATAACGGGGAGTGGATTACCCTCAGGGATCTATTCCCAATGTGCCTGGGCCCTGTGGGACGAATTGTGGTTCGATAATGCCAAAGCCAATCTGGCGGATGCGGTCAGGACGAACCTCAGTCGAGTCGTTGGATGCGCCATTAATGCAGGACCTGTAAAAACGCCTCAACGTCGACCATTCATTGAACGCCTCTTTCAAACCTTGGAAGAGAACGGATTTCATCGCTTGCCGTCTACGACGGGCAATAGTCCTAATGACCCTCGACGTGATGAGCCAGAGGCGGCCGCGTTGCGCTGGAATATCTCATACCAGCACTTGGTCGAACTCACTGATGTACTGATCGCTCGTTACAATGCAGAGCCACACACAGGATTGGGTAATCGGTCACCGCTCGAGATGCTGGAGTACTTTATTGAAAATGTGGAATGCGAGTTCCGCACAGTGCCGGAACAAAAGCGGCAGGATTTCGCGCTACTTCACATTCGCGCCATACGACACATCCGCGGAGATGTGACACAAGGAAAGTGCCCATACGTTGAATTTGAAGGCGTGCGCTATTACAGCGATGTCCTTCGTCACAGTCCTGAACTAATTGGTGAAAGCCTCTCACTCCTCGTTGATCCGGACGATCTCCGCTGTATCACTGCATATCTCGAGGATGGCCGAGAATTTGGTGTATTGACGGCGCATGGGCATTGGGGTCGGACGCCGCACTCGCTCACCGTTCGAAAGGCCATTAGTAAACTTCGAGCTCAAAAAATGATTTTCTATACGGATCATCAGGACCCGATCCATGTCTATATGGAATACCTCAATCAGCAAGCAGAGAGAAGTAAAGCGGCGAGGGGACAGGCAGCAAAAATCTACACAGGACTTCAGGCCGATGTGCCAACCAGGCATCGAATATCGATCGTTGAGGCTCCAGAGCCGGATTCACCGGTGGCGTCTCGCGAGTTCTATACCCCCGCAATGAGGAAAACCCGCCTCGATTAATTTCAGCAAAGGAGTAATGAATGTCACACATCCTACACCTGAGGCCTTCTGTGCCTTCTGGAACCCACCCGATAGAAACTGGACGGTATACCCTCTCTACACCAGCGCTAGGCCGCTTTTGTGATCAGCTCAAACTCTGGGTCAAGAATCGGGCAACAGGCGCGATCATGACGGCGCCGCCAAGGTTCGGAAAATCTAAAGGGATTCGCTTTGCCGTAGGCGAATTGCAAGAGGAACTTGGCGTAACGTTCCCGATCCTGTCATTTTGCTGTGAGGATCATCAGTACCCCACCGAAGGCCGATTTTTTGAAAGTTTGCTCAGTGACTTCGGCCACAGCCTCAGTCTCAGTGGAACCGCCAGCGCAAAGCGGGCCCGATTAACACAATTTTTGATACAGCAAGCCAGTGTCGGGAATCATCGGCGCTTACTATTGATTGGAGACGAGGCGCAGAAACTTCAGGAGCTTCACTATAAATGGTTGGTCGATATCTATAATGATCTGGATCGTCACGATATCGCGACAACGGTTGTACTCGTCGGACAGCCGGAATTGATTCATCAGCGAGCTGCTTTTGAAAAAGGCAAGAAGACGCAGATCCTCGGTCGGTTCATGGTGCACCTCCACGAGTTCGCTGGCCTGCGAAGCCAGCGGGATTTTGCCTATTGCCTAAAAGGTTACGATGATGAGTCAGAATACCCCGACGCCAGTGGCTATTCGTTCACACGATATTTCTTTCCAGCAGGATTTGAGGCGGGATGGCGTCTGGCCGGGGAAGCCAAGGGCTTGTGGGAAGCATTCCAGCATGTGAGATCGGAGGCTAAGTTGCCAGGCAAACCTGAAATTCCAATGCAGTACTTCTCGAGAACGGTGGAATTTGCCTTGAGTCACTATGGGTCGACGGACGCAGGGCCGCCAACTATTTCATTGAATCAGTGGAAGGAAGCGATCGAACAGTCTGGATATTGTGACGCGGGGAGATATGTATGACCCAGTTGACCCAAATATCGAGTCAGACGATGCAAGGCCCACGATACACATGGGATATCAGTCAATGTGCCCCCTTCGAATCGACCTGGTCATTTCTTCAGAAATTCATGTGGCTTAATGCCTGCGGAGCACGAGATATCCAGCGCGCATTTGGTATCGAAATGAAAAAGGACAACCCTCAAAATTGGTCAGATCGAGATCGGAATTTACACCACTGGGGCGCCCTGAATTCCAAAGGTGTCCAGCTTGCACTAGGGTTAACCGACCTCCATATGAAGACGGCCTGTACCATTGATTACGTTCGCCCTGAGGAAGTGAAAGTATTGGCTAGCCGCTCACTCCGCATATGTCACAAATGTATCAAAGAAGGCTTTCATACGCCTCTCCACCAATTGATATTTATTCCTCACTGCCCGTTGCATAAAGAACCACTCGTGACTGTCTGCGTAGACTGCGGCAAGCCGACGGCTCCGTACTCCTTGTCACGGCAAGCATTTAGTACTCCTTATGGATGTGCTGAATGCGGCGCAGTTTGGTGGCAAGGGAATCTTGTCACTCGACAACTAACAGCAGGGGAGCAAGAGGAGCGGCTTTGCATCATGTCTGAAATTGGAGATTGGCTGAAAAAGAGAAGGGATGACCAATCGATCGAGGCTCAAATCTCCAAACTGACCCGCTTCATGCCAGGCGAGCCTGAAATTCAAGCCTACATTCGACGTCTGCCGGAAAGGTGGGGCGACGTCTTGGGTGTGAGTGTGCCACAGCACATTACCGAATCGCGAGAAAAGGATTTACACCTCACGGTGGAATACACGGCAGAGAGTGCCAATGGATTGACTTCATCGCGGTCCTTGGATAATAAGACGTACTTTCAGGTGTATCGCTCAATCCGTCGCGCAATCACAAGGCGAATGCAGAAACGGCATCGGTCATGCTTTGAGAAAATGGGGCGTGGGATATGGTTCCCGGTAACAGCCAGAGAGCTCACAATGCGGCAATTCTGCCCAGAAGCGTATGCATTGCTTCTCTGGAGAATGTTTTGGGAAAACATTGATGTTCCACAAAAGTTGTTTTCGCGACAGTTATCTCTCATTCATCTTGAGATTGATTTTGTATCCGACCGAATACCATTGGATATTTCTCAAGAGGGTGCCATTCGAATATTTGGACTGGAATGCCTAAGAACGTATCGGCGATGTCAGGAGTTTGGAAGCAGCATGCAGCAAAAAGAACGTACCAGTTTTCCCCTCAGTCGCCTTGACAATGATCGCTTCGGCGAGTGGCTTCTCGAGGTTCCTAAAACCGGAAACAGGCAGACGCTTCACTGGTGGTGGCCGAAGCGTTGGGATGGGCGTCTTTCGATTCGGGAACACGAAGCAAAACGGGTGGCCTAACGCGCCATCTCCGCAAAGGCATTGCCAGTGAAGAAGATACTGTAAGAGTAAGTTTGCCGGATATAATGATTGCCAACGTACTTAATTAAGACACCAAACTGGATGACCGGGTGAGGCAGGGCGAGTGAGCAGCCTGGTCATCTTTCCTACTTCTATTGCACACTTGAAGGTCCTCTTCTAGCAAGGCAACGCTCCTTTCCGTTCTCAATTACATCTACATCTTAGATTGACCGGAATCCGCGTCTAAGCCTACACTTACCTCCGATAATTTTACGGGAATACTGATTTGAAAATATTTTGCTTCCAAAGTGGAATAAGTTTTAGTTGTTCAGACATTCGGCCAGCACCGTCTCGAGCAGCGGGTGTAAGGCGCGATACGGCTGTCCGTGCGCCCGTCGGACGAAGTCATCGGCAAACACATTGGCCGCCGGACGGATGATGGAGGAGACGGCAACGAGATACTC
>Ga0268299_1001715_pt1 | contig 34012 bp, 21 predicted proteins | sample NOBtaG_FD_193484 | JGI IMG/M metagenome (GOLD analysis project Ga0268299, IMG submission 193484) | Activated sludge microbial communities from bioreactor in Nijmegen, Gelderland, Netherland - NOB reactor | ecosystem: Engineered > Bioreactor > Aerobic > Activated sludge | place: Netherlands... | reverse complement strand
GTTCGCGTCGGCGTTGTAGACCTTCACGGACAGCGGCGCCACGACCTGTGCCGACGCGCCCTCGGCGGCGACCACGCCCAAGGCCAGAAGCGGGAGCACCCGGCGAACGAGCTGAAGGGAAAGCATCACGTGGAACTCCTCAGGAAGTAGTCGGAATGCCGAAACTCTATTCAGTGCACTGCAGTTGATAAACATCAGGTCAGTTGATGTACTGTTGCGTATATCGATGTACCGAGGTTTCGAGGACGCCCCTCCATGGACCGACTGACAGCCACGCGCGTGTTCCTCACCGTGGTCGACCACGGCAGCCTGACCCGGGCCGCGGAGCATCTGGAGATGTCGACCGCGATGGTCAGCCGCTACCTCGCGGCCCTGGAGAACTGGCTCGGCGCCCGTCTGTTGCACCGGACCACGCGGCGCATCGGTCTGACCGAAGCGGGCGAGTCCGCCGTGGTGTCGGGCCGACAACTGCTGGAGATGGCGGAGGACCTGGAGCAGCTGGCCGGCTCGGCCCGTCGTCAGCCGGCCGGACGGCTTCGCATCGCCTGCGCACCGTCCTTCGCCGAAGCCCAGCTGACGGCTGCCCTGATGGAGTTCCAGCATGCCCACCCCTTGGTCGACTTCTCGCTGGTGGCGGCCGATCGCAGCGTGGATCTGACGGCAGAGCGCATCGACCTGGCGGTGCGGATCACGAACCGGCTGGAGCCCGGGCTGATCGCGCGGCAACTGGCGGTGTGCCGCTCGGTGCTGTGTGCGGCGCCCAGCTACCTCGAGCGTCACGGCCGACCGCAAACGCCCGATGCGCTGTTGTCGCATCGCTGCCTGTCCCACTCGCTCGTCAGCGTGACCCACTACCGCTTCACGCATGCCGGCAAGGCGATCGAGGTTCCCGTGGTCGAGCGATTCTCGACGAACGAGACCGCCGTGCTGTGCCGTGCCGTCCTGGCCGGCGGTGGCATCGGCATCCTGCCGACCTACTTCGTCGGCAAGGACTTGCGGGAAGGCAGGCTCGAGAGGATCCTGCCGGCCTACGAGCCCGACACGCTCGGCGTTCACGCCGTGTTCCTGTCGCGCCATCACCAGCCGCTGGCGCTGCGCTTGCTTGTCGACTTCCTCGTCGACCGATACGGCGGCGCGACTCCGCCGTGGGATGAATAGGGCCCGTTGACCCTAGCGCCGCCGCAGCACCGCGTAGAGCCCCTCGACCGCCCGCCGCTGCTCGTTGCGGATGGTCTCGCGCCCCAGCGCCACCACCTCGAAGCCCTGCGCCGCGGCCAGCCCGGCGATGTAGTCCGGCGTGTGCGCGTAGCGCAGGCTGGGCAGCAGCTGCACTCCCTGCTGCGGGTCGCCGGACGGCTCGGCGGTGAAGGCGAACAGCGCACCCGGCGACGTGGCGGCGCGCACCGCGGCGAACACCGGCGCCAGCTCGCCGACGTAGATGAAGACGTCAGCCGCGACCACCAGGTCATGCGGCCCGCCGTCTCTCGCCAGCGCCTCCAGCAGGTCGGCCTGCAGCAGCTCGTCGTAGACGCCCAGCGCGCGCGCCTTCTCCAGCATCGGGCCCGACAGGTCGACGCCGACCAGGCGGCGCGCCAGCGGGCGCAGCAGCGGTCCGCACAGGCCGGTGCCGCAGCCCAGGTCGAGCGCCGATGCGAAGGGCGCGTGGGCGGCGAGCCGGCGCGCCAGGCGCTCGGGCGCCTCGTAGCCCAGCAGGCCGCGCAGGTGCTGGTCGAAGTCGTCGGCGTAGCCGTCGAAGAGGCCGCGCACGTAGGCAGCGGGCGCCGTGGGCGGCGGGCCGTCGCCGGTCACCGACGCGAGGTAGTAGCCGTTCAGCGTCGCATCGCCGCCGCGCGCCAGCGCCTCGCGGAAGGCCTGCGCCGCCTCTTCGTGGCGGCCGGCTTCGCGCAGCAGGTCGCCCTGGCGGGTCCAGACCTCGGGTTGCTCGGCGTCGAGCGCCAGCGCGCGTGCGTACGCGCGCCGCGCGTCGTCGTGCCGACCCAGCGCCTTGTAGGTCTCGGCCAGCCGCGCCCAGGCGGCGACGTGGCGGTCGTCGACGGCCAGCAGCCGCTCGAAGCCGCGGCGCGCGGCCTCGTGACGACCCAGCAGCGCCAGCGCCGTGGCCTGGTGCAGTAGCGCGTCGACGTTGTCGGGCTCGCCGTGCAGGGCCTGGCGCGCGCTCTCCAGGGCCTCGGACGGACGGGCCAGCAGCAGGCGCACGGCCGCCAGGTTGACGAGCGTCGACACGCGCCCCGGCACGCCCCGCAGCGACGCGCTGAAGCAGCGCTCCGCCGCCTCCGGCCGGCCGGCCTCCAGCTGCGCCAGGCCGTCGACGAAGTCGGCCTTGGCCTGGGCAAAGCGCGGGTCGTCGGGCGTCGTGGTCATCGGGCCAAGCGCTGGGCTGGTTCAGCGACGCGCCAGCACCGGCGCCAGCGCGACCCCGGTGTGCGTGCCGGCGGCGACCACCTGCTCGGGCGTGCCGGCCGCGACGACCTTGCCACCACCGGCGCCGCCCTCGGGTCCCAGATCGACCACCCAGTCTGCTTCGGCGATCACGTCGAGGTCGTGCTCGATCACCACCACGCTGTGGCCGCCGTCGACCAGGCGGTGCAGCACGCGGATCAGCTTCTCGACGTCGGCCATGTGCAGGCCGACCGTGGGTTCGTCCAGCACGTAGAGCGTGTGCGGCGGCTTCTGGCCGCGCCGCGTGAGGTCGTCGCGCACCTTGCTGAGTTCGGTGACGAGCTTGATGCGCTGTGCCTCGCCGCCGCTCAGCGTCGGTGAGGGTTGCCCCAGCGTCAAATAGCCCAGGCCCACGTCCTTCAGCAGTTGCAGCGGGTGCGCGATGCTGGGCATCGACGCGAAGAACTCGACCGCCTCGTCGACCTCCATCTGCAGCACGTCGCCGATGCTCTTGCCGCGCCAGGTGACGGCCAGGGTCTCGGGGTTGAAGCGCGCGCCGTGGCACAGGTCGCAGGGCACCTTGACGTCCGGCAGGAAGGCCATCTCGATGGTGCGCAGGCCCTGGCCCTCGCAGCCGGGGCAGCGCCCCTCGCCGGTGTTGAAGCTGAAGCGCCCGGCCGCGTAGCCGCGCGCCCTGGCCTCCAGCGTCTCGGTGTAGAGCTTGCGGATCGTGTCCCAGAAGCCGATGTAGGTGGCGGGGCAGGAACGCGGCGTCTTGCCGATCGGCGTCTGGTCGACCTCCAGCACGCGGTCGATGGGCGCGAAGCCTTCGAGCGCATCGCAGGCGATCCAGGCCGGCGTCCTGCCGGCGGCCAGCGCGTCGCGCCCGGCCTTGGTCAGCTTCATCGGCGCGACCTGCTGCACGTTCGCCAGCAGCACGTCGCGCGCCACCGTGCTCTTGCCGGAACCGCTGACGCCGGTGACCGCGACCAGGCGGTTGACGGGCACACCGACGTCCAGCTGGCGCAGGTTGTGCAGCGTCGCGCCGCGCAGCGTGAGCCAGGCCGCGTCCTGGCCGACCGCGCGGCGCGGCTGCAGCGGATGGCGCATCGGGTGCTCGAGCAGCCGGCCGGTCAGCGAGTCCGGCGCGCGCAGCAGGTCGGCCGCCGTGCCCTCGGCCACCAGCCGGCCGCCGCGCTTGCCGGCGCCGGGGCCGATGTCGATGATGTGCTCGGCACGGCGGATCGTGTCCTCGTCGTGCTCCACCACCACCAGCGTGTTGCCCTGGCTGCCCAGCAGGTGCAAGGCATCGAGCAGCACCTTGTTGTCGCGCGGGTGCAGGCCGATCGTCGGCTCGTCGAGCACGTAGCAGACGCCCTGCAGGTTGCTCCCCAGCTGCGCCGCGAGGCGGATGCGCTGCGCCTCGCCGCCGCTCAGCGTGGGCGCCGCGCGGTCCAGCGTCAGGTAGCCGAGGCCCACCTGTTCCAGGAAGCTCAGGCGCGACTTGATCTCGGCGATCACGTCGCGCGCGATCGTGGCCTCGCGGCCGTCGAGCTTCTGCGCCTCGATCCAGCGGCGCGCCTCGTTGACGGCCTTGGCTGCGACGGCGGCGATCGACTGTTCGCCGTCGGCCGCGTGGCCGAAGCGCACCGCCAGCGAGGCCTTGTTCAGCCGCGCGCCATGGCAGCTGCCGCAGGGCGCATCGACCACGTCCTCGATCTCCGGCTCGGCGAAGGTCTTCTCGCGACCGCCGTGGTCGTCGTCGCGCACCGAATCGTCGAGCGCCTTGCGCTGCTCGCGGGTCAACGTGAGGCCGGTGCCCACGCAGTCGGTGCACCAGCCGTGCTTGCTGTTGTACGAGAACATGCGCGGGTCCAGCTCGGGGTAGCTGGTGCCGCAGGCCGGGCAGGCGCGCTTGGTCGAGAACACCTTGACGCGGCCGATGCGGTGCGTGGCCGCACCGGCCACCATCGCGCCCTGCAGGCCGTCGAGCGGGCTCAGCAGGTGGACGACGCCCTTGCCGAGTTCCAGCGTCCTGGCGAGCAGCGCGCGCAGCTCGACCTCGTTGTCGGCGCTGACGACCAGGTCGCCGACCGGCAGTTCGAGCGTGTGCTCCTTGAAGCGATCCAGCCGCGGCCAGGGCGAGGTCTTGACGAATTCGCCGTCGACGCGCAGATGGGTGTGGCCGCGCTGCGCGGCCCATTTCGCCAGGTCGGTGTAGACGCCCTTGCGGTTGACGACCAGCGGCGCCAGCAGGCCGATGTGCTGGCCCTTGTGGTCGCGCACCAGCTGCGCGGCGATGGACTCCGGCGTCTGCGGCCGCACGGCGACGCTGGCGTCCTCGGTGCACTTGGGACAGTACTGGGTGCCGAGCTTGACGTAGAGCAGGCGCAGGAAGTGGTAGACCTCGGTGGTCGTCGCGACCGTGCTCTTGCGGCCGCCGCGCGACAGCCGCTGCTCGATCGCGACCGTCGGCGGGATGCCGTAGACCGCATCGACCTCGGGCCGGCCCGCCGGCTGCACGATGCTGCGCGCATAGGCGTTCAGGCTCTCGAGGTAGCGGCGCTGGCCCTCGTTGAACAGGATGTCGAAGGCCAGCGTGCTCTTGCCGGAGCCCGAGACGCCGGTCACGACGCTGAACTTGCCGCGCGGGATGTCGACGCTCAGACCCTTGAGGTTGTGCTCGTGGGCGTTGACGATCTGGATCGCGTCGGCCTTGCCGCCCGACTCGCGTTCGCGCCTGGCGCGCCGCGCCTCGGTCAGCAGCGACTGCAGCGGGGCGCCCTCCTCCACCGCGAGGCCGCCGTGGCCCAGCGACTTCTCGTAGTCGCGCAGCGCAGCACCGGTGTGCGAGGTCGGGTGCTGCTTCACGTCGTCGGGCGTGCCGTGGCACACCAGCTCGCCGCCGGCCTCGCCGCCCTCGGGGCCGAGGTCGACCAGCCAGTCGGCGGCGCGGATCACGTCGAGGTTGTGCTCGATGACGATGATCGAGTGCCCGGCCTCCAGCAGCTTGCGGAAGGCGCGCATCAGCTTGGCGATGTCGTCGAAGTGCAGGCCGGTGGTCGGCTCGTCGAACAGGAACAGCGTGCCCTTTCTCGCCAGGGCCTGGCGCGACGAGCTGCCGTTCTTCGCCGCCTCGGCCAGGAAGCCGGCGAGCTTGAGGCGCTGCGCCTCGCCGCCGCTCAGCGTGGGCACCGGCTGGCCGAGCTTGACGTAGTCCAGGCCCACGTCGGCCAGCGGCTGGAGTGCGCGCACCACTTCGCGATCATCCGCAAACAACCGCACCGCGTCGGCGATGGTCAGCTCCAGCACGTCGCTGACGTTCAGGCTCTTGCCGAGCCGCTCGACCTTGATCTCCAGCAGCTCGGCGCGGAAGCGCTTGCCGTCGCAGTCGGGGCAGCGCAGGTAGACGTCGCTGAGGAACTGCATCTCCACGTGCTCGAAGCCCGAACCGCCGCAGGTCGGGCAGCGGCCGTCGCCGGCGTTGAAGCTGAACATGCCGGGGCCGTAGCCGCGCTGCCGCGCCAGCGGCGAGTCGGCGAAGATCGTGCGCAGCGTGTCGAAGGCGCCCACGTAGCTGGCCGGGTTGGAGCGCGCGGTCTTGCCGATCGGGCTCTGGTCGACGAAGACGGCGTCGCTCAGCCAGTCCGCACCCAGCAGGCGGTCGTGGACGCCGGGCGTCTCGGTGGCCTTGCCGAAGTGGCGGGCCAGCGCCGGGAACAGCAGGTCCTGGATCAGCGTGCTCTTGCCGGAGCCGGACACGCCGGTCACGCAGACCAGGCGCTGCAGCGGGAACTCGACGCTGATGTTCCTGAGGTTGTGCTCGCGCGCACCCTCGACGATGAGGCGCGGCGTGCTGTCGGTGACGAGGCGCTGCAAGCCCAGGCCGATGCTGCGCCGCGCACCGAGGTAGGCGCCGGTCATGGTGTCGGCGCGCTTCAGGTCCTCGGGCGTGCCGTCGAAGACGATGCGGCCGCCCTGGCTGCCGGGGCCGGGGCCCATGTCGATCACGCGGTCGGCGGCCAGCATCACGGCCGGGTCGTGCTCCACCACCACCAGCGTGTTGCCGGCGTCGCGCAGCCGCAGCATCGCCTGGTTGATGCGGTTCATGTCGCGCGGGTGCAGGCCGATCGACGGCTCGTCCAGCACGAACAGCGTGTTGACCAGCGAGGTGCCGAGCGCGGTGGTCAGGTTGATGCGCTGCACCTCGCCGCCGCTCAGCGTGCGGCTCTGGCGGTCCAGCGTCAGGTAGTGGATGCCGACATCGCACAGGTACTTGAGCCGCGTGCGCACCTCGTCGAGCAGCAGCTCCAGCGCGTCGTCGAGCATCGTGCTCGGCAGCGTCAGCTCGTCGAGGAAGCGGCGCAGCCTGTCGATCGGCATCAGCATCAGGTCGTGCAGGCTCAGGCCCGGCAAGGCCTCGAGCTGCTCGCGGGTCCACGCCGCACCGACGGGCATCACGCGCTTCTCGGGCGGCAGCACCGCGTCGGCACCGGCCTTCGTGCCCAGGCGCCACAGCAGCGATTCGAGCTTGAGCCGAGCGCCGCCGCAGACCGTGCAGGGCGTGTAGCTGCGGTACTTGGACAAGAGCACGCGGATGTGCATCTTGTAGGCCTTGCTCTCCAGGTACTCGAAGAAGCGGCGGATGCCGTACCACTGCTTGTTCCAGTTGCCCTTCCAGTTGGGCGTGCCCTCGATGACCCAGTCGCGCTGCGCCTCGCTGAGCTGGCTCCACGCGGTGTCGCGCGGGATGCCGGCCTCGCCGCCGTACTTCAGCAGGTCGTCCTGGCAGTCCTTCCAGGCGGGTGTCTGCAGCGGCTTGATCGCACCGCTGCGCAGCGTCTTGCGGTGATCCGGGATCACCAGGCCCCAGTCGACGCCGATCACGCGGCCGAAGCCGCGGCAGGTCTCGCAGGCGCCGTAGGCCGAGTTGAACGAGAACATCGCCGGCTGCGGATGGCTGTAGCGGGTGTCGCTGTCGGGGCTGTGCAGGCCCTGGCTGTAGCGCCAGATCTCAGTGGTGCGCTGCGCTTCGACAGGGCTCTCCTGAGCAGAGTCGAAGGGCTCAGCGCGAACGGAGTCTTCCGATCGGCCTGAGCTTGTCGAAGGCCCTTCGAGCGCATAGACGTTGACGCGCCCGCTGCCGCGCTTGAGCGCCACCTCCAGCGCCTCGGCGACGCGCGACTTCTCGGTGCCGTCGAGCTTGAAACGGTCGGCCACCACGTCCAGCAGCGTGCGCGGTCCCGTCGGCGTCGCCACCTCGCGCTTCGCCTGCACGCGGGTGTAGCCGCTGGCGGCCAGCCACTGCTCGATCTGCTCGTCGCTGGTGCCGGCCGGCAGCTCGACCGGGAAGGTGACGACGAGCCGCTGGCCGGGCGCCGCGCGCTTCAGCAGGTCGGCGTAGATCGACTCCGGGTCGTCCTCGCGCACCGGCTTGGCGGTCTGCTTGTCGAACAGCTGGGCGGCGCGGGCGAACAGCAGCTTCAGGTGGTCGTTCAGCTCGGTCATCGTGCCGACCGTGCTGCGGCTGGTGCGCACCGGGTTGGTCTGGTCGATGGCGATGGCCGGCGGCACGCCGTCGACCGCATCGACCGCCGGGCGGTCCATGCGGTCGAGGAACTGGCGCGCGTAGGCGCTGAAGGTCTCGACGTAGCGGCGCTGCCCCTCCGCATACAGCGTGTCGAAGACCAGGCTGGACTTGCCCGAGCCGCTGGGCCCGGTGACGACGGTCAGTTCGCCGGTGTGCAGGTCCAGGTCGAGGTTCTTGAGGTTGTGCTGGCGCGCGCCGCGGATGCGGATCAGGCCGGGTGGGCGTTGACCGTTGGGCATGGAGGGTCCGGGGGTGAGGCCGAAGATTCTAGGAAGCTCCGGCAGCCGCGTTGCTGCCGTCCCGAAAGCCGGAGCCGGCCACAGGGACGCGACGCGGCGTGCGCTGTCGCCTGCGGGCATCACCCCCTGCCGGCGCGCGGAAGCGCGCTGTACATTGGCCCGACATCGCTGCGCCCGTCATGGAGCCGCCCCCACCCCAGCCCCCGGCGCCCCTCGGCGACGCCGAGCTGCTGGCGCGCTACGAGCGGGCGATGGCCGGCTCGCAGGACGGCTACTGGGAGCGCAACCTGCGCAGCAACCTCAGCTGGTACTCGCCGAGCTTTCGCGCGATGTTCGGCTTCGGACCCGACGAACTGCCGAACGATCGCAACGCCATCAACGCCCGCATCCACCCGGACGACATCGGCGGCTTCCTGGCGTCCTACCAGGCGGCGATCGACAGCGTCGGCAGCTTCGCCTACGAGCTGCGCTTCCTCGACAAGCAGGAGCACTGGCGCTGGGTGCGGGGTCGAGGCTGCGCCTGGGCCGGGCCGGACGGGCAGGCCGAGCTGATCGCCGGGGCGCTGAGCGACGTGCACCGCGAGAAGCTGACGCAGCAGGCGCTGGCGCAGATCACGCAACGCTTCGAGCGCGCCATCGAGGCCGCGAACGAGGCCCTGTTCGAGCGCTGGGCCGACAGCGACAGCTTCTACCTCGCGCCGCGTTTCGCCGAGCTGCTGGGCTACACGCCGGCCGAGCTCGGCACGAGCCGCGCCCGGCTCACCGGGCTGATGCACCCCGACGACCGCGATCGCTTCGAGTCGTGCGTCGCCGGCGGCATCGCCGAGCGCGGCCGCTGGACCATCGACTACCGGATGCGCTGCAAGGCCGGCGTCTACCGCTGGTTCCACTCGCGCGCGATGGCGCAGGAGGACGCCGACGGCCGCGTCCTGGTGACCGGCGTGATGGCCGACATCCACGAGCAGATGACCGCCCGCGAGGCCCTGCAACGCCAGCAGCAGCACCTCGAGGAACTGGTGCAGGAGCGCACGGCCAGGCTCGAGGCGGCCCTGGCGCTGGCCGAGCAGCAGCGTGCCGCGGCCGACCGCGCCAGCGAGGCGAAGTCGCGCTTCCTCGCGCACATGAGCCACGAGATCCGTACGCCGCTCAACGGCGTGCTGGGCCTCAACGAGCTGGCGCTGCGCAGCGCGCAGTCGCCGGCGCAGCGGCGCCACCTCGAGCTGGCGCTGCAGTCGGGGCGCTCGCTGCTCGGGATCATCAACGACGTGCTGGACTTCTCGCGGCTCGAGGCCGGCAAGCTGGCGCTGGCCGACACCCCCTTCGACCTGCCCGCCCTGCTGGCGCAGACGCTGCGCGCGGTGATGCCCACGGTGCGCGGCAAGGGCCTGAACGTGATGTTCGACCACATCGGCGACGTCACGCGGGTGCGCGGCGACCCGGAGCGGCTGCGCCAGATCGCGACCAACCTGCTGGGCAACGCGGCCAAGTTCACCGAGCGCGGCCACCTGGCCCTGGTGACGACCGTGCGGCCGACCGAGCCCGGCCGCTGCGAGGCGGTGATCGAGTTCCGCGACACCGGCCCCGGCATGGACGCGGCGACGCAGGCCCGCGTGTTCGATGCCTTCGTGCAGGGCGACGCGAGCCTGACGCGGCGCCACGGCGGCACCGGCCTGGGCCTGTCGATCGCGCGCGGCCTGGCCGAGGCGATGGACGGCGAGCTGACGCTCGCCAGCACGGTCGGCGTCGGCTCCTGCTTCACGCTGCGCCTGCCGCTGGCGGTCGACGGCGAGGCGCAGCTCTGGCAACCGCAGCCGGGCCGGGCCTGGCTGCTCTACACCCGGCCGATGATCGGCGAGTGGCTGGTGACGCGCTTCGCGCGGCTGGGCTGGCACTCGGTACTGGTGCCGGGCCTCGCGACCGCGGTGGCGCAGGCGCAGCAGACGCCGCCCGCCGATCATCCGGACCTGGTCGTCGTGGCCGAGCACGTGCTGGGCGAGTCGCCGGACCTGGCCGGCCTGCGCGCGGCGCTGCCGGAGGCGCGCATCACGCTGCTGGTGCGGCCGGACTGGGCCCAGCCCGAGGTCGAGCTGGCCGCGCGCGCCCTGGCGATCACGCCCAGCTTCATGCCGCTGACGCCGCACGACCTGCTGGAGATGCTGCAACCGTCGGCCGCCCACGCGGCGCCGCCACCGATCACCCGGCCCGGCGCGCTGCCGAAGCGCGTGATGCTGGTCGAGGACAACCCGGTCAACCGCCTGATCGGCGAGCAGATGCTGGTCGCGCTGGGCCTGGCGGTCGACAGCGTCGACGGCGGCGAGGCAGCGATCGCCGCCTGCCACACGCAGCCGCCGGACCTGATGCTGCTGGACGTGCAGATGCCCGGCCTGGACGGCCACGCGACCTGCCGCCGCCTGCGTGCGCTGCAGCAGGCCGGGACGCTGCCGCCCTTCGCGATCGTCGCGCTGACCGCGCACGCGCTCGACAGCGACCGCGCCGCCAGCCTGGCGGCGGGCATGGACGGCTTCCTGACCAAGCCGATCGTGCTGGAGCAGCTGCGCGCGGAACTGCTGCGCTGGCTGCCGGACGACGACGAGGCCTGACGGCGCCGCGGCCTCAGGCGGGCGTCTTGTCCAGCTGCTCCAGGCCGTCTATCACCGGGCCGAGCAGGCGCAGCACGGCATCGCGCAGGGTCTCGATGTCCGGGGCGGCAGCCCCGGCGTCGCTGGCCGCCTCGAGGGCCGCCGCCGCGCGCTGCAGCGCCGGCATGCCGAGCGCGCCGGCCACGCTCTTCAGGTCGTGGGCGAAGCGCGTGCAGGCGGCCACGTCGCCGGCAGCGCGCGCCTGGTCGAAGCGCGCGGCGAACGTCCGCTCGCGATCGCGGAACATGCCGAGCAGGCGCCGGTAGAGGTCCGGGTTGCTCATCACGTTGGCCAGCCCGGCCCGCACGTCGATGCCCGGCAGCTCCGGCAGCCCGCCGTCGACCGGGTCCGGCGACGGCGCGCGCTTGACCCAGCGCGCCAGCGTCGCGAGCATCTCCTCGGGACGGATCGGCTTCGGGATGTGGTCGTTCATGCCGGCCTCGAGGACCTTGTCGCGGTCGCCGGCCATCGCGTTGGCCGTCATCGCGATCACCGGCAGGTCCTTCAGCGCCGGTCGCAGTCGCAGCGCACGGGTCGCGGCGTAGCCGTCGAGCACGGGCATCTGGCAGTCCATCAGCACGGCGTCGAAGCGCTCCTGCTCGAGCCGATCCAGCGCGTCCTGCCCATCCACCGCGAGACTGACCTCGATGCCGACGCGGCCGAGCATGTCGCGCGCCAGTTCCTGGTTGATGCTGTTGTCCTCGACCAGCAGGACGCGCGCGCCAGCGAGTGCCGCGCGCTGGACTTGCAGCAGGTCCTCGCGCTGCTCGGTGCGGCTGCCGCTCACGCGGGCCTGTCCGACGGCCTCGGCGCAGGCATCGAGCAGGGCCGAGGCCGTGACGGGCTTGGCCAGCAGGGCCGCGACCTGCAGCCGCCGCTGCTCCAGCCGCTGTTGCGCTTCGGAGAGCTTGAAGGCCGTCACCATCAGCACGGCCGGCGCGGCGGCGCGCATCGGCAGCCGCCCCAGTTGCTCGATGCAGTCGATGCCGTCGACGCCGGGCATGCGCCAGTCGAGCAGCACCAGCCGGTAGGGGCGCTCCTGGGTGTCCGCACGGAGCACCGCCTGCAGCGCCTGCGCGCCGTCGCTGGCCAGGTCCGGCTCCATGCCGAACGAGGCGGCCATCCGGCGCAGCAGCTCGCGCGAACCCTCGTGGTCGTCGACGATCAGGACGCGCGCCCCGCGCAGGCCGTCGACCGACGGCGCCCGGACCTCCACGCCCGAGCCCTGCAGGCCGAAGCGCGCGCTGAAGTGGAACACGCTGCCGCGGCCCGGCGTGCTGTCGAGGCCGATCTCGCCGCCCATCAGCGCCACCAGGTGGTGGCAGATCGCGAGGCCGAGGCCGGTACCGCCGAAGCGCCGGCTGGTCGACGCGTCGGCCTGGCTGAAGGGCTGGAACAGGCGCTCGCGCTGCTCGGCATCGATGCCGATGCCGGTGTCGCGCACCTCGAAGCGCAGCACGGCCGCATCGTCCTGCCGCGACTGCAGCCGCACGGCCACCGTCACCTCGCCCTGCGCGGTGAACTTGACCGCGTTGTTGCCCAGGTTCAGCAGCACCTGCCCGAGCCGCGAGGGATCGCCGACCAGCGCGGTGGGCAGGTCCGGCGGCAGGTCGAACAGCAGCTCGAGCCCCTTCTCCTCGGCGCGCATGCCGACCAGGTGGCCGAACTGCTCCATCACGTCGCCGAGCCTGAACGGGATCTGCTCCATGTCGAGCCGGCCGGCCTCGATCTTGGAGAAATCGAGGATGTCGTTGATGATCCCCAGCAGCGACTCGGCCGCGCGGTGCACCTTGTCCACGTAGTTGCGCTGCTTCGCATCGAGGCCGCTCTGCAGTGCCAGCCACGACATGCCGAGGATCGCGTTCATCGGCGTGCGGATCTCGTGGCTCATGTTGGCGAGGAAGTCGCCCTTGGCCCGGTTGGCCGCCTCGGCCCCCTGCTGCGCGCGGGCCAGCTGGTCCGTGCGCTCCTCGACCCGGCGCTCGAGGTCGGCCGCCAGCGCGCGCACCTCCTCCTCGGCACGTCGGCGCACGGTGGTGTCGGCGAACACCGCGACCGCGCCGCTGACCGCCCCGGCGGCGTCGCGCAGGGGGCGTGCGGTCGCGGTCAGCCACAGGCCGTCGTCGGGCCCCTCGCCCGCCCGCCGCATGTAGAGATCCATCTTGTCGACGTTCTCGCCGCGCAGGGCGCGTGACAGCGGCAGCTCGTCCAGCGGACACAGGGTGACGCGGTCCGTGCGGTAGAGGCCGAAGCGTTCGCGCCAGTTGCCCTTGGGGCCGGTGCTCAGCCGGCCGCCGGCGATGGCCTCCGCGGCCGGGTTGGCGAGCACGAGTTCGGCCCGCGGGTCGACCACCAGCACGGAGTCGCCGATGCCGTCGAGCACCTCGCGCAGGATCACGGTCTGCCGCCGCAGCTCCGCGCGCGAGCGACGCAGCCGCAGCACGAAGATCGCGCCGCCGGCCAGCAGCAGCGCGCCGGCGGCCAGCACCGTCCACAGCCAGCGCTGCTGGAGCGTGCGGCGTTCGATCTCGGTGGCCTGCTGCTCGCTGCGACGCTGCAGGTCGGCCAGCTCGCGCTGCCGGGCCTCGTTGCGGAAGCGCTGCGTCAGCTCGAAGATCCGCGTTCCGGCCAGCTCGCGCGCGGCGCGTGCGCTCGTCTCGGTGGCCTCGAGCGTCAGCGCATAGGCCCGTGCGTGATCGCCGTCGGCAGCCGCGACGGCGGCCATGCGCAGCGCGCTCTCGCTCCGGTAGACGGGCAGGTCGATCGACCGGGCCAGGTCGTAGGCCGCCTGGGCCTCGGCGCGCGCCGCCGCGAGATCGCCCTGGAGCTGGCGCAGCACGCTCAGCTCCTTGAGCACGAACCAGCGGCCGATCGGGTTGGGGTGCTCGTCGTAGACCTTGACGGCGTTCTGCAGCGCCGCCCGCGCGCCCGGCAGGTCGCCCTGGAGGCGCAGCTCGACCGCCAGCGCGAAGTGGCCCATCGCCACCGAGAACGGGATGCCGACGGACTCGTACATCTCGATCGCCTGCCGGTACAGGCGCACCGCCAGGGCCCGGTCACCCTGCTTGGTCGCAATGCCGCCCAGACCGCTGGTCGCCAGGGCCTCGGTCAGGCGCGAGCGGCCGGCGATGGCCTGCTCGCGCATGCGCTCGAACTGCTCGCGCGACTCGGGGATGCGATCGCCGAGGTCGTAGGCCATCGCCATGCCGCGGTGGGCATGGGCCAGCGCGAGCGGGTGCCCGCTGGCGCGCGCGATCTCCATCGCCTGGATGGCGATCGTGATCGAGTCGTCCAGGCGGTTGGCGCGCCGGTAGCTCATCGAGGCGCGCAGCAGCGCCTCGCCGAGCAGGTCCGGCCGGTCGACCCCCTCGAGCGCCGCCAGCGCCCGCGGCATGACCTCGTCGAGCCGGCCTACGCGGCCCTGGTTGACGGTGTTCATCGCGATGTTGAGGTCGGCCTCGGCCTGGCCGATGCGGTCGCCGGCCTGCCGCGCGAGCTCGTAGGCCTGTTCCGCATGGGCCTCGGCCAGGTCGGTCAGGCCGAGGTAGCCCTCGACGCGGGCCCGCAGGTTCAGTGCGCGCGCCCGGTCGGCGCGATCGGCGGCGGCCGGCAGCGCGCGCTCGAGCTCGATCGCCCGGGCCCGCGCCGCCCGGGCGTCGTTCTCGGCCAGCAGTCGCACCTCGGCCACCTGGCGGCGCCAGTCGTCGAGATCGAAGGCCGCGGCCACCGGGGCCGCCAGCGACAGCGCCAACCCCAGCAGCAGCCCCCGACGGGCCCACCAAAGACGCCATGCGTTCATGAATCCACTGTAGCGAGCCGGGCCTGCACAACCGGTCGGACACTGCGTGTTCTGGGGACACCGGCCGACGCCGCCGTCAGAACTGCACGACCAGGCTGGTCGCGATCTGCCGGTCGTTGGCCCAGGCGTCGCGCGGTCGCGACGCGCTGCCGAGGTCGGAGCGCCGCAGCGTGCGCGTGAGGTTCACGCCGTCGAGCGACCAGCTGATCCGCGGCGTGACGCGCCAGCGCAAGGAGGCGTCGAGCCAGCCGTGGGCGCGGACCCAGACCTGCTGGGCGCCGAGATCGACCACCGGCAGCACGCCGCTGGCGAAGCGGCTGCGCCAGTTCCAGGCCAGGCGCGCCGACCAGGGCCCGCGCTCGTAGAGCCCGACGAGGTTGGCGCTGTGGCGCGACAGGCCCTGCAGCGGCACCTCGCGACCCAGCTGCCGGTCCGGGGTGCGGCTGTCGACGTGGGTGTAGTTCGCCTGCAGGCCCAGCCCCGACCAGGCGCCGGGCAGTCCGCCGAAGAAGCGCTGCCAGGCCAGTTCGGCGCCGCGGATGCGCGCCGGGTCCGCGTTGCGCGGCCGGCTGACCAGGTAGGTCGCGCCGCCATGCACTTCGGGCTGGGCGCTGCTGACCAGGAAGCCGTCGACCTGCTTCCAGAACAGCACCGCCGAGGCGCCAGCGCCGGCCCCGTCGTCGTGCTCCAGCCCGAGGTCGAGATTGGCCGACCGGATCGGGCGCAGCGCCGGATTGCCGGCGTTGCCCTGGTTCAGGTTCGGGTCGATCGAGTTCGGCAGCAGCAGCAAGGACGGCGAGAGCTGGTTGAAGTCCGGCCGCGTGATCGTGCGCGACGCCGCGGCACGCGCCTGCCAGCCGGGCGCAGGGCGCCAGCGCAGGCTGGCGCTGGGCAGCCAGTCGGTCTCGCGCGAGACGTCGCGGATCGGCTCGGCCGCGCCGCTGCCCACGGCCCGAGCGCCGTCGGTGGTGCGCCGGGTGTGGACGACGCGCAGCCCGAGCCGGCCGTCCAGCGTCTCGGCCGCGCTGCGCCAGGGCAGTTGCGCGTACAGCGCCTCGCTGTCCTCGCGGATGCGCCACAGCGACAGCGGCCCGCCGCCTGCCGGCAGGGGCGTCGCGACGCCGAAGGCCGTGCGCAGGCCGGCTGCGTCGCGCGCGTCGCCCAGCGCGCCGATCACGTGGCCGCTGACGCTGCCGGCGCGCCCGTCGAGGAAGTCCTGGTAGGGATTGGGCAGCAGGCGGCCCGGCACATCGGCACCGTTCGGGCCGGCGAGCGCGACGTCGCCGAAGGCCAGGCCCGGGGTGTTGTCGGCCCGCCGCCGGGCGTGGCGCCAGCCGAACTCGAGGCGCTCGACCGGCGATCCCTCGACCGCGCGCGCCAGGTCGATCCGCGCGGCCGTGAGGTCGCCGCGGAAGGGCCGCGTGCGGTAGGCCAGGCCGGTGTAGCGCCAGCGCGCCGGGTCGTTCAGGTCGGCGCCGTCGACCGCCGTGACCGGCAGCTTGCCGGACAGGTCGTGCGTGAAGCGCGGCGCCGTCGCCGCCAGGGTCGGGCCGGAGAAGTACAGGTGGTTGAAGCTTCGGGTCGTGCTCAGGTCGGCGTCGACCTGCCAATCGTCCGACCGCCAGCGGCCGCCGGCGGCGAACTGGCGCGTGCGGTCGACGGTGTCCCGCGCGAAGCTGAGCAGCGAGACGCCGGCATCGGTCCAGGTGATCGACCGCATCTCGTCGCTGCCCGGAAAGCGCTGCAGGCTGCCGGGCTGGAAGGCCGTGCCCGCCGGCGCGCTGAGGTTGATCTGGTGCGAGTCCTGCCGGGTCTCGAGCTCGGCGAAGTGGGCCTCGGCGTACAGCTCGAGCGCCGGCTCCGGACGCCACTGCAGCAGCGCGCCGGCCGCGCTGCGCCGGCGCCGGCCGATGCTGGTGGTCTCGGAGCTGCTGCCCGGTGCCAGGAAGCTGCCGCCGGCCGGATCGGCGTGGCGCACCGGCGTGCCGGTGCTCTTCTGGTCTTCGCGCCACCCGCGGTCCTGCAGCGCCAGGTTGACCAGCACGCCGAACTCGCCGGCGCCGACCCGCCCGCGGCGGCTGAGCAGCAGCGACGCCTGCCCGGCATCGCGATCGGCGAGGTGGCCGCGCACCCAGCGCCCGGCGACGACGTTGACGTCGCCGTCGAAGTCGAAGGGCCGCCGCGTTCGCAGGTCGATGCTGCCGCCCAGGCCGCCTTCGATGCGCTCGGCCGACGCGGTCTTGTGCACGTCGATGCCGGCCAGCGACTCGGCCGCGAGGTCCGAGTAGTCGAGGCTGCGCCCGCTGCCCGCGGTGAAGATCTCGCGGCCGTTCAGCGTGGTCTCGACCTGCAGCAGGCCGCGCACCGCCGCCAGCGCGCCCTCGCCGCGGTCGCGCGTCAGCTGCACGCCGGTGATGCGCTGCAGCGCGTCGGCCACGCTCAGGTCCGGCAGCTTGTGCAGTTCGTCGGCGACGACGGCATCGACGATGCCCGGTGCGTCGCGCTTGCGCGCCAGCGCCGACTCGGCGCTGCGGCGCGTGCCGGTCACCACGACGGGCTCCAGCGTCTCGGCCGCCTCGCTCTCGGCCGGCAGGACCGGCAGCACGGCCAGGACCTGACAGCACAGCAGCGCGGCGGCGGGCTTCACCCGCCTATGCTGATCCTTGGCCGGCGCCGGCGCAAGCCCGGCACCGGAGCGGTCCGCAAGCGCCACCGGCCCCGAAGGGCCGGTGTGAACGGGATGCCGTGTCGCTTCGCTTCAATCGTCGGCGTAGATGTCGCGGTCCTTGGTCTCGGGCACGAACAGCAGGCCGATCACGAAGGTGCCGAGCGCGATGACCACCGGGTACCACAGGCCGTAGTAGATGTCGCCCGACTGCGCCACCATCGCGAAGGCCGTGGCCGGCAGCATGCCGCCGAACCAGCCGTTGCCGATGTGGTACGGCAGGCTCATCGAGGTGTAGCGGATGCGGGTGGGGAACAGCTCGACCAGCGCGGCGGCGATCGGCCCGTAGACCATCGTCACGTAGATCACGAGGATCGTCAGGATGCCGATGATGGTGAGCTTCTGGGCGCTGAAGATGTCGAGCATCTTGAACACGTTCCACAGGCCTTCCTTGGGCTCGATCGGGATCTTGACCTTCTCCGGGTCGTTGGCGCCCGGGTAGCCGGCCTTGGTGATCAGCTCGGCGGCCTTCTTCGCGAAGTCGGGGTCCTTGGCCGACAGCGGCTCCTCGGTGCCGATCTTCACCGTGGTCACGGTGCCGGCGGGCGCCTCGACCGTGGTGTAGCTCACCGCGTTGCGCGCCAGCAGGGCCTTGGCGATGTCGCAGGACTTGGTGAACTTGACCGTGCCGGTCGGGTTGAACTGGAACGAGCAGTCGGCCGGGTCGGCGTTCACCACCACCGGCGCCGAGGCCTGGGCGCGGTGCAGCGCCGGGTTGGCGGTGGCCGTCATCGCCTTGAACAGCGGGAAAACGGTGAGCGCGGCGATCAGGCAGCCGCCCAGGATGATGGGCTTGCGGCCGATGCGGTCGGACAGCGCGCCGAACACCAGGAAGAAGCCGGTGCCCAGCGTCAGCGACCAGGCGATCAGCACGTTGGCGGTGAACTGGTCGATCTTCAGGATCGACTGCAGGAAGAACAGCGCATAGAACTGGCCCGTGTACCAGACCACCGCCTGGCCGGCCACCAGGCCGAGCAGCGCCAGCAGCGCGATCTTGGCGTTCTTCCACTGGCCGAAGGCTTCGGACAGCGGCGCCTTGGACTGCTTGCCTTCTTCCTTCATCTTCTTGAAGGCCGGGCTCTCGTTCATCTGCAGGCGGATGTAGACCGACACGGCCAGCAGCAGCACCGACAGCAGGAAGGGAATGCGCCAGCCCCAGGCCGCGAAGGCGGTGATCTTGGTCTTGGTGCCGCTGATCAGCACCTCGACCTCGGGGTAGTTGGCGTTGACGTAGATCTGCGTGAACAGGATGACGATCAGCGACAGCAGCAGGCCGAGCGTCGCGGTGGTCTGGATCCACGCGGTGAAGAAGCCGCGCCTGCCCTTCGGCGCATGCTCGGCCACATAGGTCGCCGCGCCGCCGTACTCGCCGCCGAGCGCCAGGCCCTGCAGCATGCGCAGGGCGATCAGGCTGACCGGTGCGGCCCAGCCGAGCACCTCGTAGCCGGGCAGGCAGCCGACGATGAAGGTCGACAGGCCCATGATGACGATCGTGATCAGGAAGGTGTGCTTGCGGCCGACCAGGTCGCCGAGACGGCCGAACACCAGCGCACCGAACGGCCGCACCAGGAAGCCCGCGGCGAAGGCCAGCAGCGCGAAGACGTTGCGCGTCGCCTCCGGGTAGTTGGAGAAGAACTGCGCGCCGATGATGGCCGCCAGCGAACCGTACAGGTAGAAGTCGTACCACTCGAAGATGGTGCCGAGGGACGAGGCCAGGATGACCTTCTTCTCCTCGCGGGTCATGGGTGCTGCCGCAGGGGTTGCGGTGGCGGGCAGGACGGCGGCCATGGAGTCTCCTTGATTGCAAGCGCCGCAGACTGCGACGCATGCCAGGGAGGATCGACGGCGCAGCTTGGTGCGCACTGACGCCAAACCAACGGCCGCTGACGGCTCGCGGGTTAACCCCCGCGACCTGTGTTGCGATGCGGGAGCGGGCTTGCCCGCAACTTACGCGACAGGCTGGCGTCAGCGCGCCCGCGTCGCGCCGGCCTTGATCTGCACGACGTCGTCCCAGTGCGCATCGAGCCAGGGATCGCCGCGCAGGCTGGCCGCGGCCATGTCGAGCGCATCGACGCCCCAGAACAGCCGCGTGCCGGCGGCGTGCGGCACTTCGAGCGTCGGCACGCCGAACACGCCGCGCGCGATCGCGGCTTCGGTGTTGTCGCGCAGCTGCTGCTTGACGGCATCGGACTGCGGATCGCGTCGGGGCTGCAGGCGCGCCGTCAAGTCGGCCAGCCGCGCTGCGTCGTCGGCCGGCGCGCCGCCTTGCCACACGTGGCGCAGCACGGTCTCGCACTGCAGGCGATTCGGGCGGCCGTCGTCGGCGCAGGCCAGCAGCAGCCGCAGCAGCGGCAAGGGGTTGAAGGGGTGCCTCTCCGGCAGCTGCATCGCCAGCCCCTGCCGGTGCGCGAGCCAGGCGACCTGCCGATAGGTCCAGTCGCGCTTGGGGGCGATCTCGGCCGGGCCGAGCTGGCCCCAGTGCTTCAGCAGTCCGGCGAACAGCAGCGGCCGGTACTCGACGACGTAGGAGCAGCCTTCCAGCGCCTGCGGCAGCCGCTCGAAGGCCAGGTGCGCGTACGGCGAAATCGGATCGAACCAGAAGATGATCGGCGTCATCGTGCGGTCGCCGGTACGCCGGCACGCCGCGCGGCCAGCTGCAGCCAGATCGCGCGCTTGGCCGCGTCGTCGAGCCGGCCCCAGGCCACGATCTCGTCGAGCGTGCGCCAGCAGCCCTCGCACCAGCCCGTGGCGGCGCTCATGCGGCAGACGCTGTTGCAGGGCGACGGCACCGGCGTCGCCACGTCGCCATCGCTCATGACGACTGCACCACGTCGGCGACCGGGGCGCCGGTCAGTTGCTGGAGCTGCTGCGGACTCAGGGGGAACACGCCGTTGGGATGGCCGGCCGCGGCCCAGATCTCGTCGAAGCGGAACAGCTCGCGATCGATCAGCGTCACGCAGGGCTGGGCGTGCCCGATGGGCGCGACGCCGCCGATCGAGTAGCCGGTGCGGGCCTTGACGAAGTCGGCGTCGGCGCGCTTCAGTGCGCCGGTGTGCGCGGCCACCTTGCCCTCGTCGACCCGGCGATCGCCGGAGGTCACGACGAGGACCGCCGCATCGTCGTCGCGGCGCCGGAAGATCACGCTCTTGGCGATCTGCCCGAGCGAGACGCCGAGCGCATCGGCCGCCTCCTGCGCCGTGCGGGCCGCGATGTCCAGGAAGCGCGGTGCACGCGGATGGCCCAGTTCCGCCAGCACGCGCGTCACGTGCCGGAAGCCTTCGGGCCGCTGCTCGAGCGTCGCCTCGTTCATGCAGTCGCTTGCGCCACGGGCCGCTTCGCGAGCACGGCATTGGCAACCCGCGAGACCGGCTTGCGGCCCAGCACGCCGGAGATCCAGCCCGCGGTGTCGACCAGCGCATCGAGGTCGATGCCGGTCGCTATGCCCAGGCCGTGCAGCAGGAACACGACGTCCTCGGTCGCGACGTTGCCGGTCGCGCCCTTGGCGTACGGACAGCCGCCCAGGCCGCCGACGCTGGCGTCGAAGACATGCACGCCCATCTGCAGGCAGGCGTGCACGTTGGCGAGCGCCTGGCCGTAGGTGTCGTGGAAATGGCCGCTGACCTCGGCCAGCGGGTAGTGCTTCAACGCGCGCTCCATCGCGGCCTGCACGCGCCGCGGCGTGCCGACACCGATGGTGTCGGCCACGCCGACGTGCTGCACGCCGATCTCGTGCATCAGCCGCGCGACCAGCTCGACGCGGTCCGGGTGGATGTCGCCTTCGTAGGGACAGCCGACCGCGCAGGAGATCGCGCCGCGCACCTTGAGGCCGGCAGCGCGTGCGGCAGCGGTGACCGGGGCGAAACGCTCGATCGATTCGGCGATCGAGCAGTTGATGTTCTTCTGGCTGAAGGCCTCGCTGGCGGCGCCGAAGACGACGATCTCGTCCGGACGCGTGAGGATCGCCGCCTCGAAGCCCTTGAGGTTGGGCACCAGCACGCTGTAGCGCACGCCGGGCAGGCGGCGTAGGCCGGCCATCACGTCGGCGTTGTCGGCCATCTGCGGCACCCACTTGGGGCTGACGAAGCTGGTGACCTCGATCTCGCGCAGGCCGGCGGCCTGCAGCCGATGCACCAGTTCGATCTTGTGTGCGGCGGCGACCGGCTGCTTCTCGTTCTGCAGGCCGTCGCGCGGACCGACATCGACGAGGCTCACTCGACTCGGCAGCATGTGCGTTTCCTCACGAACAACACCCTCGTTGCGTCAGCAGGTGCCCACATTCCCCCATGAACCAGTGTGGGTCCTCCCCATTGTGCGGGATGGGCAGGTGGACCCCCGCAAAGCACCATTCGATCACCTCGCGGAGTTCCCTCGTGACCACCACCACCTTCACCCGCCTCCAGCTCGCCACCCGCATCCATTTCGCGCTGCTGCGCAACCTGGGCGAGGGCATCGACGTCGGCCGCATGCTGCGCCAGCGCGACTATGCGGACGAGGCGCTGAACGTCTGCCGCAGCCTCGACGACGACGGCCTGTACGACCTGGCCGACCGCTTCGAGGAAGCGACGGCCGCCGAGAACGCGAAGGTCCACATGGACGTGGCCGCCAAGGCCGCCCGCGCCGCGCTGGCGCTGATCCCGCGCCGCGGCCCGGTGACGCCGCAGGAAATGCCGTGGTCCCAGCAGACCAGCGGCTTCGGCCTGAACCATGCGCTGGGCGCGCTCGAGCCCTCGGCCCCGCCGCGGCGCTTCTCGGTGTCGGGCTGGCTGGGATTCGGCTCCGCCAGCCAAGAGCGGCACTGAAGGCCGGGCGTCGCTCACGGCGATTGCGCCTCGAACTCGAGCAGCGCTTCGCCCTCGCCGACCTGCTCGCCGGCTGCAAAACGCAGGCCCTTCACGACGCCGTCGCTCGGAGCGGCGAGCGTGTGCTCCATCTTCATCGCCTCCATGACCGCCAGCGGCTGTCCGCGCTTGACGCGATCGCCGGGCTGCGCGAGGAAGGCCACCACCTTGCCGGGCATCGGCGCCGTGAGGCGCCCGCCCTCGGCGGCGCCTTCGCCGGCATGGGCCAGCACGTCGACCTCGCGCGACCGTGCCGAACCTTCTGGCGCGAACACCGCGACGTCCTCGCCGATCGCATAGACCGACAGCAGCAGTCGCCGCTCGCCGAGCAGGACGTCGTAGCGGTCGCGCCCCACCGGCATGGCCGAGAACGCCTGCGCCCGTTCGCCGGTCGTCAGGTGCGTGCTGCCGTCGTGCCGACGTTCCAGGGCCACGCGATGATGGGCGCCGGCATGGTCGATCTCGAAGCGGCGCGTCGCACCGCCATGCAGGCGCCAGCCGTCGCGGCGTGACCAGGGGTCGGCGGCCTCGGCGGCACGCTCCAGCGCGAGCGCATGGGCCGCGACGCCGGCCGCCACGACGTCGATCGGCAAGGCCGGCGCATCGAATAGCGCCGCACGCTCGCGCTCGATCAGCCCGGTGTCGAGGTCGGCCGACGAGAACGACGCGCTCTCCACCGCTCGCCGCAGGAAGGCGACGTTGGTGTGCGGGCCGACGATGTGCGTCGCGGCCAATGCGGCATCCATCCGACGCAGGGCCTGTGCGCGGTCTTCGCCCCAGACGATGAGCTTGGCGATCATCGGGTCGTAGTGCGGCGTGATCGCATCGCCTTCGGCCACGCCGGCATCGACGCGCACCGGCGCCGGCTCGTGAAAGCGCTCGGCGTCGGCGTTGCGGCCGAAGGCCACGTGTGCCGGCCAGCGCAGCACGTCGAGCCGGCCGGTGGACGGCAGGAAGTTCGCGTCCGGGTTCTCGGCGCAGATGCGCGCCTCGATCGCGTGGCCGTGGATCTTCAGCTCGTCCTGCTTCAGCGGCAGCGGCTCGCCGGCGGCCACGCGAAGCTGCCACTCGACGAGGTCCAGCCCGGTGATCGCCTCGGTGACCGGGTGCTCGACCTGCAGCCGCGTGTTCATCTCCATGAAGTAGAAGCGGCCGTCCTGCTCGGCGATGAACTCGACCGTGCCGGCGCCCACATAGCCCACCGCCTTGGCCGCGGCGACCGCGGCCTCGCCCATCTCGCGCCGCCGCTCGGGCGGCATGCCGGGGGCCGGCGCTTCCTCGAGCACCTTCTGGTGGCGGCGCTGCACCGAGCAGTCGCGCTCGAAGAGGTAGACGCAGTCGCCGTGGCGGTCGCCGAAGACCTGGATCTCGATGTGCCGCGGCCGGGTCACGTAACGCTCGACCAGCACCGCGTCGTCGCCGAAGCTGTTGATCGCCTCGCGCTGGCAGGACGCCAGCGCCGCGTCGAACTCGGCGTCGGCGGTGACGACGCGCATGCCCTTGCCGCCGCCGCCCGCGCTGGCCTTGATCAGCACCGGGTAGCCGATGCGCCCGGCCTCGCGCTTGAGCAGCGCCGGATCCTGGTCGGCGCCGTGGTAGCCCGGCACCAGCGGGACCTTCGCGGACTCCATCAGGCGCTTGGATTCCGCCTTCAGGCCCATCGCCTGGATCGCCGACGGCGGTGGCCCGATGAAGACCACGCCGGCATCGGCGCAGGCCTGCGCGAAGCCTTCGTTCTCGCTCAGGAAGCCGTAGCCCGGATGGACGGCCTCGGCGCCGGTCGCGAGCGCCGCCTGCAGGATGCGTTCGTGCCGGAGGTAGCTATCGCGCGGCGCGTTGCCCCCGATGTGCACCGCCTCGTCGCAGGCCTGCACGTGGCGGGCGTTCGCATCGGCGTCGGAGTAGACGGCCACGGTCGCGATGCCCAGCCGGCGCGCGGTGGCCGCAACCCGACACGCGATCTCGCCGCGGTTGGCGATGAGGATCTTCTTGAACATCTCGTTCGTCTCCGTCAAGCCGCCGTCGACGTCGGCAGGCCGAGCAGCATCTTCAGCCGCGACCACACGCGCCGCAGGAACTTGGACAACCACCAGATCACGACCAGCATCGCCACGAAGGCCAGCGACACCGCGACGATCGCCAGCACCGGATGCTCGAAGGCCAGCCACAGCATCCCCGGCACCGCCAGGTCGCCCAGCAGCGACAGGCCGATGTTGGAGAAGGGCTCGGGCGAGGTGTTCACCGCAGCGCGCGTGGTGGCCTTCGCCGCATGGCTGGTGGCGGCCAGCGTGCCGCCCAGCAAGGCGGCCACCGCCGCCATCGTGGCGTGGTCGGCCCCGAACACGCCGGCCGCCAGCGCCGCGCCGGCCGGGATGCGCAGCAGCGTGTGGACCAGGTCCCACAGCGAGTCGAGGCCCGGGATCTTGTCGGCGAAGAACTCGGCGAACAGCATCAGCGCACTGCCCGTCAGCATCAACGGATGCTGCAGCAGTTGCAGGCCCGACGGCAGCTGCACCCAGCCGGCATAGCCGACCAGGCCGGTGATCGCCAGCACCGCGTAGAGCCGCAGGCCGCTGGCCCAGCCCAGCGCGGCGGCCAGCGCAATCAGCTGGGTGGTGTCGAGTTGCTGCAGCGTCGTGTCCATCGTGTCGTGCTCAAGCCGTCCAGCGCGGCTTGCTCTTGCCGAGGAAGGACTGGATGCCGTGCTTGCCGTCTTCAGAGCTGCGCGAGTCGGCGATGAACTCGGCGGTGCGCGCGATCAGCGCGGCGTCGAGCGGGCGACCGCCGATCTCGTGCAGCAGGCGCTTGCAGGCCGCCAGCGCCTCGGGGCTCGCGGCCAGGAAGGCATCGACGAAGGGCTGGACCTTGGTGTCGAGCTGGTCGGCCGCCGCGACTTCATGGACGTAGCCGATGCGCAGTGCGGTCGCCGCGTCGAAGCGCTCGGCCGTCAGGAAGTAGCGCTGCGCCGCGTGCGCGCCCATCGCGCGCACGACGTAGGGGCCGATCGTCGCGGGGATCAGGCCGAGCTTGACTTCACTCAGGCAGAAGTTCGCACCGTCGGCCGCGACCGCCACGTCGCAGGCCGCCACCAGGCCCATGCCGCCGGCATAGGCATCGCCCTGCACGCGGGCGATCGTCGGCTTGCGGCAGGCGGCGATGCTGCGCAGCATCTCGGCCAGCGCCGCGGCGTCGACCAGGTTCTCCTCGCGCGAGTAGCCGGCCATGCGGCGCATCCAGTTCAGGTCGGCACCGGCGCAGAACGCCGAGCCATCGGCCGCCAGGATCACGGCGCGGACCGTGTCGTCGGCATCGAGCGCGCGGAAGGCGGCCGTCAGCTCGGCGATCACGACTTCGTTGAAGGCATTGCGCACCTCGGGGCGCGCGAGCGTCACACGCGCCACCGCAGGCGCCGGACGTTCGATGCGGATCGTGGTCGGGTCGGTCATCGCCGGCTCAGTATCTTTTGGCGGCTTCGTCGAGCATGACCTCGGTCGCGCCGCCGCCGATCGCCAGGATGCGCGCGTCGCGCCACAGGCGCTCGATCGCGGTCTCGCGCATGTAGCCCATGCCGCCGTGGAACTGCTGGCAGGTCGAGACGACCTCGTTGACCAGCTCGCCGCTCAGGGCCTTGAGCATCGACACGTCCTGCACCACGTCGCGCCCCCGCGTCACCAGCCAGGCGCAGTGGTACATGTAGGCGCGTGCGGCGCGCGTCTTCGCGTCGAGCATCGCGAGGCGCTGGCGGATCGTCTGCTTGTCCCACAGCGTGGCGCCGAAGGCGCGGCGGTCGCGCACCTGGGCCAGCGTCATCTTCAGCGCCTGCGTCGCATGGCCGACCGCCATCGCCGCCAGCGCGATGCGCTCGGTCTGGAAGTTCTTCATCACCGCGTGGAAGCCCTTGCCTTCCTCGCCCAGCAGGTTGGCGGCGGGAATGCGGCAGTTGTCGAACACCAGCTCGGCGGTGTCGGACGACAGCCAGCCGGTCTTCCTGAGCGAGCGGCCGACGCTGAAGCCGGGCGTGCCCTTCTCGACGATGAACATCGAGATCGCATGCCGGCCCTCGCCGGTCCGCGCGGCGATGAAGTACAGGTCGCCGTGCACGCCGTTGGTGATGAAGAGCTTCGTGCCGTTCAGCACCCACGCGTCGCCCTGCTCGTCCCGGACCCGCCGGGCCGTCGTCCGCAGGCCCGCCACGTCGGAGCCCGCGCCGGGCTCGGTGATGCCGACCGCGGTGATGGTCTCGCCGCGGATCACGCCCGGCATGTACTTCGCCAGCTGGTCCGCGTTGCCGGCATGGTGCAGGTGCGGGCTGGCCATGTCGGTGTGCACCAGCACCGTGATGATGAAACCGCCGAAGGTCGACTGCGACAGCGCCTCGGCGAACACCAGGTTGGTCAGCGCGTCGGCCTCGGCGCCGCCGTGCTCGGACCCGTACATCAGGCCCAGCAGCCCGGCGTCGCCCATCTTGCGCAGCACCTCGCGCGGCGTGAAGCCCGCGTCCTCCCACTGCTCCGCGTGGGGCTCGACCTCGCGCGCCAGGAAGCGCACGACCTGGTCGCGCAGCAGCTCGTGCTCGGGGCTGAGGTAGATGTTCTCGGTACTCACGGCCGGGCCTTCACATGCGGAACACGCCGAAGCGCGGCGAATCGGGGATCGGTGCGTTCAGGCTCGCGCTGATCGCCAGCGCGAGAACGCGCCGCGTGTCGGCCGGATCGATGACGCCGTCGTCCCACAGCCGCGCGCTGGCGTAGTAGGGGTGCGACTGGTGCGCGAACTGGTCGAGGATGGGCTGCTTGATCGCCGCCTCCTGCTCGGCCGTCATCGTGCCGCCCTTGGCCTCGACCGCCTCGCGGCGCACCGTGGCCAGCACGCCGGCCGCCTGCTCGCCGCCCATCACGCAGATGCGCGCGTTCGGCCACATCCACAGGAAGCGCGGCGAGTAGGCGCGGCCGCACATGCCGTAGTTGCCGGCGCCGTAGCTGCCGCCGATGATGACGGTGAACTTGGGCACGGTGGCCGTCGCGACGGCGGTCACCATCTTCGCGCCGTGCTTGGCAATGCCCTCGGCCTCGACCTTGCGGCCGACCATGAAGCCGGTGATGTTCTGCAGGAAGACCAGCGGCACGCGGCGCTGGCAGCACAGCTCGATGAAGTGCGCGCCCTTCATCGCCGAGTCGCTGAACAGGATGCCGTTGTTGGCGACGATGCCGACCGGCTGGCCCTCGATGTGCGCGAAGCCGGTCACCAGCGTCGGCCCGTAGCGCGCCTTGAACTCGTCGAACTCGGAGCCGTCGACGATGCGCGCGATGACCTCGCGCACGTCGTAGGGCTTGCGGGTGTCGGTGGGGATGACTCCGTGGAGTTCGGCCGGGTCGAACTTCGGCGGCCGCGCCGGCTGCAGCCGCAGTTGCTCGGCCTTGCGCCAGTTGAGGCTGCCGACGATCTGCCGCGCCAGCGCCAGCGCGTGCGTGTCGTTGTGCGCCAGGTGGTCGGCCACGCCCGAGAGGCGCGTGTGGACGTCGCCGCCGCCCAGGTCCTCGGCGCTGACGACCTCGCCGGTCGCGGCCTTCACCAGCGGCGGGCCGCCGAGGAAGATCGTGCCCTGGTTCTTGACGATCACGGTCTCATCGCTCATCGCCGGCACGTAGGCGCCGCCGGCGGTGCACGAGCCCATCACCACCGCGACCTGCGGGATGCCCTGGGCCGACATGTTGGCCTGGTTGTAGAAGATGCGGCCGAAGTGCTCGCGGTCGGGGAAGACCTCGTCCTGGTTGGGCAGGTTGGCGCCGCCGCTGTCGACGAGGTAGATGCACGGCAGGCGGTTCTCGCGGGCGATCTCCTGGGCGCGCAGGTGCTTCTTGACGGTGAGCGGGTAGTAGGTGCCGCCCTTCACCGTGGCGTCGTTGCACACGATCATGCACTCGACGCCGTTGATGCGGCCGATGCCGGCGATCACGCCGGCGCTCGGCGCGATGTCGCTGCCGTCCTTCTCGGTGTAGACGCCCAGCGCGGCCAGCGCGCCGACCTCGAGGAAGGGCGTGCCGGGATCGAGCAGGGTCTCGACGCGCTCGCGCGGCAGCAGCTTGCCGCGCGCGAGGTGCCGGGCCCGCGCCGACTCGCCGCCGCCGAGCGCGATCTTCGCGAGCTTCGCGTTCAGGTCGTCGACGGCGGCGCCCAGCGCGGCGGCGTTGGCCTTGAAGTCGTCCGAGCGCGTGTTGAGCTTGGATTCGAGGACCGGCATCGTGTCTCCTGCGGCCAGTGCGCGGCCCGGGGGGCGAGTGTGATTGACGTTTACGTCAACGTCAATTCTAGCTGGCCTGCCGGTCGGCATCGCGTGGACCCGGGGGCGCAGGTGCACGGCACGCCCCGTGGCGAAGCGATCAGATCAGAACGGCCCGGATGCGAGCCAGCGCTCGACCTGCGGCTTGCGGTCGTTGCCCCAGAACAGCTCGCCGTCGATGACGATGGCCGGCGCGCCGAAGATGCCGGCGGCGATGGCGGTGTCGTTCTCGCGCTTCAGTCGGTCCTTCCAGACCGGATCGTTCCAGGCCGCCTCGGCCGCGTCGGCGTCGAGCCCGGCCTCGGTGCACAGGCCGCGCAGCGTCGCGGCATCGTTCAGCGCGACGCCGCGCGTGAAGTAGGCGCGCAGGCCGGCATGCGCCCAGGTGGCCGCGCGGGCCTCGTCCTGCGCCGCCAGCCACCAGAAGACGCGTGCCGCGTTCTGCGTCGCGATCGGGAAGGCCGGCGGCAGCTGGTAGGGCACGCCCTCGAAGCGCGCCGAGCGCGCGAAGTCCGCGATCGAGTACTCGCGCTTGATCGGGTAGGCGACCGGCGGCTTCAGCTCGGCGGCCTGCATCGTCGCGCCCAGCAGGATCGCGTGCCAGCGCACGGTGCGGCCATGCCGCGCGGCCACCGCCTCGATCCACTCGCTCGCGATGTACGAGTAGGGCGAGGAGAAGTCGAACCAGAAGTCGACCGGCGGCCGGGCGTTCATCGCGTCACTTGTAGAGCACCTGCGGCAGCCACAGGCCGATGGCGGGGAACTGGTAGAGCAGCACGATGGCGACGATCTGGATGCCCATGAAGGGGATCATGCCGGCGAAGATCTGGTTCAGCGTGACATGCTTGGGCGCCACGCCCTTCAGGTAGAAGGCGCTCATCGCCACCGGCGGGCTCAGGAAGGCCGTCTGCAGGTTCAGCGCCACCAGGAGCCCGAAGAACAGCGGGTCGACGCCGAAGTTGTCCAGCAGCGGGATGAAGATCGGCATGAAGATCACGATGATCTCGGTCCACTCCAGCGGCCAGCCCAGGATGAAGATGATCACCTGGCTGAGGATCAGGAACTCGGTCTTGGTCAGGTTCATGCCGAGCACCCAGTTCTCGACCAGTTCCTGCCCGCCCAGCAGCGCGAAGGCCGCCGAGAAGATCGCCGAGCCGACGAACAGCCAGCACACCATCGCACTCGTCTTGGCCGTCAGGAACACCGACTCCTTGACGATGGTGAAGTTGAGCTGCTTGTAGGCGGCGGCCAGCACGAAGCCGCCGAAGGCCCCGACCGCAGCGGCCTCGGTCGGCGTGGCCAGGCCGAACACGATCGACCCCAGCACCGCGAGGATCAGCACCAGCAGCGGGAAGAAGCTGGCCAGCAGCATCTTGAAGATCTCGAAGCGCGCGAAGCTCAGCAGCGCGTAGTACGCCGCCAGGGCCACCGCCCCGACGCCCACGCCGATCCAGTACCCGCTCGAGGCCGCCTTCGGTCCTGCCGGCCCGGCCGCCGACGCGGACGGGGCCGCCGCGGCACCCGGCTCGGCCAGGCCCGGGGGCGCAGGCGGCGCGCTGGCAGCGTCGGCGCCGGGCGGCTCGGCGAGGCTTCCCGCCGCGGCAGGCTCCGACGCACCGGGCGGCTCGGTCAGCCCACCCGCGGCGGCCGGGGGCTCCTGCAGGCCGCCGGACGGCGGCTCCTGCAGCCCGCCGCTGCGCGACGATGCGCCCGGCTCGGACCGGGCGCCGATCTGCTCCAGACCCGTGAACTCCTCGACCGGCGCTGCACGGGTCGCGCTCTGGTAGCTCCACAGTGCCACGACCGCGAACAGGATCGCCGGCAGCAGCGCGACGAACAGCTGCTTGAGCAGGTAGCTGGTCGCCACGCCGTGATTGCGCTGCCCCTTGATCGCGCCCAGCAGGGCCGGCAATGCATTGCGCGCCTGGGTGGCCCCCGCCTGAACCAGCTGGGCCGGCAGCGGCACGAAGCGCTGCTCGGCCGTCAGCGGCGGCATCAGGGCCGGCTTGATCTTGGCCAGGATGATCACGTAGAGGATGTACAGGCCCGCCAGCATCAGCCCGGGGAAGAAGGCGCCGGCATAGAGCTGCACCACCGACACGCCGGCGGTCGCGCCATAGACGATCAGCAGCACCGAGGGCGGGATCAGGATGCCCAGGCAGCCGCCGGCCGTGATCGCGCCGGCCGAGACCCGCACGTCGTAGCCGCCGCGCAGCATCTGCGGCAGCGCCAGCAGGCCCATCAGCGTCACCACCGCGCCGACGATGCCGGTGGCGGTGGCGAACACCGCGCAAGTGACCAGCGTGGCCACCGCCAGCGAGCCCGGCACGCGCGCCAGCGACAGGTGCAGGCTGCGGAACAGCTTCTCGATCAGGTTGGCCCGCTCGACCAGGTAGCCCATGAAGACGAACAGCGGGATCGAGATGAGCACGTCGTTGCCCATCACCGAGAAGGCGCGCTGCACCATCAGGTCCAGCGTCTGCTTCATCGCGCCGCCGGCCGTCTGCCCGCCCGAGTGGTAGGCGAAGTAGGCGAACAGCATGCCCATGCCCATCAGCGTGAAGGCGGTCGGGAAGCCCAGCATGATCGCCACGACCACCAGCGACAGCATCAGCAGGCCGTAGTGGCCGTTGGTCATGACGGGCACGCTCAGCACCATGCCCGCCGCCGCGGCGACGATCATCCCCATCAGGATGAAGCCGAACCAGAGTTCCTTGCGCAGCTTGATCACTTGGCGCCTTCCTTCGTCACGTACTTGTCCAGCGCCTCGATGTCGGCGTCCTTGACGTGCACCATCTCCTTGAGCTTGTCGACGTCGACCTCCTCGACGTCCTGCTCGCGCGACGGCCACTCGCCGTCACGCAGGCAGAGCACGCAGCGCACGATCTCGACCAGGCCCTGCAGCAGCAGCACCGCGCCGGCGAAGGGGATCACGAACTTGAACGGATAGACCGGGATCGGGTCGGCGTTGAAGGTCTGCTCGCGGATCGCCAGCGAGTCGTTGAAGTACTGCCAGCCGGCGAAGGTCAGCGCCAGGATCCCGGGCAGGAAGAACAGGACGTAGAGGACCAGGTCGATCGTGGCCTGCGTGCGCGGGCGGAAGAAGCCGTAGAGCACGTCGCCGCGCACGTGGCCGGCCTTGCTGAGCGTGTAGGCGCCGGCGCACATGAACAGCGTGCCGTAGAGCATGATCTGCGCGTCCAGCACCCAGGCGTGCGGCTTGTTCAGCACGTAGCGGGAGAACACCTCCCAGCTGATCAGCGCAGTCAGCCCGACCACCGACCAGGCGAACAGCTGGCCGATCCAGGTCGAGAACCGGTCGACCGCCAGCAGCAATTTCTGCATCTCGATTCCTCAACAAGACAAGGGCGCCTCGTGGCGCCCTTGCTTCATGCCATCGGCGGCTGCGCCGCCGGATTCAACCCTTGCGGAAGTAGTGATTCCAGGCCATCTTGAAGTCGACCGTGTAGTCGTTCTGCCATTGGCCGGCGCGTTCGGCAAAGGCCTTCTGCGAGTCGAGCACCTTCTTGAAGAGCGGATTCTCTCCCGCCTTCTTGTCGATGGTCTTGTCCCAGGCCGCGAGCTGGGCGCGCAGGATGGCGTCGGGGGTCTTGTAGAACTTGACGCCGGCCTTCTTGAGCTCGATGTAGTCCTGCGAGTTGCGCTGCACCGCCTTCCAGCTCATGTCGGCGCTGGCAGCCTGCACGGCGTAGTCGATCATCGCCTTCAGCTCGCCCGGCAGCGCGTTGTACTTGCCGCCGTTGAACAGGATCTCGAACTGCTCGCCGCTCTGGTGGAAGCTCTGCAGCATGCAGTTCTTCACCACGTCCGGGAAGCCGAGCAGGCGGTCGGAGCTGGCGTTGTTGAACTCGGCGCCGTCGATCAGGCCGCGGTCCAGGGCCGGCACGATCTCGCCGCCGGGCAGCGGGTTCACCGCGGCGCCCATCTCGGTGTAGATGTCGACGGCCAGGCCCACGGTGCGGAACTTGGTGCCCTTGATGTCCTCGACCTTGGCGATCGGCTTCTTGAACCAGCCGAAGGGCTGGGTCGGCATCGGGCCGTACAGGTAGGACTGCACGTCCATGTTCAGGCTCTTGTAGATCTCGGTCAGCAGCTCCTTGCCGCCGCCGTAGTTGTGCCAGGCCAGCAGCATGTTCGGATCCATGCCGTAGGCGGGGCCCGAGCCCCACAGGGCCAGCGCGGAGTTCTTGCCGTAGTGGTAGGCGACGACGCCGTGACCGCCGTCGAGCGTGCCCTTGTTGACGGCCTCGAGCAGCTGGAAGGCCGGGACCACGGCACCGGCCGGCAGCACCTCGATCTTCAGGCGCCCGCCGGCCATGTTGTTGACCTTGGTCGCGAAGTCGTTGGCGTACTCGTGGAAGATGTCCTTGGAGGGCCAGGTGCTCTGGAAGCGCAGCGACGTGGTCTGCGCGACCGAGACCATCGGGGCGGCCATCGCGGTGGCGCCGACGGCACCGGCCGAAGCGGTCTTCAGGAAGCGGCGGCGTTGCGAGGGGGACTTCTGGCTCATGACGGTCTCCTGGGTTGTGCGTGCGGCCGTTTCACCATGCGGTGAGGTCCGACACATTACGAGTTGCCCGATGTTAGGCAGCGGCCGCGAGGCCCGCGCTGTCGTTAACCCGATACGCAGAAACCGCAATGCCGCCCCAGGACCCGCCGCCAGCCGGTTCGCCCCTCAGGCGAGGGCCCGCCCGATGAGGATCTTCTGCACGTCCGACGTGCCCTCGTAGATCTGGCAGACCCGCACGTCGCGGTAGATGCGCTCGACCGGGAAGTCGCTGACGTAGCCGTAGCCGCCGTGCACCTGGATGGCGCCGCTGCACACCCGCTCGGCCATCTCGCTGGCGAAGAGCTTGGCCATCGCGGCCTCCTTCAGGCAGGGCCGGCCGGCGTCCTTGAGGCTGGCGGCGTGGTGGATCAGCGCGCGCGCCGCCTCGATCTCGGTCGCCATGTCGGCCAGGCGGAACTGCAGCGCCTGGTGCTCGAAGATCGGCCGGCCGAAGGCGACGCGCTCCTTGCTGTACTTCAGCGCCGCCTCGAAGGCCGCACGCGCCATGCCCAGCGCCTGCGAGGCGATGCCGATGCGCCCGCCCTCCAGGCCCGACAGCGCGATCTTCAGGCCCTGCCCCTCGTCGCCCAGGCGGTTCTCGGCCGGCACGCGGCAGTTCTCGAACAGGATCTGCGCGGTGTCGCTGGCGTGCTGGCCCAGCTTGTCCTCGAGCCGCGCCACCGTGTAGCCGGGCGTCGCGGTCGGCACGACGAAGGCGCTGATGCCCTTCTTGCCCGCGCTCTTGTCGGTGACCGCCATCACGATGGCCACGTCGCCGTGCTTGCCGCTGGTGATGAACTGCTTGACGCCGTTGAGCACGTAGTGGTCGCCGTCGAGCGCCGCCGTGGTCTTCAGGCCTGCGGCCTCCGAGCCCACGTGCGGCTCGGTCAGGCAGAAGGCCCCCAGCATCTCGCCGCGCGCCAGGGGCTTGA
>Ga0268299_1001714_pt1 | contig 34013 bp, 38 predicted proteins | sample NOBtaG_FD_193484 | JGI IMG/M metagenome (GOLD analysis project Ga0268299, IMG submission 193484) | Activated sludge microbial communities from bioreactor in Nijmegen, Gelderland, Netherland - NOB reactor | ecosystem: Engineered > Bioreactor > Aerobic > Activated sludge | place: Netherlands... | reverse complement strand
GAGCCGATGACGCGCTCGGCATAAGGGTTTTGCCAAGGCGAGCGTGGTGCAGTGACGACCTCGTCGATCCCCATGGCTTCGACGCGCCTGCGAAACCTCGGACCGTAAGACGCATCACGATCCCGGAGCAGATAGCGCGGTGCGGTATCCCAGGGAAATGCTTCCGTGATCTGCTGGGAAAGCCAATCCTGGGTGGGATGCTGAGTGACGGCGAAGTGAATGATCTTCCTTCGGGCGTGGCCGAGAACGATCACGACGTAAAGAAGCCTGAAACGCGCCCGAGACGACGACGAACATATCCAGGGCGGCGATGCCGTCGATATGGTTCCGCAAGAAGGTCCGCCAAGTCGGGGAGGGGGACTTGGATCGCCTGACCATATGAAGTCGCGCGCCTTTATCTGATCGAGATCGTGAAACTTGAGGCCGAGCTCGAAAAGATCGAGCGTGGCGGCAAGCGGAAGTGACGGCCCCCGAAGGTCTAATAGATACCGTGTCAGGCCAAGACCTTTGACGGCTCGCTCTTAATCGGCGGGCACGGTGTAGGTGCGTTTACCCCGTCGGACCGTACGCGTTTTCGGGGCTTCCACCTTTGCCGACGGCTCTTTCGTCGTGATCGTGATGCCGCTCTGGTCCTTGGGCTCGGTGCCACGCAGAATGAAAATCTCAGACGTGCTCGCGCCGCGAATGTTAGTCCTGCCGCGTTCGGGGTCGTTATCCGCATTGTGCCGCGCGATGGGTAATCCGCTGCATGTTTCAGGGCCATCGAGCGCGATGGCGCTGCTAGGCGTCGCGCCGATCAGGGCTAGCAGTTCCAGTGACGGGGCAGCCGTCGCCTGAAACCAGCTGACCTCCGTCTCGCGCTTGGTAGTATAGACGCGTTCCCAATGTGCTCGGCGTTTCGCGCGGCTCATGGATTGCATCCCCTTGGAGTAAAGAGGTATTTCGAGTGACTCTATATGGCCACGCCGCCCATCCTCGACAATAAGCATCCCGCTTCGCCATCCGTGTTCGCGCCGGAAGCCCTGCTGCGAGAGGCGCGGCGGCAGAAAAAATTGGACGACGTCCCAGTGCCTCCTATGTGTCTGCTGGATCCGGACGGCGATATCGTCCGCAGGCTCCGGCAAACGGGGCGGGCAAGACCGTTTGCCCCCTGGGCCTGTTACCACACTGAACTCGACGTCTTCGATCTCGGCGGCCATGAAGTTGGCATTGTTGGCAGGGCACACATGTCTGGTTTCTCGCCAAGAAGGAGCAATTCCGTTGCCTTGGCGATCCGCCGCCAGACGGCCGCGCATTTTAGTCCGCAGAAATCCGAATCGAGTCGGGCATCCTCCATCGCGGTCGACAATGGGCATCCAATAAGCCCGACAAAACCCTTTGCCAGCGTGCCCTAATCGTTGTCTATTGATGGCGGCGCGCCGCCGCACGTGCGGGTACGTGACTTACATGATCGCGGACAGGCGAGCGTCTCCGAATTGGTTCTGGAGGGACCCCCATGAACAATCGCATCGCGGTCGCCCTGATCGGCGCGGCCGTCGGCCTGTCTGCCCTGTCGCCGCCGGCCGCGGCGCAGTCCGACGAAATCACGGTTTCGGTCTGGGGCGGCGGTTACGGCGAGGTCTGGAAGAAGAACTCGCTCGAGGCCTTCACCAAGGCCACCGGCATCAAGGTCAACGCCGATCTCGGCCCTTCGTCGCAGCGCCTGTCCAAGCTGCTCGCCACCCAAGGCAGCGGCATCGACCTGTTCTTCATCACCGATCACCAAATGGCAGTGCTGAAGCTGCGTGGGCTGTTGCAGCCGGTCGATCCGAAGAACGTGCCGAACATGGCCAATCTCTACGATTTCGCGCGCGACCCGCTTGGCGAAGGCCTCTGCCCGGCGATCACCTTGCTCGGCGTGGGGCTCGCCTACAACAAGCAGCACTATCCGCAGCCGCCCGCGAGCTGGAAGGAGATGACGCGGCGCGACTTGCCGGGCAAGCCGGCGATGATGGACATCGGCTTCTCAGTGGCACCGAGCGTCATGATCCATCTGGCGGAGCTGAACGGCGGCAGCATCAATGATATTTCGCCGGCGTTCAAGCTGCTGGCCGGGCTCAAAGACCACATGCGCTACTTCAAGCTGTTCGAAGTGCTCGACTGGATCAACCGTGGCGAGGTCTCGATCGCGCCAATGCTCAACTCGTTCGTCAAGCGGGATCCCAAGACGCCGCTCGAATTCACATTTCCGAAGGACGGGCTGCTCGGCGTGGTCAACATGGCTTGTATCCCGAAAGGAGCCAAGAACAAGGCCGGGGCCGAGAAATTCCTGAACTACTACCTGTCGGCCGAGGTCCAGGCGAAGATGGCGGCTTCCTTTGGCGAGACGCCGGTGGTGAAGAACGTGCCCTTGCCCAAAGACATCCCCTACGAGCTCGTGCCGATCGAGCGCATCGCTACCATGAAGTTCTACGATCCGGTCGCGATCGCGCGTCAGCGCGACAAGTGGATGGAGCGCTTCCAGGAGGAGATCGTGGCGCGCTAGCGTCGCCCCCGGGTGATCGGCCCGCGCCGCCGGAACCGCTTCGAGTGAGCGAGATCCAAATTGTTGGCCTAGCAAAGCGCTTCGCCGATGTCTGGGCCGTGCGCGATGCGAGCTTCGCAGTAGACGCCGGTGCCTTCGTCACCCTGCTCGGCCCCAGCGGCTGCGGCAAGACGACGACGCTCCGTCTGATCGCGGGCTTCGAGACGCCCGATCGCGGCGATATCCTGCTTGGTGGCCGGCGCATCAATGAGGTGCCGCCGTGGCGGCGAGGACTGGGCGTGGTCTTCCAGAGCTACGCCCTGTTTCCGTTCATGACGGTCTACAACAACGTCGCCTTCGGACTGCGCCGCCAGGGCCTCGGCGAGGCCGCAATTAGCACGCGTGTCGGCGCGGCGCTCGATCTGGTGAACCTTCCCGGCCTAGAGCGCCGCTATCCGCGCCAGCTCAGCGGCGGGCAGCAGCAGCGCGTGGCACTGGCGCGAGCGCTCGTGATCGAGCCGCGCGTCCTCCTCCTCGACGAGCCGCTAAGCAACCTCGATGCCAAACTCCGCGCCGAGATGCGCGACGAGCTGAAGCGCATCCAGCGCGAGACCGGCGTCACCACCGTGCTCGTGACCCACGACCAGGACGAGGCGCTGACGCTCTCGAACACGATCGTCGTCATGCGCGACGGCGCCATCGTGGCTACGGGCTCGCCGCGCGCGATCTGGAACCGGCCGGGCAAGCGCTTTGTCGCGGATTTTCTCGGCGTCGACAATCTTCTGCCCGCGCGGCGCGCCGACGGTGGCCGCATCCGGTTCGAGGGTGGCGGCCCGGCCCTTGAGGTCGAGGGAGGCGGCGCCGCCACCGGAGAAGGCCGGATCGTCGTCGGCATCCGCGCGCGCGACATCGAACTTGGCCCGACACCGGCCGGCGCGCCGGTACAGAACGAGATTGACGGCAATGTTCGCGAATCGATCTATCGCGGGTCGTTCTTCACTTGCCGCGTTACCACCGACGCGGGACCTCTTTCGGTGACTACGCCGCTCGATCTGGCGCCCGGCGCAGCCGTTCGCCTTAGGCTCCCGCGCGAGCGGATAATGCTGCTCGAAGACGACGCCGCCGGGCCGGGGTGACGGCATGGCGCGCCGCGTTCCTTGGGCCCTAACTGCGCCGGTCGGCCTCGTGATGCTGGGGCTCGTCATCGTGCCGTGCCTCGGAGTCGTCCTTCTCAGCGTCACTCCCGGCCCCAACGCCCAGCCGGGCGAGGCATTCCCGACCTGGGAAAACTACCGCTCAATCTTCGAGAGCCGCGCAACTCGCCAAGCGCTGTTCCGGACACTGGAAATCAGTGTCTGGGTCACGCTCCTGGCGATCGCCGCGGGCTATCCACTCGCATTCTTCATCGCCCGGCAGGCGCAGTTCTGGCGCAGCGTACTGTTGGCGGTCGTGATCTTCCCGTTCCTATTATCGGCCGTGGTTCGGGCCTATGGCTGGAACGTCGTGCTCGGCGAACGTGGGATCATCAACAACGCGCTGGTCGGCGCTGGGGTAATAGGCCAGCCGCTGACCATGATCCACACCGAATTCGCTATCGTGGTTGGTGAGCTGCATCTCCTGCTGCCCTACATGGTGCTCGCGATCCTTTCGACACTGCGCGGCATCGACCGTAACCTCGATGCCGCCGCCCAGAGCCTCGGCGCCTCGCCGCCCTGGGTGTTTTTTCGCGTCCTATTGCCGGCGACGCTGCCCGGCCTGCTGACCGGGACGCTGCTGGTCTATTCCTTGGCGACGACGGCATTCGCCACGCCGTTCCTGCTCGGCGGAACGCGGACGCCGCTGCTCACCACGCTGCTATACCGCCACGCCTTCGTCTCGTTCGACTGGGCGAAGGCGGCAGCGATCGGCGGCATCCTGCTGATACTCGGCGCGACCTTCGTTCTACTCCACCGCTGGGTCGGGCGCGGTGGGCTCAATCGGTTGGGAGCCGAAATGTGACTGACGCCGCTCCAACGCTGCGCCCGCGCGGCATTCGCTTGCCGCTCCCGATCCGGCTGCTGCGACTGCTGGTCCTGGCGATGGTCGTCTTCTGGGTCGTGTTCATACTGGCGCCGCTGATCGTCACTGTCGGGGCGTCGTTCACGAGTTCGGAATCGCCAATGTTCCCTCCGGTCGGGTTTTCCGGAAGGTGGTTCCGCCAGGCGATCGAATACGATTGGTTCCTGCGGTCGCTGACGACAAGCCTCATCGTCGCCAGCTGCGCCACGCTCTTGTCCGTGATGCTTGGCCTGGCAGCCGCACGGGCGCTGGCGCGGCACCGCTTTGCCGGCGCCGGCGCGTTCGAGGCCGCCGCGATTAGCCCGCTCATTATTCCCAGCGTCGTCGTCGGATTCGCGCTTTTCAATGTCGCCCTGCAGCTCGGCCTCCAGGACCGATCGATGCTCAACCTGATTATCGGCCACGCCGTCGTTACGGTTCCCTTCACCATGCGCTCGATCTGGACCAGCATGGCGTCGATGGACACGGGAATCGAAGACGCAGCCAAGAGCCTGGGAGCAACGCCGTTCGCAACGTTCTGGCGCGTCACAATGCCGAGCGTGGCCCCCGGGATTGTGACTGGCGCGATCATCGCCTTTACCTTCTCGTTCAACGACGTCACGGTCGCAATCTTCCTATCCGGCACCACGACGCGGACCCTGGCCGCGGAACTGATGTCGCAGATGGAATACCTGCCCGACGCATCGCCAGCGGCAATCAGCACTATCATCATGGGGCTGACACTGATTTTCTTCATCATCATCGATCGGACCGTGGGGCTCGACGTCTTTGCGCGCAAATAAGTGCAAAACGTTGATCGTGACGGATATGGCCTGGTGTGTTTTCCGCGCCGGGCCACACGTGGCCGATGCGGCAGTGAGCGGCGAACAACGCGTCTGGGGACCGGGCGCTATGGCGCATTCAAGGTGAGGCAGCGAACGTGGAACATATACTCGACGAGTTCATTGCTGGTCTGCCTAAGGCGGAGCTGCATCTTCATATCGAAGGGACGCTGACCGCGGCCCAGAAATGGACGATCGCGCGGCGCAATAAAATCAAGCTGCCTTACGAGAGTGAGGCTGCGATTGAGGCCGCGCAAAGCTACGATGCGCCAGATGCCGCGTCATATCTGCGGAAGTTCCTCGCCTTCTACTATGAAGGCCTCGACGTGCTCCGGACCGAGCGCGACTTCCGCGACATAACCTACGAGTATCTCCGCGGTTGCCGGGCGGACAACGTGCGTTATCTCGAGATATCTTTCGATCCGCAAGCGCACACGAGCCGTGGCATTCCCTTCGCGACGGTCATCGAAGGGATCGAGTCCGGTCGGCGCGAGGGTGCGGCGGATTTCGGAGTCGATAGTCGCCTGATCATGTGCATCAACCGCGATCGCAGCGTAGAGGGCGCCCACGCCATGCTCGACGACGCGCGACCGTATCGGGCATTGATCACCGGGCTAGGCCTCGATTCGGTCGAGGAGGACAATCCGCCGATCAAGTTCGCGGCAGTTTACGATCGGGCACGCGCCGACGGGTATCGGCTCACCGCGCATTGCGACGTCGATCAGGCCGACATCGTCGACCACATTTGGCAGTGTCTCGACATTCTCAAGGTCGAGCGCATTGACCACGGCATCAACGTCATAGAGGACGAACTCTTGGTCGCGACGACAAAAGAGCGCGGGCTTTGCTTTACGACCTGCCCAACTTGGCGCTCGATCGACCGGGCACCTCGCCGCGTCGATCGTATTCGCGTCATGCACGATCTCGGTTTGAAGGTAACGATCAACACCGATGATCCCGGGCTGTTCAGCAGCCGCACCCTTGGCACGATGTTGCCGCCAGTGGCAGCGGCTGGGCATTTTAGCAAAGAAGAATTGGCAACTCTCATGATCAATGCTTTCGAGAGCAGTTGGTTGCCGAAAGAACAGCGTGACGGGTACGTCGGAGAAGTGAGAGCTTACTTGAAGGGGCGAACCAGTGGCGATACCACCCGATAAGTTGGCTGGTAAAATTTAGCTTTCGAGGTTCGACAAGCGATTGGGCGCGCACTGAACGCGATCCTTCACATTCCGCGCGAGGGGTGTGTGTACCGAAAATCAAATCCGCGCATAGACGTGATGAAGTCCGCCAAGGACCGGCATGGATCTGACCGCGCCAGTCCTCTGGATCGGCCGATGGACCGGAGAATCTTTGTGTAATGACCAGTGCGTGCGAGCGTGGTTGTAATAGGCCGCATAGGCCGAGAGGATTCGGCGCAAGTGCGCTGCCCCAAGAACCGCGACGTAGTCGAGGATTTCGCGTCGGATTGAGCCGATCAATCGTTCGGCGTACGCATTCTGCCACGGCGATCGCGGCGCGATTGGATGATCGTGTATCCCCATCGCGTTGAGACGCTTGAGGAAGGCGTTACCATACACGCCATCGCGATCACGAATGAGATGTCGTGGTGCCTGATCCCATGGAAATGCCTCGGTCAATTGCCGTGCGATCCATTCTGCAGTTGGGTTGGCCGTGGCGTTGACCCAAATGAGGCGCCGTCGGCCCAGGCCCACAATGACCAACCCGTACAAGAGACCGAAGCTGATTGTCGGAACAACGAATAGGTCGATCGCGGCGATGTCGGGGGCATGGTTGCGCAGGAATGTGCGCCAAGTCTGTGAGCGCGGCCCACGCCGACGGATCATGTACTTGGCGACAGTCGATTGAGCGACCTCGAATCCGAGCTTGAGTAGCTCGCCATGGATGCGTGGCGCGCCCCAAAGTGGATTCTCGACGCTCATCCGTCGGATTAAGGCGCGAAGGTCGGTATTGACCGGGGGCCGGCCGCCGCGCGCTCGCGATTTCCATCGCCAATAGCGGCGGAATCCCTCTCTATGCCATCTCAGGATCGCTTCCGGGCGGATGAACACGACTGCCTTGACGGCGGACGGAAACAGCCGAAACAACCAGACAAAGAAGAGACGGTCGCTGTTCTGGAGCCTGACGCGACCTGGCAGCTTTCGCCGCAGCACGATCACCTGGTGCCGAAGTGCCGTGTTCTCAGCCGCGAGCCCCGCCTTTGAGGTCCACGGCGCTGCAATTACGGCCAACAACAACTGAATCAGCGCAATCATCGCCGCTGACGCTAGTCGAATCCTTCAGCGAGTCAAACCGGATGACCTTATCGGTACAGACACCGGCTGGGGAAGCCGCACTTTCTGAGGAACAGACGCTGCCGTCCAAAAAATTCAGTATCCGCAAATCAGCTATTACATTAAATCGCTTTCGCGATCGGACAATTCGCGCGAACGGACTTAGCGCTGCCGCTTTAGCGGGGCGTAGTGGGCTTCGCTGCCGATGGCGACGGCGATGCTGACGCCATCACGCTGTTGCGCAGTTCAATCGGCGCGTCGATACCTTTCAACGGCTCGAGCCCGGAACCGGTGCCTCGGACGAGGATGGTGCCGTAGTCGAAAATGCGCCCAAGTATCGTTTGATTTACGTCGACGCTCTCGATCTTATCCATGTTCATTTCCATGGTCCGGCGCGAGATAAGACCCTCCTTGTAGATTAGGCGCTTGTTTGTGACCGCGATCTCGGTGGTGATGCGCTTGATCCACGCGACCGTCAGCACCGCGAGCGCGATCACGATGACGGCCAGGGATCCGTAGAGGTAGAGGCCATTGGCGATATTACGCGGGAGCGCAACTAAACCGAATATGCCGATCAAAAGGACGAGCAAACCCGGTATGTAGACAAACCAATGCGGCCGACTCTTGTGCTTGATAGTTTCTCCGGATTGCAGCACGCGATTTATATAACTCATCAAATCCTCTTTCAAAAACAGGCGCGTGAGCGCGCACCGCCTCCTCGTTTCGCCCCGATTATTATACCATCTTTCTTGAGGCGGCCTCTGACCTGAGCCCCGGATTTCATCCAGGGATAAGTAGAGTCCTTGCTTCATTTGAGCCCGATGGGCTCGGCGGTGCAACGGGCCGGGGCGCGGAGCCCCACGGTAGCTCAAGCGCCCCGGCCCGTTGCACACCCGAGGCGTTATCGCCCAGGCGCGCGCGGCGAAGATTCTGGCGCTTTTCCGGAAATGAAAAAAGCCTCGCCACGGCGCGAGCCGCAGCGGGGCGACCTCACATCACCCCTCGTTCGCTGGCCGCCCGATGCGCGAGCGCTGTGGCGGTGGTCGGCCGCCATCGTGCCAGCCGACCGCCTCGAGCACGCGCGGCCAGACACAGCCGAGCTCGTGGTGCGGCTCGTCCTCAGATCACCCACCGGACGAGAGATTCCGCGCGACAGTCCGCTGACGGAGGACCTTGGGCTCGTGTGCCGCTGGCACGCGACCTGCTTCGACTTGCAGACCGGCGAAGCTCGCAATTGGGCCCCTCGGCTGCAAGCCGACGGCACGTCGCCGGGATGGGAATTCATGGGCGATATTTCGAAAAACCGTGCCCCGATAAAACCGTTGCCCTGTGTCGTCAAGGACGGCTTCGTGTGGGTGGCGCTGGGTTAGTTGGATCCGCAATCCGCCTTCTTGCGCGCCAACCGGATGAACGAATGACAGGTCTGCGAATAACCGCTTCTGGCACTTCGGTGACCTGGTGAGGTACGAAGACGAAGGCTGCTTCTTACCCAAAAGCAGGCATTGGCGCGAGGTTTCGCTAATCAGGCGCTTTGCCGCGCGGCCTTTCCTATCAGCCTAATCCTTCGGCTTTGCCTTTGAGAAAGCAGCATTCACATCATCCTCCGTTATCCGCGCGGCGGGATCGCCATGCTGATTGAGGTTTTGCTCTTGGGTACCATCGCCCATCATTCCCGGATGCGACGGGGCACCCGTCTTCGCATGTTTAGGGACAGTAGGCGTGTCCGTGGCGTGGCCGGAGTCAGCGGATTTGTAAGTCATATAAAAATCCTTGCAACATGTGCGTACTACTAAGACGTCGGCGGGCGAGTAATGGGTCCGACCCATAATTGCACACATTAGATCTGAAAATGCGCAATACGCTTGGAAATCCAGCGCTAACATGACCGCTGTCTATCCTCAAAACTTCTATGGACGGCTGTGGGTTCTCAAAACTTCGTCCGCCGAAATGGCTTCTCGAATTGCGAGATTTGGCCACGCCAGAGTCTGTGCGCGTACGGCAACGTTTCACGACATTCAAATGGAAATTTGGTGGATTAAGTTTTGAGGATAGACAGGCGTGCCCCAGCCGCGGTCCGATCACGCCGAGGCGCTCGCCAATCTCGCGCTCGAGATGCGCGACGCGCTCGCCGGCCTTGTCGATGCCAAGGGCCGCCCCGTGCCGGTGCGCATCGGCATCGCGTCGGGGCCGGTCGTGGCCGGCGTTGTCGGTACGAAGAAGTTCTTCTACGACGTCTGGGGCGATGCGGTGAATACCGCTTCACGCATGGAATCGACGGGCGAGACGGGGAAGATTCAGCTGGCACCCGAAACCCACGCGCGGCTCCAGGATCAGTTCGATCTCGAAGAACGCGGCGTCATCGACGTGCGCGGTAAGGGCCAGATGCGGACTTGGTTTTTGATCGGTCGAAAGAAGTAATTGCCCGGTCAAACAGAAATCGGCTCCGGTCGCTTCGGCGCCACCGATACTCGACAGCGTTGATGTCCGTTTTTGGCACAAAGCGGACCTACCGCCGCGATTCACGCACGACTTGTCCGTCTTCGATAGCGGACCTTCGGCAATCAACGTCGGCTATTGCGCCGAAAACGCCCGCTGTCCGTCGCGATGCAGACCATTCGCGCACATCGCGGGACAGCCGCCCCACCCGATTCGAGCATTCAACGAAGCGCGATTCAAACACATCGTTGGTGCGTATGCGCGTCGTCTCAAGTGATCGCCGCCCCGGTCACTTTTGCGGCGGCGTATAGGCCTTGGTAATTGCGCCGGCCTTCTTCATCGCCTCGGTGAATTGCGCGAACGTAATCAGCTTGGTCGTCGCCGCATTGGTCACGGATCCGGTGGTGCCGACGGCCAAAGTCATTGCCACCATGGCCGTGTCGTCCGGCATCTCGGCGATGATAACGATATCGGAAGAACCCAGCGCAACGAACGCATGCAGCAGTTTGCCGCCGGCCGCCTCGACCGCCTTGCGCACAGCCGCCTCGCGGTCCTGCGGCTGCTTCACCAGCGCCTGCACCGCTTCGCGCGTGTAATTCGCGGTCCACATGTAATACGCCATGATGTTTCCCTCCTGATCACAATCCTGGAATTGCGTCGTGTAGCATGCGGCCGCAGTTGAAGAAAGTCGAGCGCTTCTCGGTGTCGCACTAATATTCAGTCACTACTGCATTTTGGCACGAACCAGCCAAAGTGAGGCGGGCAGAGCATGTCTGCTCTGCCCTGGTAATTCAGATGTCAACTTGTTCCGCTATCGCGAGGGCGTCATCGACCTCAATGCCGAGGTATCTAACGGTGCTTTCGATCTTAGTGTGACCGAGCAGAAGCTGGACGGCTCGCAGATTGCCCGTGCGCCGATAGATCAGAGTCGCCGTAGTTCGGCGGAGTGAGTGAGTTCCGAAAAGTTTCGGGTCGAGCCCGACGCTGGCGATCCACTCAGAGACAAGGCGCGCGTACTGCCTCGTCGTCATGCTCCGTCCTGGCCCACGACGGCCCGTGAACAAGAACTCGCCCAGATTCTTGCCGCCAGCCCTAATGTAGTCGTCGATCGCTTGGCGGGTCTGTTCGGTCAATTCAAACCTGACGGGCTGACCGGTCTTCCGCTGTCGCACTGTCGCCCGATCGACTGAGTATCCGCCCGGTGCGACGTCCTCGACGTTAAGGGCGACGACATCACAACCCCGCAGTTTGCTGTCGATAGCCAGATTGAACATCGCCAAGTCGCGTGTTCGCCCCTCCACCAGCAGCTTGGTGCGGATCGACCAGACGTGTCATGGCCGGAGCGGCGGCTTCGCTCCGATCAGTTTGCCCTTGTTCCAGGGTTCGCGCCTCGGTGTCACTGAATTGGCTTGAGCACGATCCTCCATGGTCATTCTCCTTGGTTGGTAAGAATGATCAGCATGAGTGGTTCCGCCTTCTCAGGCGGGCGGACAACGTCTGGTTCTGGCGTATTCCGGTCGTGCTGACGGTGCTAGGCTTAGGTCGCGGGTCGCGAATGACCGAACTCGGTCATCGAACGCCACGAATAAAATATTGATTATCCGACTGGACGGAGACGGGGCGATGGACATTCGATCGACACTGACGGAGCTAACCGATGCCTTCAACGCGCACGATCTTGATCGCATCATGGCGTTCTTTTCTAACGATTGTATCTTGGAGATGCCGAGGGGAAGCAAGCCTTGGGGTTCTCGTTTCGAGGGCAAACGGAACGTACGAGAAGCGCTGGCGACACGCTTTGAAGGCTTGCCTGATGTCCACTACGGCAACGATGAGCACTTTGTGGATTCTACTGCCGATACTGGCATCTCAAAATGGACCCTCACAGGCACCACCCGCGACGGAACGAGAAAGGAGGTCCAAGGTTGTGACTTCTACACGTTTCGCAACGGCAAGGTGATCCGCAAGGACTCATATTGGAAAATCGTGGAGTAAGATTCCGATTTTGGCACGACTCGGGCCTTGAGCGGCGATCGGGGCATGACCGGTCCACCCCCGATAGCGGACCTTCCGCCATCAATGTCTGCTATTGCGCCGAAAACGTCCACTGTCCATCGCGATGCAGACCTTTAACGGACATCGCCGCACAGCCGCCTTTGACCCAGAGCGGACGCGCAGTCCCAGTCAGTCGATGACCTCGTCGGCTTTCGTAAGAGCTCGATTTACACGCTCATCCCGAGGCGTGCGCCCATCTTCGGGCTGACCGCGAAGGAGCGCATCGCCGCCTTGAAAAAAGGCGTTAGCGCTCGGTGAATTTCACGATCTCCTGAATCGTGAACACGAAATCGATCTTTCCGAACGGCCTGTGACATTGGAAACAACCGGGAATATCCGCCGTCGCGTCGCGACTTCCGTCGGGGCGGAAGCGCTCGTATTCCCATTCGCCGTTGCGGAAGTCCTCGGGATACTCAGTGCCCCATCCGGTGCGCTTTTCCATCACGACGATGCGGTCGAGCCGGCCACGAACCAGGCGGCCATTCGCGTCCCTGACGAATTCACCCTTCTCGTTCGTCAGCGCTTTGAAGGTCGGCATTGTCAGCACGGTTCCGCTTGGGAAAGGCTGGCCTGCGCGAAATCTCTTGAGCGCTTCGGGGTTGATATAGGCCTCGCGAATCTCTGCGATGTCGGGTTGGTCGAGCACGTCGTAGAGCATGTGGCTCTGATAGGCGGGGAACGCCACCTTCTCGCGCCCGGCCTTAGCCGCGACGATGACGAGCAATGCGGCAAGCGCGGCGCCGACAAGCGCGACGACGACGTGAAGACGTCGCATCGAAGCCTCCTCCCAAGTGAAGCATTGGCCGGGCCATGTTTTTTATCGTCAGTTAGGCCCTGGACACGTTTGCGTTATTATCACCTTTATTCACGAAATCAGAAATGCCCATTTTGATCCTGCGACCCGCTCAATCACAATGCGATTGGGCATCTTCCTAGAAGGCGGGTTTTTCCGCTGTTGGCACTTCTGCGACATGCCGACAGTCAGCGCGAACGTCCGCTTTGACCGTGGAATCGGACTAATTGCGGGACTTGCGGGACGGCCGTCTCTGACCCAAAGCGGACATTCAGCGCGCTCATTTGATTACCTCATCCGCGCGGGGGAGCACGCTGGGTGCTTAGCGATGATCGGAATTAGCAACTTTTTAACCGTACCTGTTCTATTGATTCCGCAGGAAATGATCGCGTAGTCCACATTAATAGGTGGAATCATGGACGCCGAGTATGCGGATACTCTTGAAGCCATGCCGCCGTCTGAAGGGCATACGGTCGTTCGTGCCGAAGGCATCGGCACGCTCGACATTTCAAATGAGGCCGTAAGGAAAGTGGCTCAAGAAATACTGGCTTGCCGCGGAAACGACGCTGTCGCCTTTGCCGAATATAAGGCTGCAATAAATGAGCGCGCCGGTCATTGGGATCACGCGTGCTTGTGGAGAAAAATTGAGGGAACACTATTGGCCATGATCGTCGCGTAGGGAGCAGAGGTGCATCGAACGTGCAGGACTTCACTCTGACAACTCAGATTTCCGTCGCCAAAACCGATGGCCGTTGATTTCGTCGCGCGCAACCCGATTGAAGCCGAGGCGCAGCGCCACGCATCCATGGCGAACTCCTGAAACTAGGGTTCGACCTCGCTCAGTCGACAGTTGCCAAGTACATGGTCAAGCGTCGCGGACCGCCGTCGCAGACCTGGGGCACTTTCTTGCGAAACCATGCTCCCGATCTCGTCGTCGCCCGTCCTCGGCGGACTCCATCACATCTACGCCTGGACATGATTTTCAGTACAGACAGGTCAGTACATGCGGACGACAAGCCAACGGTCGCCTGTCTTGCGGAAGTGGATGAAAATCTCACCGACAGTGAAAACGTCATTTACGCTTACATAACCCGCGTAGCCGGCGGGGCCGACGATCTTCACCCAACCCAATTTCATGACGTTTTCGTCGAATTGGGCCTCGACGATGGCATGGCCGAGGGCGCGCGCCACGCTCGCGTCCTCGCGAGGTTCGGTACGCAGCACTACGTCCGGCCGCGACGCAAAAACGTAGCGATCGTCGTCGGCGCCGTAAGACGGCTTCGCCGCGAAAGGGGCCATGAACAGATCCGGCTTACCGAAATGACCGCCCATTCGAAGGATGGCGATGTATTGGTCGGCGAACGCAGGTCGCTCGCGGAGCAAATCGATCACGTCTTGTGGTCCTTGGTCGCCGCCATTCCCCACGACAACTTCGGGGTGAAGCAACGGTCGCAGCGCGATCTCGTCGCGGCGCTCCAGCGCGTCGATAAGCCGGCGGCGCGCTTCCACCAGGGCAGGTTCACGTGTCGCTTCGTCGGGAGGGCTGTCTACTTGGGCGCGCGCCTCGCGACCGACGGCGCCGATCATGACCGCGATGGCAAGGACGAGACCGAGAGTCCGGCGCATGACTAACTTACCCGGAAGACGTGGCTCCCTGCATCATTAGACATTTTACCGTCCTTCGCAAATTAGCGCCGCTGTGCGGCTGTTCGCGATCCGTGGTAGCAGATCAACGTAGCTATCTGGCATTTTGCAGCATGCGGCGGGCCGAGAAGGTAGGTTGCAGCGCAACGTGAGTCGGGAAGATATTCAAGCCTCTCGCGATATCGACCCGCTACCCCTTGTGCTTTTGCCCTACTGTTCCGCGCGCTCGACTAAGGCACGGCGCGGTTGTGAGCCGGATCAAGGGCGTAGGCGCAAAGCCGCATAATGGACGCTATGGCAAGCGGAGCGTCACGCTTGAGGCGTGAACTGTGGGAAACGGCGACGGATCGATTGGTGCTATGCTGGGCCGCGCCAACAAGCTCCTCCTCCAGAGGCGCGATCATCGCGGGATCTATATCAACACTGGGATGAAGACCGCCGAGAACTCCTGAGGAATGTGGTATTGTTAGCGTTCGCTCTGCTTTCGGAGGGCTCTAGCGAAGAAAGCTATCGGTTGTGCATACCAAATATTCAACCCGTCGCAAAAAAGGCGAGCAAGTCCCTCTGGCGCCACCGTCGCTAGGCGTACGCGTACCCCACCAAGGCCTCAACACCAGTCGTATTTGCGTCAGTTTGAATATTCGGTATGCACAGGTAGGGACAAGCCCAGCCGTATGCTATCGTTCACGCCATTCCAGAGTTCATCTGGGGAATGTCGGATAATAGTGGGTCGACTCGGGCATCTTTGCGCCCGGGCCGGGTCGGCCCTCGCGCGGATCGGTTGGGCCGGGCCCGCCTAGATTTCTGTTGGTTCCGGGCACAAGTCTTGCTTTGCTTCACTCTGCTTCACTCGGGCGGTTTTCCGGCGCATCGCGTCGGGCGCCGCTCTATCAAGAGGGGGAGAGCTTCATGAAAAATGCTTCGAGAGACGGTATTGCACGCGGCGCGTACCGCAAGGATACCGGCAAGGCCGGTCAGACACGGCGCCGCTTTATCGCCGCGGCCGGCGCGACGGCACTGGTGACGCCATGGATCACCACCCGGGCAAAAGCGGCGGGGACGATCAACGTCGTCCTGAACCAGGGCCTGTTCGCCAAGCTCTGGATCGATCATCTCAATCCAGAGTTCGAGAAGAAGACGGGTGCCAAGGTGAACGTGCAGCAATCGGTCACCTCCAACATGCTGGTGACGCTGCGCACCCAGAAGGACGATCCGCCCGATCTCTTTCAGTTCTCCGAAGCCGGTGTGTTCTTCGCGCGCGAGCAGGGGCTATTGCGCCAGCACAACGTCAAGAACATCCCGAACTTCGCCAATCTTCGTCCCGCCTTCAACTTGGCGGAGAACTATTCGGCGGGCGTCGTCGATGCGATGCACACGATGTTCTATAACACCAACCAAGTTAAGACGGCGCCCACAGCCTGGGCCGAGATGTGGGAGCCGGACATGAAGGGCAAGGTCGCCATTCCGCCCGTCACATGGAACAGCGGCGTGCGTATGATCACGACGGCGGCGCAAATCGCCACCGGCAAGCCTCTGAAAGACGCACAATACGAATGGGAGGCGGGCCTCGCCCACCTCGCGAAACTCAAGCAGAACGGCGTGGTCGTCTACACGAGCGGCCCGCAGGCGATCCAGCAGGTACAGAGTGGCCAAGTGCCGGTGATCGCATTCTACGGCATCTTCATCAACTCGCTCATCGACCAGGGCGCGCCCATCCGCCCGGCCACCAACGTCAAGGAGTTGAAGCACGGCGAGATCGTCGGCATGAACATGCCGGCCAAGGCTAAGAACGTGGAACTCGTCGAGGTGTATGTCGATATGAGCATCTCGAAGGATTTCCAGAGCAAAATCGACAGTGTCCTGCGCTCGCCCGCGGGCCACAAGGAGGTCAATCCCTCGGCGCGTACGCTGGAGCTGAACGGATCCCTCGACAACATCGGCTATGCCGATTGGGCGTTCCTTTCGAAGAATCGCGGCAAGATCACCGAGAAGTGGAACGACATCTTCGGCTGAGCGACGCGCCTTGAACGCGACGGCCGCGCCGGCCGGCCAGCGGGCGGCGCCGAGTTGGCGGCGAATCGGGCGTTATCTCCCGATCCTCTGCCTGCTCGCGCCGCTGCTGGCGTTCATGGCGATCTTCTACGGCGCGCCGATGGTGCTGCTCGCCGAAGAGAGCCTCCGCAATTCGCCGACTGACGAGGTGAAGCGCCCGGAGCCGACAGCGTATCACTATGCGCGCACGTTCGAGTCTGCGCGGACATTCCGTGCGCTCACGCGCACGTTCCGACTTTCGGCGATCGCAACGGTCATCGCGCTCGTCGTCTGCTTTCCAATCGCGCTGCTCCTCATTCGGGCCGGCCCGCGCTTGCGCACCGGCTTGCTCCTGGTGATCTTCGTTTCGCTCGCCGCTAGCCTGCTGGTGCGCAATTATGGGTGGCTCGTCGTGCTCGCCGATCAGGGCCCGGTCAATCGCCTGCTCATCGCCATCGGCGTGTTCGCGCAACCCGAGCGCCTGGTATATTCCGAGGGCGCCATCGTGGTGGCGCTAGTGCACTACATGATGCCGTTCGTGATTCTTCCGATATACGGCGCCCTGCTGCGCATTCCACCGTCGTTCGGCGAGGCTTCGCAATCGCTCGGCGGCAGCTCGTGGACGACGTTCGTCCGCATCGTCTGGCCACTCGCGCTGCCTGGCGTGTTCGGCGGCACGATCCTCGCCTTCGCGATCGGCACGAGCGCCTTCGTGACACCGCTGATGCTGGGCGCGCCGCAAACGGCCATGATCAGCCAGGTCGCGGCAGAGCAGTTCCTGGTGCAGCAGAATTTCCCGTGGGGTTCGGCCATCGTCGTCGTCCTCACCGTGGCGACGCTCATCATCGTGGCGCTTTACGGCGCCGTCCTGCGCAAGGTGTTCCGTGTCGCGGTCTGACGATCCCAGCTATCGCATGGCGGTCGGCGTGCTGGGCTGGTTCGGCATGGCGTTTCTCGTGTTTCCCGTGCTGCTCACTATCGTGGTGTCGTTCGGCGGCTCGGTGTTCATCGAGTTCCCGCCGCAATCGTTCTCGCTGAAATGGTATGCGAACATCGCCGAAGTGCAGCAAATCGGCCGCGCCGTGCTCATCAGTCTCGGGGTGGCACTCGCCACGGCCGCGATCGCGACCGTCATGGCGATACCGGCGGCGCTCGCGATCACGCGGCATGATTTCCCCGGGCGCGGCACGCTGGTGGCGTTCCTCGTCTCGCCGGTCACCGTGCCGATGGTCGCCATCGGCATCGCGGTCTCGCAATTCTTCGTCTGGATCGGCGGCGGCACCGGCTGGTTCGCGCTGCTCGTCGGCCACACCGTCCTGGTCAGCGCCTATCCGGTGCGGACGCTCGTGGCCTCGCTCTCGCTCTCCAATCCGTCGCTCGAGGAGGCGGCGGCGTCTCTCGGCGCCACGCGCTGGGTGGCCTTCCGCACCGTGGTTCTGCCGCAGCTCATGCCCGGCCTCGTCAGCGGATTCCTCTTCGCGTTCCTGATCAGCTTCGACAATTACCCGATCAGCATCTTTCTGGTGAAAGGCGGCCTCACCACCATGCCGATCGAAATATTCAACTACATCAGCCAGAACCTCGATCCGACGCCGGCGGCATTTTCGACGATCTACGTGCTGATCGTGAGTGCCGTCATCGTCCTCGCCGAGCGCCGGTTCGGCATCGTCTCGTTGTCGGTGAAGGGCTGAGGGCGATGGCGCGCATCGAGCTCACGGGTCTCGAGTATCGCGTCGGCGTCACGCGCATCCTCAACGACGTCAGCCTCGCGGTGGAAGAGGGCGAGTGCTTGGCCCTGCTCGGCCCCTCGGGCTGCGGCAAGACGACGACCCTACGCGTCATCGCCGGCTTCGTGACGCCGGATTCCGGCGATGTATGCATCGGAGGCGCATCGGTCTTGGCGCTGCGTCCGCACCGGCGCAACGTCGGGCTCGTCTTCCAGGACTACGCGCTGTTTCCGCATCTCACCGTGGCCGAGAACATCGCCTACGGGCTGGTGCGACGGCGCGTGCCGCGCGAAGCCATCTCACGCCAGGTCGGCGCGATGCTGGAGACGGTCCGCCTCACCGGCATGGAGCGCCGTCGGCCGCAGGAACTGTCCGGCGGGCAACGTCAACGCGTGGCGCTGGCGCGCGCCCTCGTCATCAAACCCGATGTGCTGCTGCTCGATGAGCCGCTCGGTGCCCTCGACCGGATTCTGCGCGATCAGATGCAGGTGGAACTGAAGCGCATCCGCCGGGATCTCGGCATCACCACCATCATCGTCACCCACGATCAGGAAGAGGCGCTGTCGCTGGCCGACCGCATCGCGGTGATGTTCGACGGCCGCATCGTCGAAAGCGGCGCGCCGGAGCATCTCTACGCGCGGCCCGAAACCCGCGCCGTGATGGCGTTTCTCGGCGCTTCCAATATCGTCGAAGGGCGGATCGAGGCGATCGTCGGCGACGTGGCCACCGTCCGAGTCGGCGATTTCGCAGTGCGTGCCGGCCATTGGGGCGGGAAGAACGCTGGCGATGCCGTGCAGATCGGGATCCGGCCCGAGGCGATCACGATCGGTCCGGCCGATTCCGGCAGCGTCGAGAATACGCTGGCCGGCTCGGTAGACGAGCTCGTCTACAAGGGGCCGCATACCGAAGTGTATGTTCGGTTTCCCGGCGGACGCGATATGATCGTGCGGGTTCAGGGGCGGCCGGCGCTCGCCAAGGGCAGCGTCGTCACGATCCGCTTCGCGCTCGAGGACGTCCTGGTGTTTTGAGAACTCGTTGCAATGGTCAAATCGAAGGAGACGAAGAAACCTGCCGCCAGACGCACACCTTCCAAGGGCCTGAAGCGCGTGGCGGGGTCCTTGTCTGTCCTCAAAACTTGGTCCGAATGGTTTCGCGTGAAATTGGAGTTGGACCGGCGGGGACCAGCGTCGGCAGTTCGTCGCGTTGGTCGTGAGACGTTCCGGCATGGCTGCGTATATATGACCGGAAGACAAAAACGCGCGTACCCAGTTGGCCTTCGCAGTGGCGACGCCCTGACGTGATATGGCGGCGCACGCGCTCCAGCCAAGCTCTTTCGGGGACGGTTGGCCGTTTGCAACTCAGCGCCGCGCCTCGTGATCGACGATGTTGCTGCCCAAGCGGCGCCCGCAGTTGCCCAGGTGGACATTGGGCCGTTGCGTCGCCGCTCCGATAGGGCTCGCGGCCGAGCCGGTTGTTGGCTGCAATTGGCGAAGCGATCTGAAATGAATCCAACGATTCGCCGCAACACAACGCGCAACCACGAACGCGCTGTGGTTCCGATGAAATCGCTGACGCTGCGCCCACCGGTAAGCTCACTCAACCCAATGCCTTCGGCTTGATTTCGAATGAAGGTCCGCCAGCTCTGGGATCGCCGCCATCGAGGGTCCGGCATATAGCGGGAGACCGTGGCCTGCGACACCGAAAAGCCCAGCTTGAGAAGCTCGCCGTGTATCCGCGGGGCGCCCCAGAGGAAGTTGTCTCGGGCCATGCCGGCAATCAGGTCGCGAATCTCGCGGGCGATCCTGGGACGTCCCCCGCGCCAGCGCCCGCGTGACCGATAGCTCCAGATCAAAGACAGTCCCTGACGACGCCATCGCAACACGGTCTCCGGCTGCACGAGGACCAAACCCTTTCGCCAACCAGACCACCAGCGCGACAACAGGGCCCAAAACAACCGGTCGGACGCGCGAAACCGGGGCCGCCGGGTTCCGCTGCGCTGCAGTACCGCCACCTGGTATCGCAGCACGATCGCTTCAGCGACCAGTGCGGCACGCCCTCGAAACGCCGCGCGCGCCGCGCTAACGAACCCACGTAGCGACCCCGCCATGTGGGTCAGGCTATTCGCGAAGAACCAAAGTCGTCAATGATTCCGTGCCGATCAAGTTTTGAGAATACACAGGTGTTCGACTGTCACGATCAAGGTCTTGCGGAGCACAAGCGAATCGTGGCCGAGGATATTCCCTTGTTCGTGAAATCCGTCGCTCTGAGCCCCCAATTCCTCGCCCGCGCGATTTAGCCCGAGAGAATATTCCTGAACGTCAGTTATGCGAATCGTGCTTAGCCATGGAGCGCCGACCAAGTTCGACCACTCGAACTTGCTCTCGATTTGCAGTTGGGCCGTACTGATATTGGTGTGTGTTCGGTCGATATCGGGCGCGTTTCGTCCTATCTGACACTTCTATTGAGCCGAAATTGACAGCCCCTCTCTAAACGACTGCACCTATTGCCTCGGTTACGGCCTCCACTGCGACCAGGAGACCATTCCTGGACGAGGTTCCGTGCCGCCGAGCCTTGGGTACGCACAAAGGGGTCAGCGAATCAGCACATCGACGCAGCGCGCAAGCAATTGGTCCCGCTTGATGTTGATCGGCGCTGCTGCCAACACATGAATGCCGCCTAGCAAAGAGTAGAATAACCAAGAGCGCGCCTCGGCCTCGGACGGATCTCCGCACAGAGTCAAAAATTGGTCATACAAGTATTTCATGCGCTCATTGTCGACGCGGCGCAGCGCCCGCCAAACCGCCTTGTCCCGCCGGCCCCAATCGCGTAGGGCCGGCTCGAGCCGCCCGCCGATATGCTCTATCGCTAGCTCGACCACCATCACCAGACGCTCCGACGCACTGCGTCCGCTGGCTTCAATGCGCTGGATGATCTGCCGTGTGCCAAATTCTTCCCAGTGTTTGAGCATCGCGCCCAACAACGCCTGGCGGTCCTTGAAGTGCCAATAGAAACTTCCTTTTGTGACGCCGAGCTCACGCGCCAATGGTGCCACGGACACTTTGTCGATGCCGCGCGCAGCCAGCCTTCTCAGACCGCCGTTGATCCAATCGTCGCGGGTTAACGCTTTGGCGTCTTTAGGCATTGCTTGGCGTCCATGGCAACGAACATTGACTCAACTCGCGCACAGCGATAGCCTTCCCATACCCTAGGGTATGTCAGATCGACTGAAGCGCGCTAGTCGGTCGGCTGGAAACAAGCGATGACTGGTCGGACGAAGTCCGTATCCGCCGAGGCCGTCAAGCAGATCGCGCGGGATTTGGGCGCCCACTTGGTCGGTATTGCCAGCGCCGCGACCCTCAACCGCTTTCCTCCCGACCCGAAATGGCCGCAAACGCCCGAGCGGGTTGCCCCGAATGCGAAGAGTGTGATCGTCATCGGCAACCGCGTTCCCGTCGCTGGCTTCCGCTGCAAGTCCCAACATGTCTACTCGTATCTCAATCTCCGTGTGTTGCGCCGTGCCGATCGAATTGCCAAAGCGATTTCGGATCGGCTCGAGGCGGATGGACATCCGTGCACTGTGACACCATCCAATTCGACGGTCTGGGAAATCAAATACGGGACGTACGGCCATCTGAGTCTCCGCCATCTGGCTGTCGAAGCGGGGCTTGGTACTCTCGGTCTCGAAATAAATCTCTTGACCCCGGAGTATGGCCCGCGCGTCAATTTTGCTGCCATCGTCACTGAACTTGAACTGGAACCAGACAAGCCGATGACGGAGCAGGTCTGTATCGGTGAGAGCTGTTCGCGCTGCCTCTATGCTTGCCCGACCGACGCGGTCAAGCACTTCGGCCTCGACAAACGCGCATGCGCCACTGCGGCACAGATTACCGGCTTCCCGAATTTCATGGCGCTGTGTTTCAAGGCGGCGCGTGGCGGGCGGGCGGACCAGGAGAAGTTCGTGAATTCGCGCAACTTCTTTCAATTCTGGCGCGGCTGGACCGGCGTGACGGGCAGCTACGGTACTTGTCCGCGCTGCGAAGCGGTTTGCCCGGTCGGCAACGACTATCATCTCCATTTGGCAGACGTGCAGAAGGTAATACCCGAAACCACACCGGCAAAGATCGAGAAGGCCAAGCGCTTCCAGGCCGCCCGCAAAGGCGGCGAGAAGGTGGATGGCTTGAGCGAATGGAACCGGCGTTGGGTGGGCCCCGAAGGCTACAAGGGCATCGTCGCGCGCCAATTGCAGGAGTTTAAGAAACGCCAAGTCGAACGCTCGACCGCCGAACGCCCGAGCGGCGAGCGTTCGACCGTTGAGGTGCTGCCGCCTGCCCGCAAGCGTTGAAGGGTAAACATGGTCACCGCGAGTCGCACTCCACTGGTTGCCGGAGACATCAAGAACAAGGCCCGCGCGCTCGGCGCCGATCTAGTCGGCATCGCCGACGGCGCGGTTATCGACGCCCATCCGCCGACCATCGGGACGGTCGCGCCGCACCCTTCGGCAGTTAGCGAACACGATGCGTCGCGCGTAATCGTCGTCGGCAAGCGACTCAATTTGGGCTCCACACGCCTGATCGACTGGCACGATCGGCACAAGCACTACAACGACGAACTGACTATTGCGCAGCTCGAAGAACTGACCCTCGACCTGGTCTATTGGCTCGAAGATCAAGGCGTGCCGGCGCTCGCCATGCCGCCAACCTATGTCGATCCGACGCGCTACTTGGGGACGCCGCAGGAGGTCTCGCCCGACATGTTGTCGGCCAACCACGCGGCGGTCGAGGCCGGACTCGGTACGCTCGGCCTCAACGGCCAACTGCTGACGCCGGAGTACGGGCCTCGCGTCATGCTGGCTCTTGTGCTGTGTTCGGCAGACGTGCCGGCCGATCAAAAGCGCGCCGATGCGCTATGTTTGGGACCGAGCTGCGGACGCTGCTTACTTACATGTCCGGCCGACGCTGTCGGCCATTGGGAGCGAGATTTTCCGGCCTGTAATCGCTATCGCGCACCATTCGGCTTTCATCGCCTAGCCGATCTCTTGACGCGTATCGTTCGCGAGCCGGACGTGGAGAAGCAGACCGCGTTGATTCAATCTAAGGACAGTTCGGAGCTATTTGAAGGCGTACTGCGGGGCGTCGGTATCATGACCGGCTGTCGCCGCTGTCACGACGTGTGCCCGGTTGGCGCGGACTATGAGACTTCTCTGAGCGATAGACTCGATCAAATACCAGAGGCAACCGACGAAAAGCGCCGACGTCTTGCCGCGATGATAGATGCGGAGCAGCGCGGGGTATTGCCCCCAGCCCACGCGGCGATGGTGCGGTGGATCGGCCGGCAAGAGCCAAACGCTCGCTAGAGGAAAGATTCGCTCGCCGAGATGCCCGACGCGGGGCGACAGGGAAAGATACGCAGCCGTGGAAAAGCCAATCCGCAACACCCAAAAACTGTCGAACGCGAATCAGCCGGCCGGCGAAGGTCGATATAGAGGCCCGCTGAGCGATCCGCGCGATGCGGCTTGCGGTTTCGAGATACTCGACAATTTCGAGCGGTTCACTCAGGCCAACGACATCTATTCGCGCGGCCGCTGGGACGACCGAGTACGCTCCGACAAAGTATTCAAATGGTTCCGGTCGATGTTCATGGCCGGCGTCAACGCGCGGGCGCGAGAAGGCTATACGTCGAAAGATTTCGCACTCAAGGTGGGCGCCTGGGTCGGCTCGAACTTGGCTGTCGAACGAGGCATCGGCAAGGGGCGCGGCGACGGATACCAGGACGATATTCAAGTGTTCCTGCCGCCGGCCGACACGAAGATCGAAATCGGCTCACCGGAGCGAATGGCAGCCGACATAAAGCGAGCGTGCAAGTTCTACGGTGCCGATCTTGTCGGGATCACGTCGACAGATCTGCGCTGGCACTATAGCCATCGCTACGACGCAAAGCGTGGTGTGGAAAAGCCAAACGACATTCCCGACGAACTGGTCAACACCATCGTTATCGGCACGGTAATGCGACACGACATCATTAGAACCTATCCGTCAGCCACCGCCAGCGCCGCCGTCGGGCTCGGCTACTCAATCGACGCCAATATCCTGCAATCGATCGCCACCTTCATCCATGCGATGGGCTATCGCGCGGTCGCGTCGATGAATGATACGGCTCAGCGCATTCCGTACGCGATCCAGGCCGGCTTGGGCGAGTATGCGCGCTCAACGCTGCTCATTAGCAAGGACTATGGGCCGCGCCTGCGCATCGGCCAGATCTTCACTGACATGCCTCTAGCACACGACAAGCCAATCCGGTTCGGCGTGCGCGAGTTCTGTGAGGTGTGCCGTCGCTGCGCCGATGCCTGTCCACCACGCGCCATTCCATTTGGTGAACCGCAAACCGTGCCGATCAACCAATCAAACTTCGTCGGCATCCGCAAATGGACGGTGGATGCGGAAAAGTGCTTCAAGTTCTGGACCAACCAGGGCACGGAATGCGGCATCTGCATTCGTGTCTGCCCATACAACAAAGACACGTCGACGTGGAGCCACCGGCTCTACTACCGCACCTGGCGCAAGTTGGCGGCCAGCAAGCTGCGCAGGTTCGCGCTTTGGCTCGATATCAAGCTCGGCTTCGGCAAGCGTAAGGAGCCCGGCTGGTGGTGGCGCGGCGGCGACTGAGAACGTAATTCGACTCACGCCGTCATCTCACGAACGGCAGTCGATCAATCGGAGGAAACCGTGGCAACATCAGCCTCAAGAGTCGGTTCAGCGCCGCCGGAGCAGGAATACGAGACTCTCGTCAATATCTTAGACGCCGCCGCAAATTGCGCGCCGAATCAGACCGCGATCATTCTCAATGAGCACACGATCAATTATCGGCAGTACCGGCATGGCGTCGCCGTGCTGGCCCGGCAACTCGGCGACCTGGGGGCCTCGGGGCAAAGGGTCGTCGTACTAATGGTCAATTCAATCGAATTGTCGATGGCGATTTATGCGATTTGGGGCGCCGGGGCAGCCACCGTGCTGCTCAATCCATTCTATACCGAACGCGAATTGATACCGCTGATCGACGATGCATCGCCATGCACCGTACTATGTGACGCCTTCGCTTACGAGAAGATCGTGCCAATTGCCAAAGCGGCCGGCGTTGGTCGTGTGATTGCCCTCGGCGGGTCGGGAAGCCGGTTTGGCGATCTGTTGACGCAGCCGGATCCTGGCTTGCCGGCCCAGCTGCCTCGCGCAAACTCGCTGGCGGCGTTGCAGTACACAGGCGGTACGACCGGCCTGCCAAAAGGTGCGCTGCATACGCACGCGGAGTTCATGCATACGGTGAGGCAGATCGATGCCCACTGGCCCCAGCGGCGCCAGGGCGATGTTTGGCTGAACGTGGCGCCACAATTCCATATCTGGGGCCTGTGCATGACATCGATCGCGCCGGTAAATGGACGTAACGCTCTCGTATTGATACAGCGCTTCAATCCCGAGGCTGTTCTCGAAGCGATCGAGAAGCACAAAGTGACGATCTTCGCCGGCGGGCCGCCTGCCATCTTCAACGGCCTCATGGGCCACCCCAAATTCCGCGGCACAGATTTCTCCAGCCTCCGCCTATGCACAGGCGGCGGCGCGCCGTTCGCCATCGAAACAGTCCGTGCTTGGGCCTCCGTAACCGGTACGACAATTTGCGAAGGCTACGGAATGTCGGAAGGGAGCCCAATCTCGCTCAACAAACCCGACGGCAGTAATAGGGTCGGCACGGTCGGGTCCGCGGCACCACTCACGGAGGTGCAGATCGTCGATACCGACACTGGCACCAACGTGCTGCCGATCGGCGAACCTGGGGAAATCTGCGTGCGCGGCCCGCAGATGATGAAGGGCTACTGGCGCCGCCCCAAGGAAACGACGTCGACCATTCGCGACGGCTGGGTGCACACCGGCGACATCGGATTCGTCGACGCCGATGGCTTCATACATATTGTCGACCGCAAAAAAGACATGGCCATCGTCAACGGCTACAATGTTTTTCCGCGCGAGATCGACGAAGTCCTCTTCGCCCATCCGGCAGTCCAAGAGGCCGCTGCATTGGGCGTGCCGGATGCAACCAAAGGCGAGACGATCCACGCCTATGTCGTTGCCAAGGCGGGCGTCAGCTTGCGGATCGAAGACGTGGCCGCTTACTGCAGCGCGCGCCTGGCCAAATACAAAGTGCCCGAGCGGATATTCCTGGTCGATGCCCTGCCACGTACGCCGGCGGCGAAGATCGACAAGCGCGCGCTGCGTGCTCAATCCGTCGCCAAGGCATAGGCGGCAAAAACGCAAAAGCTAGTTCTTCGCCGCGCTGCGTTTGGCGATGAATGCGCGCCGTAGCGTGTCGTGTTCGGGTGTAGCCATGCAAGCGATGAACAAGGCGCGCTCGCGCTGAAACCCGTCTTCGAGGCTCATATCGAGCGCGGCCGCCACCGCCTCGAGGCACATTCCCTGTGCCGTGCGCAGCGGCGAATTGGCCGACAAATTGGACTGGAAGCGCGCGATTGCCGCGTGGCCGGCAGCCCTGTCGCGGACATGCTCACGCAAGTCGCCGGACCTGCGGATTGGGGTCGTCTCCGCAAGCAAGCGACGCGCGAAGGCAATACCGGCATCCACTGCGGATTCGCCTTGGCTAACAGCATCCACCAGCCCCATCTCGCGCGCGGCGGCCGTATCGATCTGCCGGCCGCTGGTAATAAGATCGAGCGCAGGTTCTACGCCGATGAGCCGTGGCAAGCGCTGCGTCCCGCCTGCGCCCGGCAGCAGCCCCAGATTCACTTCCGGATTGCCCAGCTTCGTGCCCGGCGCTGCTATGCGAAAATGGCAGCCGATAGCAAGTTCGAGGCCACCGCCTAGCGCCGCACCATGCAGCGAAGCAACGATGGGCTTGTCGACACGCTCGATCGAATTGACGGCAAACGGGCGCATCAATTGCTCGGGCGGCTTCTCGAATTCGCGAATGTCGGCGCCGGTGCTGAATACTCGCCCTGTGCCGGTGAGCACAATAGCCAGGATGGTGGGATCGCCGCCGGCGCGTGTGAACGCCTGATCCAAGCCGTCCCAGATCGGCTGTACCAACGCGTTATACGGCGGGTTATCGATTTCAATGACGGCTATGTCGCCCGCGGTCGAATAGCGGATCGGCATCGTTTCTGTCGACACGCGGCGGTTTGCCTCACTATCCATATGGTATATTTGAACACCTTGCCCCGGGTGGAGGTGGGCATTCAACGAAGAAGTTGCGTTAGCTGCGCCTATTCATAGACGAAGCTATGTTGCCGCGCCTTCTTACGCTACCTCGCGCCCGAAATTGCGGCTATCGACCGATTCGTCGTTCCCACAATCAGTTTCGTACTGCTTTACGGGCTGGTCGTTGTCCGCCTGATACGTCGTTCCGATGGTAGAGGCGCACTCGCGCCGAATCCTGTATCCGACGCCGGCTGCGACAACTTGGCCCGGACGCATTGGTCGCTGCGCAAAGATTGCGCAGTCGATTGCCCAGTACAAACAAGCGTCATCGTAAAATCTGTGTGGGTTGTTGGCAGTCTTCAAGACTTCTAGGCACGGATGCAACTCTCCGCACAAATTCGCGTTTCGCAGTAGGCGTCAGGGATATAGGCTGATGCTCGTCTAATTAAATTCAGGTCATGCAGAACTTACCCGCGCTTATCCCACGCCCGCATAGGCCAAATCGGTTTGGTAGCTGCTGATTCGAGCGGTAGGACCACAAGATTCTTTCCGCCCCTATTCTGGAACGCAGAATTTTTGACGTTTGGATTTTGCCCCTTGGCGTCGAACACAATGCCGTTGCCAGTCGTCACATTGTCCTTGATGTTGGTTGACTTAAGCGCCTCGATCAACTTGCCGGGTTCAGTCGAACCGGCGCGTTTGAACGCATCGACCGCGACCAAAATACCTTCGAAGCTGTAGACGTGATTTGTGTTCAACTCGCGATCCGGGAACTTCGCCTTGAACGCCGCTTCGAGCATCTTGCTGAGCGGCTTGTTAGGATCGTACCAAGGCGCAGTGGTCACGACATCGTCGGAGATATTGCCTAGCGCCGTCATGTAAACGTTCTCGTACCAACCAGGTCCCGCAGCGACGATCCCCATCGGTACCCAACGTTGCTTGACCATTTCGCGCGTAATCAGAATCGCATCGTTAACGCGGCTGATGACGACGAGCAATTCGGGCTCCGTCGCCTTCGCCTTGCGTACTTCGGCCGACAAATCGCGGGCCGCGACGTCATACGCGATAGTATCGACAAACTTGTACGGCATGTCGAACTTGGGGAACATCGCCATCATAGCGTCGCGCGTATTGGTGCCGTATGTATCGTGTGTATGAAGCAGCACGGCCGTCTTCGGAGTCTTGCCGCCGAGCTTAAACAAATCTTTCTGCAGGTTGTACGAATCCGCCACGACCATTGGGCCGGTAACAAAATTGCGGAACACCGTCTTGTAGCCCTGCTCGGTCAACGCCGCTGCCGCCGCGATGGAGACGACGAGCGGAATGCCCTTCTGCTCGCACACTTGCGCTGCTGCGAGGGTGGCACCGGAATCGAAACACCCACTAATCACATGTGCGCCTTGATCGATCAGCCTTTCGCATTGCGCGCGCGATGCCGCCGGATTGGATTCGGTATCGCCAGCAAGAATCTCAAAATCCGGGTAGCCGCGCGACCTCAGCACGTCTGCCGAGACGTCAACGCCGCGTTGGCAGTCGATGCCGATCTGCGCCTGAATGCCCGAGCGCGGATACAGCGTGCCAATCTTGATCTTCTGACCCTGGGCGCGGCCCAAGCGTAATGGCACGGCCGCGCTAACGACCGCAGTACCGGCGCTTGCGAGAAAAGTACGCCGACGCAGGCTATTCTTGGAAAAAGTTTTACGCGGCATTTCGAATCCTCCCGCATTTATTATTTAGTCGGCATTATGTAAAACGCCGAACGTTGGGACGAAGGATGGCATATTGACGGGCGCCGCGGAAGCCAGTCGGTCATGTCTGGCGATGCTTTTGGCTGTTGTCTATCCTCAAACTCCATCCATCAGATTGCCCGTTCGAATGTCGTAAAACGTTGCCGTACGCGTACAGGCCGCGGAGTTTAGTCGCAACGCGAGCCTAGGCTCTGGCTCTGCAGATTGAATTTGCGACAGGGACAGGTAGCCAAGAGGAGAAGCGCAGAGGTCCGAGCCAACCGGTTCCGAGTGACTTCGAGGAAAACAAGGGTTTGCGCTCGCCCTTAGCGCTTCAACGAGATGGTCACGACCATTTTTCGGTCCGGCCGGCTGCAAGAAATAAGGACCGAACCATCGCTCGTCAGAAATCGCACGATCCGAACGTCGCTGGTTTCGACCACGTTGATTGGTGCCACACCGTATTGGCTGACCTGAGCCCCGGATTTCATCCAGGGATAAGTAGAGTCCTTGCTTCATTTGAGCCCGACGGGCTCGGCGGTGCAACGGGCCGGGGCGCGGAGCCCCACGGTAGCTCAAGCGCCCCGGCCCGTTGCACACCCGAGGCGTTATCGCCCAGGCGCGCGCGGCGGCGATTCTGGCGCTTTTCCGGAAATGAAAAAAGCCTCGCCACGGCGCGAGCCGCAGCGGGGCGACCTCACATCACCCCTCGTTCGCCGGCCGCCCGATGCGCGAGCGCCGTGGCGGTGGTCGACCGCCATCGTGCCAGCCGACCGCCTCGAGCACGCGCGGCCAGACACAGCCGGGCTCGTGGTGCGGCTCGTCCTCCTGGCTGCTCATCTCGCCGCAGAACATGCAGACAAACGGCCCGTGGCGGTCAAGCGCCTGAAAGGGCCGGTCGGCCAGAAGTTCGACCATCTCGCGGAGCAGGGCGTCGGGCTTCTCCGTCATCAATTCCTCGCGGCGCGCACGATGTTGAAATGCAAAAGGCGCGGCGAGAAGGGCGGGCCGCTGGAACATTGGCGTCCGTCGCCCGGTGTCGAGTGGCCTGGCCGCGGCGATCCCATTCTCATGCGCACGTTCGAAAGCTCGAGATAGTGGAGGATGCGTTCGGCTGCGATCCACGATTCTGCCTCGTCGTTGCGCTTCCATTTAATGAACGCCTTGTGGCGCAGGGCGAAGTGCAAAATTCCGAGTATCTGCTCGCGGTTCTGAATGCGGGGCTCCTCGTTCATGAGAACGAGCGTAGAACAAACTGCTGGCGGGAATCAACGCCCGATTCTATGATTTCAATGGCTCGAGCAGGGCCGCATCGTTATTCCGGACGTTTCCGACGCGCAAGTCGACTTCGTATGCCCGCATTTTCGACGCGGGGAACGGTGTGAGGATTTCCTTGCCGGCGGCGCCGCTAAGCCAGGCGTCGAACTTCTCTGGTGGCAGGATCACGGCCATTCGATCGTGGATCTTCGCGACGAGCTCGTTCGGCTCGCCCGTGATGATCGTGCAGGACTCGATTTTCTCGCCGTCCTTGTTCTTCCATGTCTCCCACAAGCCCGCGAAGCCGAACGGTTTCCCGTCCTTGAGCGTAATGCGATAGGGCTGCTTGGTCTTGGCGTCGAGCTTCTTCCATTCGTAAAATCCATCAGCGACGACAAGGCAGCGGCGAGCCTTGAAGGCTGCCCGGAAGGCTGGCTTTGACTCGACCGCCTCGACGCGCGCATTGATCGTCGAGTATCCGATCTTTTCGTCCTTCGCCCAGAACGGGATGAGGCCCCATCGCATCTGCACCATCTCGCGCTTGCCGTCGGCGCGATTGCGGACGATCGGCACGTCATGTGTCGGCGCGACATTGTAGTTGGGGCGCAAATTCAGAGGCGGGCTGACGTAGCCAAAGATCGCTCGCGCCGCTTCCTCGGGGCTGGTGAACGTATATCGGCCGCACATAGACTGCGCCCATGGCTGACGTTTCGGATCGAATTATCATGGCGACCGCGCTGTTGGTCATCAAGGAGCACGGCGAGCACGCCGTATTCTACGCCGCCGGCCGCGCCGATGAATTGCTCGAGCAAGGCGCGGTCACCGGCGCGAAGACGTGGCGCCGGATTCTCGCGGAGATCGAGCGCCTGCAGAAGATGAAACCAGAGGGTTCGGTGAATTGAAGGCGCTTGCACTCGCCCTGCTGCTGCTTGCGTCGCCGGCTGCTGCGCAGGTTCGCGTAGTGGATGGCGACACGATCCGCGTCGGTGCAGAACGTGTGCGCATCTTCGGTCTCGACTGCGCCGAGCTCGGCGACGCTGGCGGGCGTGAGGCGAAGCGCGCGCTCGAGCGGATGATCGCCGGGCGTAGCGTCAGGCTCGAGCGCATCGAGCGCGACCGCTACGGCCGCACCGTCGCGAAGGTATTTGCCGGCGGCCTGGACGTGACGTGCAGCATGATCCGGGCTGGCGCCTGCCGCGAGTATGAGCGCTACAGTCGCGGCACCTATGCGCGGTGCCGGCCGTGAAAGAAAGGGGCCCGGCGTCGCCACAGGGCCCAATAACCGAATATTAACGATGACCCGCTAGCCTCCGCGGACTTGCGATGACATGACGGGACGGGCGCTTCGCGGAACTATACCCGCGGGGCGCCCTCTCGATGTAATGCGCGCGACGGGCTCGGTGGGGGCCGAGCCCGGATGCGCGGTCGCTAGAACGTCGCCGCCACCGCTTTGTGCACGGCCTCGATGCGGTCGACTGTAATCCGCTGCGGCTTCCCGCCAGCCAATGGCTCCACCGTCACGGCCTTTCGATCTCGCCGCAAGAACGACCGCGCCCAAACGGCGCCGCCGTGCGCGCAATCGCCGGCGCTTCGGTCTGATCTAGATCAAGGTTCCGCGCCAGCCCGCGTCTAGCCTTCGCCGATGGACGATAAGGCCGCGGCCACGCGCCGAAAGATCGCCCTTTACCGCCGCTACCTCGAGGAAGGCGCGGCCGGCGAAGTCGCGCGCCTGTACCTTGCGGAGATCGTGAAGCTCGAGGCCGAGCTCGACGCGATTGAGCGCGAGCGCACGCGGCGGTGAAAACGACAGATTCTGCCGTGCGACCTGTGTGTACCGAGAACTACGTCCGTGAGTATGCGAGGCGCATACTGGGCGCTATGGCGAACAATCGGCCGCGCTTCCGATCCGGACGTCGGCATTGCTTCCAATAGCGGACGCCGCGCTTGACTGCCTCCACTTCTGCCCCTGACCCAGAGCGGACGGTTGTTTCGTGCGGCTATTCAATGATGCGCGTCGCCTGAATCAGGATCGAGGATGGCACTTCCCGCCCCAGTGCCTCGGCCACCTTGAGATTGACTACAAATTCGAACGTGCTCGCCTGTTCTACCGGAATGTCTGCGGGCATGCCGCCTTTCAAAATCCGATCTACGTAAGCAGCGGCCCTTCGGAAATTGTCGGTGAAGCTCGCCGAATACGACATGAGTCCACCGGCCTCGACGAACTCGGGCGCCCCATAGAGGGCCGGAAGTCGGTATTTCGCGGCTAGCGTGGTGATGAGCTTCGCTTCGGAATCCATCAACTGGCCCGCGGAGACCATGAGCGCGTCAAGGCGCTCCGATTCCATCCGCGAAAAAGCCGCGGCTAATTCGCTTCGGTCCGATGCCTCAAAAGGCCGCAGGACAATACCCAGCGCCCGCGCTTCGGTCTCCGCGGATTTCAGACCAATAAGGTGCGATGCGTCCTCGGGATTTATTAGCAGTCCTACACGTGAAGCGCCGCCGACGAACTCGCGTAGTAGATGCATCCGCTTCGGCACGACCTGACCGCTGGCAGTTGTAAGACCAGTTACGTTCCCGCCCGGGCGCGCAAGGGAGGAGATGAGCCCTGTACCAAGTGGATCGGCCACAACAGCGATGACAATTGGAATTGTTCGCGTCGCCCCTTTGGCTGCAAGCGCGGTGCTCGTTGTCGCTGCAAAAATGACATCGACTTCAAGCCGCGTCAGCTCAGCGGCGAGCGCCGGCAGCGCCTTCGCGTCGCCACCTGCGGAGCGGTATTCGACGACGAAAGTGCGCCCCTCCAAATGGCCTAGCTCGCGCAGACCGTCGCGGAATGCCTGGAGCCTGTGCGGAAACGTCGAGGGAGCCCAAGCTTCGAGCACGCCGATGCGCGCCCTCCTGCGCTCTTGCTCCGCGTGAGCCAACGCCGGCGCGAGCACGAGTGCGCCACCGACAATAAAACGTCGTCGCCTCATCTTGCCGAGCCTCCCTCAGCACGCCGGCGAGCGGACCAAAAACCAGGCGCCTAAATACCATCTCAGCGAACGCTTGGGCAGGCTACCGGTCAGGCATATCGCTGGTCCCATTTCCGCTTTTGGCACGAATCGGACCTGGAGCGACAATCCAAGCATGACAGGTCCGCCCCCAATAGCGGACCTTTCAATGCCAACGTCCGCTATTGCGCCGAAATGGTCTGCTGTCCGTCGCGTTGCAGACCTGAGGCGGACATGGCCGCACAGCCGCCTTTGACCCAAGGCGGACGTGCAATGCCCGCTTCATTCAATCACCTCGTCGGCGCGCAGGAGCACCGCAGACGGGATCGTGAGACCAAGCGACTTTGCCATCCTGAGGTTGATGACCAACTCGAACTTTGTCGGCTGCAGCACCGGCAAATCGGCGGGCTTGGCGCCCCTGAGGATGCGCGCGGCATAGACGCCGGCTTGGCGGTACGAATCGGCAAGGCTCACGCCATA
>Ga0268299_1001713_pt1 | contig 34015 bp, 32 predicted proteins | sample NOBtaG_FD_193484 | JGI IMG/M metagenome (GOLD analysis project Ga0268299, IMG submission 193484) | Activated sludge microbial communities from bioreactor in Nijmegen, Gelderland, Netherland - NOB reactor | ecosystem: Engineered > Bioreactor > Aerobic > Activated sludge | place: Netherlands... | reverse complement strand
ATAATCGGCGCACTTCTCGTTCCAACAGAAAGAACTGGGAGTTACTAACTCATCACTTTTCAGCTTTTTATCCGGCTTGGTCATATCGCCGGGAATTGTAAATCAACTCAAGTTCGGGAGACGACCACAAATCCGACATCGTGTTATTAGCGGACGGATTGAAAGCTCTCAAGAGCGTCGCAACAGATGCCGGGATTGAGATCAAAGGCGCAACGATCAACCTGGACGCGGGCTTTGATAGCAAAGCCAATCGCAAGCATGTCTTCAACGCTGGGATGAGACCGAACATTGCTGAAAACCCGCGCAACCGCAAAAAGACCAAACGGGGTCGAAAACGTTTCTTTGATGATGTTCTCTACACTGTGCGCTTCACCATCGAACGCGTGTTCGCGTGGGAAGACAAATTCAAACGTTTGCTCTTACGTTTTGAAACCAAGCAGAAACGCCATCTTGGATTCAAATTAATGGCCTTCACTCTGATCAATCTCAGGGAGTTTTGTGAAGGGTGAAACTTGCAACCAGTTCAACTGAAAACTGTCTAAAACCGTGTCTGGCTGCCCGGTAACGGGACATCGTGCGTTTTCAGCGTCAACCATGCCAGCGCGAAAATCAGCGCCGGAACCAATGCCCACGCCAGCCAGAACATTCGTCCGCGCAACCACACGGTGTCTTCGGCGTTGTGTGATTCGTGAAATGGCGCGTCAACAGGCGCGGGCGATGTGATCGCCATCCACGTGCAAACCAGCGCCGTCAGCCAGAAACTGACGTGAACCAGCAAGACCGAACGTTCCTTTATAACTGGAAACGCCTGTGTGAAATCCACGGCCAGGAAAAACCACAACAACAGCAGAAACAACCATTGCGCGCGTTGAAACGGATCGGCGGGAATGAACGGCAGATTGCCGGCTCTATACCGTCTGAGCGCGGCAACCACCAACGCCGTAGCCAGCAAACTGATTATCAGAAACCAGCGCGTGGGCGAGATGCCAAACAACGCTTCGCCCAGATGTCCATCCGCCACCCAACGCGAAACATTGCGCGGAAAATTTTCCCAGGGAATCATCAGCAACACGACAAACACCGCGGCATTGCGCGACCATCCGTCGTTATTGTCTTTTTCGGTATTTTCTTCCGGTGGTGTCAGATTGAGTTTGGCCAACCGAGCAACGCCCAATGCCACGCCCGCTCCCATCAACAACCCGAACAACTGTTCCATCCATTTCCAGTACCCAAGTCCCTGCAACGCCGTGAAGCGTCCGATTGGTCCCCATTGCGCGCGCCCCAGCATCTGCACGAAATCGCCTATGGCGAAGCCTGCGCCTCCGGCCAGCGCGCCATACCACACCAACGACAAGGCAGCGCGTTGTCGCCGCCGCCACAAATACACGCACAAGGCCGCGCACAATCCAACGCATCCCGCCCAGTTGTCGCTGCGCGGCGGCGTCATACGCAATCCGCCAAGCAATGTCAGCAAGCCAAATCCCAACCACCACCCGGCGGCAAGCGCGCCGATCAAACGACAGGCATCGCGTCCGCGCGGAAACACTGCGGCATATACCAATGCAATCAACAATGCCGAACTCGCGGCCACCCAATCGGTGTCGAACAAACTCCATCGCGTTTCCAGCCAGGCGGTCGCGCCGCTGAAATCCAACAGCTTCCAACCCGCATACACGGCAATCAGCGGCCTGACGGAAGCGTCCAGTTCCGACCGTCGCAACGTCAGGCTCAGGCCAAGAATTCCTGCTCCCACTGCTCCCCACAACGCGCCGATCAAAAACAGACTGGCGTATCCATAAAGCACGTCGGCAAACGCCGCCGATGCTGTGTATCCGATGACGATGCCGTAGCTCATCTGTCCGCCAAACGCCCATCCAATGGCGCACAACGCGGCGATGGTCGCGCTCCGCCTAACCCAATCTGCGCGTCCGGCGGCCAGACACAATGCTAAGCCGAACAACGCGCCGGGCATCATCGCGCCCGCTTCGTGACCGTAATCGCCGCGCAATCCCCAGCCCACTGACATGGACAACGCGGCCAAAATCACCAGAAAATTTGTTTGACGTGAAATCAATGAATTGTCTGCCATGTGGCAAAGATAACGGAATCCTCAAAACAACGACAGAGCGAGTTGTTGAACTTGGATGCCATTGATACAGTTAGCCCGGCTTTGACCTTTGCACACAACAACCCAAAAAAGGAATTTTACTAATGGCTGCTACAAGTCTGCTTGCGTTAATTGATGATATTGCGTCGGTATTGGACGACGTGTCGGTGATGACGAAAATCGCCGCAAAAAAAACCGCGGGCGTATTGGGCGATGATCTGGCGCTCAATGCGGAACAGGTGTCAGGCGTCACGCCCAACCGCGAATTGCCAGTGGTCTGGGAAGTCGCCAAAGGTTCGCTGGTCAACAAAGCAATTCTGGTTCCGGCGGCTCTGGCGATTTCGGCCTTTGTGCCAAGCCTGATTACTCCGTTGCTGATGATCGGCGGCGCGTTTCTCTGTTATGAAGGCGTCGAAAAACTCTTTCACGCATTTCTGCACAGCAAAACAGAAGACAAAAAACATCACGACGAATTGCTGGCCGCCGCGACTGATTCGGCAGACAGTTTGGTGAAGTTCGAGAAAGACAAAATCAAAGGCGCTATTCGCACGGATTTTATTCTTTCGGCGGAAATCATCGTCATTTCCTTGAACTCAGTAGCCAATGCTCCGTTCGGCAAACAAGTGGCGGCGATGGTGGCGATTTCGTTGCTGTTCACGGCTGGCGTTTACGGATTGGTCGCAGGCATTGTGAAACTCGACGATGCAGGACTCTACCTGCAACGGCGAGGCAGAGCGCTCAGAAGTTTAGGCGCTGTGCTGGTGGGAGCGGCTCCGTATCTGATGAAATCGCTTTCCGTGCTCGGAACCGCCGCGATGTTTCTGGTGGGCGGAGGCATTCTCAGGCACGGCTGGCACAGTCTGGACGCCGCCATTCATCATCTGGCCGATCAGGCCGGCGAAATCGGCGGCATAGGCTTTCTGATCAAAGCTCTTTTGCCAACTCTGTTAAACGGTGTGGTGGGCATCCTTGCCGGTTTGGTTGCGCTGGGCGTCGTATCTGGCGTTGGCCGTCTGTTCAAAAAAGCGGATAAGCAAACTGCCTGAATTGGCGTTCAAGTGACAGCAATTTTGTGGCATCCGCGAGGCCTGTTATCATCGCGCTCGCTTTTTCCGCAAATCACATTACAAATTGGAGGCTTTTACCGATGTTGAATCGAAGAACGTTTCTGCGCCAAACGGCTTATGGCGTGGCGGGTGGCGCGTTGGCAATGAACCTGCTCCACGGCGAAACTCACGCGGCCAAACTGTCCAAAATCGGCGTGCAGCTTTACACCGTCCGAAATCAGATGGCGAAAGACTTCGATGGATCGTTGAAGCAAATCGCCGAACTCGGATTCAAGGAAGTCGAGTTCGCAGGCTATTACAACCGCACGCCGCAACAGATCAAATCCCTGCTTGGCGGGCTGGGACTGGATGCGCCGGCAGCGCACGTGCCGCTGGCGTCGTTGCAGAAAGAACTGGACAAGACGATTGAAACCGCACAAGCCATCGGCCATCGTTATTTGATCTGCCCTTATCTGATGGACAACGACCGCAAAACACTGGATCAATACAAACAACACGCGGCGCTGTTCAACAAGGCTGGCGAAGCCTGCAAGAAAGCCGGTATTCAATTCGGTTATCACAACCACGATTTTGAGTTTTTTGCCCTTGACGGCAAATTGCCGTTCGATGTGTTGCTGGCCGAAACCGACAAGAATCTGGTCAAGATCGAACTGGATTTGTACTGGATCGTTTTCGCCAAACAGGACCCGCTGGCTTATATGGCCAAACATCCAGACCGCTTTGCGCTGTTCCACGTCAAGGAAATGGACAAAACCGCCAAACGCGGCATCACCGAAGTCGGACGCGGCGTGATTGATTTCAAAACCATCTTTGCCAAAGCTCCGAAAGGCGCGATCAAACATTACTTCGTCGAACAGGACACCACGCCAGGTTCGCCGTTCGACAGTTTGAAAGTCAGCATTGATTACCTGAAAAACCTGGAGTTTTAGTGTCCACCGCAGAAACCGAACTTCAGGCGGAAAAACTGCCTCAACAAAATTCGTTGTTCGATAAATTCGCCTCTCCCGATTTAAGCATGGCTTTCGTTGTGACGATCTGGGGAGGCAATTTTGCAGTGTTGAAAACCTCGTATTCGCAAATCGCGCCGTTTCCATTTGCGGCGTTGCGGTTCACGCTGGCCACGGCATTGATGATATTGATGCTGTGGTGGCGCGAAGGCGACGTGAAATTTCCAGCAGGCAGCTTCTGGAAATTCCTCTGGCTGGGTTTGATCGGCAACACTGTGTATCAGGTGATGTTTGCCAACGGATTGGCCTACACGACTTCAGCCAACAGTTCACTGATCGCTTCGACTTCTCCGGTGGCTGTGGCGCTGGCCGGAGGGCTGATCGGTTTGGAGCGTATTTCACGCTTCACGGTGATGGGTTTGGCGCTGGCGCTCGGCGGCATTTTGATTGTCGTAGGTTCGCGCGGAGCGGCGCTGTCATCACAGACTTTGATCGGCGATTTGATGATACTGGCTTCGGTGTTTTGCTGGGCGGCTTATGTGCTGGGCATGCGAACCGTCAAAGGCCACATCTCTTCATTGCGTGCGACAACGCTGACGATGATTACGGGCGCGCCTGGGTTGGTGTTATTCGGATTGCCTGGATTGATAGAAATGCAGCAAACCGGTTGGCAAAGCGTCGGAGCCGCTGGAATTTTCGGCATTGTCTATTCGGCGGCGCTGGCATTGGTTGCCTGCTACCTGCTTTACAACCGCAACGTGCGGCTGATTGGCGGAGTGAAGACGACGATTTACGGTTGCGTGATTCCGGTCATTGCCGCGTTGATCGCCTGGCCTGTGTTGGGCGAACGACCAACCTGGCTGCAAGCTGCCGGAGCTGTTTTGATTATTGCCGGTGTGCTGGTCACGCGCCGTAAATAACCGGCGCGATTCCGTTTACTTTGATTTTTCCAGCGAATACTATTTGCGCGTTCAATGCGTCGAATATCCCCAACTCAAATCGCCGCCGCTGTTCATTCAGAACTGTGGTCAAAACTTTGGCCAAAATTGAGGCAAAGAGTCTGATGAAAATTTGTTTTATTCGGATCAGTTTGCTGATCTGCGTTGCGCTGGCTGGTTCTGCGGCGGCGCAGACCAGACCGTCGCCGACTCCAGCCAAAGCCGCGCCTGATTATCAGGAAATCATAGCCATCGAAGACCCAGCCGCGCGCATCGCCGCGTTGCAGCAATTTCTGAGAACCCGCCCGTCTGCCGAACAGGCAGACGCCGCGCGCGAAGCCATTGTCGCCAGTTGGGCGCAACTGGGCGAAGTCGAACTCGGCGAAAACAACATCGAAAAAGCCAACGCCAATTTCCGCAAAGCTCTGGGCGCATTGCCGGAAAAAGTGACCGATCAATTTTTTCAGGAAACAGTGATTCGCATTCCGCTGGCGGTTTCAGTGCGAGGGTATCGCAACGAAGCCGTCGGGCTGGCTCGCCAACTCGAAACCAGATTTGCCAAAGACGCTCTGCGGTTGGCGGCGTTGGGCGAATTTTTCATGACCATCGAAGCGCCGACCGACGCAATTCGCGCGCTGGAAGCAGCGGCCAAAATTGCAGAACCCGATGCGCGGTTGCATCGCGCGCTGGCTTCGGCCTATCGCATAGGGCTGCGGCTGGACGATGCCATCGCCGAATACCAACTGGCCATCGGCGTTGATCCGAAAGAAAAACGCGCTTATTACGAACTGGCCAATCTGTACCGCGCTCACGGCGCTTATCAGGACGCCATCAAGCTGTATCAGAAACAACTGGAAATCGAACCCAAACACGCGCCTTCGTTCAAGGGGCTGGCGCTGGCATTTCTGGCTTTGGGCGACGAACCGCAAATGACCGCATCGCTCAATCAGGCGCGCGATTTGCGAGGCACGTCTGAAGAAATCACAGGCGATTTGTACCTGCAAACGCAAATGGCGCTGTATTTCCTGACGCAGAACAAATTGAAACAGGCTCGGCAGGCGTCAGAAACCGCTTTGATGATCGAACCGCGTTATGCCTGGGCGCGCATCGCAGCCGCCGAGGTTGATCTGGCCGAAGGAAGAATCTTCGAAGCCGAACGCAATCTGCTGGCGGCGAGTCGTTACGCCAGCTTCCCTTCCCTGTTTTTCACGTTCGGCAAACTGTATCTGACCGTAGAAGATTTCGACGGAGCGATGGAACAATTCGCCAAAGCGTTCAGCGTTTCAACCAAAGCGACAAAAGATATTTTTACGACACGACTGGGTGGTTCGCTGGATGTGAAAGCCGAAAGTGTCAGGGAATTGTTGGCGCGCGAACATCAGGCGTCGCTGTTTGTCGCCGTTCTACCGACTTCACCTGAGCAGTTCAAACTGGTCGAATCGCTGGCGAGATTTCATACATGGCTGGATGAAATCAAAAAACTCGCGGCTGCGGGAAAAACAGTCACGCGAAAACAGATGGAGGAACTGGATCGGGCAGCGATGGATTTCGCCGAAACCGAAGCGACGCGGCGTTCATTCCGGTCGCTGTACATAGCCCAGAAATTGTCGCACGCTGGAATTGCCACCGGATTGTCTGTTGAGTTGGCCGAACAGGCTTTGGGCCTGGCCGAAGTCGCAACGGAACTTGACGGTTCGGTGCGCGATTATCCCAATTACGACCGCAACGGGCGGCTGCAAATCTTTCGCGGGCGCGCTTTGGATGCCAAAGGCTGGTCATTGTTCCAGGCGGGCAAAACCGATGAAGCCACCGCTGCGCTCAATGAAGCCGTTGCGGCCTATGGCTCGCTCCCTGAATCAAGGCGCGCCAAATGGCATCTGGCGGTGGTCAAGGAAACCATCGGTGAATTGGAATCGGCGCTCGATCTGTACCTGGCCGGATACGAACCGCCCGAAGCTTCAGGCTTTGACGTGAAACTCGCCGCCATCGAAGCCGTCTATCGCAAAATCAACAACTCAATCAATGGGCTGGAAGAACGGTTGCGCCAGGCCGGAATCGCCGCCACGCTGGTCAGCGCTGCTCCGACTCCGATTGAACCCAAATCGTCCAAAAAGCCTGCTGCTCAACCGCGACAAAATTCCAAAGCAATCAAGCTCCAACCGAAAGCTCCGCCCACAGCCAATAAGGATTCGGGCAAAAGCGAAGCCTCGCTTGAAAGCGGAAAGGCGGATATGTCCGTTGTTCAAACCGCTGCGGTGAGCGAGCCTGCAAAATCGAACGAAGCCAGCAAAGATTCTGCGAACGATGAAAAGCCGGAAGAATCGAAAAAAGAAGATGGGAAGGTGGAATCAGCCAAGCCTGTGATCTTGCCGGATGTGGAGTTGAATCCCAGTCAACCTGTCCTGCTCGCGCCGACGATTGATGTGCTGACTCTGGTTTCTGCGTTGGAAACGTTGAAGCCGATGATCTCACCCGAATCTGAAGAAGTTCCGCCACCACCCGCCAAATCAAACACTCGCCCTCGCCGCGTCAACGTTCCAACGAAACCAGACAATCAATAAGCCTTCAAGCGGCTCTTGCCGTCGAAACTTTCTTGCGGCGGGTTGCAGGTTTGCGGCGTTTGTGGCCGTTGGAATGATGGCCGTTGAGATGAGCCGCGCCATTGCCGTTGACGCCGTTTTCATATTCGCCCACACGTTTGCTGAGCGTATTGCGATGAATGCCCAGTTCGTCGGCGGCTTTGGACAAATTGTTGTTGTGGCGACTGACGACTTTCAGAATGAACTTCTTTTCAAACTCCTTGACGGCTTCTTCGAACAAAATACCGCGCGAAATCATTTGATCAACCAGGGATTCAAGCTCAGCTTTCATGGCCATGTCCTCAAGGTTCCGTGCCACGCATAAAGATAGCTCCGCCGCGCCGAAAGCCTGAGGCTGTGCAGTTCGTCGGGTTGGCGCTGGCCTTCGTGAAAAGTGGGGATAATGCGGAAGGCGTCAACTCTTTTTACGGGCAACGTTTTATTTCAATTGCTCAATCGGTTATTTCAAAAGTCCAGGCAGACCGCTCAAGCCGTGTCGGCAAAAGACAGGTTACGACCTGTCAGCAGTCTGTATGCTTCCAGATATTTGGCGCTCGTTGCGGCTACAACTTCATCGGGGAGTGTCGGCGCAGGCGGGCGTTTATCCCAATCCAGTGTCTCCAGGTAATCACGAACAAACTGTTTGTCGAACGAAGCTTGAGATTTGCCAGGCACATAAGCCGAGGCAGGCCAAAACCTGGAAGAATCAGGGGTCAAAGCTTCGTCAATCCAGACAATCTGTCCGTCTCTCAATCCAAACTCGAACTTCGTGTCGCAGATGATGATGCCGCGGCTTTCGGCGTATCGCGCAGCTTCGGTGTAAATCCTGAGACTGATCGTTTCCAGCCTGCTTGTCAGGTCTTCGCCGATGACCGCTGCCATCTCGGCTATCGAAACGTTGATGTCGTGTCCCTGCTCCGCTTTTGTCGCCGGAGTGAAAATCGGTTCCGGCAATTTTGCGGACTCGACCAATCCCGCGGGCAGTTGGTGACCGCAAATTGCGCCGGTTTGCTGGTATTCCTTCCAACCGGAACCTGCCAGATAACCACGCACGACGCATTCAAACGAAATCACTTCTGCGCGACGCGACAACATCGAACGACCAGCCAATGCCGCTTTCGATTGAGCCGACAATCGCTCCAACAACGCAGCAGGAAATTCTTCGACATCAGCCGCGACCAGATGATTCGGAGCGACATTCGCAAATCGGTTGAACCAGAAACGCGACAACTGCGTCAACACCTGACCTTTGTGCGGAATCGCATTCGGCAACACGCAATCGAAAGCCGAAATACGATCCGTTGCGACAATCAACAAATGGTCATCATCAACCTTGTAAATATCACGAACTTTGCCGCTTCTCAGAAACGTCAATTCCGGCAAACGGCTCTCTTCGGCAACGACGTGAATGGGTACTGCATTCATAAAAACGCAAAAAGTCCCCCACGCAATTGAACTGCCTGAACGGATATTCAATCGCCTGAAGAACTGCTCAAACTTTGTTGTGATTGACCACCGAGGTGCTCGCTTCTCATCGAAGCGGAGGCGCATTATTCGCGCGCATCATATCTTTGTCAAGACACTGAAGCTGAAAGATTGTTGTTTTGAAAAATATATTCGCAGATTTTTTTTCAACGCGATGAAGCCGTCGTTGAACGCTAAAATTCCGACTGATACGCCTGATGATTCATGACTTCAGGCGATAAAAAAAGCGGCAACCAGTTGAAAAATGATTGCCGCCATCGAGAGTTTCATTGGCCGCCATCGGCTAAAACTTCAAGTTCGGAGCCTGCACCCTGATATGAGCCAATGTGATTTTTGTTTTGTCGCTCTGGGCATTGTCCGGCTCCAACGTGATGACCATCATTGGAAACGTCAAGGATGTATACACATACTTTTCATCTTCGTTGACCTGAATTTTTCCATCCGAATTTTTGAACGTTTCACTGAATTTCTTGTCGTAAAACTCTTTGACCTTGTTCAGATCATCGCTGGTGGTCATAACCAGCGTCTGAGTGAATGGAGCTTTGGCCGAAGTGACAACCGTCGCTCCCGGATATTTGAAATCATCCAACGTGGCGTTGGTAGTTGTTGGAGCAGATGGATCATCCGGCGGCGCTGGCGGGTCTGCTGGAATGGGAATCCCCTGCGGAAGGTCTCGCCTGGCCTCTTCAACCGCCTGGCTGACTTTCTGGCTGGCCCAGTAAACAATCCCAACTCCGGCCACCACAGCCAGCAGGAAAAACGCCGCCAACGAAATCAACACCCATTTCACCCAACCACTTTTCTTCGGCGCAGCCATCTGTTCATACACGGGCGAATCCGGCGGACGATAAAGCTGCGACGTGTTTGGAGTCTGCTCCGCCCAACCGCCCGGTCTGTAGCCGGAATAACCTGCTTGTGGATCAGCATATTGAGGCGGGGTTTGTTGCGCATAATTTTGCGTCGTAGCGGAAGTCACTTCATTTTCAACAGACAATTGTGATCCGCATTGGCGACAAAATCGCGCCGGGCGATCTGAAATATATCCGCAACGTGAACAGGGTTGTTCCATAATCAAACCTCGTTTTTTGGCGACTTTCTAACCGATTGTTGAATTGCCAGATTCCAATGGAAATTTACGTTGTCATACATTTTTTGTTCGTATGAACTCGGAGGAGCATCATCACGCAACCTCCAATGCGAAAGCAAGCTCCCAAATTCATGCCTTACGGCTTCTGTCATCAAGTGTAATAGTTTCGTAATACCACCCGCTAAAGCCTTTATGGGCATTGTCCTGACAGTTCGCGCCACTTACGATGACGGCGATGGTTCAAGCTCTTGAATAGCTGTGCTCCTCACAAAATTTTCCCGGAGGAAATGAATGCATTTTGATTCAAATGTGATTAAGGCTTCGCCTGTCGCGCCGCGATGGCAAGACGTCATCAAAAAATATCAAACCCCTGAAACCTGGCGAAGCGTCTGGCAAATCGCCAATTCCATCCTTCCTTATCTGGCCTTGTGGTACCTGATGCACTGGAGTTTGTCAGTTTCTTACTGGCTGACGCTGGCACTTGCCGTTCCTGCCGGAGGATTGGTGATGCGAATTTTCATCCTGCAACACGATTGCGGGCATGGTTCGTTTTTCAAATCCCAAAAAGCCAACGACCTGTTCGGAACGATCTGCGGCTTTTTGACTATGATTCCTTACTATCAATGGCGCCATGAACACGCCATTCATCACGCCAGTTCCGGCGATTTGAGCCGTCGCGGAACCGGCGACGTGACAACGCTGACCGTTAATGAATATCTGGCGCTTTCCCCATTGAAGCGATTGCGTTACAGAGCCTATCGCAGCATGCCTGTCATGTTGTTGCTTGGACCGTTTTATACCTTTGTCGTTTCACATCGCTTTGTCCGCTGGTATTCCGGTAAACGCGAAGCGCGCAATGTCTATTTGACCAATCTGGCGCTGTTTTCCATCTGGGGAACATTGTGCCTGACAATGGGCGTGAAATCGTTTTTGATGATCTGGTTGCCCGTGACGGCTTTCTCCGGCATCGCCGGCATCTGGTTGTTTTACGTCCAGCACCAATACGAAGACATGTACTGGAAAGACAAACACGAATGGGATTACGTCACGGCGGCAGTCATGGGCAGTTCTTTTTATAAATTGCCGCGCATCATTCAGTGGTTTTCGGGCAACATCGGCTTTCATCACATTCACCATCTCAGCCCGAAAATTCCGAATTACAAGCTGGAACAATGCCACAAGGAAACTCCGATGTTTCAGGAAGCCGTCACGCTGACCTTCTGGAAAAGCCTGAAGACCGCTTCGCTGAAACTCTGGGACGAAGACCAGCAAAAGATGATCGGGTTCAAAGCGCTCAAGGAACAATAAACAGCCAACGATTGGAGCGCTGCGCCGAACAGCGGCGCTCCAACACCAATTCAGCCAATCCGCTTTTTGTTCTCTGGACGCCAACCTTGCAGTAGCGGCACAATGCCGCTTCACACTTCAATCAACACAACCAGCAAGGAGCGTGTACGATGTTAGAGTCCAACGCGACCAATCAACATCTGAACCCGGAGTTCAACAAGCTTTATCCCGAAGAGGATCGGCTGAGCCAGATGAACCGCGATTTTCGATTTCATCCTGCCCGGAATTCCAATCCCAAAGCGTTAACCGGCGCACAAGTCGAAGCCTTCAATCGCGACGGTTACATTTCGCCGCTCAATGTATTCAGCGAAGCCGAAATTGCCGAACATCGCCGCTATTTCGATCAATTGCTGGCGCACGTGCTCGCTTCCGGTCAGGACAATTACTCTATCAAGACGGCTCATCTGCTCTACGGCAAAGTCTACGACCTGCTGACCGATCAGCGAATCGTGGCTTATGTCAAAGACCTGCTGGGCGAAAACGTCGTCGGTTGGGGATCTCATTATTTCTGCAAACTGCCCGGCGACGGCAAAACCGTCGGATGGCATCAGGATGCGGGGTATTGGCCTTTGACGCCGAGCAAAGCGGTCACCGTATGGTTGGCGATTGACGACGCCGACCGCGAAAACGCCTGCATGAAATTCATTCCCGGTTCGCACCATTACGGCCATTTGACCTATCAACTGACCGAAGAAAGCGATCCGAGCATACTGAATCAGGTTGTACCCGAAGCTGAGAAATTCGGCGCGCCGGTATACAACGAACTCCGAGCCGGTCAGATGTCCATTCATTCCGATCTGCTTTTGCATGGTTCGGAGGCAAACAACTCAACGCGACGGCGTAATGGGCTGGCGATTCGCTACACAACTGCCGACGTGCGAGCCGAAATGGGTTGGAACGAAAAAGGCGTGCTGGTCAGCGGCAGCGATCCTTCGGGCCATTGGGCTAATCCTCGAAGACCTGAAAACGATTGAACCCGTGAAAGGCAAAAGTCATGACTCAAACAAATCTTTGCAAAGTCATTTTAGTTGTCCTGCTATTGACGCCTCAGTTTTTTTCTTTGGAGGCCAAACAAATCGTCCAAGCAGCCGACAAGCCGAACATTCTGTTTTGCTTCGCCGACGATTGGGGACGATACGCCAGCATCTTCGCCAAGCTTGAAAAAAATCCGAGCCTGAATCAGGATGTCAAAACTCCAAACATTGACCGAGTCGCGCGCGAAGGGGCGCTGTTCCGCAATGCATTCGTCAACGCGCCTTCCTGCACTCCAAGCCGCAGTTCGCTGCTATCCGGTCGTTACTTTTTCAACACAGGTCGCGGAGCCATCTTGCGCGAAGCGCGTTGGGACTCGTCAATTCCAAGCTTTCCACTGTTGCTGAAAGACTCCGGTTACCACATCGGCGAAACTTACAAAGTCTGGAGCCCGGGTTTGCCTGTTGACGCGCCTTTTGGAGCAGGCAACCACGCTTATGAAAAAGCCGGAAACCTGCCAAACAACTTTTCAGAAAACGTCACGGAAATGCTGGGCAAAGGAGCTACTCTGGCTGAAGCGCACGAAAAAATCTTCTCGCAAGTACGCGACAACTTCGACGCGTTTCTGGCCGACCGCAAAGCCGGTCAGCCATTCCTCTACTTTTTCGGCGCGACGACCACTCATCGCCGTTGGATCAAAGGTTCGGGCAAAGCTCTATGGGGAATCGAACCGGATTCGCTGAAAGGCAAACTGCCGGCTTTTTTGCCGGACGTGCCCGAAATCCGCGAGGACGTGGCCGATTATCTTGGCGAGGTGCAGGCGTGGGACGCTTACGTCGGCTTGCTGCTGAAACGGTTGGAAGAAATCGGCGAACTGGAAAAAACCCTAGTAGTGGTCAGCGGCGATCATGGAATGCCCGGCGTCACCAACGGCAAATGCAGCCTTTACGATTTCGGCACAGGCGTCGCGTTGATGGTTCGCGTACCTGGAATAAGAGGCGGACGAGTGATAGACGATATGGTTAGTTTGCCGGATTTAGCTCCGACGTTTTTGGAAGCCTCAGGCGTGAAACCGCCCGCTGGACTCAACAGCCGCAGTTTGTGGGGCTTGCTGCAATCCGGCAAAAGCGGTCAAGTAGACAAAACACGAACGTGGGTTTTAATTGGACGCGAACGTCACGTGGCCGAAGCGCGCGCCAATTTCCAACCTTATCCACAACGCGCGTTGCGAACGAAAGAGTTTTTATACATTCGCAATTTTGCGCCTGACCGCTGGCCAATGGGCGATCCGAAGAAAGTGACGACAACCGAAGCGCCATCGGCTCAGGAATTGGAAGAAAACACGCATATTGCTTTTGCCGATTTCGACGCCAGCCCCACCAAAGCCTGGCTGGTGGCGCATCGCAACGATCCGAAATGGACACGACATTACGAATATGCTTTCGGCAAACGTCCGGCGGAGGAACTGTATGACATTCGCAAAGACCCGCAGCAGATGAAAAATCTGGCTGCTGATCCAGCTTACGCCAAACAACGAAGCAAGCTGTCCGATCAAATGATGAAGATTCTGAAAGACGCCGCCGACCCGCGTGTCGGCAACGACCCGCAAAACTGGGAACGAACTCTATTCGTTGACGATAAAAAATAATCTTGAGGCTCTAAATCACGTTGCTCTCTTTCAACGCCTCAACCTCTTTGCGGCTAAATCCCCAATCAGCGAAAACCTCATACGACGTTTTCCGATCAGTTTGAATTTCGGGAGCCGTGCGGCTGAATCGCGGAGCAGGCGCAGGTTGCACAACGCCATTGAGTTCGACAAAGGCTTGACGCGCGACGTTGTGCGGATGTTTCGGAGCTTCATCCAAATCCAGCACTGGCGCAAAACAAACGTCCGTGCCTTCCATCAGCGCGCACCATTCGTCTCGCGTTTTGGTTTTGAAGATCGCCGCCAGCTTTTGCTGCAATTCCGGCCAGCGGGATTTGTCCATTTGCGACGCTGGAGCCGGATCGTCCAGGCCTGTCATCTGCAACAGCAAGGCGTAAAACTGCGGCTCGATGGAACCGATGGCGACAAACTTGCCATCGCCGCATTCATACGTGCCATAAAAATGCGCGCCGCCATCCAGCATGTTCGCGCCGCGTTCGTTCGTCCAGGTTCCCATGGCTTTCAACCCGTAAATAATCGCCATCAACGAAGCCGCTCCGTCGGTCATCGCCGCGTCAATCACCTGCCCTTTGCCGGATTGGCGCGCTTCCAGCAACGCGCAAACGATGCCGAACGCCAGCATCATGCCTCCGCCGCCGAAATCGCCAACCAGATTGAGTGGCGGAACCGGTTTGCCGCCGCGATTTCCTATGGCGTGCAATGCGCCGCTCAGCGCAATGTAGTTGATGTCGTGACCTGCGGCGGCGGCCAGTGTGCCGTGTTGTCCCCAACCCGTCATGCGCCCAAATACCAGTTTCGGATTGCGAGCCAGACACACATCAGGCCCCAGCCCCAGTTTTTCCATCACGCCGGGGCGAAAGCCTTCGATCAAGGCGTCAGCCTGTTCGATCAACCGCAACACTGTTTCGACGCCTTCCGGCTGTTTCAAATCCACGCCGACCGCAGGGCGCCCGCGCAACAACACGTTGAATTTTCCGCGCGGGTCTTTGGCGTTTTTGCGATCCACGCGAATGATTTCCGCGCCCATATCGGCCAGCATCATTGCGCAAAACGGCCCCGGTCCAATGCCCGCCAACTCGACAATGCGAATGCCTTTCAATGGTCCCAAGATGATTTCCTCCTGACTTTCGGGTTGATACAAACTGATTTGCCAGACTCATTTCAGCCATCGCCGCAACGTAATCCACCACGACAACGCGAAGTAATACAACGGAAACGTTGCTGACAACCAAATCCACGGTTTCGGATTTGGAAACACCTTCGCCAGAATCAGCGTCAGCAAAATCGCCCAGACGATCAACAGGGAGTTCGTCAACCGGCTGAACGTCCCTCTGTAAGATGTATACAAATACAGCGACGGCACGAACGTCAGCAATGCCAGAGTGACAATCAAACCCAGCGACAACCAGACAGGCAGTTGCAGCCAGTACAGATACATGGCCACGACGTTCCAGTACGACGGGAAGCCGAGAAAATAATGTTCTTCGGTTTTGGCGTCGGCTTGAGAAAAGCCATAGGCGCTGGCCAGCAAAGGCAGCAACAACCACCAACTCAAATGCTCCGGCAAAATTTCCGCGCGCCAGATGAACAAGAGCGGCAGCGAGGTGTAGGTTTGAAAATCCACGATGTCGTCCAGACGACGCCCGTCGAAATGCGGGACGACTTCCTTGACACGAAACCGTCGCGCCAGCGTTCCATCTGTCGCGTCAATGAACGTCGCAATCACCATCAAGGCAATCACCCACCGAAACGATTCCGCGCCGCCGCGCACAATGAAGTACGCCATGCCAGCGGCGGCAATCAACCCTGAAGCGGTGTAGAAGTGAACGCACCAAGCCAGAAACTTTTCTTTACTCATTGGTTATTGGTTGTCGCTCAGGGAAGCTTCCCGGCAGCTCGCCAGAATGGGCGAGCCGCCAGCAATAACTCGTCATTCATCTTGAGAGCAATTACAGTCGCGCGACCAATTGCTGTTCGCCCATTTACCCGCGTCCAATTCACACTCCAACGAAAGTGTTTTTTCCAATCGTCAACACGTGGGTTGAACAAACGAACTTGTTTGCCTGTTTTTGGGTCAATCCCTTTTATGCGATTGCTTTTGGCAATGTTGCAATGCGAACACGCAAGGCACAAATTTTCTGCCGTCGTTTTTCCACCAATTGAAACCGGGACGATATGGTCGAAATGAAATGCCTGGCCGATCAGTTGCTGGGGAGCGTGGCAGTATTCGCAACGTTTTCCAGCCCGCAGCAAAACAATGCCTGCCAAGGATGCCGATATGTTGTTTTTCACCGCTGACCCGCTTTTGGCTTACGGTTGAGTTTTTTGATTGGAGATTTCAACGCTGCTCGAAATCGTTCTTTGATTGGGCTGCCATCTTCGTCAAACAAATCAGGACGGGTTGCCAGAGCAAGCAACTTGGAGTTTCCCAGCATGATTTCATCAGCCTTTTTTCCAAGCCGTTCCAGTTCCAGCCGCTCAGCCCTTGTCAGCAAACCGTCATTGTTCTTATCCATTAAAGTTTGCAGGCGGGATTGCTCCGCCTGAGTCAGCCGCTGAAGCCGGACAATAAGCAAATCGTCAGAAGCGACTGTTGACAGCACCTGTTCCGCCAGTTGTCGTTGCAGATTGGCAGGCAGTTGTTCAACAGCGGCCAAAGCTACTTTCAACGCTTGATTGCTCTGTGCCATAAAATGTTCCTCCCTTGGTGAATTCGATTTGCGGCGAGAGCTTAGCACAACGGCTTTGGCGGACTCCATTTTGCCGTCAACCGCGACACAATCGGCAACAACACGCATCCTGCAGTCGCGGCCAGCGTCTTGAACGGAAACAGCAGCGCGCCACTTTCATCGTACCAGCTTGCCGGATTCGAAGTGAACAATTCCGGGTAAGGAATGAAATGCGGCAATCCGAACAGCGGTTCGCCTCCGCCCAGCCGCAGCGCCAGCGATACCGAAAACGCAGTGATCGAACCGATCCGATTGGCTTTCTGGTCGTACAGGGCGAACACCAGTTGCGGAAACAGCAAGACGAAAATCAGATCGCTGGTGAAAAACCACAGCGCCTGCACGCTTTGGACTTTGAGCGCCATCACCACCGCGCCCGCGCCGAGCAGCACAATCGAAAGCCTTATGACGCGCTTCATTTGCGCGACCGAAAGCTGCGGCCATAACAATCGGTAACAGCCATTCCAGCTAATCATGGAAGCCGCAGACAAAATGGAAGAACTGAAACTGGAAGTCACCGCTCCGATGATCGCGCCGAATCCGAGCAGCGCCACTGCGGGCGGCGCAACGTGTTTCAACAACATCGGCAAGGTTTCAGAAGGGTGAGCCTGCAATTGGGCAAGCAATTCGCTCGGCCAGTTGTATTTGAACGCCGCCACGCCGAGCAGCAATGGCGGCACAGTCAGCAAGATCGTCAAGACGCCTGCAAACAGAGAATGGAGTTGAGCTTTGCGCGGCGATTGGCAGGAAAGCACGCGCTGGAAATAACAGTTCCAGGGAATGCCGCCAAGCATGAGCATCAAACTGACATCCCACCAGCCTATGATCGTTTGCGAAGTCCAGAATTCTCCGCGCGGTTGCAACGGCGGCAGAAACCATCCGCGTTCGGAACGAGCCGTCAGATAATTCGACCAGCTTGCGTCAAAACCTCCGGCGGCGGCGAAGATAAACGGCATCGCCACGGCCAATCCCAGCACCACCAGCCCAAGCTGGAACGCATCGGTATAGGCGACCGACCACATCCCGCCGAGCATTGTGTAAGCGATGATGACGACCGCCGACAACAAAATCGCCGTCGTCAATTGCATGTTCAGCAAAACGCCGAAGGTCGAACCAATCGCCGCCAGCAATTCAGCGCTCCAGAACACTTCGCCGAGAATTGCAGGGATAAACAATACCGCCGCCCAGTGTTTGCCGAATCGGACTTCGAACGGGTCAATCAGCGTGGTGAATTCCAGTTGGCGCATGCGCCGCGCGAAAAACAATCCGCCGAGAATCAAACTGATGCCGAAACACAGTCCGCCCTGAACGCCCAATGACAAAGAAGATTTGAATGTGCCTTCGGCAGTGCCGAGCAGATACCCACCATCAACCCAGGTGGCGGCCATGGTCAGCGTGGCAATCCAGACCGGCATCGAACGTCCGGCGACGATCAAATCCGCCACCGTGCCATTTTTGACTTTGCGAGCGGCCAGCCAACCGACCAGCAAAAAGCTCGCGTACATTGCTGTGATTGCCGCGATTGCCATAATCGTTCAGCGTTTGAAAAACAGCGAAATCGCCATCGCAAAGCCGATCAGAACGACCAGACGGCGAATGGCTGTTTGTCCCATCTTGCGCGCCAGGCCCGCGCCTCCGTATCCGCCGACAATGGCTCCGATGGACATCAATATGGCGGCAGGCCAGTGGATCATTCCCACAAACACGAAAAAGACAGCGGCTGCTCCGTTGGTCAAGGTTCCGAAAACGTTCTTCAATCCGTTCATTTGATGAATGTCGCGCATGCCCAGCATGCCCAACGCAGCCAGCATCAGAATTCCAATGCCTGCGCCGAAATAACCTCCATAAACGGCCACGCCGAATTGATAGCAGCTCGCTCCGATCAACCAACCAGTCGTCGCTTCCTTTTCCGCGCTGTCTTCGGTGCGCAACCAGCGGCGCACCTGATCCTGCAACATGAACAACGTCGTAGCGAAGATAATCAGGTATGGAACCAGCACGGCGAACATTTTCTGCGGAGTGATGTAAAGCAAAATGCCGCCGACGATGCTGCCGATCAGGCTGGGAATCAACAGCAGCAGATACTTTCGCGGCGCGCCCGCAACTTCGCGGCGATAACCAATCGCGCTGCCGGTTGATCCCGGCGCCATCGCCAGCGTGTTGGTTGCATTGGCTATGTTTTCCGGCACGCCCATCCAGACCAGCGTCGGAAAGCTGACCAGCGTGCCTCCGCCAGCGACCGAATTGATCGCTCCGGCGACGGCGGCAGAACCGAACAGCAACACTGCTTGCGAAAGGGTCATAACAAAATAGAAATGCGCCGTCTGAATCAGTTTGAAAGCAGATTCAGACGGCGCTCAATCAAAAGCTCCTGCGAGCTTGTACACACGCGATAAAAACTAATTCGGTTGGACTCCCAGCACTCCCCAGCCGCCGCGAACCAGATAATCGGCCATCGTCATGACCAACAGAATGGCCAGCCAGAACAACCCGGCGATGATGATGACCTGAGTCAGCTTGGAACTCCATTTGACGTGCATGAAAATCAGCACCACTGCCGTGGCCTTGATGCACGCGACCGTCAAAGCCACGATGATGTTCCACAAACCCGGCAGGTCGAATTGAGCGACCCAGACCGTCAAGGCCGTAAACACCATCAACAACGCGAAAACGCCGAAGTAGTACTTCAATGGGACGATATGATGTTCGGAAGTATGTTCCGCCATAAGCTCCTAAAACCTCTCTAGTAAACTTAGTGTCCGCCGCCGACGTGGAAGCCGGTCAGGTACAACAGCGGGAAAAGGAAAATCCAGACGATGTCAACGAAGTGCCAGTACAGGCCGAAAATCTCCACCGGCGAATTGTATTCCTTCGTGAACTTGCCCCGATGAGCCATGAACATAATCACCAGCAGCAACCCGATGCCGATAATCATGTGCAGCGCGTGCAGTCCGGTCATCATGAAGTAAATCCACAAAAAGACCTGAACCTGCCCGTGATATTGAGTCGGCGGATGGTCGGCTGCCGGGTTATACGTCCAATACGCCGGGAACAGGTTGTGCTGGAACTTTTCGGCATATTCGAAGTATTTGACCACCAGAAAGACTGTGCCGAGAATCAGCGTCAAGGTCAAAAACCCTAGCAGTTTTTTGCGCTCGCCCAATTGCGAGTAATACACCGCCATGGCCATCGTCAAACTGCTGACGATCAGCACGACTGTGTTCAATCCGCCCAGCGGAACGCTCAACAAGTGACTGCCCTGTAAAAAGCCATCGGGATATTTGGCGCGATAAATCGTGTAGGCCAGAAACAATCCGCCAAAGAACATGACTTCGGTCAGCAGGAAAAGCCACATGCCGATGGTTCCGGCTTCTTTCTGCTGTTCCATGCTGACGAAGTGATGCGCCAATCCGGGAACGTGTGCTGCGTGGTCTGCCAAGGTAAATCTCCTCAAGTAGTCGGTAATCGGTAGCCGCTGATAGCTGGCTGCCGACTACTCTATGCCGTTTGCAACGCTGCTTCTTTCGCCGCAGCTTCTTTGATTTCTTTGACGTGCTCGAATTCGTAAGCGTCGTGGTCAATCACCGGTTGATAGGTGAAGTTTTCGGTCGGCGGAGGCGACGAAGTTTCCCATTCCAACCCGGCAGCCATCCACGGATTGTCACCAGCCTTTTCGCCGTACTTCAAAGACCAGGCAAGATACAGCACCGGCATGATGAACCCGATGGCCAGCAACGAAGCTCCCGCCGTGGAAAGAATGTGCCACACCTGATATTCGGGCACATAAGCATGATAACGGCGCGGCATTCCCAAATACCCGACGATGAATTGCGGGAAAAACGTCAGGTTGAATCCCAGGAAGATGATGGCCGCCGAAATACGTCCCCAGATTTCGGGGTACATGCGGCCAGTCATCTTCGGCCACCAGAAATGCAATCCGCCCAGATAACCGATGATCGCTCCGCCCACCATTACGTAATGGAAGTGCGCGACTACGAAGTAGGTGTCGTGCAGGTGAACGTCCAGTCCGAGCGCCGCCAGGAACAACCCGGTCATGCCTCCGATGGTGAACAGCCCAATAAAGGCCAGCGCATAAATCATAGGCGTGTCATACGACACAGAGCCTTTGAAAATGGTCGCCGTCCAGTTGAAGGTCTTGATCGCCGAAGGAATCGCCACGGCGTAGGTAATCAGCGAAAACACCATTCCGGCATACATTGACTGGCTGCTGGTGAACATATGATGTCCCCAGACCAGAAAGCCGAACACCGCGATGGCCAGGCTGGAAAACGCCACGAAGTGATAACCAAAGACTTTCTTACGGGTCATGTTGGCGATCAATTCGCTGATCACTCCCATCGAAGGAATAATCATGATGTAAACCGCCGGATGCGAATAGAACCAGAACATGTGCTGGAAGAGCACCGGGTCGCCGCCCAGCTTCGGATCGAATATACCGATTTGCAGCGTTCGTTCGAATCCCAGCGCCAGAACAGTGATGGCGATGACCGGCGTGCCCAGCACCTGAATCAGGCTGGTGGCGTAATGCGCCCAGACGAACAGCGGCAAACGGAACCAGGTCAATCCCGGAGCGCGCATAGTGTGAATCGTCACCATGAAGTTCAGCCCGGTCAGAATCGAACTGAATCCGGTGATGAAGATGCTCACCCCGGCGAGCGTCACCTGCGTGTTCGAGTAAATCGAACTGTACGGCGGATAAAACGTCCAGCCGGTGTCCACGCCGCCGCTCATGATCGTAATCAGCATGAGGATGGCGCCAACCATGAACACATACCAGCTCAGCAGATTCAGTCTGGGAAACGCCACGTCCTTTGCGCCCAGCATCAACGGCAACAGAAAGTTGCCCAGCGTCGCCGGAATCGAAGGAATCAGGAAGAAAAAGATCATCATCACGCCGTGCATCGTGAACACACGGTTATAGGTTTCCGCTGACATCAGATCGCCTTGCGGCGTGATGAGTTCCAACCGGATCAGCGAAGCGTAAATGCCGCCAATCGCAAAAAAGATCGAGATCGAAAACAGATACAGCAATCCGATCCGTTTGTGATCCAGCGTCAACAACCACGATTTGACCGTGTGGCTGGCGTTCAGATAATTCGTTTGGCTTTCTTCTGCTTGAGCCATGACTTCAGTTGCCATATTCGTACCTTATGAGTTCGTGTTGCCCAACCTTGCGGCTGGGAATTGCCATCACTTATTGCTGCTTTGCCGGAGCGGCTGGTTTTGCCGCCGCAGGTTTCGCTGCCGCCGGAGCAGCCGCCGCCGTGCCGCTGTCTTTCGGGCCAATGGATTTCAGATACGCAATGATCTGCGCGATCTGCTCTTCGCTGACCTGGCCGCGGAAGCTGGGCATAATCACCTGATAATTTTCGACAACCTTCGCTGCCGGATCGAGAATGGATTCGCGGATGTAGGTATCGTCAAACGTCACCGAAGTTCCGTTGTTCAGCTTGACCTGTTTGCCATACAACTCGGCAAGTTTCGGCCCTCGGCCCTTGCCGTCCGCCGTGTGGCAGGTGTTGCAGGCCAGACTGGAAAACAGTCGTTCGCCAACCACAGCCGGAGGTTCGTTGGTTCCCCCGCTCAGCCAGAGTTGGTATTCGCCCGGCTCCATCGCCGTCACGGTTCCGATCATTCCCGAATGCTGCGTGCCGCAGTATTCCGTGCAGAACAAATGATATGTGCCGGGTTTGGTAGCTTCGAACCAGGTGGTCGTATACCGACCGGGAACCACGTCCGTTTTGGTGCGGAATGCCGGAATGAAATACGAATGCAGAACGTCTTCACTGGTCATAGTCAGTTTGACGCGACGACCGACCGGCACGTGCAGGGTGTTGATTTCGCGCTGCCCGTTGGGATGCTGAGCGCGCCACATCCATTGTTTGCCGGTGACGAAAATTTCCAGCGCCTCTTTCGGTTCGCTGTACATCTCGTAATAAAGCTTAGCGCCCCAGGCGAAAATGCCGATACAGATAATCAGCGGAACCACCGACCAGGTGATTTCCAGCACCATCGCGCCTTCGATCTGTTCAGGAATCTCGCCGTTATGACGACGTTTGTACTTCATCATGAACAGGAATATGGCGATGACGATGCCGACGGTAACGCCAATCGTCAGCAGCCACAGCGCGATGTAAAACAGATCAACTTCCATCGCAAACTTGGAAGCCTGCTCTGGCATGAAGGGAACTTGAAAAGAAAAGAGGCTCATATTGTGAATGTCCAATCGTCACGAGACGCGAGCAGCCCAGGCCGCTTCTTTCTGTTTCGTCTTGTGCCTCAGAAAAAGAATCAGAGCAATCAAAGTAACAATCGTAATCACGGCGAAGATGCGCATGATACGCATCAGCACCAGTCCGTACGTTCCCCGATTGGGGTCGTACTGATAACAGTACAAAATCACCTGATCCGCCAGCGATCCGATTTTTCCATTCGAAGCGTCAAGCACGCCGAAGCGAATGTCGCGCGGTTCGAAGTTGGAAAGTACGTCGCTGGGATAAAAATACCGTGAAATCTTGCCTTGCGGCGTAATGACAATCAGCGCGCTTGAATGCGCGTATTGTTTGCTGACCGGGTCCCAGACAAATCGGAACCCGACCGATTTGGTCAGCGCCAGCGTGTTCTTTTCATCACCGGTCAGAAAATGCCAGCCGTCGTTGAGTTCCGGGTTGGCCAGTTTCTGCAAATAGGCATTGCGCTTTTCCGCCGCCAGTTCGGTGGTTTCTTTCGGATCAAAGCTGACTGTCAAAGAAATGAAATCCCTGCCCGCTTTCATCGGCAGCGTTTTCAGAACGTTCATCAATCCGTTCAACGTCAGGCTGCAAAGCTGCGGGCAATCGTAATAAACCAGCGACAGAACGATCGGTTTGCTTCCGGCGTAATCCTGCAACTTCACCGCGCGCCCGTTTTCGTCCGTGAATTCCAGATCAAGCGGAACCTGATGGTCCAGCAACTGATCTATACCTACGTCTTTCAAAACCGGCGGGCGAACCCCGGCGGGTTGCGCCTTTGCTTCCAAACAAAAGGCAAAAGGCAAAAGGCAAAAGGCAAATATCAAAAATCGCGCTTTGCCAGTCAGCATCGAAACTGCTTGTTGCTGATTAAGAGCAAACATCTTTAATTCTTTCCGCCAGCCGCGGCTTTTGTCGCAGCCGGTTGATTTGGTTGAGCCGTCGCCGCAGACGTCGGCTGTGCAGCCGGTTGAGCCGGAGCAGTCGCCTGTTTCTGACTCTTGATGGCGCGCCCGCCATTCGATCCCGCATTCATCACCAATCTGCGAGCCGCTTCCGCCGCCTTAATTTCATTCACCAGCGTGTCGGACAATTTCGGCAATCCTTTTTCGGCAATGAGTTCCTTGGCGCGCTCAATCGGGATGTGCGCAATGCCGCCCGGTTGATCCACCCAACCATAAGCAGTGGTCTGTTCCTTGATCTTCTTATTGTAAGCAGCCATGTCTTCCAGCGGCAGCAAAGAAGATTTGGTTTCACCCGGTTTGTCCGGGTTCGGTTCCGGCGCGCCCTGCAAACGCGGCTCCGGCGGAAGTTTCGGGCCGGTTTCCAGCGCCGTCGCCGGTTGCTGTGGATTCATTTCGTCGAATTTCTTCAGCCCGATTTCCACACCCAGAATGATGACGTACACCAGCGCAGTCGCCGCTCCCAGCACCGCCAGAAACACCAAAATCGGTTTGGGTTTGATGCCAGCGCCTTCGACCTGATTGTTTTGATTGTCGTCGTGTTTATGATCGCTCATAACTTTACCCAGTTCGCAGTTCGCAAATGACTTGCCGCCAACAGTGAACCGCGAACTAATTTGTTAGTGGCCTCCGCCCGCAGCCGTCGCTTCGGCCAGTTGCGGATCGTTGAAAGGAATCAGCGGGCGCTGGCGCAATTGCCAGAAAAACCATCCCAGCCACAATCCGCCCAGACCGAGAGTTGCGGCAACGTACACTGCGAATTGAGCCGGGCCGCTGTGATGTACTTCGCCGCCGTGCGACGCCATCTGGTCGAACTGTGGAACGATCACCCAAATCACGTCCACCAACCGCATGACTATCAAAAGGCTGGCTACCGCGACCAATCGGCGACCGTTCTTTTTCAGATCGCGCGACAGCAACAGCAGGAATGGCAGGATGAAATGCAGCACCAGCAACGCAATCCCCATCGGACGCCAAGGGCCTTCAAACCGGCGTAAAAACCACGGAATCTCTTCCGGCAGGTTGCCCGACCAGATAATCAGCAATTGCGAAAACGAGAAGTAAGACCAGACCATGACCAGCGCCAGTTGCAGTTTGCCCAGATCGTGGAAGTGTTTGGGTTTCAGCACGTGCGACATCGGTTCGTGCTTGCTGAGAATCACGCAAATCCAGATCAAAAACGCGATGGACAGCACTCCCTGTCCGGCAATGGTCAGCAATCCGAAGATCGTCGAAAACCATTCGGCGTCCAGCGACATGACCCAGTCAATCGCGGCAAAACTGACAGCCATTCCGTACAACAGAAATCCCGGACCGCTCCAGTTTTGGGCTTTCTGCACCCAGGTTTGCGCTTCGTTCGGATCGGGCGTCTTGTCCTGTGCCGCCGACCATTTCCGCAGCAGGTACATCAATCCGATCCAGATGGCGAAATAAATGACGGCGCGAATCGTAAAGCCGCTCGAATTCAACCAGGCAGCCTTGTGTGTCAGCAGCTTGCGAACAGGTTCAGTTGCGTCCGGGCTGATCGGATGCGACCAGTGATAGAGGCTGTGAATGCCCAGCACAATCGGGACAAACAACACCGCCATCATCCACAACGTTGACGAAGCCGATTCCAGTTGGCGGCGAATAATCAATCCCCAACCGCCTCCGCCCAGATATTGCACCATCAGCAAGCCCAGACAGCCGAGCGAAATGCCGATCCAGAAGACATAGGCCACCAGATAGGTCTGGAAGAAAGTCGTCTTGGCATCGTGCGACATCACAGCGCCGACCACCCAGCCGATGATGCCGAGCAGGCCAATGCCAATCGCCACGCCTTGCGTTTTTCCAAGTTCAGCCGGAGCAGCGTAATTCGTACTCATTAGTTGCCATGTCCTCCCGAAGCAGTATTACCGCCCTTGTTTTCGGTTTTTGCGGCGGCAGCTTCAATCTGTTTCTTGTCGTCTTCGCTCAGTTCCGCGACGTTGGCGCGTTGGCTCAACTGCAACACGCGAATGTAAGCGGCGACTTTCCAGCGGTCTTCCGGCGTCAATTGATCCGTGTAACTCGACATCGCGCCAAAGCCGTTGGTCATCACGTCGTAGAAGTACGAAGACGGAGCGGCTTTCAATCGCGGATCGTGATATGAAGGCGGACGGCGGAATCCACGTTGAACGATCATCCCGTTTCCGTCGCCAAGCGGGCCGTGGCACGGCAGACAGGAAATGTTGTAACGGCTTTCGCCGCGATCCAGAATTGCTTTGGTGATCTGGAACGGAAACCCGTCTTCGCCGGTAATGGCAGCGGGAGTTGTTGAAGCTCCCGCTGCTGCGCCGGGGGTGGTCGCGGAGACCGGTGCAGCCTGTGCCGTCACTTTTGGCGCAGACGGACTCAAATCCAACGAGCCGCGCGCAACCGCGCCTTCAGGCAATTGCCGGTTGGCGCCGTCTTCGTTGGCCTCAAAGCGCGGATTGTCGTGCATGTCCTGACGGCAGGCCGCAGACAGGAAGGCAAAAGGCAAAACGCAAAGGGCAAAGATCAAAAATGATCGCCTTCGGCCATTGCTCTTCCCATTTGTCAGCGAAAAACTGTTCATACTTTTGCCTTTTGACTTTTGACTTTTGACTTTTGACTTGCCGATGGATTTCTCAACTTTCGACATCGGTCACCTCTTTCGCACCCAGACCTTCCAAGAAAGAGCGGGTTTCGCCGTAATTGAATTTCGGATCGTCGGCTTTGACACAGAGAAAGAAGCGGTCGGTCGTCGCGCGCGAAAAGCTAGGCACGTTAAACACCGGATGATACGGCTGCGGCAACCGATTCATGATGATGTTGCCCAGAAACGCTCCGAAAGCCGCCAGCAAAATCGTGCATTCAAACGTGATCGGAATGAAGGCAGGCCAACTGATGAGCGGGCGTCCGCCGACGTTCAGCGGGTAATCAATCGCCGAAGTCCAAATTTGTAACCCCAGCCCGCCAATTGCGCCGAGCAAGCCGCAGACGAACACCACTTTGGACACGGCGTTTTTGTGAAACCCGATGGCTTCCCACAACTCTTCGACCGGATACGGCGAATAAGCGTTGATGCGGGTGTAGCCCGCGCCGCGCGTCAGCTTGGCTGCGGCGACAATCGCGCTCGGATCATCGAATTCGGCGATCAAACCGTAAATGCCTTTTTCTTCTTGTTTAGTCATAAAGCCATTCTTCCATTCGTGACGCACGGAAGCGTCATAAATACTCAAGCATTTCTTCCACTGTCATCTCTATGTCTTTAGCGATTTGTCGAAGAAGAATCGGAGAAATATCTCTCCCTTTATGAAAAGGGACGGTTGTTCCGCGTCCATCAGCATGACGAAACTGCTTATGAGAGCCTTTCTGCCTGACCTGAACGAACCCAAGCCTTTCTAAAATCGCCACAACCTCGTTGGGCTTGAGAACCGGCACGTTCATAATCAAGCGACCTTTACAGTTTGCGTCCCTACGAATTCCGTTTCATAGGCAAGTTCGCCATCTTCCTGCAGCATCTCAAGAACCTCTTGAAGGTTTTGATTCAACTCGTCGAGACTTTCAGCTTGAGTATGCGCTCCGGCAATTCCCGGAATATGCCCAACGTACAAGCCAGTCTGTGAGCATCTTTCCACAATAGCCGTAAAAACTGTCATCTCATTGCTCCAATCAATCTCCAAACTGCGGAACCGGTTGCGAACCGCCAATCGGGTCTTTGCCGTCGTTTTTCGCTTCTTCGATCTGGGCGACCTTGTGTTCGTCTACCTGAGCCTGCGGCAACAGAGTCTTCATTTCGAAAATCGGGATCATCGGCACGAAGCGTATGAAGAGGAACATCAGCGTCAGGAAGAAACCGATAGTTCCAAAGAACATCGAAAAATCGAACACCGTCGGGTAATACATTCTCCAGCCCGAAGGCAGAAATTCGCGGTTCAGACTCATGACGATGATGACGAAACGTTCCAGCCACATGCCGACGTTGATGAACATGCAGACCGTCATAATCACCCACATGTTTTCGCGGTACTTCTTGATCCACAGCAATTGCGGAACCAGGAAATTGCACAGGATCAGCAGCCAGTACATATACCCGTACGGGCCGAACATGCGGTTTTTCATCATGAACAGTTCATACGTCGAACCGCTGTACCAGGCGAAAAACGCTTCCATCGCGTAACCGTAACAGACGATCAAACCGGTCGCCAGCATCACTTTGCACATATTGCGGATGTGCCGCATCGTGATGAAATCTTCCAGCTTGTAGAATTTGCGAACCGGAATGCCGATGCTCAGCACCATCGCAAATCCTGCGTAAACGGCTCCGGCGACGAAATACGGCGGGAAAATCGTAGCGTGCCAACCGGGAACGATGCCGGTCGAAAAGTCGAAGGACACGATGGTGTGAACCGACAACACCAGAGGCGTGGACAATCCGGCGAGCAGCAGATAAGCCGTTTCATAACGACTCCAATGCCTGGCGTCGCCGCGCCAGCCCATCGCCAGCATGCCGAACAACATCTTCTGCCATTTCTGTTTGGCCGAATCGCGCAAGGTGGCGAAATCCGGGATCAAGCCCATAAACCAGAACAGCAGCGAAACCGTGGCGTAGGTGTTGACAGCGAACACGTCCCACATCAGAGGGCTGCGGAAGTTCTGCCACATGCCCATAGTGTTCGGGATCGGAAACAGCCAGTAATCCACCCACGGGCGTCCGGTGTGCAGCGCCGGGAACATCGCCGCGCAAGCCACCGCAAACAGCGTCATCGCTTCGGCAAAGCGGTTGATCGAGTTGCGCCATTTTTGCCTGAGCAGCAGCAAGATCGCTGAAATCAGCGTTCCGGCGTGGCCGATACCGATCCACCATACGAAGTTGATGATGTCGAACGCCCAGAACACCGGCGACGAATTGCCCCAGATGCCTACGCCTTTCAGCACCAGATAACCAATCGTGTTGGCCATCATCAGCAGGCCCAGAAAGACTATGGCGAAGCCGAAAATCCAGCCCTTCTGGAAGCCGCGCATGAAAACGACGTCCATCAATTTGGTCGTCATCGTCTTCAGGTCGTACTTCCCGCCGATCATTGGCGGACGTTGATCAACGTAATTGCTCTTTACTTCAGCCATGCTTAGCCTCTCCTGACTTCTGACCTTCGTTGCCGTGGCTATCGGAACCACCGCCGTGCGACGAAGCTCCGCCGCCCAAAATGGCATTGGGATTCTTGATCGGAGCCAGATAACTGGCGCGCGGTCTGGCGTTCAATTCAGCCAGCACTTGGTAATTGCGAGGTTCGGTTTTGAGTTTGGCAACCCGACTTTCCTTGTCGTTGATGTCGCCGAAGATGATCGCATCAGTCGGGCAAACCGTCTGGCAGGCCGTCTGGATTTCGCCGTCGGCGACTTTGCGATTCTCTTTTTCGGCTTCGATCTTGCCGTTCATGATGCGCTGAACACAGAACGTGCATTTTTCCATCACGCCGCGCGAACGAACGGTCACTTCGGGATTGCGAGCGTTTTTCAGGCTCGGCGAATCCCAATCTCCGTAGAGCAGGTAATTGAACCGGCGAACCTTGTACGGGCAGTTGTTGGCGCAGTAACGAGTTCCGACGCAGCGGTTGTAAACCTGAGTGTTCAAACCTTCGGCATCGTGAACCGTGGCGTTGACCGGGCAAACCACTTCGCAAGGAGCGTTTTCGCAGTGCTGGCACATCATCGGTTGGAAATACACTTCCGGGTTGTTCATATCGCCGCGGAAATAGGTGTCAATTCTCAACCAGTGCATGATGCGCCCGCGCGCCACCAGTTCCTTGCCCAACACGGCGATGTTGTTTTCCGATTGGCAGGACACCACACAGGCGTTGCAACCGATGCAGGCGTTCATGTCAATCGTCATGCCCCAGGCGTAACCGTTGTACGGGAACTGTTCGGGCTTGAAGATCGTCATCTTCGCATCGGGCGGCAGATGCGCTCCCTTGTGAAGCGATTTCGGATTCTTCTTGTAATCTTCCAGATTTCCGGCGCGAACAATGTGGCGGTCGGCCAGATCGTCTTCCTGAGCGATGTAGGCCTTGGAATCAATTCCTGAAGCGTCAATTGCAAAATGTTCCTGCGTCGAAGCCAGCAGGTATTCGCCCTGCCCTGCTTCCAATTTGGCTTCGGCAATCGCGCCAGTGGATTTCATCGCGTAGGTGTTGAACCCGGTTTTGTTGCCGACATTGCCAGCGCGTTCGCGGCCATACCCCAAAAACACCGTCACGGTGTCGTTGGGATGACCGGCCTGAACCCAGGCGGGCATCGAAAGCTGCTGGCCGTTGACCGTGATGTTCAACATCCTGGCGTTGGCGTGATAAGGCTCTTCGTTCGGCGACAGGTTCAACTTGGCAGCCGTCGCTCCGCTGATGATGACGAAATTGTCCCAGGTGATCTTGTTGATCGGTTTAGGGCATTCCTGCAACCAGCCGTTGTTGGCAAACCGTCCGTCGTAAACCGTCGGATCAAGACGGAACACGATTTCGTACTGACCGCCGCCGGCCGGAGCCGGAGCCGCCAATTTGGCCGCGTCCACCTGAGCCGGTTCTTCAGGCAATTTGGTTCCGGCAATCAGGCCGTCATGCAACGACTCTTTCCAGGCTTGGTCGAAGTTGGCAGCCATTTGCGGCTGCGTCTTCCAATAATCCTTGACCAGATCGAGCGCCGTCTTGCCCTGCACTCCGGCAATTGACGCCACGAGTTCCAGCGGCGAACGCCCCTGATACATCGGTTGAATCAGCGGCTGTATGATCGAAACCGTTCCGTCAAACGCCCGCGCATCGCCCCAGCTTTCCAGATAATGCGCTTCGGCGACGTGCCATTGGCACTGAGCGGAAGTTTCGTCGTTGTACAAACTCATGTGCGCGCGATGTGCAACATTCTTCATCGCGTTGAGGAAACTGTCTTTCTGACCCGGCAGATTTGGAGCGTCGTAAACCGGATTGCCGCCGAGGATAATCAGCGCCTCGACCTGACCGGCGTTCATTTCGCCAATCAGTTCGGTGATCGCGGCAGTCTGATCAATCGGATTGATTTCAATCGGCGCGGTGTAAGCAACCGCTTTGCTGCCGAGTTTGGCGTTGATCGCGTGCGCTATGGCGTGAACCGACGCCGGTTGATGATCGCCTGCGATGACTATGGCTTTGTCCGCATGCGCCTGCAAATCGGCGGTAACCGCTTTGGCAAATTTGTCTGCTTCGGCGTTCAAGCTGCCGCCAGCGGCAACCGAAACTCCAACGCCAGAAGCAATCGCGCGAGCCAGTGCGTCAATCTCGCCGGCCTTGATCGGCAACCGATTGTCGGCTTTCGCGCCCGTCGTCGTCAGCGTGCTTTCAGCGACCAGCAGGCGGTTCATTTCGTTCGCGCCGTCGGTCAGCTTGCGCTTGGCCATGAAATCGCGCGCATAACGCAAAGCTCCGGGGCCGTTGGTCAAAAAGTCTGCATCGAGCGAAACCACCACGTCAGCTTGATCGAATTTGTAAACGACGTTCGCCGGTTTGCCGCCCACAGTCGGCGCGCCCATTCTGGCGCCATCGCGTGTGTTCGGTTCGTAAGTCACCCATTTGGATTCGGGGAACGCTTTTTTGACCAGAGCCATCAGCGAAGCCAGCGTCGGCGAAGTGCTGTTTTCCGTCAGGATTCGCAAGCCTTTGCCGCCTTTTGGCCGCTGAGCTTCGATCCAGCCGGACAACTCATTCACAAAATCGCCCCAGGTGGCCGTGTCGCCCAACTTCAACGCAGTTTGCGAACGATCAGGATCGTACAGCCCCAGAATCGAAGCCTGTGCGAACAAATCAGTCGCGCCCAGACTGCCCGGATGATCGGGATTGCCTTCGACTTTGGTCGGACGGCCTTCGTGCGCTTCGACCAGCAACCCGGCGGCGACGCCGCCAAGCGGCATTGCCGTCGCATAAAACTGAGGCTTTCCGGGAATCAGTCCTTCGGGAACTTTGACGTAAGGGACAACCAATTCTTTTGGTTGGCGCGTACAAGCGGTCAATCCGGCCAACGCCAGCGAAGCGCCCATCAACTTCATGAAGTTGCGGCGTCCGTTCGAATCCAGCATGGACGGATCGGTTTCAGGAGCGTTCAGCGCGGGGAATTCGCGGTGCAGAAAGTCGCGGAACTTGTCGGTTCCTGCCAACTCTTCCAGACTGCGCCAGAATTCGCGGCCCGTCTTGCGACTAATCGCTTCGCGCACCGGCTCAAGGTCGTGATGATGATCTCGATGAGACATTGCTTTTCGTAAGTAGTCGGTAGTCGGTAGCCGGTAATCAGTGTTCGGCAGATTCGTTGCTTCCACAGCTAGAATTTCCTGCCGACTACTGTCTACTGACTACCGTCTACTTTATCTGTGACAGGTTGAACAACTCGTCAGCACTTCTTTGGATTGGATGTTGTACTTCTTGGCAAGTTCAGCGCCTTTGACGTCCTGATCTTTATCAGCAACCCATTCCATATTGGTGATGTCTTTTTGCTCGCGCAGCACCGCATTCGGATTGCGGTGGCATTGCAGACACCATTCCATGTGCAGCGAAGCCTCGTTCCACATCAACGGCATCAGGTCCACTCGACCATGACAGGACGAACAGCCGACACCCTTGTTGACGTGAATGCTGTGGTTGAAATAGGCGAAATCAGGGAGGTCATGCACGCGCGTCCATTTGATCGGTTGGCCGGTTCGCCAGCTTTCGCGCACGATTTCCAGGTAAGGACTATCAGCGAATAACTGCGAATGGCAATTCATGCACGTTTTGGTCGCCGGCAACCCGGCGGTGGCAGCCGTCTCAACCGATGTGTGGCAATAGCGACAATCAATCCCGTCGTCGCCGACGTGATGTTTGTGTGAAAACTGCACAGGTTGCTCTCGCGCAACGAACGCCTGTGTGACATAAGGGGTGCGATTGAATTCAATGATGAACATCAACCCACCGCCTGCAACCAGCAATCCAACTACGATGCTGAGCCGCGCAAGCGTATTCATTCCGCGGTGGAAGAGCTGTGGCATAAACGAAGACCTCCACCTCGCAAAAACTTATTGTAATTTGTGACCTAGACTTGCTTTATATTCCCAAAGCTTGTGAATGTTCGGGTTTGAAATGAGGCCGCATATTCTCCGCTGACCCAAAAATTGTCAAGGCCTCCTCCAAAAGAGATCAAAAGTTTGTAAAAAGAAGACTCTTTTCCCTGCCCTGCCTCAACTGAAACGATCCGTTTCTCTGCGAGAATCTGATTGAGCGACTTTTGAGACACGCTTATACTGCCTGCCGTTCCCGGCTCAGCCCGAGCCAAGATTCAGATCGCATCACAAACGCAGAGAGGAAGCATGGCCGAAGAGTTCAACTACGACGTATTCCTGAGCCACAGCGTGAAAGACAAGCCTATCGTCCGCGAATTGGCCGAACGGTTGCGGAACGATGGGCTGCGCGTGTGGCTGGATGAATGGGTGCTCAAGCCCGGCGACCACGTGCAAGCCAAAATCGAAGAAGGCTTGGAACAATCCCGCGTGCTGGTGCTGTGCATGTCGGCCAATGCCTTCGGCTCCGATTGGGCGCAGTTGGAAGCGGGCACCTTCCGGTTTCGCGACCCGCTGAACCGGGAGCGCCGCTTCATTCCGCTCCGGCTCGATGCAGCTCCAATTCCAGGCTCGCTCGCGCAATTCCTGTACATCAACTGGCTGCCGGAGCCGCAAGAACAGATACCTGTGTAGTAAATTGAATTGGCATTTTTGAAAACTTGCATGACGTTGTCCGAATCCTAGTTGAAATTCTGCCAGAGTCGCAGTCCCGGACAGAGGGCAAACAGACTCTGTTTTAGTTGAAATTTTCTGCGCTCACCGCTTCGGTGATTGCTCTTTGAAGATTGGG
>Ga0268299_1001712_pt1 | contig 34114 bp, 27 predicted proteins | sample NOBtaG_FD_193484 | JGI IMG/M metagenome (GOLD analysis project Ga0268299, IMG submission 193484) | Activated sludge microbial communities from bioreactor in Nijmegen, Gelderland, Netherland - NOB reactor | ecosystem: Engineered > Bioreactor > Aerobic > Activated sludge | place: Netherlands... | reverse complement strand
GGAGGGACAAACCCACGGCAGATGCACGATCCTGGAAAATGACGGCGTCGTTTGGAGCGTGGCATTCCCGATCGGCAAAAAGGCCAGAGCCGTATTCTGCGCGCTGCTCACGGCAAGATCCAAATTCTTCCGCAGTGGTTCCAAGGCGAACCAATACCAATGCTCTGCGTCCACCGCGCAGAGATCGACGTCGAGCCACGACATTTGCTCAGGGGACTGAAATACGTAGCTGGTGAGGGAGAAATACGCGCTTCCCGCCTGTTGTCTGCGCGCGGCAAGAAGCTGGGCACTGAACGTGGCATAGGCGATCAACTCACCCGTGTCCTGCTGGTTCGTGAGGCCAAGATGGGACACACCGCTCGCGAACAGGTTTTCCGGATCGATCCAGGTATGTGGAAGCGCCTCAAAGGTGTAATTGAACGCTCCGTGCTGGTTCGTAAAGAACACATAACGAAACCCGTTCTCATCGCAGCCGGCCGCGACGGATGTGCATTGGGACACACCTTGCCAGCCGGACATTCCAGTGGGCCGCATGATGCGCTGCCAGGCCGGATTGATCCATGCCGTCCCACTGGCATCGCGGGCCCAGACGGATCCATCGGGACAGACGGTCAGCTGCTTGACTCCGGTCGGCCCGTTCTTGTCGGTCGACCAGGTCTGCCCTCCGTTGGAACTGCGGCAGACGCTGCCGGTCAGAGTCACACACCAGAGATCATCGGCAGTCCCAACAGGGGCCTGCGCCAAATTGGCGCCAGCCTGCCTCCACGTTCCATTCGTGCTGTTGTATTGATACGCCACCGTCGCCCCGGTGCTCGTACTGGCGAGCATCCAGACCGATCCATCCGTGCCTACTGAGACAGAATCGGCCTTCACGGTCCCATCAGGCAACCCACCCGTGATCCAGCCGCCGCTTCCGTCCCAGTAGATGAGGTTGCCCGATCGGTCCACGGACCAAAACGTGCCGGCTGTACCGCTTGGAGGCTGCTGGAACGGCGGAGGTCCGTAGCCCATGGTGGACCACGAGAGGCCGTTCTTGACATATAAGATCCCTGCGCCGTCCAGCGCCCACACCGTTCCATCGATGCCGACCGAAACTTGGGTTGGTGTGGCTCCCCCCGGGAGCGCAGACTGTCCTTCGACCCAACGGCTTCCGAAATTGCGCCAGAACGTTCCGGCATCATCCACCGCCCAAGCGGCGCCGGTACCGGATGTTGCGACGTCGGCGGCGATGGATTGAAGATTTGCGCCGATCTTTTTGGCCATCCAGGTGCTTGTTGTCTGACGCCACGCGGTTCCGGTTCCATCCAACACACAGAGGCTTCCGTCCGATGCGACGCAGCACTGCGGAGGATTCCAATCGCCGTGGAGAGGCGGTGTCGGAACCGATTGCCACGTTCCGTTTGCGTATTGAAACAGAGCATAGCTCTTCGGTGCGGCGGCATTCGGCGCGGCCGTTGCCCAGATGTTTGCAGCCCCGTTCGCCGAGAAATAAGCGACGCCGGGGAGAGCACCGGACAGAGCCTGAAAGTTGCCGTTGGCGGATTCATAGAGCATACCGCCGGTATCGAGAGCCCACACCGAACCGTCCGATCCGACCGACACCCAGGCTGCCGGCTTGGATTGCGGAAGAGCGACGGTGTCCCACAGCGTCCCGTTCCAGTAGACGAGCGACCCGGTCGCACCGACCGCCCAACAATTGTTTCCTGCACCAGCCGGGGCATGTGCCAATGCCGGTGCGTTCACAGCCGCCCAGGTCCACCACGGCGACGACCAGGAACCCCAACCGGCATTCGGACCAGTCTGCTGGCTTTGCCACATGACTCCTTGCGGCGTCACTCCAAGGACGATCTGTCGTCCGCTCTGGTCACGGAGTATCGTGATGCCCTTCAGCGATGTCCCGGCCGGCGATCCCAGCGACGTCCATCCGTCCCATTCATTGCTGCCCGGAGCGGATTGCGGGTTATGCCAGACATTTCCGGATGAATCGAGAGAATACAGATCAAGCCGGCCGTCGGCGTTTTGTCCCACGGTTAGGGTGACTACCGAGGCGTTGCCCGACGGCCCGCCGAGAGTCTGCCAATTGTTCCACGCTCCATTGGGCGATTGCTCGCTGCTATACCAGACACCAGGTCCGTACTCTTCGAGTGGATAAATGATGAACACCTGGATCCGTCCGACTGAGTCTCGTGCGACCGCCAATGCCGTGATCTTGGGCGCGAGAATTTCGCTGTTTGCAATCGGGCCCCATGCACCCCAACCGTTACCGGGAGTCGTTTGTTCGATAGCCGACAGATCGGTCAGCCCCGTCCCTCCCACCAGCACGGTCAGCCTGCCATCCGCTTCCTGCCCCAGTGCAAGGAGATCAGGCGTGCCATAGAAATTGGAGGGCGCGCCGAGACTGGTCCAGGAACCCCATCCGTTGTTCGGCGCCGTCTGCGCGATGCGACGCAGCGTCCCATCCGTGGCGATGGCCAGCACTTCCAACCGTCCACCCGGATCCTGGCCGACGACAAGCTGCGTGATCGTCGGACTGGCGGCAGGAGGAGCCAGAACGTTCCAAGCACTCCAGACCCCGGGCGCCGTCTCATACATGGTGTGCAGACTTCCGGCTGTATCGATGGCGAAGACTTGCAACCGGCCGTCTTGATTCGGTCCGGCGGCGAGAGCGGCCAACGAGACTCCGGCCGGAGCGTTCAAGGCGGTCCAATTGTGCCATCGCCCCGAAGAGTTCCCTTGCTCGATCATCCAGAGCAAGCCGTTCTGATCGATGCAAAAAAGATGAAGAAGGCCTGAGGCATCCTGTATTGCGACGGGGGCCGTTCCGGCACCGAGCGCGGGAGGAGTTTGGAGCGGCGACGCGGCCATGGCGTATGCATTACCCAGATCGTCGAGCGCCCACACCGTGCCGTCGGTTCCGATCGACAATTCCTGCGCGGCTTGGCCGTTTGGCAGAGGGATCTGACATTGCATCCAGCGACCGTGATTGTTCTGCCAATAATCGACGTCCGTCAGTCCGAGCGCCCAGAGGGTGGCGGAATCAACTGCGGCGATCCAACGGAAACCGGCACCGAGTCCATACATGTTCCAGCCCGAATCGCTTAAAGGCTCGCGGCAGACATGCTGGAGGTCGCCGTTCACGTCGATGACGACGGCTTCGCTCTGTCCTTCACTGTTCTGAAACGCAGCAACAGCCGGCGATGCCGTCGTATTGATCAGAATACCGGCGGTCTGAAGATAGTCCTGAATGAGCTGGGAATCGCTGGTCAGCGTACGTGGAGGAGATCCGCCGGGCTTGAGTACTGTCGTGTGTGACATGGAATCCATCCCTTCATCTCGCAGACCGGCGAGACCTCATCGCCTCAGTCGCCTGGCCGCCGCGTGGTTTCGGTGGAACCAAACATCGAATCACCATCACATCTGCTATTGATATTCAAAGCGGCACCCCTCAATCAAGATAGAAAAGTAAAATGACTCGTATTTGCCCTGGGGCCAGGACCAGGGCCGATGAGACATACGGGACAGGGATGAAAGGACGGGGTCCGGCGTGACCGGTTCGGCCGAACGAGCGGACGGTGATGCCCGGCAACGCGATACCGGCTGCCGGGCTTCAGCCAATTCTCAGTGCTTCACGTGCTTTTTGAGGATTTCGGAATTCTGAATATCAGGATTGTCTTTTCCGAGCTCTTGCGCTTTTTTGAAGTGCTCGATCGCACTCTTGTGGTCGCCCGTCTTGTCCAACACCAAGGCCACGTCATAATGCGCCTCGGCCGACTGCGGATCTGCCTGGGCCGCAGCCGTAAAGTGCTTCTTGGCCTCGTCCATGTGTCCCTTCTCGAAATGCATGATCCCTTCGGCAATATGGGTTTCGGCCTTTGACCCCGCCGGAGCCTTGAGCGGCATGGCGTCGTGCCCATGACCCATATCGGCATAGCTGACCGTCACGCCCATGAGCATAAAACACACGGTTGCGATGAACCCGAGTCGCTTCGTCATGAGAAACCTCCCTGGGTGAAAAGTGACTGCTGCCTATTCTATACGAAACACATGTTCAATTGGATTCATAGAGACCTTGGGTAGTGGGTCAGTTTGCCATCAGAAGCACTGACGTTTGTCATTCCCGCGGAAGCGGGAATCCAGGCAAGGCCTTCTCCTCAGCATGGAGTCTTGATCAAGGGGTGGATGTCCGCTCCCCGCTTAAAACATGCGGGGACAAGCTTCGTGGGCATGACGCAAAAGGAAACTGACCCACTACCAGACCTTGAGGAGTTCCCACCGGACTGCCTTTGACTCCGTCCCCGGTCTTGGAATTGACCTTTGCGTTCCGGACACGTACTCTGTTTCGCCTCTTGCAGGCTGTTGCAAAACATCTCCGAAGCTCAGGAAATACGAACTCAGGATGCCGCAGACTGAAGCAGAACGAGCCACAGGGTGTTCAAAAAGGCCGTCCAGCAAGGCCGCAGCGAGCGAAGAGGCGAATCGTACTCTTTCCTGTACGTTGAGCCTCTGAGTGATGCGAGAACGCAGCTGGCGGACTTTTTCAACACCCTGCTTGATCGACCACCCTCATCAACGGCGGGACGAATGATCGAAATCTATGCAGACGGCGCTTGCAGCGGAAATCCGGGCCCGGGCGGATGGGGTGTCCTGCTGCGGGTCGAAGGCATTGAGACAGAACTCTGCGGCGGCGAGCCGGCGACGACGAACAATCGCATGGAGTTGACCGCGGTGATCGAAGCCCTGCAATCTTTCACAGACAAGGTGGACGCGCGGGTCTACACCGATTCGCAGTACGTGCAGAAGGGCATCAGCGAGTGGATACACAGCTGGAAGCGTCGAGGCTGGAAAACATCCGGCAAGGATCCGGTGAAGAACGAAGACCTCTGGCGGCGCCTCGATGCATTGGCCGCACGCCATGCCCTCGAATGGCACTGGATCAAGGGTCACGCAGGCCATCCGGACAACGAACGAGCCGACGCACTGGCCCGTGCCGGTCTCGAACAGGCACGCGTCACCGGCGATCGGTCCGGCGGTACAACGGACTCGCCCACGGACGGCCGGCTGTTCTAGCCCACATTATTCATGACGGCTCGTGACGAAACCGCCAAGACGCCAAGCGAGACGGGCATGCGGAGCCCCGAGAGGCCAAGGCGTGCTTGAACAGTACGTCGAGGCCGTGAGGGGCGAGCCTGTCCGCCGGCACGTCGCAACGCCACATGCCGGCTTGTCGCAGCGGCGTATCGGCGGGTGCAGTAGAGGCGCTCATGAATAATGTGGGCTAGCCCGCGCGCCTCATTCAAACTCCGCCCGCCCCCTCCGCCCGCTTTTCTTCCAGTTCGGCCCACCGGGCATAGAGTCGCTCGACATCGGCCTGCGCCGCATGGAGCGCCGAAAACTTGTCTTGCAGTCGCCCGGCTGAAGAGGCGATCGCCGGATCGTTGGCGGCCGCCTCGCAGACCGACACTGCGCGCTCCGCCTCGAGAATCACGGCTTCCATTTTCTCCCATTCCTGGCGCTCGCGGTAGGACAAGCCCTTTCGTTTCGGCGAGCCGCCCGGCTCGCCCGCCGCCGCAGCCTCCGCCAACCTTGGATTCGGCGGGCTATCCCTTGCCCTTGCCCTTGCCCTTGCCCCTGCCCCTGTCCGCGCCTGCGCTCGTTGCTGGGCTGATTCCCATTGGGCGTAGTCGGCAAACCAGTCGGCGCGCCCCGACCCATCCAGGGCGAGCAGTCTCGTGGAAACACGGTCCAGCAGCCAGCGGTCGTGCGTGACCAAGACCAGCGCCCCGGCAAACTCGAGCAGGCTGTCCTCCAGCACGTCGAGCGTGGGAATGTCCAAGTCATTCGTCGGTTCGTCGAGAATCAGCAAGTCGGCCGGCTGCAGCATCAGACGCGCAATGAGCAGGCGCGCCTGCTCGCCTCCTGAAAGGCGCGAAACGGGCAGATCGAGCTGCTCAGGCCTGAAGAGAAAACGTTTGGCCCAGGATATGACATGAACCGACCGTTCTTGATAGATGACGGCATCGCCGGCCGGCGCCAACGACCGCTTCAAGGTTTCGTTCTGATCCAAGGAATCCCTGTGTTGCTCGAATGTGACGACACGGAGACGCTCCGCGCGAGCGAGAGTTCCTCGATCCGGCTCCAGGGTCCCGGCCAACATCCTTAGGAGCGTCGTCTTGCCGCTCCCGTTGGGACCAAGCAAGCCGAGTCGTTCTCCCGGTCCGAGCGTGAAATCCAAATCCGACACGATCGTCCGGGTGCCCAACGATTTGCCGAGCCCTGACGCCACGAGCAGCTGTTTCGATTTTCGTCCGGATGCGGAAAAATCGATCCCCGCCGTAGCCTGTTGCCGGCGATCCTCGATCGTCTCCAGCTCTTCGATCATCCGGCCCGCCGCATCGATCCTGGCCTTGGCCTTGGTCGTTCTCGCCTTTGGCCCGCGCCTCAGCCACTCCACCTCGCGCCGGACCCGATTGGCGAGCGACGCCTGATATTCTGCCTGCGATTGCAGGACGGCGTCGCGCTGCTCCAGAAAATCGCTGTATCGGCCTCGCGCCTCGAAGAGTCCGCCCGGATAGACGCGGTTGAGTTCCCAGATCCGCGACGCGATGGATTCCAGAAACCGCCGATCATGGCTGATGATAAGACAGGCGCGAGTCTCGTCCCGCAGCATGGTTTCCAGCCAGAGGATTCCCTCGAGGTCGAGATGATTCGTGGGCTCGTCCATCAGCAAGACGTCCGGCTCGATGAGCAGGGCCCGCGCAATCGCCAACCGCTTCTTCCACCCGCCCGACAGCTCGGCAATCGGCTGATCGGCGCGCGCAAATCGACCAAGACCGACCGCTCTGGCAATCCGATCGCCTTGTTCATGAGGATCGTGCCCCTCCGCGCCCAGTGCCGACGCAAGGGTCTCCTCCACCGTATGCCCCTCCGGAAATACCGGCTCTTGGGCCACGTAACCGATGCGGACATGACGGCGTAACGACCGCGATCCTTCATCCGCCTCTTCCATGCCGGCGAGGATCTTGAGGAGAGTGGATTTGCCGGACCCGTTTGGACCGATCAGCCCGACGCGATCGCCCTCGTTGAGCGTGAGCGACAAGTCCGAGAAGAGGGCTTTGATCCCGTAGCGCTTGCCGAGGGATTCGCAGCTGAGGAGCAGAGTCGGCGGCATGATCGGTTCTCGGTTTCTGATGTGGTGGATTCGCCGGGCGGACGATCCGCCCGGCATAGGGCAATGGGTATCAGCTGGCAGGTGAGCCGGTCACTTCTTCGTAGGCGCGCAGCACGTCTGAGATCGACAGCACCCCGATGATCGTCCGATCGGCCGTCACGGCGAGGTGGCGGATCCCTTCCTGTTTCATCAACTCGATGGCTTCCGAAATCAGCTCTGTTTCTTCGATCGATACGACCGGCTTGCTCATGCAGGCCAGAACCGTCGTCGCATTCGGATCGAGCCCCTTGGCGACCGCTCTTCGGCTCAGGTCGGAATCCGTCAGGATCCCGATGTACCGCGAACCGTCGTCCACGATAAGGGAACCAACCTTGTATTTCTGCAGCAATCGCCCCGCTTCCTTGATCGTCGCGGCGCGATGAATGCTGTGAACGCCGTGGGACATATAGTCCTCCACGGTCCGCTTCCCCATGACATGACCGTTGACGCCGGGCTGGCGCTTGGCCTGGAGACGATAGCGCATCGCCAAATCAGCCAGGCAGCTTTCGAGCACCTGCCGGCGCTGCTGCAGGCTTTCGCGCTCCACGTCGTGCGTTCCGTTTTCCTGAGCTTCCTCGGGCAGAATCGCGGCTTCGCCGTTCTTGGCGTAAAAATAGGCTTCCAGTTCGTCGGACGCCTGACCGTAGACTTGGCTGATCAACTCTTCAGCGCCCTCGTCGAAATCCTCCAGCGACATCGAGGGCCGCTTGCGCGACAAGAACGTTTGAAAGATGCTCAGCTGTTTCCGAAACCTCGCCAGATACCGTTCCAGAATATCCAACCGCTGCAACCCGGTCCTGCTTCGTCGTGGCATAGCGTCGTCGTCTCCAGTGGAGCCCCACGGCTTTACAGCCGTCGTTCCTTTGGTTTCTTCGGCGGAATCCGCCGAAGCACCCGTCAGCATTCCTCGTCCGACGCCAAAGGCTTTGGCCGACGGCGTCCACGGCTTGATCCACCCTCCGTAGCAGACTCCTGCGGAGGACGGGCAGCCATAGCTCCTGCCCGCCGCACGGCTCCGGCAGGCGGGTGAGGGGCAGAAGAATACCCCATCGGACCGGCACGCTCAAGGGGACCCGGTGGCCGGTCGATCAGCTGCCGCCGCGCTTCCCCTGCATCTCCTTGTCGTAGAACTCGAGCATCTGTGCAATCTCTTCCTTCGTCATCCCCTTCTCAATCCATTTATGTCCTTCGTGGCGAAGCATCTCCTCCGCCACCTGCGGCGAGAGTTCACGCACGAGTGGCAGAAATTTCGTGTAGAAACTCTTGGCCACTTCATAGAAACCCTGCCAATGCACGTAGTCCGGGGCCACCTTGGAAAGCCCATGTCTGGCCCTCCGGCCCTCATGGTGCCAGAGTTCGTAGAAGATCCATTCGATCTTTTCATCATAGGGCGTCGGCGTGATCTTCTTCATCGTCAGCAGTTTGTCCATCGCCCCCTTGGCCGGCTTGCCGAACTTGTCGTTATACAGATTGATGCCTTGATCCATCGACGTAAAGAACCGCTCCACGATCTGCTCGCTGTGACAGGAGGAGCAGACCTGCCGCATCGCCTTCCGCCGGTCTTCGTAATTCTCCAGCCTGGTTGAGATTACCGGACGAAGGGTCCAGCTAATGCGGTCTCCCACATCATGCGTCACTTCCTGGGTGCCGGTCGCGCTCATGTGGCAGGTGGCGCAGGTCGGATAGAGATAGTCCTTCCCCGGGTGCCACTTCTCCGCCGGGTCCGCGAGCTTCATTTTCTCCTTGTTTGCCTCGTACATCACGCCGTGTTTGCTTTCATAATAGGCCTCGATCTGCGGATGGTCCGGGCCCATATGACAACGGCCGCAGCTTTCCGGCTGCCTGGCCTGTGCGATCGAAAAACTGTGCCTGGCGTGGCAGGCCGAGCAGGTACCTTTCGATCCGTCGGGATTCACCCGCCCGATCCCGCTGTTGGGCCAAGTGGCCGGATGCAGCTTTCCCTTCTCCATGACTTTCACCACGCTGCCATGGCAACCGGCACAGCCGGTGGTCACCACCTCCGGCCCTTCAACGACATTCCCGAGAAAATTGTCGAGCGAGCCGGTGAACTGAGCGGCCTTCGCATGATGGGATTTCTCGAACTCCTTCGCCTCCCTATCGTGACAACGCATGCAGTCCTTCGGCGTGACCAACGTCGAGATGAGAAATCCCTCGTGGTCGTAGGCGTCCGCCTCGCCTTTCTCCGCACGATGACATTCCACGCAGCCGATCCCCTTCGGTGCATGGCGGCTGACCTTCCAGTCGTTGATGCCGCCGACTCCGACATCCTTGGCCATGTGGCAGTCAATGCACTTCTTGTTCTCGGCCGAGACGAAGGGCCGGAGCCCGCCGCCGCGACGTTCCTCGACCTGGACGTACCCGACACCGGTCAGCGCCAGAAAGAGCACGAGACACAATCCTCCGATCATGTAGCGCGTAAAGTTCTTCCTGCCGTCGCTCGCATGTACGGATGCGCCGGAATCCTCGCCTGGCGCCGCCACGGGCTCGTCCATATGCGTCCTCCTATCTCCTATGTCTCTGTCGTTATCCTTGCAAGTCGAGATACATCAGCACCACCATCGCCACGACCGCCGCCACCGCCACCGCCCCGTTGATGAACGCCATAGGCCATCCGCGCTCAGACAACACACGGTCGACGAACGGATACCCCACGAACAGTCCGGCGCCGGCCATCAGACTCCAGAGGGCCATCGGGCCGGGCAGCAACGAAATCCACATGAACGGCGCCGAGAAATACCAGGGAGGCGACACGTCGGACGCCACCTCCTGGAGATTGGCCGGCGGACCGAGCACCGGAGGAAAGATCATGACCAGATCCACCATGAACAGGAGCAGCCCCACGGCGACGGCCCCCATTTTCATCGTGTGCTCCGGATAGAACTGGTGGGACTCTCGGCTCCCCGCCACCGTCGTGAAGCCCAGCAGGCGCACCGTCACCACGTGCCCGAGCGCCAATCCTCCGAGCACCACCGGCAGGAGCTTGGTGTGTAGGTCATACAGCCGGAGCAGCGTCACGCCCGACACTTCTTCGCCGCCCCGCAGCAGATGCAGCAGGGGTCTTCCGACGATCGGCAGCGTCCCGACCATGTTGGTCACGACCGTCATGCCCCAATAGGACACGTTGTCGTAGACCAGCGAATAGCCGGTGAACCCCATCGCCAGCGTGACGAACAACACGATCGAGCCGCTCACCCACTTCAATTCGCCTCCGGCCTGATAGGCCCTGGTCATGAACACCCGGATCACGTGGAACAGCAAAAACAGAATCATAAGGTCCACGGACGTCTTGTGGAGGCCTCGGACGAACCAGCCCAGATAGATCTCATTGGTGATCTGATCGACGCTCTCGTACGCTTGGTCGGAAGCCGGCACATAGTAGAACGTCAGCAACAGTCCGGTGGTCACCAGAATCCCGAACAGCGTCAGCGGAATCGCACCCAAGGTATAGGGCCACCATTCCAGATGCTCCGGCAGATCCTTTTGGATGTAGTCCACCCACGTCTTATCCGTGCCAACGCCACTTTTTTCGGTTTTTACAGTCTCTACGGCCATTGACTTATCCGTGCCTACTAAAGTTTTTAGTTGTGAATTGTGAGTGTTGAGTTGAAACTCAAAACTCAACACTAAAAACTCAAAACTACTTTGATTACGCGCTGTGAATGTTCACGTACAGTTGGTCGCCGCGCTTGACGATGTCGAGCCGGTCCAGCGGGCGCGGCGGCGGCCCGCTGACGTTGAGTCCGGTCTTGTCGAACGTCCCCTGATGACAAGGACAGATGAACTGTCCCCGTTCCCGATTCCAGGACACGAGACAGCCCAGATCGGTGCAGCGCCGGGAAAAGGCGGCGACGCCGTCTTCCGTCCTGAGCACTAGAATCTTCTGGCCGCCAAGGTCCATGGGAACCGCTTCACCCAATGGGATGCGCGACTCCGATCCGATCAGCACGGTCTCCGGTTGCCGGGGGGCTCCGTTCGGCAGCAGAAACTGGAAAAAGCGCAGACCGAGCGTGCCCATCCCGAACAGAATCCCGAATCCCATCACCGCCTGACTCAGAAATCGGCGGCGCCCGACGTCGTCGTGAATGATCGCCATGGTTTACCCCGTATAGCCTTTCTCTCCATGTTGATGGAGGTCCAATCCCATCGTCTCCGCCTCGTCGTCCACGCGGGGAGCAATGAGCGGCATGAGTCCCTTCAACAAGAGCCAGCTCCCGCCGCCGGCCAGCGCCCAGGCGGCGCAGACCGCCACCACTTGGACGAAGAACTGATAGGGGTAGCCGAAGAACAACCCGTCGCTTCCCGCGGCGTTGACCTCGGTGGAGGCAAAGAGACCCGTCGCGATCATTCCCCAGGTTCCTGCGACGCCGTGCATCCCGAAAACGTCCAGCGAGTCGTCGTAGCCCAGAATGAGCTTCACGTAATTGACGACCATGTAGCAGAGACTCCCGGCCCCGACACCGATCACCAACGCGGAGGCCGGGCTGACATAGGCGGCCGCCGGCGATGCCGCAACTAATCCAGCCACGGCACCGCTCACGGCTCCCAACGCGGTGGGCTTGTCTCGTTGGAGCCATTCCGCCGCCGCCCAGGAGAGGGCGGCGGTGACGGCCGACAGATGAAAGGCTACGAAGGCGCCCGTCACCGTGGTCATCGGCGCGGATGCCGCCGCGCCGGTGAAGCCGAACCAGCCGACCCACATGAGTCCCGCGCCGCAGAAAGAGAAGGGCAAGTGATTGGGCATCATGTCGATCCGCCCGTAGCCCTTGCGCGGCCCGACCACGACGGCCAGGACGAGCGCGCTGACGCCGGCGCTGATGTGAATGACCGCCCCGCCGGCGAAGTCCAGGCATCCCAACGCCGCCAGCCAGCCGTTTCCCCAGATCCAGCGCGCCAAGGGGACATAGACCGCCCCGATCCAACCAATCCCGAAGAGGAGAAAGAACGAGAACCGGAGGCGCTCGACGATGCCGCCGGCGACCAGCGCCAACGCAATCGCCGCCATGATGCCGTGATAGGCCGACCACAGCGGGCCGAGCGTGGCTTGTTCGAGCGATGCGTCCAGTTCACGTCCCAACCCCGTGACGTTGGTCACGAGCGCCCATTCGATCGTGCCGAGCGCTAGCGCGGCAAACGGCAGCGCGATGGTGTTCATCACGTTCTTCTTCCGCACCATCCCGCCGTAGAACAGGGCGATGCCGGTGACGGTCAGCACCAGCAGCGTCGCCGAGATCAAGAGCCACAACGTGTGCACGGCCTGTGACATCACCGCGGCCTTTCCACCAGCGAAACCAGATATTCTCGCGTGGCCATCAGTTCCAGATTCACCTCCTGAATCCGGCTCAGATGGTCGACGGCCAGCAGCACTTGCGCCCAGCTCATGTCCGGAAGGGAACACAGACTGTCGAGCGTCTGCGGACCCTTCTCACGCAGTAGATCCATGAGGCGTCTTTCACAGATGGTTGCATCGAGTCTTTCTTCGTGCATAATGGCCATGGCTCCTCCTTTCAGACCGCCCTCGTTTCAGTGGCTCGCATGAGGCTCAGCCTCATCATCATGAATAGGCCCGTTCATTGTGTTGACTGATATCCAATCCCATGCGTTCCTCTTCCGGTTGCACGCGCAATCCGACGGCTCGATCCACCGCCTTGAGCGCGACCCAGGTACCGGCCGCGGAGAAGAGGCCGACGACCGCCACCGCCAACGTCTGCGCGGCAAAGAACGAAACATTCCCGGACACCAGCCCATCGGCCCCTGCCGGATTCACGGCCTTTGAGGCCAACAGGCCCGTCAGGAGCACGCCGACCACGCCGGAGACGCCGTGAATACCCACGACATCCAGCGAGTCGTCATAGCCCCACCGGCCTTTCTTCATGATGGCGAGATAGGAAAGGCTTCCTGCCGCCAATCCCATCACCAGAGCGGAAAACGGGCTCACGTATCCTGCACCGGGCGTCACCATCGCCAAGCCGGCGATCGCCCCGCTGGCCAGGCCCAGCACGGTCGGCGTTCCGCGGTGCCACCATTCGACCGCCGTCCACGTCAGCGCCCCCGTCACCGCCGCCGTGTGGGTCGCGACGAACGCGATCACGGCCGTGTCGTTGGCCCCCAAGGCGCTCCCGGCGTTGAACCCGAACCAGCCGAACCAGAGGAGACCGGTCCCCAACAGCACCAGCGGCAGGTTATGCGGCGCCATGTAGTCCGTTCCGTACCCGTGGCGGGCTCCCAAAACCAAGGCACAGACCAGCGCGCTGATACCCGAACTGACGTGCACCACCGCACCGCCAGCGAAGTCCAATGCGCCCAACTGTGCCAGCCATCCCCCGCCCCACAACCAATGGGCGATCGGAGCATAGACGCCCAGGGACCACAGCCCAGCAAAAAGCAGGACTGCGCTGAACTTCATCCGCTCGGCGAACGCGCCCGTGATCAAGGCGGGGGTGATCGCGGCAAACATCAGCTGAAAAACCATGAACGCTTGGTGCGGGACCGTGGGACCATAGACGGCGTGGGGGGTCAGTCCGACGCCCGCCAGGCCGAACCAATCGAGCCCGCCGATCATGCCCCTCACATCAGGGCCGAACGCCAAACTGTATCCGACGACGACCCACAAGAGGCTGATCACGCAAAGAATCGCGAAACTCTGCATGATCGTGCCCAGCACGTTCTTGCTGCGGACCAGACCACCGTAGAACAACGCCAGACCCGGCACGATCATCGTCAACACCAGCGCGGCGGAGAGGAGCACCCAGGCCGTATCCGCTCCGCTGACCGTGGCCGCCGCAGGCGTCGATTGAGCCCCAGCCCAGCCGGACCACAGTGCCACTTCCGCCCCGACCGCCACCGCTACCGTCGCTGTCCGCCGTCCGATCATGGTCGCCATCAACCGCTCCTTTTTTCTCACCGCTTCACTCGATTTCGCCGATTCGGCGTCCCCGCTTCGTTTCGAGTTCCAAAAACACACAAGGCGCCGCCATTCCACCAAGCAGAACGACGGACGCCTTTGTCCGTGTGTTGTCCGCTGCGGCAGGGGACGGAAGACTACGTTGTCCTCGTCCCGGTTCGCCGGCAGCCGACGCAATCTGTTCAAGCACCCTTCAATTCGACATCAGTCTGACTCCTCCGATGGAATCCGTCGGCGCTCTCCTCAAAACGTCTTGTACTCCAGCCATTTGCCGTTCAATGTGATTTTGCAGCGCGCTTCCCCCTGGCTGCCTGTGACCTTCTCCATATCGAGCGTGAAATCGATCGCGCTCATGATGCCGTCACCGAACATCTCGTTGGCCTGCTCGCGCATCGAATCGCCATAGACGCCGATGATTTCCATCAAACGGTATTTGAACGGATCGCTCGAGTTCGGATAATCCGTGCGGACGGGAAACTTGCTCAATGAGGCGGTCAGATCGGCGTCGAGCCCCAACAATTCTCCCACTTTCTTCCCCTCATCGGCCGGCAGCTTGTGGTTCCCCTGCAGCACGGCCGCGACGAACGTGGGGTTTCTTCCGATGTCCTTTGCAATATCGGCAATCGTGAGCTTCTTGGCCAGTCGTCTGGCCTTGATCGTCTTCCGCACGGATTCCTTGTCCATGGTGACGCCCCTCCTTGAGCGATTGATGACCTCTCTCCTCGTTCCAACGCGTCAACCGGCCGCGACCGTCTCCTCCTCGAAATTCACGACCACGGGATCCGCCGAGTCCGGACGGTGCTCGCTCGCGCTATCGTGCCCCCCGTGCTTCGCATGACGCACCAGGAAGTGAATGATGTGATTCCTGATCTTGTAGTAGCGCGGATGGTCGATGATCGTTTCCCTCGACCGAGGACGCGCGATCGAGACATTCACCATCTCGGCGATCCGCGCCTCCGGTCCGTTCGTCATCAACAGAATTCGGTCTGACAACAGAATAGCCTCGTCCACGTCATGCGTGACCATGAAGACCGTGTTTCTCGAGGTATTCCACATCTGAATCAGCTCCTCTTGAATCACGCCGCGCGTCAACGCGTCGATTTGGGCGAACGGTTCGTCCAACAGCAGCACTTTCGGCTCAATCGAAAAGGCGCGCGCCAGCCCCACCCGTTGCTTCATGCCCCCCGAGAGCGCGGCGGGCCGCTTGTTTTCGGCGCCCTTGAGCCCGACCAGCGCGATGTACCTCGTGACGTGCGCCGACACCTGCGCGGCGGTCCAATCCGGATACGCCGATCGCACCGCGAGGGCGATGTTCTCGAACACCGTCATCCAGGGCATGAGCGCAAAGTTTTGAAACACGACCATCCGATCCAAGCCGGGCCCGCTGGCCTCTCTTCCATTGAGAATGACGCCGCCTTCGGACGGCGTTTCCAATCCGGCGATGATATTGAGCAACGTGCTCTTGCCACAGCCCGAATGCCCGATCACCGTGACGAACTCACCCTTGTCGATCTTGATCGTCGCATCCTTGAAGATGCAGACCTCCCCCGCGCCCGACGGATTCGGAAAAAACTTGCTGACATGATCGATTTGTAGAAAAGCCATGGGTTTACTCCTGATAGGTGACGAGGCCCGCCAGTTTATTGAAACCCGAGTCCAGCACGACGCCCACCACGCCGACTACCAGGATGGCGAAGATGACGCCGGCGATGTCCAGGTTGTTCCACTCGATCCAACTCAGGTATCCGACACCCAATTCTCCCAGCAGCATCTCGGCCGGCACCACCGCCACCAGCGCGCTTCCGAACGAAATACGCAATCCGTTCACGATGGTGGGAGCGGCGCCGGGCAAGATCACCTTGTACAGCCGCTTGAACCAGGACAGCTGGACGATCGATGCGACATGCAGATACTCCTTCTTCAGCGAGCTGACACCGAAGGCCGTCGTCGCAAGCGTGGGCCAGACGGCTGCCATGAAGACGACCAGCATCGCCGTCCACTTCGGATCCTTGACCGTATAGAGCAGCAACGGCATCCAGGCGAGCGGCGAAATCGGTTTCAAGATTTGGATGAACGGATTCGCCGCGCGAAAGAGCACCTTGTTCAGGCCGAGAATGACGCCCAAGAGAATCGCGATCACGGACGCGGCGAGGAATCCAGCCGCAAACCGCGAGACCGTATACAGCACCAAATACCCGATCCCGTGATCATTGGTGCCCTTTATGACGAAGGCCTCCGCCAGCTCGGTGCGGGCCTTTTCCACCACCGCCAGGGGACCGGGGATGCCCTTTACTTTCTCCTTTTCCGGGTTCCAGGCATAGGCGCCGTCCGGCATCCGCACGATGTCGCCGTTGAATTCCATGAGTTGGAGCTGCTCCTCCGTCAAGCCTGTCGGATCGAACGTCGGCCGCAGCGTGAAGAAGTGCCAGGCCAGGAGAAACATCACCAAGACAAAGGCCGAGATGAACCACGGATTACCCGTCGCCTTTCCTGCCGCCGTGCCACCTCCGGCCTGAAATCCGCCGACCGCCAGTCCCTTCGCCCACCCCCCCGCCCTCTTCAACGAGGCTGCCACCCGGTGCATCACCGGCCGGACCATCAGCAGCGACGGCACCCCGGTCCGGTCCGGCGGGGAAGCCGTTTCTGACACCATCGCGTCGTTCGTCGATTCCATAGCGGCTCCTTATGCCATGCTGTGAATGGTGAACCCCTTGACGTACGCTTCGGCCTTGTTCGGATCGAACTCTTTCCCCATGATGACGTGGGTCATCGACGTCGCTTGATGGGTCGGATACCCGAGTTCCTTGGCGATCCGGTCGCAGTCCGCCGCCCGATAGACTTGCTCGGCGACCCCCTTATAGTTCACGTCTCCCTTCAGATGTCCCCACCGTTTCATTTGCGTGAGAATCCAGATCGCCATCGAATGCCAGGGATACGGATCGAAGTCGATGCGATGCGGATCCTTCTTGATGCTGCCCAGCCCATCGGCATAGGTTCCGGTCAGGACTTGCTCCAGCACCGTGACCGGTTGATTCAAATAGTTGGTCGGCGCGATGGCCGTCGCGATTTCCTTGCGATGCGCCGGATCGGACGCATAGTGGGTGGCATCGACGATCGCCCGCCACATCGCGAGAAACGTATTGGGATGCTCCGTCGCATAGTCCTTCGTCACCGTGAAGGCGCAACAGGGATGGCGATCCCAGATTTCACGCGACAGTTTGTAAATGAAGCCGACGTTCTCGTAGACCGCCCGTTGATTGAACGGATCCGGTCCCAGATAGCCGTCGAGGTTGCCGGCCTTGAGATTCGCAACCATTTCGGCTGGTGGAATGACTCGAATCTGGACATCCTTGTCGGGATGGACGCCGCCTTCCGCGAGGTAGTACCGCAACAGGTAATTGTGCATCGAGTAGTCGAACGGCACGCAGAACCGGAAACCCTTCATTTCCGCCGCGGATTTCACACCCTTGTGCTTGATGTGCAGCGTGATCGCTTGCCCGTTGATGTTCTCGACAGCCGGCATGTAGATCGGTGTCGGCATCGATCCGGCGCCCAGCGTGATGGCCAGCGGCATCGGCGTGAGCATGTGCGCCGCGTCCACTTCCTTGTTCACCGCCCAATCGCGGATCATCGCCCAGCCCGCGGCCCGCTTCACCGACGCGTTCAGGCCGTGCTTCTTGTAGAAGCCCAACGGCTCCCCCATGATGATCGGCGTGCCGCACGTGATCGGAATGAAGCCGATGCTCACGTCGGTTTTTTCAGGTTTGCCGACCGGATCGGCGGCGAAGGCCTTCAGCTTTGCCAGGGGAAATAATTCGGCGATCAGCGTGGTCAGGGCGGCCGCCCCCAAACCCGCAAGGAGTTGACGGCGCGTCGGTCCGGCCGCATTCAGGACGGCGGCGGCGACGGACCGCTCGAGCGTGCGATCGAAATATTCGTCAGCCGACAGCGCGGGCGACCCGCCGCCTGGCTCGGTGATCGACACTTGCGACGGAGTTGGCTCGTCCATGGTCTACTCCTTTCGGATCCGTTCGGTCTGTTCCCAATCTCAGCGCTTCCCCAGCGCTTCAAACACAAAAGGCGTCCTCCCCCTGTCAGGGAAGGACGCCTTTGTCCCAAAGTGACGGGTCTCCGTCGACCCGTCTCGTTGCCGTCACCGGAACTGCAGAAGAGACCTTCCTGTGAAGACTCCTCCGCAAGCCGAAAAATCAAAAGGCGCCCGCCACTCTTTGCAGAATGACGGACGCCTTTGTCCGTATGCCTTATGTCAGCGACCGCAAACGCCCTTGTTTACGATCGACTGTGCGATAGGTGTATCACGCCCGTTGGAGCCGCGTCAAGTATTGCGTTCGACCGCGCCTCACAGGTCATAGTATAAGAAGAATTCATACGGATGCGGCCGCAACCGCATCGGATCGACCTCTTTCGTCCGCTTATAGGTGATCCAGGATTCGATCACGTCCTCGGTGAACACGCCCCCCTTGAGCAGGAACTTGTGGTCCTTCTCCAAGTTCGAGAGCGCCTCGTCGAGACTGCCGGGCATGGTGCGGATTTTCGCTGCTTCCTTCGCTTCGAGATCGTAGAGATCTTTTTCAGCCGGCTCGCCGGGGTTGATCTTGTTTTCGATGCCGTCCAAACCGGCCATGAGCATGGCGGAAAAGGCCAGATAGGGATTGCAGCCCGGATCCGGGAACCGCACTTCGATCCGCTTGGCCTTCGGGCTCGGCGAATACATCGGGATACGGATGCCGGCGGAACGGTTGCGGCTGGAATAGGCCAGCAGCACCGGCGCTTCGAATCCCGGCGTCAGGCGCTTGTACGAATTGGTGGTCGGGTTCGTCATCGCGGCCAGGGCGGGCGCGTGCTTCAGGATGCCGCCGATGTAGTGCAGACACATCTGCGACACGCCGGCGTAGTCCTTCCCGGCAAACAGCGGCTTGCCGTCTTTCCAAATGCTCTGGTGCGTGTGCATGCCGGAGCCGTTGTCTCCGAAAATCGGCTTGGGCATGAAGGTCACGGTCTTGCCGTGGCGGCGCGCCACGTTCTTGACGATGTACTTGTACATCATCATCTTGTCGGCCATCTTGAGCAGCGAATCGAACCGCACGTCGATTTCGGCCTGGCCGGCGGTTGCGACTTCGTGGTGGTGTTTCTCCACCGCGATGCCCACCTTCTCCATCTCCATGATCATCTCGGTCCGGATGTCCTGCTGGGTGTCGGTCGGCGCCACGGGGAAATATCCCTCCTTGTGGCGGATCTTGGCGCCCAGATTGACGCCCTCCTGCCCCATGTTCCAGACGCCTTCCTCGGAATCGATGAAATAGTAGCCGCTGTGTCCGGTCTGGTCATACCGGGCATGATCGAAAATGAAGAACTCCGCCTCGGGCCCCCAGAAGGAAATGTCGCCGATCTTCGTGCTTTGCAGATACTTCTCGGCCTTCTGCGCGATATAGCGGGGATCGCGTTCGTAATTCTCCCGTGAGATGGGGTCGATGACGTTGCCGGTGAGGCTCAACGTCGGCACGGCGGTGAACGGGTCCATGCAAGCGGTCGAGGGATCCGGCACCACGAGCATGTCGCTGTTGTTGATGGCTTTCCACCCGCGGATGGACGAGCCGTCCAGCCCCGAACCGTCCTTGAACAGGTCTTCCGTCAACTCGCTGGCCGGGATCGTGAAATGCTGCCACGTGCCGATCAAGTCGACAAATTTGAGGTCCACCACCTGGACCTTGTTCTTCTTGGCAAACTCCAACACCTCGCGAACGTTCATTCCCTCCTCCTTTCAAACATCCCTGACGTTGCCCAACGACCCCCGCTATGCCGCCTTGACGGCGAGAAACTTTTCGATGGCGTGTTCGACGCCGGCCCGCACCCGCTCGAGTTGGGCCGGATCGGTCAATTTTTTCCCCGCGATGTCCGTCACATAGAACACGTCGGCGACCTGGTCCAGCCGGGTGGAGACGCGCGCCGCGTGAATCGACAAACCAAGCTGAAAAATCGCATTGGTCATCACATGGAGCAAGCCCTGACGGTCATCGGCAAAGACATCGATGATCGTGCACCGATCCGACGTTTCGTTGTCGAGCCGCACTTCGGTTGCCTCCCGGGCTTTCGGAAGCGGACGCGTGAGCTTCAATCGCGCGCCCCGCCGCAAGACGTCGTCCACGTGCTCCCAGCCCTTGAGGACGGCCGCGATCCGTTCCCCGACCGTCACCCTGCGCTCGGCCGGCGGCTCTCCTTGATAGTCCGGATCCGTCACTTGAAACGTGTCGACTACAATGCCGTCTTCCCTGGTGAGAATCTGGGCGTCCAGGATCTGCAGTCCGCTGCCCGCCATCACCCCCGCGATCTTCGAGAAAATACCCGGCGTCAGATCGTTGCGCGTGATGACCGTGTACTCACAGATCCCCAGTTCACCGTTGAAGCCGGACTCCACCGCCACTTCGCCCGAGACGAGGCGCTTCACCGCCGATAGGTGCGCGGCGATGCGGGCAGGGCTTGTCCCATGGACATATCGATCCGGGAAGAGTTTCAACTGCGTCTCGGCCCAGGCGCGGTCGATATCCGTCTGTTGAGCCAATATCGGCTGACGAATGACTTCTTCCGCGACTTGCATCAACCGCTCAGGAGCACAGAGCGCGTCTCTGTCGCCGGACAGTTCCGGCATCGTTCGGTCGTACAGCTCGATCAACAGCGACTCTTTCCATTTCGTCAGCACGCCGGGACCCACCGCCGCGATATCCGCGGCCGTCAAGGCCGCCAGCTTCTTGAGCACTTCCGGAGTTCCGACTTCCCGGGCGAAAGGCAGCACGACCTTCTCGTCGTTGGGGTCGCGTCGGAAGGCCGTGTGGGCCATGAGGAGATGACGATGGACCAGGAACGACAACGTCCGCAGATCCTGATCGTCCAATCCCAAACGGGCGCCGACCTCTTCGGCCAGGCGTCGCCCCACATCGCTGTGATCTTCCTCCTGTCCCTTGCCCAAATCATGCATGAGGACCGCGAGATGCAGAATGTCCTTCCGCTTGATGCTGCGATAGACCTCGCCCAGCAGACCCGGTTCCTGAGCCAGCGCCTCGGCCCGCCCGACGGCCAACAGGCTGTGCTCGTCCACCGTGTACTTGTGATACTGGTTGAACTGCATGAGCCCGCGAACAGTGCCCATCGCCGGCACCAGCTTTTCCAGCAGGTGGGCGCGATGCATGGCCTCCAACGTCTTGGTCGTTCCCGGTCCGGCCAAGATCCTGAGAAAAATCCGGCTGACTTCCGGAGCGCGATACACGCCGGCTTCCACGTGGTCGATGTGCCGATGAATGTCCTCCAGCAGCGAGGGTTCGATCGTCACTTGCCGCTCGCGGGCCAGATCGAACAGGCGCAGCAGGAGGGCCGGCTCTTCCAGCACCTTCGCGCGATGCTCCTCGGCCACCGTCAACATGCCCGCACGGATCACGAACGCCTCTTCTACCCTGGGAGCCGGCAGCAACCTGGCCACTCGATGCCAGAACGGCACGCTCCGGCACCGTTCCACGAATCTCATGCAGCGTTCATGCAACCCCATCGTATGCTGGTAGTACTGCTGCATGAACTGTTCGACCGCCAGAAGGTGCGGCTGATCTTGATAGCCGAAATGCCCGGCGAGCCAGACCTGCTCATCGAACGTCAGGATTTCCTGGGCCGTTCCCGCATGGACGTGCAGCAGACAGCGAACCCGCCAGAGAAAGTCGCGCGCATCCGTGAGGGCTAGCGTATCCGGTCTCGACAGGATGCCTCGGTCGGACAATTCCCTGATCGTGGGAGCCTGGTACCGGGCCATGCCCGCCCATTGGAGCAGGTGCAGGTCCCGCAGCCCCCCCTTGCTCTTCTTGACGTTCGGTTCGAGCAAGTAGACGGTCTCGCCGAATTTTTCGTATTCGCGGCGGCGTTCTTCGAGCTTCTGATCCAGATAGACGTCGGTATTCTTCGCCACCACCTTGCGCAGATAGCGCCGGTGAAACTCTTGAAAGAGATCCGCACTGCCGGCCAGAAACCGCGCCTCCATCATGGAGGTTTTGACGGTCGCGTCCGCTTCGGCCAGTTCGATGCTGTCGGCAATGGTCCTCACGCTGTGGCCGACCTGAAATCCGCAGTCCCAGAGGGGATGGAGCACCGACCGGACCAAGGATTCGACAGCCTTGTCCGAACCGGGCTTGAAAAGGAACATCAGATCGATGTCCGAGTGGGGAGCCAGTTCGCGCCGGCCATAGCCGCCCAGCGCCACGACGCAACATTGGCGGAAGCCGACCGCCGCCGACTCGTCCCCGCCGTGCCTCACGGCATCGCGATACCGGCCGACGATGAGGCCGTCAACGAATTCGGTCATGGCCGCGAGGGTTTCGGCGCCCGACGCCCCGCCCATGGCCCGTTGCGCCACGGCATGGCGGTGTTCCTCCAGCAGGGCGCCCAGCGCAAGCGGCTGGACTTCCGACAGCGATGTCCTCGAGGCGTCCTGATCCATATGCTTACAGGGCGGTGTCCCCTGTTTCGCCGGTTCTGATACGGACCGCCGCGTTCAAATCACGCACGAAGATTTTCCCGTCCCCGATGCTGCCTGTTTTGGCCGCTCTGGCAATGGTCTCCAGCACGCGGGGCACCTGGTTGTCCTGGATGGCCACCTCCAGCTTGACCTTGGGCACGAATTCGATCGTGTATTCCTGGCCGCGGTAGGTTTCCTTGTGTCCCTTCTGCCGCCCGAATCCCTTGACCTCGGTCACGGTCATGCCCTGGACGCCGATCTCCAGCAGGGCGTCTTTTACCTCGTCCAATTTGAACGGCTTGATGATCGCTTCAACCAATTTCATGTCTCCCCTCCTGACCAAACACGAGATAGCGTGATGCTCAAAATGTCTGCGTTTTCACACGCCTCACCCCGGCGCGCTGAAGCGCGCCAGTCCCGGCAAGGCCGCAAGGAGCGGGGACCCCGCAGAGTACTTCCTTGCGTACGCGAGGAGTCCACGCGACTGAGAACGCAGTTGGACGATATTTTCAGCATCACGAATAGGCCCGCTCGTTGTGCTGCGTCAGATCCAACCCCGTCGATTCTTCTTCCGGCGTCACACGAAGACCGCCGGCTCCGTCGACCAGCTTCAAGAGCGCATAACTGCCAATGAAGGAATAGACAGCGGAGGCGACGACGGCGACAAGCTGAACCGCAAGCTGCCCGTTTGCAGCAAACAGCCCGACGCCGAGCATACCAAGAATCCCGCCGACGCCGTGCGTTCCCATCACGTCGAGCGTGTCATCATAGCCGATCTTCCCCTTCCAAACAATTGCCAGGTAGGAGAACAAGCCGGCGGCCACCCCGAGCGCCACGGCCGCGAGCGGTCCGACGAATCCCGCACCGGCCGTCGAGGTCGCCAGCCCGGCAACCGCGCCGCTGGCGGTACCCAGGACCGTCGGTTTGCCCCGATGTTTCCATTCCGCGACCATCCAGGCCACGGCGGCCGAGACGGCGGTCAAATGGGTCACGACCACCGCGTTGACCGCCACGGCATTGGCGCCCCGCGCGCTACCGCCGTTGAACCCAAACCAGCCGAGCCACAACAGACCGGCTCCAAGCAGGGTAAAGGGAAGATTGTGCGGAGCCATATAGTCGGTCCGCCATCCCCGCCGCTTTCCCACGGCCATGGCGCAGGCCACGGCGCTGAATCCGGCGCTGATGTGGACGACCGTTCCGCCGGCGAAATCCACCGCCCCGAGCTTCATCAGCCAGCCGCCTCCCCACAGCCAGTGGGCCAGCGGCGCATAGACGAGCGCGGACCACAAGCCCGCGAACAGCAACATTGCACCAAACTTGATGCGCTCGGCGAACGCGCCGGCGATGAGGGCCGGAGTGAAGGCCGCAAAGAGCAGTTCGAACAGCATGAAAGCCTGATGCGGGACGGTGGGCGCATACATCGGATTCGGCGCCGCGCCGACGCCGGACAACCACATCCATTCGAGTCCACCGACGACCCCTCCCCGATCGGGTGCGAAGGCAAGGCTGTAGCCGAACAGGATCCAGATCAGGCTGACTACGCACAGGATCCCGAAGGATTGGACCATCGTGCTGATCACGTTCTTGCTGCGAACCAGTCCTCCGTAATAGAACGCCAGGCCCGGAACGATCATGCCGGTGACCAGCGCCGATGCCGCCAACATCCAGGCGATATCGCCGCTTTGCAGACCGGCCGCAGCCGCTCCGAGCGCCTCTACCGCCCGAGCGTCCGAGACCCAGACGGGCAGAGCCGCCGCCGTGGCCCCAATAAGGAATCTTCCTCTCTTCATACCGCCTCCCGCTGACTGCGGTCGCCCGAGTCGACCGTGTGAATTCCCGCCGCGCTTCTGGTCCCAAGCGAGGCGACCATCTCCGCCTACGTCCCCTGATAGCCGTTCGTGATCGGCATCCGGCGATCCTTCCCAAGCCCGCGATGGGTGATCTTGATGCCGATCGGAGCCTGACGGCGTTTGTACTCGCTATGGTCTACCAACGCCACGACCCGCAGCACGGTCTTGCGGTCGAAGCCCATGTCCACCATTTCCTCCACGGATCGGTCGTCCTCGACATAGGCCTTCAGAATCGGATCCAATACGGGATAGGGCGGCAAACTGTCTTCGTCTTTCTGGTCGGCCCTCAATTCGGCCGTCGGTGCGCGGTCGATGATCCGTTTCGGAATCACAGGATGGGCTCCGCGACGATTGCGGCGATGCGCCAGCTCGTAGACCATCGTCTTCGGAACATCCTTGATCACCGCGAACCCGCCGGCCATGTCGCCGTACAACGTGGCGTAGCCTACGCTCATCTCGCTCTTGTTCCCCGTCGTCAGCACCAAATGATCGAACTTGTTCGACAGCGCCATGAGCAGATTCCCGCGAATGCGGGCCTGGAGATTTTCCTCCGTGGTGTCCACCTTCGTGTCGGCGAATGCCCCGTCCAATGTTCTGAGATAGGTCTTGAACGTCGGAGTGATCGACAGCGTCTTCATCCGAATGGCCAGCCGCCGGACCAGTTCGATCGTGTCCTCGCGACTCTCGCGCGACGTATAGGGAGACGGCATGAACACTCCCAGCACGTTGTCGGCTCCCAAGGCATCGACGGCGATCGCGGCCGTCAAGGCGGAGTCGATGCCGCCGCTCAATCCGATGAGCACGTGCCTGAATCCGTTCTTCTTCACGTAATCGCGCACGCCCACCGTCAGCGCTTCGTATACTTCGTCCAACGGATCGGCGAGCGGCTCAACCGTGGCAATCAGACGGGCCCGCTTCTTCGAGGGTCCTGTACGCAGGGCGAGCCTCTCGACGGACATCGCAACAGCCGACTCGGCGCGTGGCGTTCTGCCTGCGCCGGCTCTGGATCGGGCCACCGCTTCGACGTTTAGATCGACCACCAACAGATCTTCCTCGAAACCCTTCGCCCTGGCGACGAGCTCGCCCGCATGGTCGACAACCACACTGTGGCCGTCGAACACGAGCTCGTCCTGCCCCCCGACCATGTTCGTATAGGTCACGATCACCCCGTTGTCCCGCGCACGGATTGCCAGCATCTGCTCGCGTGACCGGCTCTTGCCGAGATGGAAGGGCGAGGCATTGATGTTCACGATCACTTCCGCTCCGGCCGCCGCCTGCCGCCTCGTCGGCCCGTTGGGCAGCCAGATGTCCTCGCAAATATTGACCGCGACGGCCGTGCCGTTGATCGTGACCAACGGCAGCCGGCGCCCGGGAATGAAATATCGGCTCTCGTCGAACACGCCGTAGTTCGGCAAATGCCGCTTGGCATACGTCGTCACCAGCCGGCCTTCCGCCAATACGGCGGCGGCATTGTAGATCTCGTGCCGGCCGGGTGCCACCACCGGAAACGCCGGCGGATGGTGAGCGGCCGACTCCCCCTGGCCGACGTATCCGACGATGGCGGCGACGTGCCGCACGGCACGCACGATCTCGTTCAAGACACGGCGATTGTCTTCGACAAACTTCGGTTTCAGCAGAAGGTCTTCGGGAGGGTATCCCGTGATGGCCAACTCCGGAAACGCGATGAGGTCCGGCTTGGCTTTGCGCGCCTCGCGCAGCCAACGAAGGATCCGCCGCGCATTGCCATCCAGGTCGCCGACCGTTGGATTCATCTGCACCATGGCAATGCGAAACGTGCGCATCCGGTCAACCCAATCAAACCATTTCAACAAAAAAAAACGCCCTCAACCCCTGGGGGCGGGATCGAGGACGTCATTGTCCTGTGTTCGAGAAAGTCCCGATTTTGGAGACTCCGTTGTCTCCTGAAAACTGGCGTCACGGTACCATTCGGCCCTTCGACCTGTCAAACGGTATCCTCGCGCCAAATCGACTGGATACTTCGCAACCGCTAGGGAGAAACCCTGTCAAAATTGACAGTTACTGCAGCAGGACCAATTGGCTAGAATCCGCCCTTGAGGACATACATCGGACTTCAAACGGCACGAAGGGGAGCCCCCGTGGTACCACCCACATTCCAAGACCGATTCCGTGACCATCCGACAGTCGGGTTCGTTGACTGGGTCTTGCGGGGAATCGGCCAGGTCGTATTTCAGAACAATCCGGTTTCGGGAGCTGTGATTCTCGCGGGGATTTTCTACAATTCCTGGATTTACGGCCTCGTGTGCCTGCTCGGAACCATCATCAGCACGGCGACCGCCCTGTTGTTCAAAGCAGACAAAGGCATGATCAAGGACGGGCTATTCGGATTCAACGGAGCCTTGATCGCCATTGCGCTCGTGGCCTATACGAGTCCCAACTTCACCACAGGCGAACTTCCCAACGCGTACCTCTGGTTCTATATTCTGCTTTGTGCCGCCTTCACAACCGTGATCGTCCCCGCTTTCGGCGCGCTACTCGGTCCCCACAAAGTTCCGGGGTTGACGATGCCGTTCGTGCTGGCAACTTGGTTCTTTCTGGGCGCCCTGCTGGCGTTCACCACGATCGACGTGTCCAATGCGCTCAAGCCGACCTCTCCGTCCGACTTTACGGGCCCGCGACCGGACTATACGGGTATCACCTGGTTTCACGGCATTACAATGGGAATCGCCGAGATCTTTTTCCAGGACAACTGGGTGACCGGCGTCGTCATCCTGGCCGGAATCGCGATCAACACCCGAATCGGCGCCGCCATGGCGCTCATGGGATCCACACTGGCAGTTGCCTCTGCAATGTTCTACGGAGCCCATGACGAGGCAATCCGCGACGGCCTGTTCGGCTACAACGCCGCGCTGACCGCGATGGCGCTCGGCGGCATGTTTCTCGCGTTGAACTGGCAAGGGTTCATCTATACGGTCATCGGCACATTGGTCACGACCCGCGTATGGGCCTCACTCGGCATTTTTTTGGAACCGTCCGGCATGCCGGTATTGACTTCCGCATTCGTCTTTGTCACTTGGTTGATGCTCCTGGCCAAGAACGGCTTCTCCGGACTCGTTCCGGTCGCGCCGGCCGATGCCACGACACCGGAAGACAACCTGCGCAGATACCGGGAGAGCCAACGGAAGTAACGGACCAGGAGATTATTCCTCTCGATCGTTGTCCGTCCGGTCATAAGACCCCATTGCAAAGGAGCACGTCATGCATCTCACCCCGAGAGAAATGGACAAATTGCTGATCTACATGATGGCCGAGGTGGCGTTGAAGCGCAAAGCCAAGGGCTTGAAGCTGAATCACCCCGAGGCCGTGGCGGTGATTACCGCCTCCGCCCTGGACGGAGCGCGCGAGGGGAAGTCCTTGGAGCAGGTGATGAAAGAAGCCAGGTCGACGTTGACCAGGGATGACGTCATGGAAGGCGTGGCGGAAATGATCCCGCTGGTCCAGTTGGAAGCGGTATTCACGGACGGCAGCCGCCTGGTGACCGTGCACGGCCCTATCCAATAGCGCCAATAAGGCCAATAACGCCAGTAACGGGAACCGCTTCGCCAGACGCACGTTCAACCCAACGGAGGGAGCTAAGAAAATGGCGACTCAAAAACCGCCTACCGCCCAAAAACCATCCACTGCGGCAAAGACGCCGGTCGGCGGCTATGTCCTGTCCGACAAGCCGATTGAAATCAACGCAGGCCGACCGACCGTCAAGATCAAGGTGCGCAATACCGGTGACCGTCCCATTCAAGTGGGCTCCCATTTTCATTTCTTCGAGGTCAATCGGGCCCTGGAATTCGACCGGAAAGCCGCGTTCGGCCAGCGACTGGATATTCCGGCATCGACAGGCCTGCGCTTCGAGCCGGGCGACGAAAAGGAAGTCACGCTCGTCCCATTCGGAGGCAAGCAGCGGGTCTACGGATTCAACAATCTGGTGGACGGCTGGACGGGGACCGGCCCCACACCCGGCTACAGGCCGAATCTCGACAAGGGCCTGGAACGCGCCAACGAACGCGCATTCAAGTCCAAGAATAAGAAACCCTGATGAGACATAGATGAGATATATCGGCAAGGCACACTAATTGGCAAGAAGGCCAAGAAAGAGGATATCCGCATGTCACAGATATCTCGCAAGGAAAACGCGAGCCTGTTCGGACCCACCGTCGGAGACAAGATCCGCTTGGGTGATACCGACCTCTACATCGAGATCGAGAAGGATCTGCGCGTATACGGCGATGAAGCCATCTACGGCGGGGGCAAGACATTGCGCGACGGAATGGGGATGGACAATCAACTCACGAGCGAGGGAGGGGCGCTGGATCTGGTGATCACCAACGTGACGGTGGTGGATCCGTTGCTCGGCATCGTCAAGGCCGATGTCGGCATCAAGGATGGCAAGATCGTCGGCGTGGGCAAGGCCGGTAATCCGGGCACCATGGACGGCGTGACCCCAGGACTCACGGTCGGCCCGGCCACGGATGCCATCACCGCCGAGCACTTGATTCTGACGCCAGCCGGCAACGACGGGCACATCCATCTGATCTCGCCACAGCAGGTCTACGCGGCCTTGAGCAACGGCGTGACCACCTTCTTCGGCGGAGGCATCGGGCCGACCGACGGCACGAACGGCACAACCATCACCTCCGGACGCTGGAACATTGAAATGATGCTCCGGGCTGTCGAAGGGCTGCCCATTAACTTTGGATTTCTCGGCAAGGGCAACTGCTCGGGAGAAGCGCCTCTGGTGGAACAGGTTCTGGCAGGCGCCGCAGGCTTCAAGATCCACGAAGATTGGGGGACCACCCCGTCGACGATTCGAGCCAGTCTTTCGGTCGCCGACGACATGGATGTGCAGGTGGCTATCCACACGGACACGCTCAACGAGGGCGGTTTTGTGGAAGATACCATCGCTGCGTTTGAAGGCCGCACGATCCACACCTACCATACCGAAGGCGCCGGAGGCGGTCACGCGCCCGACATCATCAAAGTGGCGGGCGAACTCAACGTGCTGCCCAGCTCCACCAATCCGACGCTGCCTTACGGGATCAACACCATGGCGGAACTTTTCGACATGATCATGGTCTGTCACAATCTGAATCCCAAGGTGCCGTCGGACGTGGCCTTTGCCGAGAGCCGGGTTCGGCCGGAAACGATCGCCGCCGAGAATGTGCTCCATGACATGGGGGTGATCTCCATGTTTTCGAGCGACTCACAGGCCATGGGACGAGTCGGCGAGAACTGGCTGCGAGCGATCCAGACAGCGGATGCGATGAAAAAGGGTCGCGGCAAACTGCCGGAGGACTCCCCGAATAACGACAACTTTCGGGTGCTGCGCTATGTCGCCAAGGTGACGATCAATCCGGCAATCACCCAGGGCATATCCCATGTCCTGGGCTCGATTGCTCCGGGGAAAATGGCCGACCTGGTCCTCTGGGAGCCGGCCATGTTCGGCGCCAAACCCAAGATGGTCATCAAGGGCGGCTTGATCAATTGGTCGATCATGGGAGATCCGAACGCGTCCCTGCCGACGCCTCAACCGGTGACATACCGCCCGATGTTCGGCGCGTACGGCCGGGCCTTGCCCGAGACCTGCATCAGCTTTGTCTCGCGCGCCGCGTATGACAACGGCATCGCGAACAAGCTGGACCTGAAGCGCAAAGTCATGCCCGTGTACGGCACGCGCACGATCACGAAACGGGACATGGTGCGCAACGGGCTGACGCCGAAATTTGAGGTGAACCCTGAAACCTTCGCAGTCAAGGTGGACGGGGTCCACGCGACGGTCCAGCCGGCCAAGTCCATTGCCCTCAATCAGCTCTACTTTTTCAGCTGATCCGTTTCGGACACGCAGCCGGCTCCCGGTGCGGCTCTATTCAACTTCGCGCAGCCTTCGCTGGCTGCGCGAAGTTGCTTTGCGGAACAGGGGCATTTCATAATGGTTGCACTCCATGCTTGTCATTGAAACCATCACCGGTAACATTCACGAACCTGCCTGGAAGTCACGTCTTGAGCATGCCACGCTGGATTGGCTGGCGCTCGATCAGTGGGAAGCGCAAAAGAGTCGCCTGCGGAAGTCCACCCAGAACGGCGTCGATGTGGCCGTGTCGTTGCCGCGCGGCATCCTCCTGCGCGACGGTGATGTGTTGGTATGGGACGAGACGCGGCAGACCGCCATCGTCGCCCGAGTGACTCTGAAGGACGTGATGGTGGTCGAGTTGGACTCCTTGCAGGCGCAGCCTTCGGAAGCCCTGATTCGCACATGCGTGGAGTTGGGCCACGCCCTGGGCAATCAGCACTGGCCTGCGGTCGTCAAAGGGAATCGCGTGTATATTCCTCTCACGGTAGACAAGAAGGTCATGGCCTCCGTCATGAAGACGCACGCCTTTCGCGGGATCACCTATGACTTTGTTCCTGGATCCGAGGTGATTCCCTATCTCGCCCCCCATGAATCCCGTCGCCTGTTCGGAGGAGCAGAAGGTCCCGTTCATTCTCATGCGGAGGCGCACGATCATCCGCACGATCACGCGCATCAACATGACCACGCTCACCCGCACGATCATGCCCATTAGGACCACGATCGCCGACTCGCCAGGACCTGCGCCATCGAACGCCCCCCCGTCTGCCGGCGCACCATCCCAACATCCTCCCCAACATCCTCGGCCAACGATTACCGAATTGATGCGCGTCCTTCAGTTTGGGGACTCCGTGGTGCCCATCGGCGCGTTTTCATTTTCAAACGGGTTGGAGTCCGCAATTCAACTTCGCGTTGTTCACGACCTTGAGACTCTGCGTCAATTCGTCAAAACGGCCACCCGGCAATCGGCCTCCAGTGATGCCGTCGCGCTATTGGCGGCGCACCGTGCGGCCTGCACGAACGATATGGCCGGTGCCCTACAAGCCGATATCGCGCTCTTCAACCGAAAGATGAACGAGGAAATGAGGACCATGAGCGTGCGCATGGGAAAGAAACTCGCCGAAATGTCGAACCATCTGTCCCAGGCGCCGTTCCTGACGAACTGGCTTGGACACATCGAGCGCAAAAACACCCCCGGCACCTATCCCGTTTGTCTCGGGCTTCTGTTTGCCCAACTGGGTCTGCCTGAGCAGGATGCCTTTGCGGCACACCAGTACGGCACGGCCAGCATGATTCTGAGCGCCTCGTTGCGTCTGATGAAGATTCATCACCTCGACGCTCAATCCATCCTCCTCGAGATCAACACGACGGCGGAAGCCGAATACAGGCGCGTCTCCGGCTCCACGCTCGACGACATGACGACATTCTCGCCCTCGCTCGACGTCATGGCTGCCGTCCACGTGAAGGCCCACATTCGCATGTTCATGAACTAATCCATAGGACAATGATGGGACACCTGATGAAAAAAATCACACGAATCGGCGTCGGCGGCCCCGTCGGATCCGGCAAGACCGCCATTATCGAAGCCATTACGCCCATCTTCGTCAAAATGGGCGTCAAGGTTCTCATCATTACGAACGACATCGTCACCACAGAAGACGCCAAACACGTGCAGCGCACCTTGAAAGGCATCCTGCTCGAAGAGCGGATTGTCGGAGTGGAAACCGGAGCCTGTCCGCACACCGCCGTGCGCGAGGACCCCAGCATGAATCTCGCGGCCGTCGAGGACATGGAATCCCGTTTCCCTGACAGCGATTTCGTGCTGATCGAGAGCGGCGGCGACAACCTCACCCTCACCTTCAGCCCTGCGCTGGTCGATTTTTTTATTTATGTGATCGATGTCGCCGCGGGCGACAAAATTCCGCGGAAAAACGGCCCTGGCATCTCCCAGTCCGACATCCTGGTCATTAACAAGACCGACCTCGCTCCTCACGTGGGCGCAAGTCTCGCCGTGATGGACAAAGACTCCAAGATGATGCGCGGCGACAAGCCATTCGTCTTTACCAACTGCAAAACCGGTGAGGGCATTATGGACCTGGTCACGCTCATCCAACAGAACGTCCTGTTCGATATGAAATTCAGCAAGACGCACGTATGACGACGTTTCATCACCTGCCCGAATTGACGTCCTTTCAGGATGAGCCCCGGCAGTTGCCCAGCGGCGTAGCGGGTAAGAATGCGTTCCTGCGTCTTGGCTTTGAACGTCGAGGATCGCGCACGGTGCTCGCACATCTTGATCGACGCGCCCCGCTCCTGGTGCAGCAGGCGCTGTACTGGGACGAGGCCTTGCCCGACCTGCCCTGCGTGTTCATGATCACGACCACCGGTTGCATCCTGCAGGGCGACCGCTTCAACATTGAGATCGACCTCGCGCCGGACACCCGCGCTCATATCACGACGCAGGCCGCCACCAAGATCCACTCGATGGACGCCAACTATGCCGCCCAAAGCCAGAACATCGTGGTGAGCGAGAACGCCTACTTGGAGTATCTCCCCGATCCAGTCATCCCTCATGCGCATGCCCGCTTCGTCACGTCCACGCGCATGAGTGTGCACCCTACCGCCACACTGCTCTATTCCGAGATCGTAATGGGAGGGCGCAAGCACCACGGCGAGGGCGAACTGTTTCAGTACGACGTGCTTTCTTCCACCATCCGCGGCCAACGACTCGACGGCACTGAATTGTTCACCGAGAAGTTCGTGATCGAGCCGCACGTGTACAACGTGAGGCAGGTGGGAATCATGGACGCCTATGACGTGTTTGCCACTGTCATGGTGCTGACCCCTCGGCACCATGCAGACAGGATCTTCAGCCAAGTGCCCGCGGTCGTGAACCAGGAAGCACACTGGGCTGCTGGTGCGTCGCGACTCCCCAACGACGCCGGGTTGATCTTCAAAGTTCTCGGCCGGGAATCGGAGCCGGTACAAGCCAGAGTCCGAGAATTTTGGTCCATTGTCCGCCAAACGGTGACGGGAGCGCCGGTCCTGCCCAAATCGCTGTGGCGATGACCTCTCCAGTGCTTCCCGAAAGGCTCTGAGCCAGGGTTAGAGCCGATAGCCATGCACCGGATCTGACGGCTCAGAATTGATAGATCACTTCCAGCGAGAGAGTCGGTTGGTAACTGGTTGCCCGGCCGCCGACCTGGAACACGTTCTGATTGGATCTGTCGTACCGATACTCCAGGCGGGTCATCAGTGACTGGATCGGTTTGTATTGGAGTGTCCCGGTGACTTCCCATAAGGTTTGTGCAACCGGAGGTGCCGGCGTAGAGGACGTCGCACCGAAACAGACGTTTGCTCTTGGCTGGTAGGCTGTCGTTCCCTCGCAGGTCGTAAACCCTCCCGCATCCTCGAAAAGTTCGCTGCGCACACGAACCCCCCACTGTTTGGTCACGTCATAGATCAAGTACCCTGCGACTCCGTTCCATCGTGCGTTACCGGCTGCGCTGATCGTGCTGCTGTTGGCTTGGTTCGCATAGTAGGATTCGATGACGGCCGAAGCCCGATCCGTCAGGTGGAGACTGAGATAGCCACCGACCTGAATGAGCATACCTCCCGGCGTGCCGGTGGCGCCCGGCCTCTGGCCGAGAAGGTTGTAGAGCGTCAGGGTGACACGATCGGACGGGGTGATTGTCAGTGCCGCTTCCGTCAAGGGATCGTATCGTGTATTGGCACGAGCCGAATT
>Ga0268299_1001711_pt1 | contig 34130 bp, 33 predicted proteins | sample NOBtaG_FD_193484 | JGI IMG/M metagenome (GOLD analysis project Ga0268299, IMG submission 193484) | Activated sludge microbial communities from bioreactor in Nijmegen, Gelderland, Netherland - NOB reactor | ecosystem: Engineered > Bioreactor > Aerobic > Activated sludge | place: Netherlands... | reverse complement strand
CAAGGAATCATGGATCTCGGCGCGACGATCTGCACGGCCCGGAAGCCGGGATGTCCGAGGTGTCCCGTGCGACGCGCATGCCGCACGGGACGACGATTGGCTCCCTGACGGTCGCCTGCGCGTTGTCCCGTGCGACGCGGACGCCGCACGGGAACGATGATCAAGCGATCAAAGGTAGCCGTCGCGGCGAAGCGCTTCGGCCAGCAGCACGGCGCCCTTGGCGGCACCGAACTTCGTGTTGTGCGACACGAGGACGAAGCGCAGGCCGTGCGTCCAAAGCGCGTCCGGCCGCAGGCGGCCGACGGACGTCGTCATGCCGCCGTCCGCGTCGCGATCGAGCCGTGGCTGCGGTCGGAACGGATCATCGTGGACGGTGATCATGTTCTTCGGCGCAGACGGAAGATCCTCGATGCCGCCACGATACTCGCGCATGGCCGCGGCAGCGTCGGCGGGCGAGCAGGCGCGAGCGAGGGACACGGATACCGCCTCGGTATGACCCTCGAGCACGGCAGCACGGGTGCAGGTCGCCGACGTCACGATCGCCGCTGGATCGATCGTATCGCGTCCGAGCGCCCCGAAGATCTTGGAGGTCTCCTTCGCGACCTTTTCTTCTTCGCCGGGAATGTACGGCACGACGTTGTCGATGATGTCTAGGCCGACCACGCCGGGAGAACGCCCGGCGCCGGAAATGCCCTGCATCGAGGTCATGGCGACCTTCTCGACGACCGCGTGGCGATGCAGCGGCGCGAGCGCGATCACGAGGCCGGTCGTCGTGCAGTTCGGAATCGGCGCGACGAAGCCCCGCCAGCCGCGGTTCTTCTGCTGCACGCGGATCAGCGGAGCATGCGCGAGGTTCACGCCGGGGATGAGCAGCGGAACGTCGGCTTCGTACCGAAAGGCCGACGCCGCGCTGATCACGGGCCGCTTCGCCGCCCACCGCGGCTCGAGCTCGCGCGCGGGATCGGCCTCGATCGCCGAGAACACGACGTCGACGGTTTCGGCGTCGAAATCGGACCCGGCCACGACCGGGAGCCGCGTGACTTCCGGCGGCGGGGCATCGGCGCACCACCAGCGCACGGCGCCGCTCTTGGCGTCGCGGAGCGCCTCGCCGTAGGACTTCCCAGCCGAACGCTCGGACGCGGCCAGCGCCGTGATCGTGAACCACGGGTGCTGGCGCAAGGCATCGATGAACTGCTGACCGGCGATGCCGGTCGCGCCGACGATCGCGACGCGCAACTTTTCGGTGGACACGGACGACCTCCTTGGGGACCGGCAGCTCTATCATGCGACCCGGGAGCTGTCACAAGCGCGGCGTTTCCCGCGGCGGAGACCCTGTGCTGTAATCCCGCCGCCGCCGTAGCGGGCGGGGGAGGCGTGATGCACATCGACGGCGTCGCATGCGGGATCTTCCTTCCCCAGGCCGGTTTGGATTTCCCGGCGCTGGCCGCGCGGGCGGAAGCGGCCGAGCAGTCCGGATTCCATTCGCTCTGGCTGGCCGACCACATGTGGGCGCGCGGCATGCCCGACCTCGACTATCTCGAGTGCTGGACCGCGCTCACGGCCCTCGCGATGCGGACCACGACCCTTCGGCTCGGGACGCTCGTCCTCTGCAACTCGTACCGAAACCCGGCGCTCGTCGCGAAGATGGCGGCGAGCTTCGATCGGATCTCCGGCGGGCGGCTCGAGCTCGGAGTCGGTGCCGGGTGGATGGACGAGGAGTACCGCGGCTACGGCTACAACTTCCCGGCGACGCGCGTGCGCATCGAGCAGCTCGAGGAGGGCCTCGAGGTGATGCAGCGCCTGTTTCGCGAGCCGCGCTCGACGTTCCAAGGCAAGTACTACGCGCTCGACGACGCGCCGAACAACCCGAAGCCCGCGCAGACGCCGCCGCCGATCACGATCGGAGGAGCCGGCGAGCGGCTGCTGCTCAAGGTCGTCGCGAAGTACGCCGATCGGTGGAACTGTCCGATGAACGCGGCGGAGGATCTACCGCACAAGCTCGACGTCTTGCGCTCGCACTGCGCCGAGGTCGGGCGCGATCCCGGCGCGATCACGGTCTCGGAGCAAGTGCTCGTCGTGCTCGGCGCGGACGACGCCGACTTCGCGCAACGATGGGCGATGGCGAAGCAGCTGCTCGGCGGTTTCGCCGATCTCGACGCGGTCGCGGTGCGCGGGACGCCCGAAGCGGTTGCCGACGGACTGCGAGCCAAGGCGGCGAAAGGCGTCCGCCTGTTCACGATAATGTTCGGCGACTTCGCGCCGCCCGAGACGCTGCGTCTCTTCGGCGAGCGCGTGATGCCGGCGCTCGCGGTTACTTGAGCTCGGCGATGAAGCGTTCGATCGCCGGGGTGAAGTGTCGTCCCTGGCGGTGCAGGATGCCGAGCGGACGGTAGAGCGCCTCGTCGCTCAGCTGTACCGCGGCGAGCGTCCGGTTCTTCACTTCCTGCTTGATCGTCGGCTCGGGCACGAGCGCGACCCCGGCGCCGATCTCGACGACGCGCTTGATGGTCTCGATGTTGTCGAGCTCCATCACATAGCGGACGGTGACGCCCTTGCGGTTCAGCAGCCGGTCGGTTGCGCGTCGCGTGGGTATGTCGCGCTCGTACCCGACGAACGTCTGACCCTCGAGATCCTTGATCGTGATCGTCCGGCGCTTCGCGAACGGATGGTGCGCGGCGCACACCAGTACGAGCCGATCTTCGCGGAACGGGATCACGGCGATCTGCGGCCGCCGTCCGGGATACGCGACGATTCCGAGGTCGATCCGGCCCGAGAGCACGTCGTCGATGATTTTCGTCGCGCGGCTGTACTCGAGGTGGACGTTCACCTGCGGATAGGCCTTCAGGAACTTCTTGAGCGGCTCGGACAGCTCGTAGAGGCCGACGCTGTGCACGGTCGCGAGCCGAACGCTGCCGCTCACCACGCTCCCGAAGCTCTGCATCTGCTCGCGGAGATCGCGATAGCGCTGCGTGATGTCCTTGCTCGCCTGGTAGAGCAGCTGACCCGCCGGCGTGGGCTGAACGTTGCCTTTGGTGCGTTCGATCAGCGGCCGGTCGAAGCGGGCTTCGAGACTCCGCACCTGCTGGCTCACGGCTGACTGCGTGATGAAGTTCTGCGCGGCGGCGGCGGAGAAGCTCCCGGTCTCGACCAGGTCACAGAACACCTGCAGGGTTTCGAGGTGCATTAGCTAGCCTCATACTCGACGGCGAACGTTTCTCCAACCCAAGCTGGTTGGCTTGAGCCGGCTGGGTGCGGGCAGTAGTGTCGCCGCCCATGCCCGCACCGGACTACTACGACCTCGACGCCCTCCTGACCGACGAAGAACGCATCACCCGTGACACCGTGCGGGCGTTCGTCGAGCAGGAATGCGTGCCGCTGCTCGAAGGCTGTTTCGCCCGCGAGGAGTTTCCGCGCCAGTTGATCCCGCGACTCGGGGAGCTCGGGGTCTTCGGCGCGAACCTGCACGGGTACGGCTGCGCGGGCATGAACAACGTGGCGTACGGGCTCGTGATGCAGGAGCTCGAGCGCGGCGACAGCGGGCTCCGCTCGATGGCGTCGGTCCAGGGTGGGCTCGCCATGTACGGCATCTACGCCTATGGCTCGGAGGAGCAGAAGCAGCGCTGGCTCCCCGCGATGGCCCGCGGCGAGGCGATCGGGTGCTTCGGGCTCACGGAACCCGATCACGGCTCGGACCCGGGTGGCATGGAGACGCGGGCGCGTGCGGTCGGGAACGAGTGGGTGCTCTCCGGCGTCAAGCGTTGGATCACCAACGGCAGTATCGCCGACGTCGCGATCGTGTGGGCGAAGACGACGCCGAACGACGAGATTCGCGGCTTCCTCGTGGAGCGCGGCACGCCCGGATACGGCGCGCACGATCTCAAAGGAAAATTCTCGCTGCGGGCGTCGATCACGTCGGAGCTCGTGCTCGAGGACGTGAAGCTGCCGGCGTCGGCGCTCCTGCCCGGCGTCGTGGGCCTGAAGGGCCCGTTCGGCTGTCTCAACCAAGCACGTTACGGCATCGTGTGGGGCGCCACCGGTGCGGCGATGGCGTGCTACGAGACGGCGCTCGACTACGCGCTCCATCGCGTGCAGTTCGATCGTCCGATCGCCGGCTTTCAGCTCGTGCAGCAGAAGCTCGTCGACATGATCACCGAGATCACGAAGTCGCAGCTGCTCGCGCACCGACTCGGGCGTCTCAAGGACGACGGAAAGGTTCGCGCGCAGCAGGTGTCGCTCGCGAAGCGCAACAACGTCGGGCAGGCGCTTCACATTGCCCGTCTCGCGCGCGACGTGCTCGGTGCCAACGGCATCGTCAACGAGTATCCCGTGATCCGGCACATGCTGAATCTCGAGACCGTGAACACGTACGAGGGCACGTACGACATGCACACGCTGATCGTCGGCCGCGACATCACCGGGCTCGACGCCGTCCGCTGACGTTTGCCATAGCGACCCGCAGGCCCCGCCGCTTGCTCGGCGCAGGTGCTTGTGGCTTGATCGCCGTGCTTCTCGCAGCACGGTTCGCCATGAGGACCCCCGCCGTAGCGTCTCGGTTGGTTCGCTTCCTGCTCGTGCTTTCGTGTGTCCTGGCGGCCACCCCGACGCTCGCCGCGGACTTGCCGCTTCATTTCAGCGCGCAACTGCCCGTCACGCCCGCGATGGCGGATCGGGTCCGCTTCTGGGTCGACGTGTTCGCGCGCGTCTCGCACACGGAAGCCATCCTGCACGACCGCGAGGATCCGACGCTGGTCTACGACGTCGTCCGATATGGCCCGAGCGGCGACGCGACGGCCGTCGATGCGATGCGGGCGAGCTACGAGCATCTGCTCGGCTTGATGGCGACCGAGAGCTGGGTGCGGTCGATCCTGCCCCCGTCGCCTGAGCAGCTGCGCGTGAAGGCGATGTTCGGCGTACGCGCCGGCCCGATCGCGTACGTCCGCGCGCTCGGCAACATCCGGGCGCAACGCGGCATGCAGGAGCCGTTCGTCGACGGCCTCGAGCGCGCCGAGCTCTACCTCCCGGGGATTCGCCGCATCTTCCGCGAGGCCAAGCTTCCGCCCGAGCTCGTCTACCTTCCGCACGTGGAGTCGTCGTTCAATCCTTCGGCCGTCTCGCGCGCCGGCGCCGCGGGTCTCTGGCAATTCACGCGCGAAACCTTCGAGCACTACGAGAAGATGCCGCTCGGCGCCGACGCGCGTTTCGACCCCGTGCGCTCCACCGAGGTCGCAGCGCAACACCTCGCGCGCGCCCGGAGCGTGCTCGGAAGCTGGCCGCTCGCGATCGCGTCGTACAATCACGGGGTCGCGGGAATGGTGCGCGCCCGCGCCGCCGTCGGCGTGGATTCGCTCGACGACATCGTCCGCGGGTACGACGCCGCGAGCTTCGGCTTCGCGTCGCAGAACTTCTACGCCGAGGTGTTGGCGGCAGCGCACGTCGCGAGCAACGCGCGCCACTACTTCCCGGACATGAAGCATCCGCCCGTCTTGGAATACGTGGTGCGGCCAGGAGACTCGTTGTGGACGATCGCGCGCAGGCACCGCGTCTCGGTCCGCGACCTCACCGCCGCCAACAATCTCGATGGGGCGCGCCTCAAGACCGGTCAGCTGCTCGTCATCAAGAGCTCGTAGGCTCCGCTCCGGAGAGATGACGGCGTAACACCGCGATGCCGTCGGGACAGCAACGCTCCTCGCGCATGAGGCGTTCGGCTTCGGAGAGCGGCACGAACGCGGCCCAGACGACCTCCTCGGGTTGGAGACGGATCGGGCCGTCGTGCCGCGCGAGGAATGCGCGGCCGAGGAGCTGGGTCGCGGTGTCGGCGTAGCGCACGTCGAAGAGCGGCTCGATGGCGACGCCGGCGATCCCGACCTCCTCCTCGAGCTCGCGACGGGCGGCCGTCGCGTAGTCCTCGCCCGCGTCGACGACGCCCCCGACGGTGACGTCGAAGTAGCCGGGATAGACGTCCTTCGTGAGGGTACGGCGATGCACCAGGATCTCGCCGCACCCGTTGAAGACGAGGAGATAGACGGCGCGGTGCAGGAGATTCTCGCGCCGCATTTCGGCACGCGTGACCTGCCGGAGTACGCGATCGTCGTCGTCGACGACGTCCACCAGCTCGCGACCCGCGGTCATCGACGACGTCGTCCCTGTCGTGGTAGCTCCGCACGATGGCGCGGCTCGCGACCCTGTACACGAAGAGCGGTTGCGCGCATTGCGAACGTCAACGCGACGATCTGGTTCGCCGCGCCGTTGCGTTCACCGAGGTGGACGTGACCACGCATCCCGAGGTCATTCCCGAGCTCCTGAAGCTCACCAGGGGGCGCCGCGTCGTGCCAGTACTCGTCGAAGGCGCGCGCATCGTGGTCGCGGCCGAAGGCGGCTCCGAGTTCTGACCCGTCACCGCGCGCGACGCGAGCGGCGATCCGTTTCGTAGGCGCTGCGTAGCTCCTCGACGAGTCGGCGTGCCTCCGCGGACGTTTCCTTCAGCTGATCGATCTCGGGCTTGTTGGCCTGGACGAGCGCGGTCCGTGCCTGCCCCAGGCGCTCGTCGATCGCGAGCGCGCGCCGACGCAGCTCCTCGAGCTCGTCGAGCTCGCTTTTGTGCTGTGACAGGAAGTCGCGGTACAGCGCGTCGAGCTTCGCGAGCGTGCGCTCGCGCGCGTCGAGCGTTTGGTCGAGTGCGGTTGCCTTTTGCTTCAGCTCCGTCGACGACCGCGGATCGCGCTGCACGCGCTTCGTGACGAGCCGCCCCGCCTTGATCTGCTGCTCGAGCTGCTGGAGCTGCTTCCCGTGCCCGGTGCGCTCACGGCGCGTACGCTCGGCCGCCGTTGCGCCCGCCGCGAGCACCCCGACCAACGCACACGTCAACACGATCCTTCGACCCGTCGGTGTCACGGCTTTTCCTCCTTCGGCATGGCGAGTGCGGACTCCCAGAACTCCGGAGCCCGCCGATACTTCACCACCCCGGGCACGTCGAGCACGTCGTTCACGCGCGGCATCACGCTGTCCTCGATCCGTTGATCGCGGGCCAATGCCGTCCGCAGCAGATCGAGGTCGCGCTGGATCGCGGCGACCTCCGCTTCCTCGTTCACGACGACGGGAATGTCGCCGGGGCGCGCCGTCGCGGCCGGCGTGGCTTCCGCCGGCTCGGCCGCGGCGACGGGCTCGGCGGTTTCCGCCGGTGCCGGCGCCGATGCCATCGCGACCGGGCGGGGCGTCGGGGCGGGATCCCGTCCGCCCATCGCACGCACCACCCACCATCCCGCGATCGCCGCGACGATCACGACGAGACTCAGCGTCTTCCAATCTTGCCCCATGATTCGAGCGGTCCGAAGTGTCTCGGGGCGCGCCGAGGGTGTCAAGGGAGGTGGACTCGGTGGCGTTCACGGGGTCGATCGGCTACTCTCCGGCGACATTGGTGACGGCGTGCTCGACGACGAGAAACGGCTCTTTCTTCGTTTGGGAGACCGCGTACTCCACGCGGACTACGAAGAGTGGGGCCTCGGCGCCGTAGTCGAGGTCATGACCTCGATCGTACCGGGCGGAACCTGCATCGTGAGAATCCTCTTCGAAGACGGGCGACAGCGGACGTTCATCAACGACATGGACAACGAGCTCTGCTGTTGTTACCGCGGCCTGCGTAAGGAGTGGCGCATCGGTTTCGGTGAAGCGCATCGCGCCTCGCGGGGCGCGCCGCGGCGTCGGTTGACCGGCCGATGAGCAAGGGCACGGGCCCGGACTTCAAGCCCACTCTCAACCTCCCGACGACCTCCTTCCCGATGCGCGCCAACCTGCCGGCGCGCGAGCCCGAGATCCTGGCGCATTGGGAGAAGATCGACGTCTACCAAGCCGGGCTCGCGGCCCGCGCCGACCGTCCGCGCTACCTGCTCCACGACGGTCCGCCGTACGCCAACGGCAACATCCACATCGGCCACGCGCTCAACAAGATCATCAAGGACGTGGTCGTGAAGTACAAAGGCATGGCCGGCTTCCAGGCGCCGTACGTGCCGGGGTGGGATTGCCACGGCCTGCCGATCGAGCACGAGGTCGAGAAGAAGCTCGGCGCCGAGAAGAAGGCCGCGCTCGGCAAGGCCGAGATTCGCCGTCTCTGTCGCGAATACGCCGCCCGCTTCGTCGACGTGCAGCGCGACGACTTCAAGAGGCTCGGCGTCATCGGCGACTGGTCGAATCCGTATCTCACGACGGAGCACGGCTACGAGGCGACCGAGGTCCGCGAGCTCGCGAAGTTCGTGACGAGCGGCGAGCTCTATCGCGGCAAGAAGCCCGTTCACTGGTGTCCGTCCTGCCAGACCGCGCTTGCCGAAGCCGAGGTCGAGTACCGCGACGTCACCACGCGCTCGATCTACGTCGCGTTTCCGCTGGTCGAGCCGCTGCCGAAGGTGCTCGACGGTGTGACGCCGCCGGTTGCGGCGGTGATCTGGACGACGACGCCTTGGACGTTGCCGGCCAACCTGGCAATCGCGGTGCATCCCGACATCGAGTACGTCGTCGTTGCCGGCCGTGACGGCGGTGGGTTGATCGTCGCCAAGGCGCTCTTGCCGAAGCTCGGGAAAGTCGTCGGCGACGAGCCACGGGTGCTCGCAGAGCTTCCGGGATCGGCGCTCGAAGGCGTGCGCACGCGCCATCCGTGGCTCGATCGCGAGTCGCCGATCGTGCTCGGCGAGCACGTTACGCTCGAAGCCGGCACGGGCCTCGTACACACGGCGCCGGGGCACGGCCAGGAAGATTACGAGGTCGGCCTGAAGTACGGGCTCGATGTCTACGCGCCGGTCGACGGCCGCGGCCGTTTCCTGCCGACCGTCGAGCACTTCGGCGGCAAGAACGTCTTCAGCGCCGACGCCGACATCATCGCGCACCTCGAGTCGCTCGGACGGCTGCTCCACACGGTACCGCTCGAGCACGCCTACCCGCACTGCTGGCGGTGCCACAAGGCGATCATCTTCCGCGCGACCGAGCAGTGGTTCATCTCGATGGAGTCGAAGGATCTGCGCGCTCGGGCGCTCGCGGCGATCGACCGTGTGCAGTGGTTCCCGGCGTGGGGCCGCGACCGCATCGCCGGCATGGTGAGCGGCCGGCCGGATTGGTGCATCTCGCGCCAACGCGCGTGGGGTGTGCCGATCGTGGCGCTTCATTGCGAGCAATGCGGGACGAGCACCACGAACGAGGCGCTGCTGGAGCACGTCGCCGCGATCTTCGAGCGCGAGAGCTCGGACGCGTGGTTCGCGCGCCCCGTCGAGGATTTCGTGCCGGCGGGTTTCACCTGCTCGGGCTGCCGCAAGGGCGCGACGGAAACGACGTTCGTCAAGGAAGAGGACATCCTGGACGTCTGGTTCGATTCCGGTGTGAGCTTCGCCGCCGTCGTCGAGCGCCGGGGCGACCTCGCGACTCAGCCGGATCTCTATCTCGAGGGCAGCGACCAGCACCGCGGCTGGTTCCAGAGCTCGCTGCTCACCTCCGTCGCCACGCGCAGCGTTGCCCCGTTCAAGGCGGTGCTCACCCACGGATTCGTGCTCGACGAGGACGCGCGGAAGATGTCGAAGTCCGTCGGCAACGTGATCGCGCCGCAGAAGATCGTCGCGAGCCACGGCGCCGACATCCTGCGTCTCTGGGTCGCGGCCGAGGACTATCGGGACGACGTCCGCATCTCCAAGGAAATCCTCGACCGCGCGAGCGAGGCCTACCGGCGCGTCCGCAACACCGCGCGCTTTCTGCTCGGCAACCTCGGTGGCTTCGATCCGGCGCGTGACCTCGTTCCCGCCAGCGAGTTGCTCGAGCTCGACCGCTTCATCCTCGACCGTCTCCAGGGATTGATCGAGCGCTGCCGGCGCGCGTACGACGCCTTCGAGTTCCACGCCGTCTATCACGCGCTCAACAACTTCTGCAGCGTGGATCTCTCCGCGCTCTATCTGGACATCGCGAAGGACCGCCTCTACTGCGAAGGGCCGACGTCGCGTGAGCGGCGCTCGGGCCAGACGGCGCAATACCACGTGCTCGAAGCACTGGTGCGCATCATGGCGCCGATCCTCTCCTTCACCGCGGAAGAGATATGGGGCTACCTCCCGGCCGACCCGAAGCGTCCGCCGAGCGTGCTCCTCGCCGATTTCCCGAGCGTCGATCCGGCACTCCGCGACCCGAAGCTCGCCGCCGACTGGGAGACGCTCCTCGCGGTGCGCTCGGCCGTCACGAAGACGCTCGAAGGCCTCCGCAGTTCCGGCACGATCGGTCATTCCCTCGAAGCGGACGTCACGCTGGCGCCGACCGCTGCGGTGGCCGCGGTGCTCCAGCCGCGTGCGGCCCTCCTCGCGGAGACTTTCATCGTCTCCAAGGTGCGGCTCGTTGGCGAGGGCGCCATCGACGCTCCGGTGGTCGCTCCCGGCGTCGCCGTCGCCGCGAAGCGCGTCGCGGGCGAGAAGTGTCCCCGCTGTTGGAACTACCGCGACGACGCTGGCCGCGATCCGGAAATCCCGGCGCTCTGCGGGCGATGCGTCGGTGTGCTCGCCACGCTTCCCAAGGTGACGGCATGAAAGGCAAGTGGGCGCTCACCCTCGTGCCGGCGCTGGTCGTGATCGTGCTCGACCAGCTGACGAAGCAGATGGTGCTCGCGCGGATGGAGTTGCACCAATCCATCCCGATCCTCGACGGCTTCTTCGCGCTCACCTACGTCCGCAACACGGGGGCGGCGTTCGGCATCTTCGCCGGCCACGCCTCCGCGTTCCGCGTCCCGGCGCTGTTGGCGGTCGCCGCCCTCGCGCTCGGCGTGCTGCTGTGGTTCGTCCGCACCGTGCCGGCCGACCGCAAGCTCGTGATCGCGTCCTGCGGTGCCGTCCTCGGGGGCGCCATCGGCAACATGATCGACCGCGCCGCGTACGGCGAGGTGATCGATTTCTTCGACGTCTACGTCGGCACCTGGCACTGGCCCGCCTTCAACATCGCCGACGCCGCCATCACCTGCGGCGTCATCGTCCTTTGCCTCGACGCCCTACGCGGCGAACCCGCCCCCGAACGCTCGACGACGTAGGACGAGGTCGTACTCGCGAGCCCATCCGTTCTGTTCGCGTCGCGCAGCGGCGATGCGACGGGTGGGCGGGGAGTCGTCTTGCGGCGACAGACAGCTCCCGGTCGACCGCAATACATAGTGGCTCCGGCGGGCAGTAAGGGCCGGCTCCAGCGGCCGGGAGCCGCAAGACGACTCCCCGCCCACCCGCCCGACGCGACGATTCGCGCGCGCAAAAAAAAAGGGGCGGGCTCGATGAGCCCGCCCCTCGTGATGCACTGACGATCGAGTCGTCGCTTAAACGTCGTAGTACAGCGCGAACTCGTAAGGATGCGGACGCAGGCGAATCGGATCGATCTCCTTCGTCTTCTTGTACTCGATCCACGTCTCGATGACGTCCTCGGTGAACACGTCGCCCTTGAGCAGGAACTCGTGGTCGTCCTCGAGGTGCTTGAGGGCGGCGTCGAGCGAGCCGGGCATCGAGGGCACGTCCTTCAACTCCTCGGGCGTGAGCGCGTAGATGTCCTTGTCGAGCGGATCGCCCGGCGAGAGGCGCCGTTCGATGCCGTCGAGGCCGGCCATCAGCATTGCCGCGAACGCGATGTAGCCGTTGCAGCTCGGATCGGGGAAGCGCACCTCGATGCGCTTCGCCTTCGGAGACGGCGAGTACATCGGGATACGAACGGCCGCGGAGCGGTTCCGCGACGAGTACGCGAGGTTGACCGGCGCCTCGAAGCCCGGAACCAGACGGTGGTACGAGTTGACGCTCGGGTTGGTGAAAGCCGCGATCGCCTTCGCGTGCTTCAGGATGCCGCCGATGTAGTGCATGGCGAGCTCGCTCATGCCGCCGTAGCCGTCACCGGCGAAGAGGGGCTTGTCGCCCTTCCAGATCGACTGGTGGCAGTGCATGCCCGAGCCGTTGTCGCCGAAGACCGGCTTCGGCATGAACGTGGCCGTCTTGCCGTGCTTCCACGCGACGTTCTTGACGCAGTGCTTGTACCACATGAGGGCGTCGCCCATCTTCGTGAGCGACATGAACCGCATGTCGATCTCGGCCTGACCGGCCGTCGCGACCTCGTGGTGCTGGCGCTCCACGCGGATGCCGACCTTCTCCATCATCAGCACCATCTCGGCGCGGAGGTCCTGCTGCGAGTCCGTCGGCGAGACCGGGAAGTAGCCTTCCTTGTGGCGCGGCTTGTAGCCGAGGTTGCCGCCCTGCTCCTCGCGGCCCGTGTTCCACGTGCCCTCGACGGAGTCGATGTAATAGAAGCCGCTGTGCGCGGTCTGGTCGTAGCGCACGTCGTCGAACACGAAGAACTCGGGCTCCGGACCGAAGTACGCCGTGTCCCCGATGCCGGTCGACTTGAGGTACGCCTCGGCCTTGCGCGCGATGTTGCGCGGGTCGCGCGAGTACTCTTCCTTGGTGATTGGATCGACGATGTTGCAGATGAGCGACAGCGTCGGATGCGCCATGAACGGATCCATGATGGCCGTCGAAGCATCCGGCATCACGAGCATGTCGGAGGCGTTGATGGGCTGCCAGCCGCGGATCGACGATCCGTCGAAGCCGAGACCGCCCTCGAACACCTCGTCCTCGAGCTCGCTGATCGGCGTCGAGAAATGCTGCCAGATGCCCAGGAAGTCCAAGAATTTGAAATCGACCGCCACTGCTTTGTTGTCCTTCGCCAACTTCATGGCGTCCTTCGCCGTGCTCATGCGCTGTCTCCCTCCTAGTGGTGTGGATCGTGGGCCGACCGTCGCGGCCGGTCTCGCGGTGGTTTCGTCAGATGGCCTGTTCGCCGCGTTCGCCGGTGCGGATGCGGACGACCTCGTCGATGGGCATGACGAAGATTTTGCCGTCGCCAATACGCCCGGTTTTGGCCGACTTCTCAATGGCGGCGACGACGTTCGCGACCTGGTCGTCCCGGACGATGATCTCGAGCTTCACCTTGGGTAGGAAATCGACCACGTACTCCGCGCCGCGATAGAGCTCGGTGTGGCCCTTCTGGCGTCCGAAGCCTTTGACCTCCGTGACGGTGATGCCCTGGATGCCGATGGCCGAGAGGCTTTCCTTCACCTCGTCGAGCTTGAACGGCTTGATGATCGCGTCGACTTTCTTCATGACTTCCTCCCATTCGACTTCCGGATTGATGCTATTCGGATCGACAATGAACCCGAGTTGAAGATCGAGGACGCCATGCAAGTCAAGGGCCGCCAGCCGGCACGTGGATAGTCCGAAGCGCTCACGTCGGATCACGATTCTCGATCGGTGAGTGCTGCCTAAACTATGGGCAGCGCCGAAACTTTGGGCGACGGCGCTCAGGCGTAGCCGGAATCGGGAAATGCCGAGCGTCGGCTCCCCACCCGCGACTCGGTGCCGAAGCGGATCCGGCGGATGTTGTCGCGGTGACGGAAGGGGATGGCGACGGCCGTGACGAGCGAGAAGAGCGTCGTCGGCAGGGGATACGCGAGCGCGGCGAGCACGATCGGCGCGAGCGCGGCCGCGAGGATCGAGCCGAGCGAGACGTAGCGGGTCACCCCGACGATCACCGCGAAGATGGGCACGACGATCATCATCCCGAGGGGTGCCAGGCCGAGGAGAATTCCCAGCGAAACCGCGACCCCCTTGCCGCCCTGAAACTCCAGGGAAAAGGGAAACAAGTGCCCGAGGAAGGCAGCGAGCCCGACGAGCGCGCTCCCGAGGTCACCGACGCCGAGACGGTGCGCGAGCAGTACGGGCAGGAGCCCCTTCGCGATGTCGCCCACCAATGTCAGGGCGCCCAAGGTCTTCCCGGCCGCGCGCGCGACGTTGGTTGCGCCGATGTTGCCGCTGCCGATGTCTCGGGGGTCGACGCCCCGGCGGCGCGCGAGCAGTACGCCGGTCGGAATCGAACCACAGACGTAGGCGAGCACGATCAGGACGGCGAGGGTCATCGGATTCAGAACTTGAGGGAGCGATCGCGGCGGCTACGGCGACGCTCCCACGCACTACCGAGGATGATGCCGACGAGCAACGCCGCGCCGGCGATGAATAGGGTCCGATCGTCCGTGACGATCGCTCGCGGAGGAGGCTCCTCGACGTGGCGACGCTCCATGGCGTCGACGATCATGCGGAGGCGTTCGACCTCGGCCCCGAGCTCGTTCGGAGGGGGGTCCATCGGATCGGGCGGCGGCTCCGGTGGCGTCTCCGTGGGGGTCGGGAGGGGTGTTGCGACGGCGGTCGCGCGTGCGCGAGGAGGATCTTCGATGCGCGTCACTTCCGCTGTCGGTACCCATGCGCGCCGGCCGTCGGGGAGCTGAACTTCGCTCCAATCGTCACGCTCTGCGAGGAGACGCACCCGATCGCTGCCGCGGATCACGGCGATGCCGGCCTGACCGCTGTCGGGCGCCTCGCGCGCGACGGTCTCACCGCCCCGGGCGGTGACGCTCGCGGCGATGCTCGGCGTGGCGCCACCGCCGAACGCGGCGGCGACCACCCCGCCGACGAGCATCAACCGGAGGCGTCGAAAAGGAAGGGAGAGTCGGGGTGACTGGATTTGAACCAGCGACTTCTGCGTCCCGAACGCAGCGCTCTGCCAGTCTGAGCTACACCCCGTCAAAGGAACCAGGGGTTGGTGCGTAACATACCGGAACGGGATGTCAAAGCTGGTTCCGGCGGGCCGTCGGGGGCACTTCGAGGCCTGGGTCGGTGCTGCGCGCGGGGAGTGTGGGGACGGCTCCAGTCGCCTGCGGCGGGCCAGCGTGTGGTCCGCGCGCCGCGTGCCTGCGGGCTCAGGGTTCGTTCTGCGTTCACAGGCGCATGGGGCTCTCCGCCGAGACCCGCTCCTTCCGCCGTCCCCACACTCCGCGCGCACGCGGCGTCGCGTTCGAAGTGCCCGACTGACGGGCCGCTGGTCCGGAGGCTGTACGGGGGGTCGGCTAGGCCGACTCGATGTTGCGGCGCATGGCGGTGATGGCGGCGGTGTAGTCGGGGGCTCGGAAGATGGCCGTGCCGGCGACGATCACGTCGGCGCCCGCTGACGCCGCGGCCGCGGCATTGTCGGTCGTGATGCCGCCGTCGACCTCGATCAAGAATCGTAGGCCGAGCCGCTCACGGAGCGCGCGCGCCTCGGTGAGCTTTGCGAGGGCTTCGGGAATGAACTTCTGGCCCCCGAAGCCCGGGTGCACGCTCATCACGAGCAGCATGTCGAGCGCGTGGATGGTCGCCTCGGCCGCCGACACCGGGGTTCCGGGGTTGATGCCGAGCGAGGGGTGGGCGCCGCGCTTGCGGATGTCCTCGATGACCTCGGCCGGTTTCGCGCAGGCCTCGTGATGTACCGACACCCAATCGGCGCCGGCGTCGATGAACTGCGGCGCGTAGCGGCCGGGCTCCGTCACCATCATGTGGACGTCGAGCGGGATCGAGGTCGCGCGGCGGATCGCGGCCACGATGTCGGGTCCCATGGTCAGGTTCGGAACGAAGTGTCCGTCCATGACGTCGAGGTGCAGCCAATCGGCACCGGCCGCCGTCGCAGCCTGGACCTCTTCCGCGAGCCGGCCGAAATCGGCCGAAAGCACGGACGGCGCGATGTGACGATGAGCGGCAACGGCGCAGGGCACGGCGAGCCGGGTATACGACCGGCTACCGACCCCCGCAAGGCGAACGACGCGTGCGCGTCAGCGCCGGCGTACGCGGACCGCGAAGAAGCCGTCGAGCCCGTCGCGATGCGGGAGCGTGCAGAGCGCCCCGCTCGCGTCGACGACGTCGCGTGCGCTCGCCGGCAGATGATCGCGCGCGTCCTCGCGTACGAGCTCGGGGTGCGCCGCGAGCCACGGTCGGATCACGCCCTCGTTCTCCTCGTCGGTGAGCGTGCAGGTCGAGTAGACGATCACGCCACCGGGCGCCGCGAGCGACGACACCGCTTCGAGGATGCTCGCCTGCTGCACCGCCAGACGGTCGAGATCCTCGGGCGTCCGCCGCCAGCGGATCTCGGGATGCGCGCGGAGCGTTCCGAGACCGCTGCACGGCGCGTCGACGAGGATGCGATCGAAGCGCGCCCCCGCGAACGCGGCATCGGCGCCGCGCGCATCGAGCGCCAGCGCCGCGACGTTGGCGAGGCCGAGTCGGGCGGCGTTTCGCGCGATCGCGCGCGCACCGCGCCGACGTTGGTCGACGGCGACGACGACCCCGCTCCCCGCCAGAAGGTCCGCCGCGTATGCGCTCTTGCCGCCCGGCGCCGCGCACGCATCGAGGACGCGCATTCCGGGCTGGGGATCGAGGAGACGAACGACGAGCTGGGACGCCTCCTCTTGCACGCTGAGCTCGCCGGTCGCCCATCCGGCGAGCGCGTGGGGGTCGACCGCCTGCACGCGCAGCGCGTCCGGAGCGAATCGTCCCGGCTCGCACGCGATCCCGGCCGCCGCGAGACGTTCGCGAAGCGCGTCGCGCTCGCCCGGTCGGGCGCGTAGCACCGTCGGGGCAGCCTCGTTGTCGGCGGCGAGCAGCGCACGGGTCTCGTCGAGACCGAAGCGGCGTGCCCAGCGCTCGACCAACCAGGTCGGATGCGAGGCCGCGACCGCGAGGTGCTCGATCGGATCGACGGTCGGATCGGGAAAGACCGTCGCGAGCAGCTCCTGTTCGCGCGCGGCGCGGCGGAGCACGGCGTTCACGAGGCCGCTCGCGGCGGGCGCATGCCGCTTCGCGAGATCGACGCTGGTCGCGACGGCCGCGTGATTCGGCACGCGATCGAGGAGCGTGATCTGGTGGAGGCCGAGCCGGAGGATCGCGAGCACGCGCGGCTCGAGCGTATTCGGATCCCGATTCGCGAGGTGCGCGAGCTGCCGGTCGAGCCGGCGCTGCCAGGCGAGCGTGCCGTAGACGAGCCGGCTCGCGAACGCGCGATCGCGGGTCGGGAGGTCAGCGGCTGCAAGGGCGCTCGCGAGGGTCACATCGGCGTAAGCTCCCCCTGTTTCGACCCGAAGAAGTACCTCGAGCGCCAGCGTCCGGGCGGCGAGCGCGTCACTCGGAGCGGGAGGGGACTCGCCGTCCATGCCGTCGCTCACGTGCCGAAGCGCGCGTCTGCCGTGAGCCGAGCGCCGCTCGCGAAGGCGGCGGCGGGCATCGCCTTCCGACCCTCGGCCTGCACGGTCACGAGCTCGAGCGCCGATCCGCCCGTCGCGACGCGCACCGAATCGCCGCGCACTTCGATGCGGCCCGGCGGACCCGCGACCGTCGCGTCGACCACGCGGGCGGCGACCACCTTCACGGTGCGCCCCTCGAGCGTCGTGAACGCCGACGGCCACGGCGTGTAGGCGCGGACCAGGCGCTCGATCACGGCCGCATCCGCCGTCCAATCGATCCGTCCGTCGTCCTTCTCGAGCCGCGACGCGTAGGTCACGAGATCCGGATCCTGGGGCGTCGCCGTGAGGCCGGACGCACGAAGCGCCGCGAGCGCGTCCGTGAGCGCGGTCGCCCCGAGGGTGGCGAGATCCGCGGTCAGCGACTCCGTCGTGTGCTCCCCGGTGATGGGGATGGCGCGCTGCAGGAGAACGTCACCCGCGTCCATCGCCTCGCTCATCAACATGATCGAGACGCCGGTCTCGGCGTCGCCGGCACGGATGGCCGCCGCGATCGGCGCCGCGCCGCGATGGCGTGGCAGGAGCGAGGCGTGCACGTTCACCGGGGCGAGCGTCGGCAGGTCGAGCAGCGTGCGCGGCAGGATCTTCCCGTACGCGGCCACGACGAGAACGTCCGGCTGCCACGCGGCGATTGCTTGCTGCGTTTGGGGATCTTTCACACTGGCCGGGCGCAGCAGCGGCACGCCGAGGTCGAGCGCGACGGCCGACACCGGCGACGGCTGCGACGCGAGGCCGCGCCCGCGCGGCCGGTCGGGCTGCGACACGACGCCGATCAGCGTGGACGCGCCGGCGAGCGCGCGCAGGCTCGGCACGGCGAACGCCGGCGTGCCCATGAAGACCGAACGCAGCGGCCGATCGGCCGCCCAAGTGAGGACGCGCGCCAGCGGCGGGCCGCCCTAGATCGTGACGCGGCGCGGGGTCGGCTCGCGTCCGTCGCGATCCATCTTCTTCAGACGCCGCTTGTAGAGGTCGCGCTTCAGACGGCTCAGGCGATCGATGAAGAGCGTGCCGTTCAGATGATCGATCTCGTGCTGGAGGGCGACCGCCAGGAGACCGGTGCCCTCGACCTCGATCTCCTTCTGGTCGACCGTCCATGCCTTCACGAGCACGCGCTCGGCCCGGAGCACCTCGGCCTGGTAGTCGCGGACCGAGAGGCAGCCCTCTTCCCACAGCACCTCGCCTTCGGACTCCGTGATGACGGGGTTCACGAGCTTCAGGAGCTGCTTGCCTTGGTTCTCGTGATCGACGTCGAGAACGATGATGCGTTGCGAGAGTCCGATCTGCGGCGCGGCGAGCCCGACGCCCGGCGCGGCGTACATCGTCTCGACCATGTCGTCGAGGGTGGCCGCGACGACTCCGTCGATGTCGTCGACGTCGTTCGCGACCTCTTTCAGGACGGGCTCGGGATACGTGTAAATCCGCCGAATCACATGGGTTTCATAACATGCTGACCGGATCGACATCAACGACGAGGCGGATCGTGCGCGCCGCGGACGCGGCCTTCCAGGCGCGCTGCACGGTCCGGACGACGTCGTGGAGGGCGCGGGTGCTCGCCGAGCTCACGAGGATCTGCCAGCGAAACCGGTCACGAAGGCGCTCGATCGGCGCCGGTGCGGGGCCGCGCAGGACGACGCCGGTCGCGTCGCACGCGGCGCGGATGCCGTCCGCGAGCGACTCGGCGAAGGTCGCGGTGCGCGCCGCGTCCGGACCTTCGAGGCGGAGGACCACGAGCCGGACGAAGGGCGGATAGCCGACCTCGCGACGTGCCTCGAGCTCGGTCGGCGCGAAGCTCGCGTAGTCGTGCGTGGCGGCCGCGACGAGGCTGTGATGGGTCGGGCGGTAGGTCTGCACGATCACCTTCCCGGGTCGCTCGCCGCGTCCCGCGCGTCCCGCGACCTGCGTCAGCAGTTGAAAGGCGCGTTCCGCCGCGCGGAAGTCCGGCATGCTGAGCGCCACGTCCGCCTGGAGCACGCCGACGAGCGTCACGCCCGGAACGTCGTGGCCCTTCGCGACCATCTGCGTGCCGATCAGCACGTCGAGCTCGCCGCGCGCCCACGCCTCGAGGATGCGGCGGTGCGCGCCCTGGCGCGTCGTCGTGTCGCGATCGAGGCGTCCGATGCGCGCGCTCGGGAAGAGCCGCGCGATCTCGGCCTCGACGCGCTCGGTGCCGAGGCCGAGCGCCGCGAGCGCCCCGCGGCGGCAGGCCGCGCAGGTGACGTCGCGTGCCGCGCGCGCGTAGCCGCAGTGATGACAGAGGAGCGCGGCGCGCCGGCGGTGGAAGGTCAGGCTCACGCTGCACGACGGGCACCCGGCCGGTTCCCCGCACACGAGACAGTGGAGCGCGCTCGCGAAGCCGCGGCGATTGAGGAAGAGCAAGGTCTGCTCGCCGCGCTCGAGCGTCGTGCGCATCGCCTCGAGCAGCGTCGGCGAGAAGAGCGGCGCGTCCGGCTCCGCGACGGCCCCGGCCGGCGTCGGGCGGGGGGGCGTGGTCTCGTCGACGGGCACACGCGCGGGACGTCCGGCGTCGCTCCGCAGATCGACGATCGTCACTTCCGGGAGCGGACGTCCGTGCACGCGCTCCTCGAGGGTCAGCCGCCGATACTTGCCGGCGAGCGCCTGGTGATGGCTCTCGATCGAGGGCGTCGCGGACCCGAGGAGCACCGGTACGCGGGCGAGCTGCGCCCGGACGATCGCGAGGTCGCGGCCGTGATACCGCAGCCCCTCGTCCTGTTTGTAGGCGGGGTCGTGCTCCTCGTCGACGACGACGAGGCCGAGATCCACGAGGGGCGCGAACACCGCCGAGCGCGTGCCGACGACGACGCGCGCCTCGCCCCGCGCGACGCGCCGCCACTCGTCCCAGCGCTGTCCGGGCGCGAGGCCGCTGTGCAGCACGGCGACCTCCGCACCGAACCGTTCCTGCGCCCGCGTGACGAGCTGATGCGTGAGGGCGATCTCCGGCACGAGGAGGAGCGCGGATCTCCCCGCCGCGCGCGCGCGGCCCGCGAGGCGGAGGTAGACCTCCGTCTTGCCGCTGCCGGTCACGCCGTGCAGCAGGTAGACCTGGAACGCGTCCATGCCGACGGCATCGACGGCCGCGGTCTGCGCGGCCGTCAGCTCGGGCTCGGGCGTCGCCGCGGCGGTGTCGCCGGTCACCCGATAACGCTCGACCTGCTCGCGACGGAGCACGCCGCGCGCGACGAGCGCAGCGGCGGCCGTGCGGCCGGCCGGGTCGAGCTCGGCCGCGTCGAGCCCGCCGCCCGGCGCGGCGAGCACGCGCTCGTAGCATTCGAGGCGCCGGGGCGCGCGCCGTCCGAGCGCGGCGCGCTCGTCGTCGTCGAGCGCGCGCGCGATGCGGAGCACGGTCGCGTACCGGGTCGTGACGGCGGGACTCTGGCGCGTCTCTTCGCTGACGAGCACGCCGCGCGCGACGAGGGCGCGGATCGCCCGTGACGCGTCGGGGCGTGCGATCCCCGCATCTCCGGGAATGAGCGGACGATCCACCTCCGGGAGCGTGACGGTGCGCGCGAGCGCCGTCATCGTGATCATGCCGGCGGCGCGCACGGCGTCGACGATCGCGGTCTCGATGGGACCTTTCGGCGCGGGGCCGTCGTCGGCCACCCGCACGGCGCGGCCGGTGCGCGCGCGGAGACCGCCCGGCAACGCCGCGGCGAGTACGTCGGCGAGGCCCGCGAGGTAGTAGCGCGCGCACCAGCGCGCGAGCTCCAGCACTTCGGGGCTGACGGTCGCCTCCGTGTCGAGGATCTCGCCGAGCTCGCGGACGCGTTTCAGGTCGGACGGAGGGGTGTCACGAAGCGCGAGCACGATCCCGGTCTCGTGGCGGGTGCCGAGCGGAGCCACGACGCGCATCCCCGGCCGGACGCGGCCGCGCATCGCCATCGGGATCGCGTAGGTCAGGCCGTCTCGCCCGGGGAGCGCGCGGAGCAACGCGATCTCCGCATAGGCACCCGTCTCGGCGCCGGCGTCGGAACCGCTGCGATCTTCGTCACGCGCGCCGTCGGCCGACACGGCTGGCTTATCCGGTCCTCGCACTCACCTGTCAAAGCAATTGGCGGCATCTCGATGACACCGTCAGTCCTGCCACGCCCACTCGCGTACGCCGATGGCTGCGCGAGTCGCGTAACTATGCGCCGCCTCGGCCTGGGCGTCCCGGAGGCGGTGGGAGCACTTCTTGCTCGATGCGCGTCGGGGGATTGCCCATGTTCCACCTTTCGAAACGACTCCAAAACGACGCCGGCCTGACGCTGATCGAGGTGCTTGTCGCGTGCAGCCTCCTCGGCATCGTCAGCGCCATCGCCGCGACCAACTTCACGGCCATGCGACCGGCCTTCGAAACCCGAGGCGCCGCGCTGCTCGTCGCCGGCGACCTCAATCAGGCGCGCATGGCCGCGATCCAGGAGGCGCGGGTCTACGAGTACGTGCCGATCGCCGGTGGGTACCGCATCCAGCGCGACGACGGCGCGGGCGGCCGCGAGACCGTGAAGCAGCGTGTGCTCGGTACGGAGTTCCCGCACGTCGCCTTCGGGCATACCGGCGTCACCCAGGACCCCTATACGGCCGCGATCGGCGCGGCCGCGCCCGCGGCGACCATCACGTTCCACTCGAACGGGACCGTCCAGAACCCCGCGAGCGTCTATCTCGAGGCGACCGTCGGCGACACGCGGGCGCAGCACGCGGTGACCTTGAGCGCCGCCGGACGCGTGCGCGTGTGGAAGCGCGGCACGAGTGGGTGGAGCTGATGGCGAACCCGCTGCGCAACGAGGAAGGATTCACGCTGATGGAGGTGCTCGTCGCGACGACGATCGCCGCCGTCGGGTTTCTCGGCCTCGCCGCGACGCACGTCATGTCCGTGCGCGCGACCGCCGTCGGGCGGAACGTGAGCATCGCGACCACCGTCGCGGCCGAAGCGATCGAAACCATGCGTCGCCTGCCGTACGCCGAGATCGCGACGTCGGACGCGGCGACCGTCACGCGTGGCGAAGCGGGGCGCGAGCTGTACTTCACGCGATCCGCCACCGTCGCGGCCGTCGGCACGACCTCGAAGAAGGTCACCATGCGCGTCGACTGGACGGATCAGTTCGGGACGCACGCCCCCGGCGTCCAGCTCATCACGGTGATCGGCCAATGAACCGCCGCGGCTTCACGTTGGTCGAGCTGCTGGCCGCGATCGGTGTCACCGGGATCGCGCTCGCCATGCTCGCGAGCGGCGTTCGCAGTCAGGGCTCCAGCGCCAGGTACCAGATGGACACGGCCGACATGCAGCAGAACGTACGCGGCGCGCTCGAGGTGTTCCGGCGCGAGGTGCGGATGGCCGGCTACGGCATGTCGTCGGTGCGGTCGGCGACGCTGCCGATCCTGACGACGCCCGCCCCCGGTGCGGACGAGCTCTTCCGCGTCAACCTCTTCGGCAATTTCAACTTCGTGCGAAGCCGTGTGATCGACGCGGGTGTGGCGGCAGGCGGCGCGACCGTGCTGTTGACGCCGTCCGGCCTCGCGGGAGCGTGCTTGCCCGGGTCGCCCGCGAAGACGTTCGCTCTCGGTGAGCGCGTCTCCATCGATTCGGCCCTTCGCGGCGTCGCCGACGTCTACACCGTGACGGCGTACAGCGCGGTCAATTGCAGCATCACGGTGACGCCGAACCTCGTCGCGCCGTACGACGGCGGCTCGTCCGTGAACGAGATCCAGGAGGTCAGCTACAGCCTGGGTACCAACAACGTGTTGTCGCGCAACGACGTCGTCATCGCCGACCAGATCGACCTGTTGGAGATGCAGTTCATTCTCGAGGACGGAACCGAGGTCGCGAACCCGAGCGCGGTGCTGCCGCAGCTCCGTTCGGCCGGCATCACGTTGCGTTCCGAGAGCACCGAGCACGACGGGCTCACGCCGCAGGCGGAGCTCCAGAGCGAGGTCCGCATCCGGAACCTCGATATCGTGCGCGAACCCATGATCGAGAGCCCATGAAGATACTCACCAACGAACGAGGCATCGCCCTCCTGACGGTCCTCGGACTCCTGTCGATGCTGCTCGTGCTGGCCTCGCTCGCCGCGGGCAGCTCGCGCATGGAGGCGGCGCTCTCCGGCGTCGGCAAGGAGAGCGCGCGTGCGTTCGCCGCGGCGGAGGCGGGTCTCGCATACGGCATCGGCGACGTCGACAACTTCGTCTCGGCGAACTCGCTGAACCTGACGTGCGTCACGCCGACCACCGCGTGTCCGACTCCCCCGTGCTTCCGCACGACGGACCTCACGACGGCCGGCGTGTTCACCAACGCGAGGACGACGGGGGACGTGAAAGTCTGTTTCGACCGAGAGGGCCCGCCGCCGACCAGCATCAAGGTCAGCGCGCTGCGCTTCCGGGCCTTCCATTTCGACCTCGACGCTCGCGGGAACAAGAGCACCGCGAACGCACCGGGACTGCTCCAGATGGAAGCCGCTCGCCTCGGCCCGCGGCAATGAGCTCACCACGACGAGAGAGAGTGTTGATCATGCGACGGCTAATGAAACGCACGTTCGGTTCCGCGGCGGCGCTGTTCGGCGTCGTCGTCCTCCTTGCGGCCTCGGCCGCGCACGCGGGCAGCGATCTCGACGTGTTCATCGCCGGCCAGAGCGTCCAGCCGAACGTCATGATCCTGTTCGACAACTCCGGCAGTATGAGTGACGGCATCCCGTACGACCCGGGGTTCACGTACGAGGGGTCGGCGACGCCGGCGACGATCTACGACCGGTGCAAGGTCTTCAACTCGAACTGCACCTGCAAGACGACGCAGACCGCGTGGAAGACGACCACCCAGTGCAGCTTCGTCGACGCCAACAACGACGGCCAGGACGACCGCGCGCCGTCCTACAAGAAGACGGGCAATCGCCGGAACTTCGACGCGCTCCCGAATCCCCCGAAGTTGCAGGTCGCGAAGTCCGTCGTCGACGGCCTCTTGCAGGATCCCGCGAACGCGCAAGTGCGCTTCGGGCTCATGATCCTGAACGGCAACTACCTCCCGAGCGACTACACGAGCTCGTCGCAGACCTCGACCTACCACAACGACAAGACGATCCTGAAGGCGGCGATCGGGACCGATCACACGACGTTGCGCGGAATCGTCGACGGGCTCACCGCCAACGGCGGGACGCCGCTCGCGCCGCGTTTGATCGCGGCCGCCCGCTACTACAAGCACGACGGCTATTTCACGGGCACCGATCCGGTGCAGTACCTCTGCCAGCGGAACTACGTCGTGCTCATGACCGACGGGCGCCCGCAGGTCGACGGCGTCGCGTTCGGGAATTGCGGCTCCGGCTTCTCGAACCCGTACTGCGGCTCCAATGCGAGCGGGTCGTTCAACTACATCGAGTCGTGGCTGGGCACGCCGTACGACAAGGACAACGACGGTCGTGATCCCGATCCCGGCCACTTCACCACGCCCGCGGGTTGCACCTCCGGCTCGTCGCCGGACGCGGAGCCGTGCGAATACCACAACGGCGGATCGGATTACCTCGACGACATCGCCAAGGTCATGCTCGACACCGATCTGCGGCCGTCGATGGACGGCCAGCAGGCGCTCATCACGTACACGATCGGCTTCACCGTCGCGAACAGCCTCCTGCAACGCACGGCGGCCCACGGCGGTGGCACGTACTCCACGGCGAACAACGCCGACGAGCTCGCCGACGCGTTCCGCGCCACCCTGAACTCGATCGTGAGCGAGACCGAATCCTTCGTGGCGCCGGTCGTGCCCGTCAGTCAGACGACGCGTACGCAGAGCGGCGACCGCCTGTACATCGCGCTCTTCCGTCCGCGCGACGGCTCCCTGCGCTGGCCGGGCAATCTGAAGAAGTACCAGGTGTCCGCCGACGGCCAGATGCTCGACGCCGCCGGCGCGGCCGCGACGAACTCCGACGGCGAGATCCTGCCCGGAGCCCGCTCGTACTGGGACTCGACGGCGTCGGGGTCGGCCGTGAGCAAGGGCGGCGTCGGCGAGATCCTGCTCAACCGGTCGACGGCGCGCGTCATCTACACCAACACCACGACGACCATCCCGGCCGGCGGCCTCGCGCTCACCGGCAGCACGCACGCGTTCACCACCGCCAACGCGAGCCTGACGCAGGCGATGCTCGGCGCTGCGAACGCGACCGAGCGCACCGAGATCATCAACTACATCCACGGCATCGACGTGTACGACGACGACGAAGACTCGAACACGACCGAGAATCGTGCGTGGGTCCTCGGCGACACGATTCACTCCGTCCCGCTCGTCGTGAACTATTCCGCGACGGACGCCATGATCCTCGTCGGCGCGAACGACGGCATGCTGCACGCCTTCGACGACACCACTGGGGAGGAGCTCTGGGCGTACGTTCCGGACGAGCTGCTGTCGCGGCTGAGGCTGCTCACGCCGGGCGCGAGCGGATCGCACCAGTTCTTCGTCGACTCGTCGCCGAAGCTCCTCCAGACCGCGACGCAGAAGATCGTGGTGTTCGGCTTCGGCCGCGGTGGCCGCGCGTACTACGGGATCGACGTGACCAACAAGACGGAGCCGAAGCTGCTCTACAAGATCACCAACGCGACGAGCACGGGCGGCGGCGACTTCAGCGAGCTCGGAGAAGGTTGGTCGGAGCCGGCGTTCATCAAGACGAGCACCGGCGACGACGCGTTCCTGATCGGCGGCGGGTACGACCCGTACTTCGACGATCCGAGCCACACCACCGCGAACGCCTCGGGCTACGGCCGCGCCATCTTCGCCGTCAACGCGACGAGCGGCGCCTTGATCTCGAAGATCAAACCGAGCGGGATGGACTACGCCATCCCCAGCAACGTGGCGGCGCTCGACTTCAACGCCGACGGCAAGCTCGACCGCGCCTACGTCGGCGACATGGGCGGCAACATGTGGCGCATCGACAGCACGCTCACTGCGACCAAGCTCTTCGGCTCGGGCGGCAATCGCAAGATCTACTACGCGCCGGACGTGGTCCGGGATCGCGGCTTCCTCTCGGTGTTCTTCGGTACCGGCGATCGCAGCAATCCGCTCGAGACGTCGGTCGTCGACCGCATGTACGGCATCAAGGACGACGGGACGTCCAATCTGACCGAGGCCGATCTCGTCGACGTCACCACGCGGGTCGAGCAGAACGGCTCCGCCGGCGAGGTAACGCTGAAGAGCGACCTCGATGCGAAGAAGGGTTGGTTCGTCCAGTTGAACCAACGACCGGGCGAAAAGATCCTGGCCTCGCCGTCGGCGTTCTTCAGCGTGTTCTTCTCGAGCTTCGTGCCGCTCGCCGGTGTCTGCAACGCGGGCGGCGACGCCCGCGTCTACGAGCTCAACTACGCGACCGGCGGCATCCCCGACAGCAAGGTGCTGGATCCGGACGGTGACGGCCCCGACACGGCGCCGACCGTCGAGCGCGACGATCGGTTCATCGTCATCGGCAAGAGCATCCCGACCGAGCTCACGGTCACGATCCAACGCGCCGGGTCGAGCGGCTTCGTCGCCTCGAGCGGCAACGTCGATCGTCTGCCGCTGCCGGAGCTGCCGAACAACGTGACGCCGCTCTCGTGGCGCGAATGCTCGACCGGCGTGCCGTGTCGATGAGGAGGCGGACCATGCAAGGAGTCGGAATCAAGCACATTGCCGCGGGCATGCTCGCCGCCATGACGCTGGCGGCGACGGTCGCGTGGGCGGCGGTCGCGGGCGTCGTCACCGCCATCTCGCCGCGCGCCGTGACGGTGTCGGGCGCGGCGTACGAGCTGCACGAGGACACGAGCTTCCAGGACATGACCGGTCGCCCCATCTCCTTCGGGGAGGTGCGCCCCGGCATCGCGGTGGAGCTCGAGTTCGACGAGGATGCCCGCCTCGTGGTCGTGCGCGCCTCCGTCGTCCGCTGACCCGACGCGTCGTTTCGATGGCCGAATGTCCGCCCGCCGACGCCGTCGGGCGTGGCCCCGCGCGACGTCGACGGCTTTGGGGCGGCGCCGTCGTCCGCGAGCGCCGTCGCCGCGCTCGACGGTGTTCCGCGACTGGAACCCGTTGCCGACCGTCGCGCGGCACGCTCCGGGCGCGTCAAAAACTCGTCGCCCTGTCACGGGAACGTGCACAAATCTGTCCCGGCGACACCGAAAAAGTCTTTGCGTCCTGCGCGGGTCGGGCGTTTCACCCGCCGCTCCGAGCGGCACCGCGCTTGCTTTCGGTTTCCAGCCCCTCCTTTCCGCGCGGGACGAGGCCCGATCCGCATGGTGCGGACCGGGCCTCTCCCGAGTGACCGAGGGGAGCCAAGATCAGGGGGTCGTCACGATGGCGAGTTGGAAGAGCGTACGGGTGAGCCGCAATGGCTAAGGCCCTCGACAAGGTCACCGGCATCTTCAAGCGCTCGCTCGGCGGCCTGATGCCGCGGGGTCGCGGCGGCTCCTTCCTCGCGCTCGACATCGGGTCGAGCTGCGTGAAGCTCGTCGAGACCGACGGCAACCTCGGCAGCATCCGGATCACGGCCGCGGGCATCGCGCCGCTGCCGCCGACCGCCGTCCAGAACAACCTCATCCAGGATCCGTCCATCGTCGTGTCGACGATCCGCGACCTGGTGCGCCAGACGGGCGCCCGCTCGACGGAGGTCATCACCGCGGTCCCCGGACCGGCGGTCATGATCAAGAAGCTCCACCTCCGCGCCGAGGACGAGGCCAATCTCGAGAACCACGTGATGCTGGAGGCCGGGAACGCGATTCCCGAGAGCCTCGACAACGTCACCATCGACTACCAGATCGCGAACTACACCGAGAACGGCGAGATCGAGGTCGTGCTGGTCGCGGTGAAGAAGGACATCCTCAACAGCTACACGTCGGTCATCCGCGACGCGGGATTGAACCCGCAGATCGTGGACGTCGACTACTTCGCGCTCGAGAACATGTTCGAGCTCAACTACGCGGTCGACGAAGGCCAGGTGGTCGGGCTCGTGAACATCGGCGCCCGCTACTGCTCGATCAACATCCTGCGCGGCGGCCGCTCCTCGTTCACCGGGGACATCCCCGTCGGCGGGGCGGAGTTCACCGACGTCTTGATGCGCAACCTCGGCGTCTCGGCGGCGGAAGCCGATCTGTTGAAGGCCGGCGGAACGGTCCGCGACTTCCAGAAGGAGCAGGTCGAGGCGGCGCTCGCGCCTGGCGTCCAGTTCCTGGTCGAGGAGATCCATCGCGCGCTCAGCTTCTACTGGCGCTCGGACGCGGAGGATCCGCTCGCGGCGGTCTACCTGTCGGGCGGCACCGCTCGCACGGAAGGACTGACGCGCGTCCTCGGCGAACGGCTGGAAACCCCCGTCGAGCTGGTGAAGCCGCTCGAACGCGTCACCATCGCCGGCAACGTCGATCCCACTTTCGCCCGCGACAACGCGTCGTCGCTGGCCGTCACCGTCGGGCTCGCCGCCCGCCGTCCGGGAGACAAGTCGTGATTCGCGTCAATCTTCTCCCCGTTCGCGAGGTCGAGCGGGAAGCGGGTCGCCGTCAGGAGACCCGGCTCGTGGTCCTCGGCGTCGCGCTCGTCGCGGTCATGCTCGTGGGCATCGAGGTCGGAAGCCGCATGCAGCTCGGGCCCCTCAAGAAGGAGTACTCGAAGCTCCAGGCCGACATCGTCGCCCTCGACAAGAAGTCCGCCGAGCTCGCGCAGCTCGAGACCGAGAAGAAGGATCTCGAGGAGAAGCTCAAGACCATCGCCACGCTCGAGGCGAAGAAGATCGGGCCGGTGAACGTGCTGAGCGATCTCAGTGACGCCGCGCCGGAGCAGGTGTGGCTCCTCGAGTTCAAGGAGAGCGGTGGTCTCGCGACCATCAGCGGCCTCGGACTCGACGACCAGACCATCGCCAACTTCATGCGGAACCTCGACGGCTCGCCCTATTTCGACGGTGTCGACCTCGTCGAGACCCAGCAGTCGGAGCAGGACGGCGTCCAGCTCAAGCGCTTCGTCGTCAACGCGCGCCTCAGCTACTCGGGCAAGGATCTCGGGGCGGCGCCGCGCAACCTCAAGTTCCCCGCGCCTTCGCTCAAGGACGGCGGCAACAAGCGCAAGCGGAACAAGGCCTGAGGCCGCGCTCGTCGCAGGAGATCACATGAACGACCTTCTCGAACGCTTTTTCGAGCTCGACAATCGGCAGCGGCTGATGGTCTCCGTCGCGGCGATCGTGCTGGTGTTCGGCGCGTACTGGTACTTCGTGTACTCGGGACGCCGCGCCGAGACGCTCGCGGTGACCGCGAAGATCACCGACCTTCGCCAGCAGCGCGACGCCAAGCAGAAGCTCGTCGCCAACATCGGCAAGCTCCAGGAGACCGTCCGCGAGCTCGGCGCCCAAGTGAAGCAGGCCGAGGCCCAGCTCCCCGACTCGAAGGAGATCCCGGATCTCCTGAGCAGCATCTCGTCGGCCGGACGCGACTCTGGTCTCGAGGTGATCTCGTTCCGCCAGCGGCAGGAGCAGCTGAAGGACTTCTACGCCGAGGTGCCGGTCGACGTGACCGTCCGCGGCAACTACCACGAGGTCGCGACCTTCTTCGATCGCGTCGGCCAGCTCGACCGTATCGTCAACGTCGGCGACATCGTGATGCAGACCCCGAAGCGCGAGGGCGACGAGATGATCGTCGATACCCTCTGCTCGGCCACGACCTTTCGCTTCCTCGACGAGAACGAGCGCGCCGAAATCGCGAAAGAAAAAGCCGCCAAGGCCAAGGAAAACAAGAAGAAATAGGTGAGGTCCGTCATGCGAGGGGCACGAACGACAACGGTTGCGGCAGTCGCGGCGCTGGCAATGGCGCTCACCGGTCGACCGGCTCCGCTCTCTGCGGAGCCGAGCGGCGGCATGGGGAGCGGACCCGCGGCGGCGATCGCGAAGGCTCGTGCGGCCGCCGACAAGGCCGATCATCGCGCCCGCGAGAGCGACGCCGAGGCCGACACCGCGCTCGACACGAACGTCGCGGCCAAGGGTCACGCGAAGGGTGGGGCGGTCGACGAAGCCACAGCCGGTAGCGTCGCCGACGAGACCGCGCCCCAAGATCAGGCGTCAGCACCCGAAGAAGAGTCGGCATCGCCGCAGCGCACCTACGACGTCGCCGCGCATCGCGACCCGTTCCAGCCGCCGCGTCTCGGTGGCGCGGTCAACGCTCGCACGCCGCTCGAGAACTACCAGATCGGGCAGCTCAAGCTCGTAGGGGTTGTCGCGCAATCTCCGGAAGGATATCGCGCGATGGTGGAAGATTCCGCAGGACTAGGCTACATCATCACGACCGGGACGCCCATCGGGTCGAGTGGCGGGGTGGTGCGCAGCATCGAACCTAGACGCGTAGTCATCGAGGAGAGCACCCGCGACTTCTACGGCGACGTCAAAGCCAAAGAAGTCGTGATGGAGCTGCCTCAGGAGGATCGATCGCCATGAGGATGCAGGAGCAGGGTTCGGGAGCGGTGGTGGTGAAGGTGGTTGGTGTCCTGCTCCTCGGCATCTTGGGATGCACACGGACGCTCGAAGGCACGCCGCACGCGTCGAAGAAGGCGCAGGCGGCAGCGGTCGACACGGCGTCCGCTGCGCACACGGCGGAAGCCGCTGCGCTCGACCGGACCGTGGCCGCGGTACCCGCGGCACCTCCCGCCGACGTAGCGCCCGTCGTCGCCGCGCCCATCGAGACGCCGGCCGAGCCGACGCTGCGCGTGCACGAGATCCGTCTCGTCGAACGCGATGCGCGGACCGCGCTCGTCGTCCGATTGTCGCGACCGATCGAGGGCGTCACGCACTTCACGCTCGCGGGACCGAATCGCGTCGTCCTCGACGTCGCCGGCGTCCTGTCCGACGAGATGACCAATCGGACCTACGCGGTCGACGAGCGCGGTGTCGCTCGCGTCCGGGTCGGCGCGCACGAAGGCAAGCTGCGGTTGGTGACCGACATCCAGGGTCGGATCCCGAGCTACGACGTCACGGGTGGCGAGCGCGAGGTCGTCGTGCTCCTCGACGAGAGCCATGGTCCGATCGACCAGACCGTGTTCCTCGCGCCCGGCATCGCGCCGACGCTCGACGCGCCGATCGCGGTCGCCGCGGCTCCCGCGCCCGCCGCGGTCGAGCCGGTCCCGGCGCCCGTCGACACCATTCCAGCCGCGGCGCCCGTCGCGGCGCCCGTGCCGGCACCCGCGGTCGCGGAAACGACCACGGCGCCCGAGCTCACCGGCCTCGACCCCGAGGCGCTCGCTGCGCTCGATCAGAGCATCGACGAGAACGAATCGGCCGTGATGGCGGCCCACGCCTCCGGCAAGGGGCGCGGGTCGAAGCGCTCCGCCGCCGTCGCGACCATTCCCGGCGGCACCGTCGAGGCGCTGCCGAGCGCGCCCCGCGAGTACACGGGTCAGCGCATCTCGCTCGATTTCAAGGACGCCGACATCCAGAACGTCCTCCGCATCCTCGCCGACGTCAGCGGTCTCAACATCATCACGACCGACGACGTGCAGGGGAAGATCACCATGCGCCTCGTCGAGGTGCCGTGGGATCAGGCGCTCGACGCGATCCTGAAGGCCCGCGGCCTCGACATGGTCCGCGACGGCAACATCATCCGCGTCTCGACCGTCGAGAAGCTGAAGGACGAGCGTGAGGCCCTCCGCGCCGCCAACGAGGCGCAGGCCCAGGCCGAGCCGCTCCGGGTCCGCTACATCAAGGTCAACTACGCCAAGGCCGACGAGAAGTTCGTCAAGAAGATCCAGGAGATCCTGACCGATCGCGGCAGCGCGACCTGGGACGAGCGCACCAACACGATCGTCGTCCGCGACATCGACAAGGGCATCGCCGACGCCGAAGAGCTGATCTCGCACTTCGACACCCAGACACCGCAGATCCTGATCGAGGCGAGCATCGTCGAGGCGACCGAGAACTTCGCCCGCGATCTCGGCGTGCAGTGGGGCTACTCGTTCAAGGCGAGCCCGGAGACCGGCAACGCGCCGGGCGTGAACTTCCCCGGCCGCATCGCCACCAACGGTGGCACCGGCAGCGGCCTCATCGGCCAGACCGGACCCGGCGGCGCCGCTCGCCCGATTCCGTTCATCGCGGACTTTGCGGCGTCCACCGTCGTTCCGGGCTCGGGCTCCGCGTTCGACATGATCCTCGGCTCGCTCGACGGCTCGAAGTCGCTGGCGGCCCGGGTGTCCGCGCTCGAGCGCGAGGGCAAGGGCAAGGTGATCTCGCGTCCGCGCGTCGTCACGCTGAACAATCAACCGGCGAAGATCGAGAGCCTCGAGATCCTCCGCGTCAAGCTGCCTGCCACCGGCACCGTGATCAGCACCGGCGCGGGCGGCGTCGCGGGCTCCTCGCAAGCGGCGACCGAGCAGATCAAGACCGGCATCACGCTCACGGTCACCCCGCAGCTCTCGTCCGACGGGTTCGTGTTCCTCGACGTCTACGCGAAGTCGAGCGCGCTCCAGCCGGTCGGCCAGAGCTCCGCGCCGTCCCCGGACGAGATCCCGAACGAAATCAGCCGCGAGGCCGAGTCGCACGTGCTCATCAAGGACGGCGAGACCTTCGTGCTCGGCGGTGTCTTCCGCAATACGCTCAACAACGACGAGCGCGGGATTCCGTACCTGCGATCGATCCCGGTGCTCGGCTGGGCGTTCAAGAACACCCTCACGCTCGACAACCGCCAGGAACTGCTCGTCTTCATCACCCCGCGTGCGGTTCGCGTGCGCGGGACGGAAGATCTCGCGAGCCTCCCGTCCGCGGAAGTCTTGTGGCAGGATCGGAACAATCCCTGAGACGCGCGGCATGATCGTGCCCGCCGTGCGTCGCGCCCCACCCTGTGGCGCTGCTCCCGGAGTGACAACGAGTGCTACGCTTTCTCACCGCCGGTGAATCCCATGGTCCGTGCCTCACAGCCATCGTCGAAGGCTGTCCGGCGGGGTTCGCGATCGACATCGACGCCGTGAACGTGGACATGCGGCGCCGCATGATGGGCTACGGCCGCGGCGGCCGCATGAAGATCGAGCAGGATACCGCCGAGCTCCGCTCCGGCGTGCGGTTCGGCGAGACCCTCGGGTCGCCGATCACGCTCGTGGTCGAGAACCGCGACTGGAAGAACTGGACGAAGAAGATGTCGTCCCGTCCCGAGGACCGCGACGCGCAGATCCCGGTCACGCGCCCGCGTCCCGGCCACGCCGATCTCGCCGGCGTCCTCAAGTACGACCACGACGACGTCCGCAACATCCTCGAGCGCGCGAGCGCCCGGGAAACCGCGGCGCGGGTCGCCGTCGGCGGCATCGCCAAGTGTCTGCTGCGGCCCTTCGGGATCGCGGTCCGCGGCTGGGTCGCCGAGATCGGCGACGTCGTCGCGAACCACGCCGGCATGGAGCCCGACGCGATCTTCGCCGCCGCCGAGGTGTCCGAGGTCCGGGTCGCCGATGCCGACGCCGAGCGCCGGATCATCGCGTCGATCGACGACTGCAAGAAGCGCGGCGACACGCTCGGCGGCATCGTCGAGGTGGTGACGACGGGCCTTCCGCCAGGTCTCGGCAGTCACGTCCATTGGGACCGGAAGCTCGACGGCCGGCTCGCGCACGCGCTCATGAGCATCCAGGCCGTGAAGGGCGTCGAGATCGGACTCGGGTTCGAGACCGCGCGCCGGCCGGGCTCGGCCGTCCACGACGAAATCTACTTCGACGAGGCCACGAAGGAGTTCCGGCGCCGCACCAACATGGCCGGGGGCACCGAGGGCGGCATGACGTCCGGGGCGCCGCTCGTGACGCGGGTCGCCTTCAAGCCGCTCGCGACCTTGATGAAACCGCTGCACTCGGTCGACATCGGGACGAAGGCGGAGGCCAAGGGCGCGATCGAGCGCTCGGACGTCTGCGCCATCCCGGCCGCGGCCGTGATCGCGGAGGCCGTCGTGGCGTTCGTCGTCGCCGACGTCTTCCTCGAAAAGTTCGGCGGCGACTCCCTCAAAGAAATTCGTCGCAACTACGAGGGGTATCTGGCACAAATCGCGCAGTTCTGATGCGGGGACGGGCAAT
>Ga0268299_1001710_pt1 | contig 34175 bp, 30 predicted proteins | sample NOBtaG_FD_193484 | JGI IMG/M metagenome (GOLD analysis project Ga0268299, IMG submission 193484) | Activated sludge microbial communities from bioreactor in Nijmegen, Gelderland, Netherland - NOB reactor | ecosystem: Engineered > Bioreactor > Aerobic > Activated sludge | place: Netherlands... | reverse complement strand
GAGGGCCGCGCTCGGCTTGCCGGCTCGGCGCCCGCGATGCTACCAGCGGGCCCTCGGAGGAGGCGACGTCATGATGCGTTCCACGGTCGTTCGCGCGCTCGCGCTGCTGGTGCTCACCCTCATCCTCGTCGTCGCACGCGACGCGCAGGCACAAAGCTGCGGCGACGCCGACGGCAGCGGCGCCATCGGCGTGACCGACGGCGTCCAGGTCCTCCGGGCCGTCGCCGGCCTGGCGAACACCTGCACGCCCGCGCGCTGCGACGTCGACGGGAGCGGCAGCATCACGGTCACCGACGGCGTCAACGTGCTGCGGAAGGCCGCCGGTCTGTCGGCGCCGAATGCGTGTCCGGGCGGAGGCGGCGGCGACGGCGTCCAGGAGTCCGTCGACGCGGTCGTGCCCTTTCTGGCCTTCGGCTTCGCGTTCGTCGGTGACGTCGGCCTCGCCGCGGCCCCCGCCGTGGCGCCCGCCGGCGGCGAGACGTCCGATTGTCCCGACGGCGGCGTCCGCACGAAGAACGAGCTTTCGGGCGGTGCCATCATCGTCATCGGGTTCGACGCGTGCCGCTACAGCAACCCGAGCCTCGGACGCTTCGAGTTCGAGCAGAGCCTGGGCGTCAACTTCTTTCGCGCCGAGGTCTCCCTCGACGTGCTCGTCACCGACCTCGACAGCGGTCAATCCGTCGAGTTCGCGGGATCCTTCACCTTCGCGCCCCGCGGCGGCGGGGGCTTCGTCGCGAACGGACAGGACATCGTGCTGACGACGCCGCAAGGGAACTTCACGCTCGACCTGAACGGGCTCACGGTCGACGGCGACGGCAACGTGATCTCGGGCGGCGGCTCGATCGAGGACACCGACGACAACTTCGATCTGACCCGCCTCGACTTCGAAGTGACCGGCGCCGCCGCCGGTCAGCTGAACGCGACCTTCGACGACGGGTCCACCAAGAGCTTCACGCTGAACCTGATCACGGGCCAGCTGACGGAGAACTGACCCGCGGACCGTTTCAGGGGGCGAGCGACTCGAGATACGCGGCGCTCGCCTCCTCGAGCGGCGCGCAGGCGAGGAACGCCTGTCGCGCCGGTCCCTCCGGTACCGCCGCCGCGAGGGCGCGCCAGGCTGCCGCGCCGGCGCGTTCGCCCGCCGCCTGGATCGCAAACTGTTCGGCGACCGGCCTGCCGCCGAAGATCTCGGCGGCGACGGTGACGAGCTCGGGATGGGCGGCGCGGAGCCGCCCCTGGACCGCCGCGGCATCGGGGAACACCGCTTCGACCCGGCTCGCGATCTCGTCCTCGCGCGCGGCGCAGGCGAGCAGCCCCGCGCGCCGCTCGGGCTCGTCGACCTCGCCGGCCCATCGGCGATACCGCTCCGCCGCGAGCCGCTCCGCGACCGCGAGGAAGAGCGGCCGCTCCGCGGGGGCGATGCTCGCGATCACCGGCCCGAGGATCGCGCCGACATCGGGCAAGCCCCGCGGCGTCATCGCAGTCCCGCCGCGGTGAGCATCCCGCCGAGCACCTTCTCCGCGCCGAAATACTCCTCCGCGATCGCGCGCGCCGCGCGCGCGTGACGCGGCCAATCGGCGACGACGGCATGCACCGCCGCGACCGCCTCCTCCGGTGTCGAGAACGCCATCAGGCCCTCCCCGCTCGGCACGAGCTCGCTGAACCCCGTCTCCTGCGTGACCACCGGCTTCCCCGCGGCGAGAAAGCAGACGCTGCGGTCGCTGAACCAGCCGCTCCGCGGCCGAACGTAGATGTCCTTCGCGACGGTGAACTCGCCGCGCGAGCTCTCCACGTACGCGCGGTACGCGTCGACGTCGGCCGACACCGGTCGTGGATCGACCAGCGACCAGCCGTGCGACGCGAGCCGGCGCCGAACGCCGTCGTCGCCGGGATCCATCGCGAGCTCGAACGGCTCGCCGCTCGCGCGCGGCACGTCGATCATGGCGAGGAAGTTGAGATGCTTCGACCAGTAGTAGGTCTCGCCGCGGAAGACGACGTTCTTCCCTTTGTTCTCCCACGTCGCAATGCTGGCGAACGCCCGGCCCTCCGGCGTCGGCCGCCAGAGATCGAGCACGACCGGCGGCCGCGTCGGGTTCCACCTGAAGCGCTCGACTGGCACGCGACACGACGGCGTCCCGAGGAGCTCGCCGTAGGTGAAGAGCACGTCGTGCGACCCGAGGAAGTCGATGGCGTCGTCCTCGCCGTTCGCGACGCGCATCTGCTCGTAGATCGGGTCCGTCTCGACGTAGCAAATCGTGGCGCCTTGCCGATGCTCGTCGCGCAGCTTCGTCGCGCCGCACAGGTTGAAAATCGCGTCGGACGTTCGGTAGAGCGCGCGGACCCCGGCGGCGTCGCGGCCGTGCCACGTGTCGGTGAGCGCATCCCAGTACGCCCAGCGGTCCGCGAAGTCGTACCGCCGCATCACGTCCGTGAGGAACGCGATGTTCGCGTCGGCCGTGGTGCCGATCCCGCCGCTCGCCGGATCGTACGGCGGCGCGCCCGAGTCTTCGACGTAGTACACGTCACAGCCGAGCGCGCGCAGACCGACGAGGTAGTGGATCGCCTGCCACGTCACGCCTGCCAGCGGATACTGGGCGGCGATGCCGAGCACGACCACGCGGGGTCCCCTCGTACGGCGTCCGTCGCTCATCCGGCCGATTGCCCCGAGCTCATTTCCGTCGCCTGCTGCGCAGGCTTGCCGAACTGCGCTTCGTACAGGCGGGTGAACGCCCCGCCCCGCGCCACCAACTCGTCGAACGTGCCCGTCTCGGCGACCGTACCGTCGCGCAGCACGACGACCTGGTCGGCGTGCTGGATCGTCGAGAGACGGTGCGCGATCACGAACGTCGTGCGGCCGCGCATCAGCTCCTGGAGCGCCGTGATGATGAGGCGCTCGGTCTCCGTGTCGAGCGCCGACGTCGGCTCGTCGAGGATGAGGATCGGCGCGTCGCGGATGATCGCGCGCGCGATCGTCACGCGCTGCTGCTCGCCCCCCGAAAGGGTGGCACCCTGCTCTCCGACCGGCGTCGCGAGGCCCTGCGGCATGCGGGCCAGGAGACCGTCGAGCTGGGCGAGGTGCGCGGCGCGGGCGATCTCGGCATCGGTCGCCTGCGGGCGTCCGTACGCGATGTTCTCCCGCAGCGTCGTCGGGAACACGACCGCCGGCTGGAGCACCATCGCGATCTTGCTCCGGAGGTCGCGAAGACGAAGCTCCCGGAGGTCGATGCCGTCGAGCAGCACCCGCCCCTCGACCGGATCGTAGAATCTCCCGACGAGACTCACGAGCGTGGTCTTGCCGACGCCGGTCGGGCCGACGATCGCCATCACCTGCCCCGCGTTCGCGACGAGGTGGACGTCGTGCAGCACCGGCCGATCCGACGAGTACTCGAAGCGGACGTGCTCGAACCTGACCTCGCCGCGCACCGCGACACCGTCGAGCGAGCGCGTCCCGTCGGCCAGATCCGGCACCGTCTCCAAGATTTCGAGGGCACGCGTTGCACCGGCGCGCGCGCCGTGGATCATGCCGATCGTCTGGCTGATGCTGTTGATCGGCGCGTAGAGCGACGCGAGGTACGTCGTGAACACCAGCACCTGCCCGATGGAGAGCGTGCCGTCGAGCACCTTCGACGCTCCCACCCACAAGACGAGCGCCGTCCCGATCGCGATGATCACGTTGATCGCGCCCGAGTAGAACGTCTGCATCATGTACATGCGGAGGTTCGCGCGGAGGCTGTCGCTGCTGGAGGCGGCGAACTGGCGTGCTTCCTCTTCCTCGGTCGTGAAGGCCTGGATGACGCGGATGGCGGCGATCCCGCGCTGCGCGATCGTGTAGAGGCGGCTTTCCTTCTGGCGCGCCTCGGTCGCGATCGCGGTAATGCGGCGGCCGAGCAGCGAGATCCCGAAGAAGATCACGGGACAGACGGCGAGCGCCACGACGGTCAGCATCCAGTCCATCCGCAGCATGATCACGACCATGCCCCCGAAGAGGACGAGCGACGTGATGATCGGGAAGACCCCGTTCATGCTGAGCGTCTGAATCGCGAAGGCGTCGGCGGTCACGCGGTAGAGCAGATCGCCGACCTCGCGGCTCGTGTGGAACTTGAGCGAGAGGCGCTGAAGGTGCTGGTACAGGTCGAGACGGAAGTGATTCACCATCCCCTGCCCGATCGCGATCGTCGTCGCGTTGTTGAGCGTACTGAGCGCCGCGAGCACGACGTAGAGCGCGACCAACCCGACGCACGCGGCGAGCAGGAGCTGGTGCGCCGACCACTCCGCCGCCGGCGCCCACCCGATCGGCGCGCCGCCGAGGACGTTGTCGACGACCAGCTTCAACGGCCACGGTTTCAGGAGCTCGCAGGCGCTGATCGCGACGACCTGGACGAGCGCGAATACGAACGCGGCGCGATGAGGGCGGAGGTAGTGCGCGACCGTGCGGATCAGCGGGAATCGCCGCGCCCGCGGCGTGGCCGCCGGCGACGTCAGGGCGTGCGCTCCATCGGGGTGAGGCCGCTCTGCTGCGCGACGATCTCGAGCACCTGGTACATCGTCTGCCCGAGCCGCACGGCCTGGTAGAAGATCGACCCCGCGATCAGCGCCGCGAGGAGAATCGCTATGGTCAGCAGCTCCGGGACGAACAGGTAGGCGCCGATCGCCACGAGCCCGCCCGCGAACCAGAGCGCCAGCTTCGCCGCCCGCGAGGTCTTGATCGCGCAGCGCACGTTGAAGAGCCGCTTGGTGCCGCCGTGGTTCTCGACGGCGACCCGGAGCTGCGACTTGGCGGCGATGCCACGATGGATCTCGAGATCCCAGTCGCTCCACCCGAGGTCGTGCGCGATGAGATACTTGCGCGGCAGGAGGAAGCGGATGACGCCTTCGAGGAGCTCTTCTTTCTCCTGACTGCTGTCGCTCCAATACCGCAGGAAGAACTCCCGGCCGAGCCAGCGGATGCGCGGAAGCTGACGTGCCTCCGCGAAGCGAATGCGCTCGACGTCGGTGAGACCTTTCACGCGCCACCGATAGCGTTCGTAGCTCCGCAGCAGCGGCCCGAGGTAGATCAGGAGCGCCACGAGCATGCGACCGCGCCAGTGGTCGTGCCGCGGGTCGATGCGGGCGTACCCGGCGCTGACCGCCGAGGAGACGAGCGTGATGGCGAGCGGCACGGCGGCGAGCATCACGTACTTGCCCGCCACCAGGGCCGCGATCAGCAGCACCGCGGCAACGACGTTCCACTCGAGCGTGAACGGTAGGAACGCAAAGAGCGAGGACGGCGGCTCGTAGAGCGTCTGGAAGAGCCCGCGCCCGAAGGTGCCGGAGTAGATCACCGGGCGGCGCGAGAAGAGCGACGTGGTGAAGTCGCCATAGATGCGGCCGAGCCAGCGCGACTGCCCGAGCATGTTGAACCGGTACGGATGCTTGAAATACAGCAGCGCCTCGGCCTTCCCGTACCCGCGCTGTTGGTTCAGGTAGTCCTTCACGGTGTTGCGCCGGAAGTGCCACACCATGGCCGAGGGACTGAAGCCGATGACGTGCCCCTGGTTCTGGAGGCGCCAGCAGAGGTCGACGTCGTCACCGGCGGCCGTGAAGATCGGCTGGAAGCCGCCGACGTCTTCGAGCGCCTTCTTCTGGAAGGCCATGTTGCAACCCGGGATGTGCTCCGCGACCTCGTCGTTCAGGAGAACGTGCGTCGGCCCGCCGGGCGATGCCGCGACGTACGATGCGACGGCGCTGTCCTCCGGCGGCGGGAAGTTCGGCCCGCCGACCGCCACGAAGCCGGCCTGGAACTTGTAGACGAGGTACGTCAGCCAATCGGGATCGACGACGCAGTCCGAGTCCGTGTAGGCGACGATCTCCCCGCACGACGCCTCCATCCCGACGTTGCGCGCGACCGAGAGGCCTTTGTTCGGCTGGTTGATGAGGGTGAAGAGCCGCGGGTTCCCGGCGACGTAGCGCTCGGAAATTGCCTGGGTCGCGTCGCGCGACCCGTCGTTGACGATCACGACTTCGTAGTGCGGGTAGTGAATCTTCTCGAGCGACGCCAAGCACGCGTCCATCGTGCGCTCCGCGTCGTACGCGCAGATCACGACCGAAACCTTCGGATACTGCTTGAGCGGCGGCGGAAGCGGCGCCGCGTACTGCGCCTGGATCGCGGTGAACGCGGGCTTGCGCTGCCGATCGCGCGTCACGAGCCCGAACGACCAGTCCTCGATCTGGTGGCCGCCGGTGAACCAGTCGTCGGTCCAGGAGAAGATGCAGGTGCCGGCGAGCCCCGATTCGAACGCGGCCCGCACCTGCCACGACAGCGTCGCCGCCTGCACGTCCTCGCCGAGCCGGACGGAGTCGATCCCGTGCTCGGTCAGCACGAGCGGCCGGTCCCCCGCGAGGTTCTGGAGCCGCCCGAGGTAACGGCGGAACGCGTCCTCGTGGTGGAGGTAGACGTTGAAACAGACGAAATCGAGGAACTCGAGGTCGAGGTACTCGGTCGGCGGGAAGTTCGCGTAACTCACGAGCGCCTGCGGCGCCAACGCCTTGATGTCGTCGCGCAGCACGCGCAGGAACTCCTGCATGCGCTCCGGCCCGTACCAGCGCACGATGTCCGGCGGGATCTCGTTGCCGATCATGTACGCGAACACAGCACGGTGGCCGAGCGAGTCGCGGACCGCGCGCCGGATCGTGTTGCGGATCTCCGCCGTGACGTCGGCCGAGTCGAGGAAGCAGATGTGCTCCGCCCACGGGATGCCGATCATGACGCGGAGGTCGTAGGCCTCGGCGCGATCGAGGAGCCAGCGCGGCGGCACCGTGAACGTGCGGACCACGTTCGCGCCGAGCTCCGCCATGAGCGCGAAGTCGCGCTCGACCATGTCGCGCTCCGGGAATTGCGTCCCGTGCGAGCCATCCTTGAAGGGCCCGTATGAGACGGCCCTCATGAAGAACTTCTGGTCGCCGGCGAAAAAGAACTTGCCTTGAACCTGAAGTGGACCCGTCTCGCTCGCGGTCGCGATCGCGACGGAGCGGGCGGCAGAGCTTGCCTGAGCCGGGGTCATGCGGTCGGCAAGGCTTTCGACATTCCTCGCCCTCTTTTCATACCGATACCGCATGGACAAGTCGCACCCGCGGCTGAAAACACGAGGGCCCCGATCCCGTTTCCGGAATCGGGGCCCTCGTTACGACAGCGCGTCTCGAACGCTCTAGGGCAGTCCGAGCGCCGTGCCGCGGATCGTGACGCGACCCGGTCCCGGGAGACCGGCGACGTTGTTGACGGCCGGCGCGCCCGTCGGACCGACGCAGAAGACGGCGCCGAGCGTGGGGCGCGCGACGTCGTTCATCGGGATGTCTTCCATGCCGGCCGCGATCAGCGTGTCGCTGCCGATCAAGCCGGTCACCGGCGTCTGGAAGCTACCGCCGCCGGTGAGGAAGCAGAGCCGGTTGGTCGATTCGCAGCTTCCCGGTCCGCCACCGCAATCTCCGTCATTGAGGCAGCCGCGTTGCGCGTGGCCCGACGCAACCGAGCAGGCGCTCGTGAGCGGCCCGGAGACGCACTCGCCCTCGCCGTCACCCCGGTCGACGCAGTCGAGGTTGTTGTCGGGGCTCGCGGTGCTCTCGAGGCATGCGCTCGGCTTGGTGGGCTCGCCTGGCCGCCCGCACGCCCCGCCCGGGCATGCCGAGATATTGTTGCACGGCCCGCCCGCGTTCGTACCGCCGATGCACCGGTTGCCGCCACAGATCGTGGCGCCGACGGCGGTGCAGTCCGCGTTGGTGAAGCACGGGGTCGCCGCCAGATTGTTGCAGGTCTGACACATGCACTTCTGACCCATGGCGGCCTGTCCGCAATTCGGGCTCGCGGCCGTGAGCGTCCGCGTAACCGGGCTGGTCTCGTTGCTGAGGTTGATCGGCAAGGTCGCGATCAAGCCACCCGAAGGGAGCGGGCAATCGAGGCTCGTCCGTCCGAAGTCCGGACGGTTGAAAACGAAGCCGTTGGCGTCGCACGCGAGGCCGTTGCGCGTGCCGCCGTTGCACGTGCCGCCGTTCACTCCGTCATTGATGCCGCCCGCGTCGGAGCACGTAGCGCACGGGGCGTCGATCGCGAGGCCGTTGTAGACCCGCGACGTCAGGAACGCCGTCGTGACGGCTTCGCCGCTCTCGACGTTCGCGGTGCCTGTGATGGACCCGTTGAACTGGTTGAACACACAGGTCGAGACACCACCTGCGGCGAGCGCGAGCGGTCCGCCGAAGTAGAACTCACAGGTGTTGCCGGTACCGCACTGTGTGCTGCTGGTGCACTTGATCGAGGAGTCGTGGCTGCACCGTTGATTGTCGAGGCGACCCGCACCCGCGTTCGGATTCGCGACGGGACCGGACACCGTGCACGTGCCGCAATTCGGGTCACGGATGTTGTCGGGATTGGGTGCCACGCCGTCATTGCAGTTCGAGAGCGCGATCGTCACGTCACCGTTGCTGATGATCGGCGCTCGGTGGGCGATGCCGGTCCAGCCGGTGTCGAGGATGCTCAGCGGATCGGTCGCGTCGCCGCTGAAGAGCACCTTCGACGGGCAGAGGCAGGTACCCGCCATGCTGCAGATCTCGAGGCCGTTGCCCGCGTTCGGACAGGTGGGAGATCCCGGCGTGCTGCAGAGCCCCGGGGGAAGCGACGTCGCGGTCGCGACGGGCGTCGGCGTGAGGCTGGGTGTCGCCGTTACGGTCGGCGTCGCCGTGCGAGTCGCCGTCGCGGTGGCGGTCGGCGTCGCAGTGCGGGTCGCCGTAACGGTGGCGGTCGGAACCGGCGTCGATGTGACGGTCGGCACCGCCGTCTGCGTGGCAGTCGCGGTCGGGACCGCGGTCGTGGTCGCCGTCGGAACCGCGGTGACCGTGGCGGTCGGCTGCGCCGTCACCGTCGCGGTCGCTTCCGGCGCGGCGGTTTGAGTCGCGGTCGGGAGCGGGGTCTCCGTCGGCTCGGGACCCGCCGTCTGCGTCGCGACCGGCTCGGGCGTCGCAGTCTCGGTCGGCTGCGCCGTGGGCTGTTCGGTTGGCTGCTCGGTCGGCTGGGCCGTGGGCTGTTCGGTCGGCTGCTCGGTCGGCTGGGCCGTGGGCTGTTCGGTCGGTTGCTCGGTCGGCTGCGCCGTGGGCTGCTCGGTCGGTTGCTCGGTCGGCTGGGCCGTGGGCTGCTCGGTCGGCTGCTCGGTCGGCTGGGCCGTGGGCTGCTCGGTCGGCTGTTCGGTCGGCTGGGCCGTGGGCTGCTCGGTCGGTTGCTCGGTCGGCTGGGCCGTGGGCTGCTCGGTCGGCTGGGCCGTCGGCGCCACTTCGGTCGGCGTCGCGGTCGGCACCGGCGCGTTACAGCTCGCGCAGCACGACGCGACGACGGTGCCTCCTCGGCTCGTACACAGCGCAGCGGACGCGAGCGGTCGGCAGCGGCTCGTCGACGACGAGGATCCGAGCTGACACGACACGCTGCCTTCGCGCTTCCCACAGGTGGAGCGAATGGAGCAGCTCTCGATCTTGGTGCGGCACTTCTTCGGCACGAGCCCCTCGCGCACGGCGCGGTTCACTACCTTGCTCACGCACGCGGTGTAGCGACTGTGGTTCTTGGCTTCGGCGCAGGGGCACTCGAGGTCGATGGTCGCTTGGATGGTGCAGCGGGCGGCTTCGCAGTCGACCGGCTCGGCTTCGGCGCGGGTCGTCGGCAAGGCGAGGAGCAATGCAGCGAAGATGGCTACGACGAGTCTCATGACGGCTCTCCCTTGGATGCGACCCGGAGTACGGGCCTATGCGGTGAATCGATGCGCACGAACGCCTCCTCCGAAGCGCCCGCCCTCCTCCTCTGCCAGAGCGACCCCATTCCGCGCAACCATTTCGCACATCACCCTCCCAATATGATGCGAGCGTACTCATACGATCCCGCCATAGCGCCCGCTGCCCTGTCTCTCGTTTTCATTTCTGAATTTGAGCCGGGCAAAGCGAAGCGAGCCCGGACCCACGCGCACGAGGCACCAATGAGGGCGTCGAGAACGGTCGAGATGCGAGGCGCGAGGAAGAGAGCGCGGAGGCGTAGCGGAGCTACGCCGCACAAGCGAACGACCGAGCAACGAAGCAGATCGGCCGTTATCGGCGCCCGAATGCCGGGGGCGGGGATCGAACCCGCACGGGCGTGAGCCCACGGGATTTTAAGTCCCGTGTGTCTACCGGTTCCACCACCCCGGCAGGTGGTTGGCCGCCGCGTGGCGCCGGCCGGAGCCGACGGTCACGCTCGAGATCGGAAGACAGGAAGAAACGAGAGGCGGCGAGCGGATTCGAACCGCTGCATCGAGGTTTTGCAGACCTCTCCCTTAGCCACTTGGGTACGCCGCCGAAGGTCCCGGTCGTACCATGCGATCCTCCCGACCGGCAAGGCGGCTCCGCGCGAAAGCACTTCACGTTGTCTCGCCACCGCACACTCCGTACACTCGCGGCATGCGTCGCGCCCTCGCCGTCGGGTCCTTCGTAGTGCTCCTGGCCACCAGCGCGCCCGTCCACGGCGAGATCTACCGCTGGGTCGACGAGCACGGCGTTACCCACCTCGCGGACAACATCGAGAAGGTCCCCGAAGCATCTCGAGAGTCCGCGAAGGTCTTCCAATCGAAGAGCCGCGCCGCCGCGCCCGCACCCGCCGTGGATCATGGGCCGACGCAATCCGCGTTCGCCAACGCCGTCGCCCGCGAGCTCGGCCTCGTCGCCTCGGATACGCAAGATCCCGTCTCCGCGCTCTACATCGTCGGCATCTATCCCGGCATCGGCTGGAATCCCGCCGCGACGCTCACCTCGGCGGTCGTCGACGAGGTCACGCGCAGCGCTCGTGCGGCCGCCCGCGCCCGCCGCTTGCCGCAGGGCGAGGCAAGCGTCGAAGCGTCCGTGCTCCGGGTCGCGACCAACCTCGGGGTCCCTGGCCCGCCACCGACCGTCGTCGCCGCGCCGGCACCGCCGCCCGAGCCGCCGACGGTCGTGGTCGCCCCGAACATCGTCGTCGAGTCGCCGCCGACCAACGTCGTCGTGCAGAACATCGAGCCGCGGAGCGACCCGGTCCTCACCCGCTACGGATGGGATCCGCTCTTCGGTGGCGGCGTACCGTACGCCCCGATCGCACCCGGCCCGCCGGGCCCGATCCCGGATCGCATCACGCCGCTCTCGAATCCGGCGGGACATCTGCGCGGTCCGGCGGTTCCGCCGCGGCCGGGCCCGCAACCGTTCCGGCGTCCGCTCGCGTTCTGACCTCGGGGAGACGGCCGCGCGGCTGGCGTCGCGCGAGCCGCTTGGTTATGTGCCGAGCGCTCGCGATCCGAACGTGGAGGCTGCCGCGATGAAGCTCGACACCGTCTTCGCACCGACGTCCCTGACCGAGATCCCCGCCATCGCTCGCGCCGCCGACGCGATGGGCTTCGCGGGGATCTGGACCGCAGAAACGAGCCACGACCCCTACCTGCCGCTCGTGCTGGCCGGCGAGCACACCGAACGGATCGAATTCGGCACGTCGATCGCGGTCGCCTTTCCGCGGAGCCCCCTCGTTCATGCGCAGATCGCGTGGGACCTCGCGGCGCAATCGAAGGGGCGCTTCATCCTCGGGCTCGGCACGCAGGTGAAGGGCCACAACGAGCGCCGCTTCGGCATCACCTGGGAAGCACCGGGACCGCGTCTCCGCGAGATGATCCTCTGCATCCGGGCGATCTGGGACTGCTGGCAGAACGGCACGCGCCCGCGCTTCGAGGGCCGGCACTATCGCTTCACCCTGATGACGCCGTTCTTCAGTCCGGGTCCGATCAGCCACCCGAGCATCCCGATCTGGATCGCGGGCGTGAACACGTACATGTGCGAGCTCGCGGGCGAGCTGTGTGACGGGTTCCACGTCCACCCGTTTCACTCGCTGAAATACCTGCGCGAGTCCTTGCTGCCCGAGATCGGCCGCGGGCTCGCGAAAGGCGGACGGACGCGCCGCGACATCGCGCTCGGGACGAGCGCCTTCGTGATCGCCGGCGACACCGACGAGGAGATCGCGCGCGCCCGGGACCCGGTGCGCATGCAGATCGCGTTCTACGCCTCGACGCGGACGTACGTGCGCGTGCTCGAGGCCCACGGCTGGGGGGATACGTGCACCCGCTTGAACGAGAAGGCGGCGATGGGGGACTGGGCGGGCATGGCGAGCGAGATCACCGACGAGATGCTCGACGTCTTCGCGATCACGTGTCGGTGGGACGAGGTCGCCGCGAGGGTCCAGGCTCGTTACGACGGCCTCCTCGATCGGGTCGCACTCTACTTGCCCTTTCGTGCCGGCGTGGACAGCGAGCGCTGGGCGTCGATCGTACGCGCCTTCGCGTGACCAGAGCGCGGCTCGGACGCGGTACTCGCATCGTCTTCGCCAGCGACGGGGGCCGGCGGACGGTGATCGTCGAGGGCAGCGGGCTCGCCGAGGCCGAGCGTCGTCAGCTCCAGCGGCTCATGCGACCGCTCGCCATCCGCAAGGGCGTCGTCACGATCCGGCGGGACTTCCTCGGTCGGCAGCGCGTCGCGTTCAGCCGCGAGATTCCGGAGCCCATGCAGCAGGTGGTCCGCAACCTCGTGGGCAACTTGTCCCGTCTGCGCTCGCTCTGACACACGCGCTGTGCCGCCCACGGCGCGGCCCGGCGCGCCCCATCCCGAGAAGCCCAGGATCGGCGGGCCTTTCGCCGTGGCACGCGCTTCGCTCTGTAGGCTCACGTCCGCGGCGAGCGGAAAGACCTCATGCCTGAACCGACACCCAGCTTCCCCTCCACCTCCTCCTCCCCCGCTCACGACCTTCCGCTCGCCGCGGGCGCCACGCTCCTCACGTTGATTGGTTGCCTCGAGCCCGCTGCCCGTATCCCCGCGGGTGCGCTCACCCTCTCTGCCCTCCTCCTGCTGTGGCTCGGCGCCGTGCGCCGCCGTAGCGCGTTGACCCGACCCCCCCGGGCCTGAACGCGGCGGCGGTGCCCGGCGCCGGGTGCCGTTTTTCTATTCGACGAGGTCGCGCGCCCGCGTGAAGATCGTCGCCAGCATCGGGGCCGTGAGCTTACCAGTCTGCGTGTTCTGCCGGCTCGGGTGGTACGATCCGAGCAGCGTGATCGATCCGATCCTCGCTTCCGATCCGTGACCGAAGCGCGGCAGCGGTTTCGGCACGGCCCGTCCGAGCGCCCGTTCCGTCGCGAGTACCGCCGCGAAGCCGATCTGCCCGAGCGCCACGATCACGCGTACCCGCGTGAGGATCTGCCGCTCGCGCACGAGGTACGGCCGGCACCGCGCCAACTCGTCGAGCGTCGGCTTGTTGTGGGGCGGCGCGCAGCGCGCCGCCGCCGTGATGTACGCGTCGCGGAGCTCGAGCCCGTCGTCGCGGCGCTCGGAGGTCGGCAGGCTGGCGAATCCCGCGCCGTGCATCGCGCGCAGCAACCAGAGGCCGCTGTCGTCGCCCGTGAACATGCGGCCGGTGCGGTTCCCGCCGTGCGCGGCCGGGGCGAGCCCGACGATCAAGAGGCGCGCACGCGGGTCACCGAAGCCGGGCAGCGGACGGCCCCAGTATTCGTCGTCGCGGAACTGCCGGCGTTTCACGCGCGCGACCTCTTCACGGTGCGCGACGAGACGCGGACAATCGCGACACGCGACGATCGTGTCCGCGAGCGATCGGAGCGCGCGGCGCGGGTCAGTCGCCGACGTAGCGGACCTGATGGCGATCGACGAGCACCAGGTTCGGAATCTCACGATCGGTGAGCCCGTGCTGGACGCCGAGATGCTCGATGAACGGCGCGCGCGCCGGGAACCCGCGATCGTGGACGCGGCAGAAGTACGGCGCCTTCTGGTTGATCCCGACGACGCCGGGGACGGCGTGATGCGCGCCGCCGAACGGGAAGACGACGCTCGTGTCGTGCTCGAGCGGCGCATTCACGAAGAGGTCGGTGGAAGGATAGCCCCCAGGGTAGCGACGATGTTCGCCCGCCTTCGCCGGCGCAGCGATCACCACGAACGCCATCACGACCAGCATGCTCCGCATCGGAGCCGAGTATGCCAGCGTCCGCGCCGGCGCGGAACGCGTGATCGCGTCACCGTGATCCCGCACCCCATGCGCCGAGACGCTCCGCGCTCGCGCGTGCGCGCTCCCAGAGCAGCTCGACCGCTTGATCGGGATTCCAGCGCCCCGGCATCTCGCCGGTCACAAGCATGCGAGTGGCGCGCGGCGATTGCTGAAGCGTTTCGCTCAAGAACGGGTAACGTTCGATCCAGCGCGGCACCTCGGAGTCCGAGAAGTACGGGAGCCACACCGACCCGGCGCCGCGCTGATCGACACGGGCATCGGCCAGCTCCGCCGCCTTGTAGCGCCGGATGTCCCGCGCGGCCTCGTGATACGCGAGCGTCTCCGCGACGAGGTCGCGGACCGCGGCACTGCCGTCGCCCTCGATGCGCAACGCCGTGATGGCGTTTTTCGCGTCCTCGATGCGGCGCTCGTACGCCGTGACCGGGACGGCCATGCGCGCCGCCTCGTCGACGGTACCGAGAACGGCCGCCGCGGCGACCGCCTTGCTCGCGAGCTCGGCCGACGCGTCACCGCGCGACGGCAGGGCCACCTCTTTTCGCGGAACGGGAGTGGCAACCGGCGTCGGCGCTGGCGCCGGAGGCGCAGCCATCTCCGGCGCTGCGGGCGCCGATGCCGCCGACGGCGCGACCTCGACCGGGGCGGCCGGTGCCGACCGCACTGCGGGCGCCGCCACGACGGGCGCGCTCGTCTTGTCGGCGAGCGCCAAGGCCACGACGCCGCCAGCGCGCTCCGCAGCGAGCAGCAACAAGACACCGCGCGCCGCCGCATCCGCGGCCGCCGCCTCGAGCTCGCGACAGTTGTTGGTGCGACGCGCGTTCGCCTGTCGGATCACGTCGCCCGGCTGGAGGAGTGATGATGGTGCGTCCGCGCGCACGACGATGAGGCCTCCGGCATTGGCTCCCACGAGCGGCCCTTCCTCGACGGTGAGCCCAAACACCGATGGCAACTGACAGGTCGTCGCCGCGGCGGCCTCCATGGCGGCCGCCAGGAAGAACGCCAGCGCGGCCGCGAAACAGGCGCCGGTCACCCGACGTCTCGAGATTTTCACCCCTCTTTTTCCCCGGGCTCTCCCCTGTCTCGGGAATTGTGAGGACGATGCCCTTACTCTACTGTCCGTCGCGAGCGGTGGTTCTACCGCACGAGCTCTCGCAACCGTTCTGGCAACAGAATGGGAGCGAGTGGGGCGGAGGGAAAAGGGGGCCCTCCGCCCCGGTTTTTTTTCGGCTCGGCGTTCGGGTCGCATGGCGCGCCTAGAAACCACAGCGTCACCACCTTTGCCAGCTTGCTGCCCCCGGCTCGCGGCTCGGGGCGTCCACTGGTACTGCTCCGAGGCGTGACCACCTCCCCGAGCAACGATCGCCACAGCGCGGCAGGCGTCCGCTGGAGCCTGACGGGGCTGTATCAGGGGCCGGCCGACCCGGCACTCGAGCGCGATCTCGCCGCGGCCCACGGGGCGGCGACAGCCTTCGTCGCCGCCTGGCGCGGCCGCCTCGCATCGGTCTCCGCCTCCGAGCTCGAAGTCGCGCTGGTCGAATACGAGCGCATCCAACAGCTCGCTCTCCGTCCCGGCTTCTATGCGAGCCTTCTGACCGCAGCCGACACCCAAGACCCGGTCGCGCTCGCGCTGGAGCAGCGCACGACCGAGGCACACACGGAAATCCGTACGCTCCTCGTCTTCTTCGAGCTCGAGCTGCTCGCCGTCGACGATGCGCAGGCGCGGGCCCTGGCGACCGATCCCGCGCTCGCCGGCCATGCGCACTTCCTGACGCAGCTCCGCCGCTTCAGGCCGCACGTCCTCAGCGAAAGCGAAGAGCGCGTCATCGCCCGCAAGGATCTCAGCGGCCGCACCGCCTTCGTGCAGCTCTACGACGAGCTCGCCGGATCGCTGCGGTTTCGGCTCGACGGAGAAGAGCTCACGGAAGGCGAAGTGCTCGCCGTCCTCCACCATCCGGACCGCGGGCGCCGCGAACGCGCGCTCGCGGCGCTCCTCGAACCCTACGCCGAAGCGCGCGTGCCGCTGACCGCGATCATGAACGCCCTCCTCCTCGATCATCGGGTCGATTGCGAGATGCGTGGCCATCCGGACGTCACCCATCCGACGCATCTCGCGAACGAGGTCGCGCCCGAAGTCGTCGCGGTGATGATGGACGCCGTCGAGCGCCACCGCCCCGTCATCCAGCGTTTCTTCCGTCGGAAAGCCGCGCTGCTCGGGTTGCCGCGTCTCGGCATCGCCGACGTCTACGCGCCCATCGGCGACGCCGGACCGACGATCCCTTGGCCCGAAGGCCGCGCGCTCGTCCTGGACGCTTTCGCCCGCTTCGACCGCAGGCTCTCCGCGCTCGCGACGGAGCTCCTCGACCGGGCCCACGTCGACGCAGAGGTCCGGCCCCGCAAGCGTTCTGGTGCCTTCTGCGCCGCGCTCGGCCCGGACTCGGCACCGTACGTCCTCAGCACCTACACCGAGACCGGACGCGACGTCGCGACGCTGGCGCACGAGCTCGGCCACGCGGTGCACTATTCGCTCGCCCGCGGCCAGCCCTTCCTGCACTACGAGCCGCCCCTCGTGCTCGCCGAAACCGCGTCGGTGTTCGCCGAGATGCTCGTGACCGATCACCTGCTGTCGGTCACGGCGGACCCGGTCGAGCGGCGGCGGATACTCGTCGAGACGATCGACGAGATGTACGGCACCGTCTTCCGACAGCACACGCTCACCGCGTTCGAGATGGCGGCACACGCGGCGCGGCGCGAACGGCGCCTCGATCACGACGAGCTCTGCGACCTCTGGATGACGGAGCAGCGCCGGCTCTTCGGCGACAGCGTCGAGGTCGCCCCGATCTACCGCACGGGATGGAGCTACATCCCGCATTTCATCCACAGTCGCTTCTATTGCTACTCCTACGCGTTCGGTGAGCTCCTGACGCTCGCGCTCTTCCAGCGCTACAAGGACGAAGGCGCCGCGTTCGTCCCAGCCTACCTCGAGCTCCTGAGCGCGGGAGGCAGCATGGCACCCGTCGACCTCGCCGCGCGCCTCGGCTTCGACCTCGCCTCACCCGAGTTCTGGGACCGCGGCTGCGCCGCGATCACGCGGATGGTCGACGAGCTCGAGCGGAGCTGACCCGAAGCACGAGCGCGGGCGGCGCAAGACGCGCCGGCCAGCGGCCGACACGGAACGCACGCTTCCAGCGCTCGAACGCCGCGAGGACCGCCGGAGCGTCGACCTCGGCGAGCGTCGCCCCGTCCCGCTGCAGATGCCCGCGCCCCTTCGCGACGAGCGCCGCGGCGCCGCGCGCGTTGCCGTGCGCGAGATGGTGCAACGCGACCGCCAGTTGGATCACGCCCTGCAACGCGGACCGACGACGCCCCTCGAGTACGCGCCATTCGCCTTCGAGGCGCTCGTGAGCCTCGAAGAAGAGGCCCTCGCGCCAGAGGCATGCCGTCGCACGAAGCGCGATCAGCAGCGGCGTCGCTTCGCCGTCATCGGAGACCCGGTACGCGGTCGCCGCGGCGAGGCCCGCGCGAAGACGGCGCACGCTCGGGTCGACACGCGACGCGGCGGCCACCCGCCGGCGGAGCTCGTCGAAGCCGGCGTCGCTCGGGAAGGCGGCGAGGATCGCCGCGGCGATCTCGTGCCGGCGGCCACGCTCGCGATCGACCGCGAGCGGCGTCACGCGGCGAAGAGCTGCGCGATCTCGTCGGCCTGCCGTTCCGCGTCGGCCTTGCCGAGCGCGAAGAGCTGGCGCGTGTAGCTCGCGTCGAAGAGCACGTACGAGAGCAGATCCGCCTCCCCTTCCGGCACCCCCCGTGCCGCCGACCGCATGACGAGGTCGGCGACGAGACGTGCCGGGCTCAGCGACCGGGACCGCTCGGCGTAGCACCGCCCCGCGAGGCGACCGAGGTCCTCGGATGGACGGATGACGCAGTCCTGGATCACGCGATAGTCGCTGCCGCGCGTCGCGCGGATGATCTCGTTGACCTTCGGAAGAAACTCCTCGCCGAATGCCTGCTGACCGCCGAGGAGCAGCGCATTCATGAGGCGCATCCGCTGGAGGTCGTAGTCGATGTGGTCGAGCATGAGGGCGTTCAGCACCTTCCCGAGAAGATACGCCGGGTTGCCGTAGGCCGTCTCACGCGGGCTCGGCGTCACGACGTCACGCTCGGGATCGGGCGGGTGGCGGAGTGCTACGAGGAGGATCCGATCGGCCCCGAGCCGGAGCGCCGGAGAGAGCGGCGTGTTCAATCGCAAGCCGCCGTCGCAATAGAAGTGTCGCCCGATCCGCACCGCGGGGAAGAACAGCGGGATCGCGGCCGAAGCGAGAATGTGTGCGGGCCCGACTCCCGAGTAGCGGGCGACGACGTACGGATCGTATTCCCATGGCTTCAGGCTGACCCGGGCCCCATCCACGAACACGACCGCCCGTCCCGATGCGATCTCCGTGCAAGAGATGCAGAGCACGCCGCGTGAGGCCCGCAGGTTGCTCCGGAGCTGCCGCCAGGGAATCTCCTCCATCACCATCTCCTCGAGCGCGCTCGTGTCGAGAAGACCTGGAAGTCGGCTCGGTAACCGACCGCTCGGCGCCGGCCCTCTCGTGACGAACGGAAGGCTGAAAAGCCGCGTCGGGATGCGCAGGAGGTCTCCGAAGCTCAGTCGATACACCCGCTCGAGCGACATCGAGTCCCAGGTCCGCGTCAGGCGCTCCAAACGCGTGGCGACGTCCTCCTGGAGAGTGGCCATCCAATAGGCCGCGTGGATTGCCCCGACCGAGGCGCCGCTCACGATGTCGAACGACGGCACGAAGCCGAGCCGCTTCGGCAGGCCTTCCATCAGAAACGCCAGCACGCCCGCCTCGTAGGCGCCGCGCGCGCCGCCGCCAGCGAGCACCAGGGCCACACGGGGCGCCGATGCGGGGCTGCTCACACCGGCACCAAAAAAAATGGCCCCGGCGCAATGCCGGGGCCTGCGTTTCGAGAGAGCGGGTGAAGGGCTTCGAACCCTCGACCCCGACCTTGGCAAGGTCGTGCTCTAGCCAACTGAGCTACACCCGCAGAAAGGCGGCACCATATGGAGGTCACGGCAGGCTGTCAACATTGGTCCGCGGCGACCCCGCTCCACGCGCGCGGACCGCACGGTACACCCGCGCGTGGTAGTCGACCGCCGACCAGAGCCCGAGCACGACCGCGATCCAAAGGAAGTAGACGCCGCCGAGATGAAAATCGATGAAGGCGTACTGGTAGTGCATCAGGAGGCCCGTGAGGGCGAAGATCTGAAAAATCGTCTTGTACTTCCCGAGCTCCTCGGCCCCGAGTGTTATCCCTTCGCTCGACGCGATGCTGCGGAGGCCCGTGACCGCGAGCTCGCGTGCGACGATCAAGACCGCGAGCCACGGCGTCACGCGATACTCGCACGGCACCTCGACGCCCGGCGCGCACGGCATCGCGACGAGCATGATCAGCACCGACACCACCAGAAGCTTGTCCGCGAGCGGATCGAGGAACTTGCCGAGCGTCGTGACGATGCCGTGCTTTCGAGCGAGGTACCCGTCGTAGTAGTCGCTGAGCGAGCCCAGGACGAACAGCACCGCCGCGAGCGCTCCGGCGACCGGCCCGGGATCGTGCAGCAGGTAGACCAATACCGGAACGAGCGCGATCCGGAAGAGCGAAAGAAGGTTCGGCGTCGTCCAGAGGAGATTCGCCGTGTCGCGGGGCGATGGGCTCGGAGCGGCCATCACGTCACGCCGACGACCCGCCGACGCGGCCCCGACGGCCTCGGCCGTCTCACCGCGCGCTGGCGATCTTCTGTTGCAGGTAGTCCTGGCGGAACCGGAGAACGCGGTGCACGTAATTGCGCGTCTCTTCGAACGGCGGAATGCCGCCGTACTGATCCACCGAGCCCTCGCCCGCGTTGTACGCCGCGAGCGCGAGGACGACGTTGTTGCCGTAGCGATCGAGGAGCATCCGGAGGTGCTGGACACCACCCGCAATGTTGTCCATCGGCGAGTGGATGTTGCGGACACCATGCATCTGAGCCGTGCCGGGCATCAGCTGCATGAGGCCGCGGGCCCCCTTCGGAGAGACGGCGTTCGGCTTGAAGCCGGACTCGGCCTTGATGACGGCCTTCACCAGCGCCTGCTCGACGCGGAAGCGCTGTGACATGTTCGCGATGATCGGGTCGAACGCCCGCGAGTCGGCCTTCGAGAAACTGCTCGAGATGCTGCTCGACTCCACGCGGTAGCCCGGTACGGCGCTGATCCGCGGCATCTCGCGGATGACGACACGGTAGAACCGCTTGTCGGTCGGAACATTGGTGTAGTGGATCACACCGAAGCGATCGACCTTCTTGTAGATGTCGGCCGTCGCGTCCCGCGGTGCGACGAACGCGCAGGCCGTGAGCGCAATGACGGCTCCGCCTACGATCGCCCTCCCCACCCGGCGCCTTCCCCAACCCGCCGCCATTGCGTCGCACCATAGTCAACGCCAGCGAGCCCCGTCAATGCGTATTCGTGGATACGAGAGCATCGACGGGTCGCGAGTCAGATTCCTGACCCCGAGATGATCGTGTCGCGCTGCCAGCGGACGTCGTCGCGGTCGGGATGATCGAGCGTGTAGTGCAATCCGCGGCTCTCACGGCGCGCCATCGCACAGCGGACGATGAGCTCCGCGACCGTCGCAATGTTGCGAAGCTCGAGGAGGTCACCCGTCACGAGGAAGTCCCAGTAGTACTCCCGGATCTCGTCCTGGAGCATGGCGATGCGCTTCCGAGCGCGCTCGAGGCGGCGCGTCGAGCGTACGATGCCGACGAAGTTCCACATCGTCCGCCGCACTTCGTCCCAGTTCTGGGACACGACGACCGATTCGTCGCTGTTGACGGCAGTCCCGGGGTTCCAGTCCGGCAGCGTCGGCGGCGGCGTCGGATCCTCGGCGAGGCGCGCGCGCGCGTGGAGTGCCGCCCGGTGACCGAAGACCAAGCCTTCGAGCAGGGAGTTCGAGGCGAGGCGGTTCGCGCCATGGAGACCGGTCATCGCCACCTCGCCGCAGGCGTAGAGTCGCGGAATCGACGTGCGGCCGTCTTGATCCGTCGCGACGCCGCCGCAGAGATAGTGCGCGGCGGGTACCACCGGCATCCACTCTCGCGTCGGGTCGATTCCGAGCTCGCGACATCGCCGTACGATGTTCGGAAAGCGCTCCTCGACGAAGCTCGCCGGCTTGTGCGTGATGTCGAGATAGACGTGCTCGAATCCGTGGACCTTCATCTCGTGGTCGATGGCACGCGCCACGACGTCACGCGGCGCGAGCTCCGCGTCGCGGTGATACCGGTCCATGAAGAACGCACCGTCCGGAAGTCGGAGTCGCGCCCCCTCCCCACGCATCGCCTCCGTGATCAGGAACGACTTCGCCTGCGGATGGTAGAGACAGGTCGGATGAAACTGGAAAAACTCCATGTTCCCGACGGTCGCCCCGGCGCGATAGGCGATCGCGACGCCGTCCCCCGACGCCACGTCGGGGTTTGTCGTATACAGATACACCTTGCCGGCTCCGCCGGTGCAGAGGACCGTCACGCGCGCCCGCATCGCCCGCACGATGCCGGTCGGCCGATCGTAGACGTACGCGCCCCAACAGATGGGGGGATCGGGTGCTCGCCCGCGCTTCCGGTCGATCAGGAGATCGACCGCGAGCGCGTTCTCGAACACCGTCACGTTGGGGTGACCACGCACCGCCGCCGTCAGCGCCCGCACCATTTCCTGTCCGGTCAGATCCCCGGCATGCAGAACGCGACGCTGGGAGTGACCGCCCTCGCGTCCGAGGTCGTACTCGATCGTGTCGCCGTCGCGATGCGCGTCGAATCGGGTGCCGAGCGCGATCAGCTCGCGGATCCGATCCGGGCCTTCGCGCACGACCATCTGGACGACGTCCTCGTGGCAGAGTCCCGCTCCCGCGACGATCGTGTCGTCCGCGTGCGCCTCGAAGGAGTCGGCCGGGTCCCACACGGTCGCGACGCCGCCCTGCGCGTAGGACGAGTTGCTCTCGCTGCTCCGGTCCTTGGTCACGATCGCGACGCGACCGTGCTCGGCGACGCCGAGCGCGAACGTGAGCCCCGCGATCCCGCTGCCGATGACCAGGTAGTCCCAGGTGTCGTCGGACGGGCTCATGAACGTGAGATCAGTGCTCGTCCTGGGCTTCGAAGAGCACGAGCTGGCGCGGGGTCCCCGTATCCTCGAACGGCACCGGGTATCGGCCGGTGAAGCACGCGTCGCAATACCCCTGCTGCGGGCCGCCGAGGAAGCCGTACATTCCCTCGGTGCTGAGGTACGCGAGCGAATCGGCCGTGATGTAGCGGCGGATCTCGTCGACGTCGTGCGACGAGGCGATGAGCTCCGCTCGGGTCGGCGTGTCGATGCCGTAGTAGCAAGGGTTCGTCGTCGGCGGCGAGCTGATCCGCATGTGAACTTCGGTCGCGCCGGCGTCGCGGATCATCTTGACGATCTTGCGGCTGGTCGTGCCCCGCACGATCGAATCGTCGACCACGACGACCCGCTTACCCTCGAGGACGTTCCGCTGCGCGTTCAGCTTCACCTTGACCCCGAAGTGGCGGATCGCGTCGCGCGGCTCGATGAACGTGCGCCCGACGTAGTGATTGCGAATCAGGCCCATTTCGAACGGAATGCCGGCGGACTCGGCATAGCCGATCGCGGCGGGCACACCCGAATCCGGCACCGGAATCACCACGTCGGCCGGCACACCCGACTCGCGTGCCAGCGCGCGCCCGAGCTCCTTCCGCGACTGATACACGCTGCGGCCGAAGATCGTCGAGTCCGGGCGGGCGAAATAGATGTGCTCGAAGATGCAGGCCGCGCCCGTGACCTTCGTGAACGGATGGTACGACACGATCCCGCCTTCCGTCATGACGACCATCTCGCCGGGTTCGATCTCGCGCTCGTACTCCGCATCCACGAGGTCGAGTGCGCAGGTTTCCGACGCCACGACCCAGGCGCCCTTCACGCGCCCGAGCACCAGGGGGCGGAACCCGTGCGGATCGCGGACGGCGATCAGCTTGTCCGGGGCGAGGAACACCAGCGAGTATGCCCCGCGCACCTCGTGGAGCGCGTCGACGACGCGGTCTTCGAGCGTCTCGGCATTCGAGCTCGCGATCAGGTGGATGATGACCTCGGTATCGACCGTCGACTGGAAGATCGACCCGCGCTCCTCGAGCTCCGCCCGCAAGCGCTCCGCATTCACGAGATTGCCGTTGTGGGCGAGCGCCAGACCGCCGCGGCCGTACTCGACGACGAGCGGCTGCGCGTTCTTCAGGTTTTGCGAGCCGCCGGTGGTCGAGTAGCGGTTGTGACCGATCGCCGCATGACCGCGCAAACGACGGATGATCGGCTCGGGAAAGATGTCGGTGACGAGGCCGAGGCCCCGATGGGAGACCAGCACCTGCCCGTCGGACGATACGATGCCGGCGGCCTCCTGCCCGCGGTGCTGGAGGGCACAGAGTCCGAGGTACGCGAGATTGGCGGCCTCCGGGTGTCCGAAGACCCCGACGACGCCGCACTTCTCTCGGAAGCCCCCGTCAGTGGGCATCGTCGTCGAGTATCACGCGTCGGCCGAACCAGCGAGCGCCTTGGTGAGCCCTTGGCGCCAGCATTCCCGTAGGGTGCCCACGTCGAGGCCGACGAGATCGCCGATCTCCAGCCGCTGGCCGCGCACTTCCCCGATCACCGAGATGGGCACGTCGTCACGCCGCGCGATCTCGCGCAAGCGGGTCAGGTGGCGCCGGCGCACCGACACGATCATCCGCGCATGGCTTTCCCCGAAGAGCAGCGCGTCCGGTCGGAATCCTCCTTCGACCTCGATGCGCGCGCCGAGCGGCGCGGAGGTCTCGCTGCTGATGCAGCACTCGGCGAGCGCGACGGCGAGCCCGCCTTCCGCAACGTCGTGCGCCGACCGCAGCAACCCTTCGCGCGCCGCGCTCACCACTGCGCGGATCAACCGTCGCTCGATCTCGAGGTCCATCCACGGGACGCCGCCCCGCACTTGGTGGTGCGCGACGGCGAGATACTCACTGCTGCCGAGCTCTTCTCGATTCCGGCCGAGCAGAACCACCGCGTCGCCTTCGCTCTTGAACCATTGCGTGACGTGCTGGCTCGCATCTTCCAGGAGGCCGACCATGCCGATCACCGGCGTCGGCGGGATGCTCCGCCCTTCCGTTTCGTTGTAGAAGCTCACGTTGCCGCTGATGACGGGCGTGCCGAACGCGACGCAGGCGTCGCGGAGCCCTGCCACCGCCTGCTGGAACTGCCACATGACCTCGGGCTTTTCGGGGCTCCCGAAATTCAGGCAGTTCGTGACGCCGATCGGCTCGGCACCGCTCGCGGCGAGGTTGCGCGCCGCCTCCGCGACGGCCGAGATCGTGCCGACGTAGGGGTCGACGAGACAGAGCCGGCTGTTGCAGTCGACCGTCATTGCGACGGCCTTATCGGTGCCGGGAAGACGCACCACCGCCGCGTCCGATCCTGGACGCACGATGCTGCCACCGCCGACGTAGCTGTCGTACTGCCGATACACCCACTCGCGTGAGCAGAGGTTCGGTGAGCCCACGAGCTCGAGCAGCGTCTGGTTGTAGTCGGACGGTTCCGGAAGCTCCCGGAGATCGAGCTTCGCGCCGTCCTCTGCGCTCTGGGGCTCGACGGCCGGGCGTTCGTATACCGGCGCGTCATCGGTCAGTGGAGCGATCGGAAGATCGACGACGACTTTCCCTTCGAACGTGCAGCGCAAGCGCTGGGTATCGGTGACCGTACCGATGACGGCCGCTTCGAGGTCCCATTTTTCGAACACCGCGCGCACGGCGTCCTCGGAGCCCTGATGAACCACGAGGAGCATGCGCTCTTGCGATTCCGAAAGGAGGATCTCGTACGGAGTGACCCCCACTTCGCGGAGCGGGACACGCGAGAGATCGAGATCGATGCCGGTGCCGCCACGCGAGGCCATCTCGGTCGACGACGACGTGAGTCCTGCGGCACCCATGTCCTGGATCGCCACGAGGTGATGGCTCAGGGCCGGCGACATGAGCTCGAGGCAGGCCTCGAGCAGGAGCTTCTCGGTGAAGGGATCACCGACCTGAACCGTCGGACGCTTGCTCTCCGACTCGGCGTCGAACTCGGCGGACGCGAGCAAACTCGCGCCGTGAATGCCGTCGCGTCCCGTCCGCGAGCCGACGTACATCACCGGATTTCCGACGCCGGTCGCGCGCGCCCGGAAGATGCGATCCGCCTTGACGACGCCGAGCGTGAACGCGTTCACCAGGATGTTGTGGTCATACCCCGGGTCGAACGAAACCTCGCCGCCGACGGTCGGCACGCCGATGCAATTGCCGTAGTGGCCGATGCCCGCCACCACGCCGCGCAGCAGAAACGGCGTCCGCGGATGGTCGATCGAGCCGAAGCGCAGCGAGTTCAAGTTGGCGATCGGGCGCGCACCCATCGTGAAGATGTCGCGGAGAATGCCGCCGACACCCGTCGCCGCGCCCTGAAACGGCTCCACGAACGACGGATGGTTGTGACTCTCGATCTTGAACACCACCGCGAGCCCGTCGCCGACGTCGATCGCCCCAGCGTTCTCGCCGGGGCCTTGGAGCACCCGCGGGCCGGTGGTCGGAAGCCCGCGCAGATAGGCGCGCGAGCTCTTGTAGCTACAGTGCTCCGACCACATGACGGAGAAGACCCCGAGCTCCTCGAGCGTGGGCGCGCGTCCGAGCGTCGCCTCGATGCGCGCGTACTCGTCCGCGCTGAGGCCGTGCTGGAGCGCCGTTTCGACCGTGATCCGCATCACGGCCCCGACAAGACCTTCGAGCTCACGGGAGGCACGGGCGTCTCCGCAGCCAGCGTGCCGCTCGCGACGATCGACAGGAAGATCTTCCGACCGTCCTCGCCGCCCACGATCCACTCGCACGCATGCTCCGGATGCGGCATGAGGCCGAACACGTTGCCTCGCGCGTTGCGGATACCGGCGATCGCGCCGAGCGATCCGTTCGGATTCGCTTCGGGCGTCACCCGGCCCTCGGCATCGGTGTAGCGCAACACGACCTGCCGTCCGGCTTCGAGGCTCCGCAAGGTCGCCTCGTCGGCGACGTAGCACCCTTCCCCATGCTTCACCGGAAGGTCCAGAACGTCACCGCGCCGACAGCGGTTCGTGAAGATCGTGTCGGCATCTTCCACGCGCACGTGCGCGCGGCGACACAAGAAGTCGAGCTCCCGATTGCGGATGAGCGCACCCGGCAAAAGGCCGGCCTCGCAGAGAATCTGGAAGCCGTTGCAGATGCCGAGCACGATGCCGCCACGCTCGGCGAACGCCTTCACGGCGCCCATGATCGGCGAGAAACGCGCCACGGCACCGCACCGCAGGTAGTCACCGTACGAGAAGCCGCCCGGCAACACGACGCAGTCGAGGCCGTCGACGTTCGCGTCCTTGTGCCACAGCCGCACGACGGTCTCACCGAGCAGACGTTCGAGCACGAACGCGGTTTGCTCGTCGTCGTTGGATCCGGGGAATGTGATCACGCCCCAGCGCATCCGTCAGCTCGCCGGCTCGGCGTCGACGTCGAAGCGAAAATCCTCGATGACGCGGTTGGCGAGCAGGCGCTCGCACATTTCGCGCACCCGCACTTCGGCGCTCTCCCGACTCACGTCCGCCAACCGCACCTCGAGATACTTGCCGATGCGGACGTCACCGACTTCGGGATAGCCGAGCGCGTGGAGCGAGTGCTGCACTGCTTTGCCTTGTGGGTCGAGCACGCCGACCTTGGGAGTCACGTAGACCCGTGCCAACCAGCCCATGATCCCACCTTCGTTGCGACGAAACGTCCGGGCGACGTCATCCTGCGATCGAAGAATCTCCGGCGCTCTCCTCGGAGAGGAGTGGGCGCTCGTCGATGATGTCGCTCATTTGGCCCCCCCACGAGACGTTCGAGCCGTGGGCCGTCGGCGCGATGTGCGTTGCCGTGACGAACCACTGGTACCCAAGCCTCGCCGAAAGAGCAAGTCGAGGTGATCGAGATGGCGATCGGGGTCGAGCAATCGCTCGAGATCACGTTTCGAGAGCCGTTTCTGGATCTCCGGCTCGGCCGCGAGCGCGTCGAGAAAGGTACTGCGGCCGGCGAGCGTATCGTGGGCCGCGCGCTGCACCCAACGATACGCGTCTTGTCGAATAGCCCCCTTCTGCACCAACGCGAGAAGCACGTTCTCCGACAACACGACGCCACGCGAGAGCTCGAGATTGGCGCGCATGCGTTCGGGACGGACCACCAAGTTTTCGAGCACGCCGGTCATGCGCGCCAGCATGAAATCGAGCGCGATCGTCGCATCCGGCGCGATCACGCGCTCGACGGACGAATGGCTGATGTCCCGCTCGTGCCAGAGCGCCACGTTTTCGAGCGCCGCCCCGGCATAGGCACGCAGCAGTCGCGCGAGGCCCGTCACGTTCTCGGAGAGGATCGGATTCCGCTTGTGCGGCATCGCCGACGAGCCCTTCTGTCCCGACGTGAACGGCTCCTCGGCCTCCCCGAGCTCGGTGCGCTGCATATGGCGAATTTCGAGGGCGATGCGCTCGATCGAAGTGCCGAGAACGGCAAGCGCCGAGAAGAACGCGGCATGGCGGTCACGCGCGACGACCTGCGTCGCGACGGGCTCCGCGACGAGTCCGAGCTTGCCGAGCACGTACGACTCGATCTGCGGCGACACGTTGCCGAAGACCCCGACGGCGCCCGACAGCGTCCCGACCGCGATCTCGCGCGTGGCCGTGACGAGCCGCTCGCGATTGCGCACCGCCTCGGCGTGCCAGCTCGCGACCTTGACGCCGAACGTGATCGGCTCGGCGTGCATGCCGTGCGTCCGCCCGATCATCAACGTCGACTTGTGCGCGAGCGCGAGGCGCCGAAGCGCCGCGATCAAACGGTCTTGCCCTTCGAGCAAGAGCGCCGCCGCGTCGCGGAGCTGCAATGCGAAGCCCGTGTCGAGCACGTCCGAGGACGTGAGCCCGAGGTGCAGGAAACGGCCGTCGGGACCCACCGTCTCCGCCACCTGCGTGACGAACGCGATGATGTCGTGTTTGACCTCGGCTTCGAGCTCAGCGATCCGTTCGGGGTCGATGCGCGCGCGGCGGCGCATCGTCTGGACGGCACGCGCCGGAATACGGCCGCGCTTCGCCCACGCCTCGCACGCGAGAATCTCGATTTCGAGCCAGCGCGCGTAGCGCGCCGCATCCGTCCAAATTTCCCCCATCGCCGGCCGCGTATATCGACTGATCACGAGAGCAACCCTCCGAAGATTCCGGTATCGACGGCGTCGTCACGCACGTTCCCGAGCAAGACGAGTGCGCAGCCGTCGGGCGTGAACAACCGGCGTGCGAGCGACATGATCTCCTCGTTCGTCACACCGTCCAGGCGCGTTGCCAACTCGCCAACGTCGACCTGCCGACCGAAGTACATGTCGTTGAGCGCCAGCCGCTCCATCCGCTGATCCGAGGTTTCCACCCCGAGCAGGATGGTTCCCTTGAGCTTCCCCTTGGCGCGCACGAGCTCGTCGGCCGCCACCCCGTCGCGCTGAATGCGCGCAAGCTCGCCGACGACGATCTCGATCACCTCCGCCACCCACTTCGGACGCGTACCAGCGGCGATGCCGACGTATCCGCTGTCGCGATACGAGCAGAGGTACGAATCGATCGAGTACGCCCGCCCGCGCCGCTCGCGCACCTCCTGGAAGAGGCGCGAGCTCGGACTGTCGCCGAGGACCGAATTGAGTACGATGGCCGCGTCGCGCTCGGCGTCCATCACCGAGAGACCTCGCGTCCCGAGACAGAGCTGCACCTGCTCCAGGCGGCGCCGGTGCACGATGACGCCCGGGGCCGCCACGGGCACGACGCCGTCTTCGAGCGGTGCCGTCCCTACGAGTCCCCCGAACCGACGAGCGATCTCGTCGACCAGCTCCGCATGCCGGACGTCTCCCGCAGCCGCGACCACGATCCGATCGGGGCGGTAGCGTCGCTCGACCCACGCACGACACGCATCCCGGTCGAAGCCGGGCACAGTGTCACGCGTGCCACATACCGGCCGCCCGATCGCGTGCCCGGGCCAGTACGCCTGATGAAACAGATCGTTGATCAGGTCGTCCGGCGTATCCTCGATCTGCGCGATCTCCTCCAGGACGACGTCCTTCTCACGCGCGATCTCCTCCGGAGCGAAGCGCGAGGCGAGGAAGATGTCGCTCAAGAGATCGATCGCAAGAGGCACGTGCTCGCCGAGCACCTTCGCGTAGTAGCAGGTGTGCTCGCGGTCGGTATCGGCGTTCAGCACGCCGCCAACGGCGTCGATCTCCGCGGCTAGCTCGGCCGCGGTTCGACGCTCGGTCCCCTTGAAAAAGAGGTGCTCCAGAAAATGCGAGAGCCCGTTCTGCGACGGGCTCTCGAAACGCGATCCACTTTCCACCCAGAGCCCGATAGCCGCCGACATCACCCCCGGCATCTCTTCCGAGAGGATGCGCACGCCGTTCGGGAGCGTGGTTTTCTGAACCCGCGTATGGACCGCCGCACCGTCGGGTGCGGCGGCATGCTCCGGCTTCACGGTTCCTACTGCGCGGTACCCGCTGCGGCTTGCAGCGCCTCCTTGCGGGACAAGCGAATCTTGCCGGTCTTGTCGACCTCGAGCACCTTCACCATGACCTCGTCGCCCTCCTTGAGGACGTCGCGCACCTCTTTCACGCGCTCCGGCGCGAGCTGCGAGATGTGCACGAGGCCGTCGGTCCCCGGAAGGATCTCGACGAAGGCACCGAAGTCCATGATCTTCTTGACGATGCCCTTATAGATCTTTCCGACCTCGGCTTCAGCGGTGAGACGATTGACCCAGTCGATCGCCTTCTGCATCGCGACGCCATCGGAGGACGCGATATAGATCGTGCCGTCGTCCTCGACGTCGATCTTGACACCGGTCTCCTCGATGATGCCGCGGATGACCTTGCCGCCGGGTCCGATGACGTCGCGGATACGGTCGACCTTGATCTTGAGCGTCGCGATGCGCGGCGCGTACGTCGACATGTCGGTGCGCGGCTGCCCGAGGGCTTCCTGCATCTTCCCGAGGATGTGCAGGCGGCCGTCACGCGCCTGATAGAGCGCGTCCCGCATGATCTCCCGAGTCACGCCGCCGATCTTGATGTCCATCTGCACCGACGTGATGCCGTCGGCGGTGCCGGCGACCTTGAAGTCCATGTCGCCGAGATGATCCTCGTCACCAAGGATGTCGGAGAGCACTCGGAACTCATCGCCTTCGCGGATGAGACCCATCGCGATACCGGCCACCGGAGCTTTGATCGGCACACCGGCGTCCATGAGCGCGAGCGAGCTGCCGCACACCGTCGCCATCGATGACGACCCGTTGGACTCGAGGATCTCAGAGACGACGCGGACGGTGTAGGGAAAGCTTCCTTCGTCAGGCATGACCGCGAGCACTGCACGCTCGGCGAGCGCGCCATGACCGATGTCGCGCCGGCTCGGCCCGCGCAGGAACTTCACCTCACCCACACTGAACGGTGGAAAATTGTAGTGCAGCATGAACTTCTTGTAGACCTCGCCCCCGAGGGCATCGATCTTCTGCTCGTCTGACGACGTACCGAGCGTGGCCACGACGAGCGCCTGCGTCTCGCCGCGCGTGAAGAGCGCCGAGCCGTGCGTTCGCGGGAGCACGCCGACCTCGGAGGTGATCTGCCGCACGTCGGTGAGCCCGCGGCCGTCGATCCGGCGGCGCTGCTCGACGATCAAGCCACGGACGGCATCGTAGTGCGCGTCCTCGAAAAAGCCCTTGATCTCCTTTTCCCGGTCGGGGAATTCGGTGGCGAGGCTAGCGAGGATCTCACTTCGGACCTGACGGACGGCGTCGCTCCGCTCGTGCTTACCCACGGTCTCCATTGCCGTGCGGATCTTCGGCAACGCGGCGTCACGCACACGCTTCTGGAGTACCGCGTCGACGGTGGGCGCAACCACGGTCCGCTTGGGCTTGCCGAGCGCCTTCTGGAGCTCGTCCTGCAGATCGAGGATCTTCTGCATTTCGCGGTGCGCGGTGAAGAGGGCATCGAGGATGACGTCCTCTGACAACACCTTGGCACCGCCTTCGACCATCACCAGCGCCTCACGGGAGCCGGCAACGATCAACGAGAGGTCGCTCTCGCCGTACTGAGAGCTGGTCGGGTTCACGACGAGCTGACCGCCGATGCGCCCCATGCGAACACCCGCGATCGGACCGTTGAACGGGATGTCGGACACGTACAGAGCCGCCGAGGCACCGATCAGAGCGGGCATGTCGGCATCGTTCTCCTTGTCGAAGGAAAGAACGGTCGCGACGATTTGCGTCTCGCAGCGGAAGCCCTCGGGAAACAACGGACGGAGGGGACGATCGATCAGGCGAGAGTTGAGAATCTCCTTCTCGCTCTGACGACCTTCGCGCTTGAAGAAGCCGCCCGGGATCTTGCCCGCGGCGAACGTCTTCTCTTGGTAGTCACACGTCAGCGGAAAGAAATCGACGTTCTCGCGCGCCTCTTTGGCGGCGGTGGCGGTGACGAGCACCACCGTGTCCCCGTACTGTACCAGCGCGGAGCCGCCGGCTTGCCGAGCCATCCGCCCGACCTCGATTGAAAGAGGCCGTCCGTGAAAATCGATCTGAACTTTTTTCATCTCTCCCACTCCCGCCCCCACGTGGGGACTGTCCCTGGAAACGTGTGCGCTTCGAGGCGAGAAACAGAGACGGGGTTGGGAAAGCGAAAACTGCTTACTTGCGGATGCTGAGACGTTCGATGACGGTCTTGTAGCGCTGGAAATCGATCTTCTTGAGGTAATCCAGCAACCGCCGCCGCTGCCCCACCAGCTTCAGCAGGCCACGCCGCGAATGGTGATCCTTCGCGTGGGTCTTGAAGTGCTCGGTCAAGTAACCGATGCGGTCGCTCAGCAATGCGATCTGTACCTCGGGCGAACCGGTGTCGGTATCATGCCGTCGGTAGCTGGCCAGGATTTCCTGGGTACGCGCTGCTGAGCCGTTCATTCCTTCTCCCATGTCGTTTCTCGTCAGTCGCGGAGCAGTAACATGGGAGATGTAGGTTGTAAAGCGAACCGAGCCATTCGCCGTGGTCCACGCGGCACGCCCGTTCAGCGCACAGGCTCCGGTTCCGGGGTGTCCGCGGCGAACACGCGTGCAAGCTGCCACGTACCGGCCACGGTCGCGGTCACGATGGCGATCAAACCGCCGTCGTGGCCGGCTACCCGTAGGGTTTCGCTCGAGGTCCGGGGCGGGCCGAGGCGCTCGAGCGCCCACTGCTGTCCGCGTCGGAGCGAGAGGCTCGTGCGCTCATCGACGGTCACGGCGCGGAGCTCCCCGAGCGCTGCCGACGGACTCAGGAGCGGCAGGCGACCCTCTTCGGCAGCTGCTTCCAGATCGTCGAGCCGCACCGCCGCGGTCACCGAGAACGCACCACACACCGTCCGGCGCAGACTATCGAGATGCGCGCAGGTTCCGAGCGCGCGGCCGAGGTCCTCCGCCAGCACGCGCACATACGTTCCCCGCGAGCACGTCACGGCGAACCGCAACCGATCGGCAGCGATCCAGGCAGCGTCGAACACCGTGATGCGCACCGGTCGAGGCTCTCGCTCGATGCTCTGCCCTGCACGCGCGAGGCGATAGAGCGGCACCCCGCCCCGCTTGAGCGCGGAATACATCGGCGGAGTCTGCAAGACGTCGCCGCGAACGCCCGCGAGCGCCTTCGCGAGTCGCTCCGTCGACCATGGAGGTACCGGCAACTCCTCGACGATGGTGCCGGTGCGATCGAGCGTATCCGTCGCGACCCCGAGTACGATGTCGCCGACGTAACTCTTGACGTCGTCGGCCAGGAACGGCGCGATCTTCGTGCCCTCGCCGATGCAGACGGGGAGCAGTCCGGTCGCGAAGGGATCCAGCGTACCGAGGTGCCCGACCTTACGCTGCGCGAGCGTACGTTTCACGCGCGCCACGACGGCCGCCGACGTCAGACCCTCCGGCTTGTCGACGAGCAGCAACCCGTGCAACTCGGGCGCGAGCTTACGACCGCTCATCGTCGTCGTCCGCCGGCCGCGCCTCGCGGAGAAGTCGCTCGAGTCGCTCGGCCGCGTCGATCGTCGGATCGATCTCGAAGCGCAGTTCCGGCGTAAAACGCAGGCCGAGCCGGCGTCCAGCCTGCGACTGCAAGTAGCTTCGTGCACTCGCGAGACCAGCGAGCACCTTGGCCTGGGCGGCCGCGTCGCCGAGGGTCGAGACGTACACGCTCGCATGTTTCAGATCGGGCGACAGCTTCACGCCAGTGATCGTCACCATGCCGACACGCGGATCCTTCACTCCCCGAAGCAACAGCTCCGAGAGCGCCGACTGCAAGAGTGCCCCGACCCGATCGGTTCGATGTCCAGCCATGACGACCGCTCAATAGTGCAGAAACTCGAGCTGCTCTTCACCGAGCTCCGCGATCTGCATGTCGTCGATCGCTCGGACGACCTCTCGAAGCGCCTTGTCCACGAACGGCTCGTCGGTGCCGACTTGGCTGATGCCGAGCAACGCCCGCTGCCAGAGGTCGTGATCCCCAGCTTCCGCGATCGAAACGTTGAACTTGTTGCGGATGCGCGCCTTGATCGTGCGGAGCACACTCCGTTTCCCCTTCAACGAATGATTCTCGGGAAGATAGAGAGTGAGACGGAGCACGCCGACGGTCACGAATGCCTTCCGATCGAGCCTTGCCGTCGCCACGGTGCGGCGACGGCCGAGCTAGACTCGCCGCTCGACTTGCGCCTGCCCGCCGCCGATAGAGCGCGTCGACGGGTTCAGCTGCCGCGCCACCGCCTCGATCTCGTAGACCTCGATGACGTCGCCTTCCTTGATGTCCTGGAAGCCCTCGAGGCTCGTACCGCACTCGTAGCCGGCAGCGACCTCGCGCGCATCGTCCTTGAATCGACGGAGGGTATCGATCTTCCCGTCGTGCACGACGACGTGATCGCGTACCAGCCGCGCCTTCGCACCGCGGGTGATCTTGCCGTCGGTGATGAAACAACCGGCGACTTTGCCCGCGCT
>Ga0268299_1001709_pt1 | contig 34184 bp, 34 predicted proteins | sample NOBtaG_FD_193484 | JGI IMG/M metagenome (GOLD analysis project Ga0268299, IMG submission 193484) | Activated sludge microbial communities from bioreactor in Nijmegen, Gelderland, Netherland - NOB reactor | ecosystem: Engineered > Bioreactor > Aerobic > Activated sludge | place: Netherlands... | reverse complement strand
GGCCAACTTAAGCCATAGCTTGGAAATCATCTCTCTCTCCTTTATGTTTTCCTGTTTATTCTCAATCGGTTCTCTTCCTACCCCTTCCCAGTGCCTTCGCCGCTCCGCTTCCTTCAATGACCTCGACGAATATCTCTCCGTGCTTCTCCATCACGAAAAGACTAATCCATCCTCAGCTCAGCGCCTTCCAGCACCCCAATTCCCTAGACTACTGAGTCGGCCCGACACTGTCAAGTCGTTTTCTCAGTTACAACCACTTTCTGAGTACTCAGTAAAACATTACGTTAATTTACGATTTACTTTCTTCACTTTTCTTTTTGCGATTCACAAAATAATAGACCGCACCGCCGGCAACAATAATCAGCAGAGCGATTTCCATCATCCCGAATCCACCACCATGACCTCCATGACCACCCCCACTGCCGCCGACTGCAAACGGTATACGTCCAGCCACAACAACATTTCCGGCATCATCTTTTCTTTCCAGCAGAATTTCATAATTTCCTTTTTTCAAATCTGCCGAAACAACAATAATGCCTGATGGATGCTTCATATATGGCATGTAGTTAATACCATATTCTGCTGCGCCTGGATCTGAGTGGCCAGGCCCTTCATGTTCCATCACATGGTCGTCATGATCATGCATATCGTGCGCACTATGACCTGGGTCAGTCTTATTCCCCGCTGACTTATCATTTCTGTGGCCTGTACCGTGACCACCGTGGCCCGCTTCGATCAATCGAACAGCCAGTGGTATTTCTCTCGAATCCCAGTCAGATAGCTCTACAGTCAATTGTACTTTTCCAGGTGTGGGAATATTTTTACAAAATGAATGCAACGGCGGTATATTACCCTCTGGCACTTCATATGCACTGAATGCGATAGGAAATTCACCATTTTTTATTTCACATCCACCTGCATCATGATGGCCCTCATGAGCAAGCATGAGCTGCGCGTACGCAGGCGCTACCAGAAACAGAAACGAAGCTAAAACGGCACCACCCAATTTTGTTACCCATCCACGTCTGGATATATCCTTCATATTTTCTCCAATTTTTTATCTGTAAACACAATAAATCGCCACTCTATTTTATATCCCCGACAATACTGCTCGAGCAAAACAACATAGAATTGTATAACAAATTATTCAGAATAATTGAACGAATCTGCCTTTAAAAACAGAATTCCATTTGCCCGACAAGTAGGGTGATAAACACTATTTTGCACCACTGCATGCGCAGTATCTAAAAAAGCGCGGCATATTTTGATACTTCCCAGAAGCACGCGCTCTTCTGGAGCTGCAAAAGTTTTTATAATTCTCCGCTGCCTATCAGTCAATTCCGCTCATAGATAGAGATTTTCTGCGATCATTTCAAAATGCCAGCAGAACCTAACATAACACACTGATTTTTTGGCGCCCTGAACACGAATCGAACGTGTGACCTACCCCTTAGGAGGGGGTCGCTCTATCCACTGAGCTACCAGGGCGTGGACGTAATTTTACGCTAGTATTGCGAATTGCTTAAGCTGTAAATCAGTTTTCCGGCAAAATCCTGTAAATCACCCCGTCACCAGCCAAACCTTGAGATTGCTTGCGTTACTCAGTATAGTTTGGTCATTTATTCAATTTTTATTTCACAATCATGACAACGAGACACTGTCCACTTTTAATTCTTGGTTCCGGTCCAGCCGGTTATACGGCTGCGGTTTATGCGGCGCGCGCCAATCTGAATCCCGTCATTATCACCGGACTGGAGCAAGGCGGCCAGCTGATGACGACCACTGATGTCGACAATTGGCCTGCCGATGCCATGGGCGTACAAGGACCTGAACTGATGGAGCGTTTTCAGAAGCATGCCGAACGTTTCGATACTGAAATTATTTTTGACCATATCCACACCGCCCGGCTCAAGGAAAAACCGTTTACACTGACAGGCGATCAGGGTTCGTACACCTGTGACGTACTGATTATCGCCACTGGCGCGTCAGCAAAATATCTCGGCTTGCCATCCGAAGAAGCATTCATGGGACGCGGGGTTTCGGCTTGCGCAACCTGTGACGGTTTTTTCTACAAAGGGCAGGATGTCGCGGTGATCGGTGGCGGCAATACGGCTGTTGAGGAAGCGCTTTATCTATCCAATATCGCCAAAAACGTTACAGTCGTGCACCGGCGCGAACAATTCCGTTCCGAAAAGATTCTTATCGACAAGATGATGGAAAAAGTCAGAAACGGCAATATCCGGCTGGAACTCAATCACGTGCTCGATGAAGTGCTCGGCGACGGCGGCGGCGTAACTGGAATGCGCATTAAAAGCACACAAAGCGGCGCAACCAAGACCATTGATCTGCATGGCGTTTTCATTGCCATCGGCCATAAACCGAATACCGATATTTTTTCCGGTCAACTCGACATGGAGAACGGCTATATCATCACGCACAGCGGCCGTCAGGGCAATGCAACGGCAACCAACATTCCAGGTGTATTTGCCGCAGGCGATGTGCAGGATCATATTTACCGCCAGGCGGTGACCAGCGCGGCAAGCGGTTGCATGGCGGCGCTGGATGCGGAAAGATATTTCGATCACATGCTTTAATTTAATTGCCCCGCTGTACGAATTGTCCAAGAAAAGTAACACTGACACAATAACACCCGCCCCGGATGATCAGGCTGTATTTCGCGCCGCTATGCGGGATGTTGCACCATTGCCAGTCAGCAATAGAGCCGTTATCAAACAACCCAAACCGGAACCCCGGCCGCGGCGTAATCACTTTCCGACTGACGAAATGGAACAATCCGCGGATATTTTTCTGGGCATCGAAGCGGATGGGGAATGGTCGTTTCTGCGCCCCGGCGTTTCCCGGCAATCCCTGCGGCGACTGAGGAGCGGATACTGGACTGTTCAGGATAGTCTGGATCTGCATGGCCTGACTCAGGATACCGCCCGGCAGCAACTCGTTTTATTCCTGGAAAATGCAGTACACAGCCGCTATCGATGCGTTCGGATTGTACATGGCAAGGGACTGAGTTCGGCAGACAGAATCCCAGTGTTAAAACATAGAATTGGCAGCTGGCTGGCGCAATATAGTGCTGTGCTTGCGTTTTGCCAGGCAAGGCCGGAAGACGGCGGTGGCGGCGCTGTGCTAGTACTGTTTAAAAAATAAACAGAATACTCACAGCGATGGCGGGTTTCCAGATGGATAGAATTTCTCGAATTTACGCTGGCATTCGATGCACCGTTGCGTAGAAGGATTCGCAATCAGACGCTCAAAACCGATTTCCTCGCCACAATCCACGCAATCACCGAATTCTAGCTCCATCAGGTATTTCTCGGACATTTCCAGCTCACGCATTTCATTGATCTGCTTATCAAGCAGCGCAGTATCAACATCGGCAAGTATGTTATTAATATCATCCGCCCGACTGACGTCAAATTCTTCACCGGCGTTGACCAGCTCACTGCGGATTTCATCTTGCAGTTCAAGATAACGCTTGTGTATTGCCGCCTTGATTTGCTGCAATTGCTCTTCTGTAAAATTTACCATGTTCTTAACATCCTCTTACTTAAAAAGATGATCTGCTTCAGGGCTTTCCTATCGTAGCCAGGTTTTGTCAAATGGATTTCAAATTTCCATAATAGTTTCCTGTTAATATTCATGCGTTGCCTCAGCATAGTCTTCCAAGGTCAATTGGAATGATTCGCATGTAATTGCTCCAGGTCGCTGATCACTTCGCTTGAATTATGACGTGCGCTGGCGGCAACGTAGACTTTGACGATTTTACCTGTCGGATCGATAAGAAATGTGTTGCGTCTGGCAAATTTGACAACTCCCAGGTTAATCAGCGATTGATAGCGCACTGCCGTTTCACAAGTGGCGTCGGCAAGCAGCGGAAATGGCAGGTCGAATTTGCTGGCAAAACCGGCATGGCTTTGTATCGTATCCACACTGACACCAATCACTTCGGCGCTCAGTGCTTTCAGTTTGCCGAGATCGTCACGAAATGCGCAAGCCTGTCGGGTACAACCAGGCGTATCATCCTTTGGGTAGAAATACAGCGCCAGCCATTTACCCTTGAAATCGGTCAGTGTATGTATATGGCCATGCTGATCAGGCAATCTGAAATCCGGCGCCTGCTGCCCGGGTTGCAAAGGTTCACGCCTTGAATAATAAAACCGTACAGCGATTCCGGCAGCAATCACCACCATCACGATAAACAGTCCACCCAGCATTCCATTCATTGCGCAGCACCTTTTACGCCCACCAAAAATCGAATCATAGGTGAAATCCGGACAAGATGCCAGCGAACAAGATACCAGTTCATCGGTCGCCAATCGGTGTTTGAGTAAATACCTGACGTACCCTATCCATGCCATAATCGATTTTAATATAATAGACTTTGCATGAACCCGGTCGAATTCAGTAACATTCATCGTTATGGTATACACTCAAAACAATCCAGCGCTTTTTATCATCGGTTTATCTATGCTGGTGATTGGATATGGCACAGATACCGGCCTCATTGATCCAGTGCTGGAGCATCTGGCATCCGGTAAATCATACAAATATCGCGACGAACTCAGTACACTTCCCCTGTATTTTGGATTGTTTGCGTCAGTGACAGGGCTTTGGCACTGGCTCGGCAGGCATCGCGAAGGACATCTTGATTATTATTCATCCACCATTGCGGGTGGCATGCTGATTTTATTCATTACCATGCTGGTGCGCTGGTTTATTGCGCCGGAAATTGAGGTGATCAGTATCGGCTTGGGTGAAGTCGGCAGTACCGGCAAATACGCGCATGATCTTTTCGGGCTTAATTATGTTGTTTTGGGCATTGTCGCGGGTATTCTCATCGTCAATGTGTTCCGGGTACCGTCATGGGCCGCGAATGGTGTCCGTCTTTCGCGGTTAGGGCTTAAAACCGGCGTCATCCTTCTGGGCGCATTGTACAGCGCAGCCGAGCTGAAAAATCTCGGCGGCTTGTCGATTCTGATGATCGGATTCTTTGTTCTGGGTTCGGTCGGCATCGTGTTATGGATCGGCTCACGGCGGCATATTTCCAATTCGATGGGCGGTGTTCTGTCCGCAGGCATAGGTGTCTGCGGTGTATCCGCAACCGTTGCCGTAGCGCCGGTTGTGCAGGCCAGGCCGGTTGAAATCGCCTATACCATCGGCACAATTCTGCTTTGGGGTGTGGGCTGCATGTTTCTGTTTCCGATCATAGGCCACCTTCTTGACATGAGTTATGTGCAGTTTGGCGCTTGGGCCGGCACGGGCATTCTGAATTCTGCGCAGGTCGCAGGCGCGGCGCTGGCATTCCAGCCGGATGGCATCGAAACACTGATGGTTGCAGAAATATTTAACATCACACGCGTTCTGATTTTACCCGTAGTTGTGCTCTGGCTCGCTGTCTGGTATGTCAGAAAGGAAGGCGCCAACATGGCGCAGGTCGATGTCGGCCGGGTTATCATCACTAAATTTCCGGTTTTCGTGATTGGCTTCATTCTCATGTTCGCCTTGTCGACAACCGGCATTTTCGCGCCAGCCAATCATTATCAGGGTAAATATTTCGGCAATACCACTAACCTCGGCTTCAAGGAAGAAAATCTTCTGAACGCAGGGCAGATTCAATTGCTCAGATCGGAAATGCACAACATCGAGCACACCGGACACAGCGCCGCGCTGAAGCGGTTGATCGAACATGGCAAAATCATGTCTGTTGACGATGATAATGCGATTCGCAGTATCGTCAACAGCGACAGCCTATCCGATGATGCGAATAAAATTCTGAATGCCGCGCATAAGGCTGTGCATCATACCGCAAAAAAAATCGAGGCTTTCCGTGAATGGATTACCTGGCTGTTTGCCTTCGGGCTGGTCGGCCTAGGCATGCAGATTACCGTTGGCGCGATGAAACAGGCGGGTGGAGAGCCTGCGATTATCGGCGGCATCGTCGGTTTTATCAAAGCCGTACTGTCGCTGGTCGTGGTAATGCTGTTCATCAGTGAAACCGTTTAACAGACTTCAATAAACAAAGGGAAGCATGAATCAGAAAGACGAGATAGTAACGTTCGAACGCGGCTCCGCGTTATCAATTTTCGGCAGTGACCGGCTGGAAGACTTGGTTGCGCTTATCCTGGCATTCATTCTGGCCATGGCGATTTATTTTTTCTACTAACCGCCGAAGCGCACCGCAAGCGGCCACCCGTCCTGTTCAGCCTGGAATGTTTCAAAATATCCTGCTCGCCAGCCACGGCACCGAAGGCGCTATCGCCGCCGAGGATATGGCTTTAAGAATATGCGTCCCAGCAGGTCGCGTCGATCACCTTATTGTCGTTCCGGAATTCTGGCGAAACATGACCGGTGATGACTGGCTCAATAATGGCGCGACCCGTGACCGGTTTCGCGACTATCTTGATGACGCATTGCGTCAGGATATTGATCAGCAGCGCCAGCGGGTAAACCAGAAAGCGTCCGATCGCGGATTGACCTGCCAGCATGTCGTACTGCTTGGCGAACCGGAGAAGGCACTACTGCGTCAGGCCAGAACGCACGCTTATGATTTGATTGTCATGGGCTCGCCGCGATCGAGCGGGAAATCAGGCCTGCGTTCCACGATGCTGACCAGAAAACTGATGCATGTGCTGGAAACGGCTTTGTTGATCGTACCGCATCCCGATCAAGGCACTTTAAAATGAATGTAACAAATCAACTGGAACAGAACAGCGCCGATGCGGCATGGGCGATTCTGCACACGCCGCTGAGCACACCTGAATTGACACAGTTCTGCCGCGATATCGAGCGGCTTTTTCGCATCAATCCCATGCTCAGTGTGCGTCACTGGCGATGTCTGGATGCCAACCACTATTTTTTTGCCGGACGAAATATCAGCCAGCCAACGCCCTTTGACTTTGAACTGGTTTTAACCGTGCAGTCATTATCGAATGGCTTGCAGATCGAATATGACCAAGGTGTGAAATCGCGCACGACAATCACTATCGACCCGGTCTGCAATCAATCAGACAGCAGATCCAGACTGACTATTACCGACCATTATGATGGATTGCCGAAAAGCGAGCGTATACAACACCTTCACCAAGTCGACAAAAGTATCTCGATCTGGGCGCAGGATTTGCAGCGTTATCTGATCAACTGGCACAGATGGTCGAATTACCGACTCTGGCGCTGGTACATGCAGCGGATCTGGCAGCCCATGACACCCATGGGACGCCGCATTACGGCCATCCTGTTGTGGGTAACTGCTTTTGAACTGACGCTGGTGCTGCTGGGTGCGGCAATTTTTTATCTGGATTACGCATGAGCGACTGCTGTCGTCGGCACGTCACTCCAATGCATACGGCAGCGTTTCGATGGTCAGAACTGCACTCTGCGACATTTTCCAGTAAACCTTTCCTGCCGTCACACTGCTTTGCTGAATAACCGCAAGCACATCATAACCGCCGCGTGGAGATGACACAGCGTTGACAATTTTGCCGCAGGATTGATCTTCGAAATCCGAGCCATACAGATCGTCACCTGCCGATACGCAATCATCTGTCGCGATATGCGCCAGATACATTCGGCGCTTGAGTTTACCCAGGTACTGCGTACGCGCGACGATTTCCTGTCCGGGGTAGCATCCCTTTTTAAAACTGACGCCGCCGATCAGGTCCAGATTAATCATTTGCGGTATGAATTCTTCCTGTGTTTCCGGAGTAATAACAGGTATGCCGGCCTGTATGGTTAACCAATCCCAGTAGTCTGCACCGGAAGGCCGCGCATGCCGACTCAGCAGCGTCCAGAGTTCTGGCGCATGTTCCAATGCTGCGATCAGCTCGACACGATCGGCTGCATGACAAAGCAGCGTTGCCTGAGAAGCACGTATCACCTCGAGCTGAGGATCAGGACTAACAGAAATCTGCATGATTGCGGCAACATGCTCGCACGCCGTTTTTCCAGCAACGCCGATGCGTATCCACTGATTACTGCCGCCGCTGATGCAAACTTTGGAACGCAGAATAAACATCGACAGTCTTTTCTGTATAACAGTGCAAAGACTGACCGGCAGTTGCATGAACCATTCATTACCGCTTTGCCAGAGGATAAAGTTCGCCAGCACGCGCCCTTTTGGCGTACAGTAGCTGCCGTACTGCGCCTGATGCTGATTAACCAGCTTCACATCGCAACTGAGCTGATTCTGTAGAAATGTCTGCGCATCTTCTCCGGAAAAAACGAGCAGTCCATAATTCGAAAGATCGACCAAAGCCGTTGTGCTCTCAATCTGCACTGGTTCGGCTTGCTCTCCATCAAAACGGATAACTTTATCGTTCTCGATAATTGCATATTGAGTAAGTAAAAAGGCTTGCCAGTTTTCTTGCATATCAGATCAAATGAAAAATTATTATTACCGTGATTATATAAAAGTGAGGAGGTTCATACACGGTGAAGTGGTTTAAAATGTGTTTTCTATTGAATATTCTTGTTCACTTACGGTATAACTGCCATTTCGATCAACGTTATTCCGGGAACGGAGTTCATGGAACAAATGTCGCAGGCAATTGAGGCCTCGAATGATCCAATCGGATTCATTGAAGAAATTTACGGACCAGTTATCGAGATAGTTTGTGACCATCTGCCACCATTGCATCAAGCGCTGTTCTGCACTTGCGGTCGTCAATACTATCTGTTTGAAGTTTACCGTCATCTCGATGCAAGACGCATACGTGCAATAGCACTGCATTCGACGGGAGGACTTAAACGCGGCATTACTGTTTATGACAGCGGCGGACCATTACGCATACCGGTAGCGCCTGACTGCCTGAGCCGAATGCTGAACATGTTTGGCATGCCGCTCGATGGACAACCGCCACTGCAGACGACTGAAATGCGCAACATCATCGCACCGCCTGCTTCATTGTCGGAAACCGTGCCCGCGAGCGGCATACTTGAATCGGGTATCAAGGTGATTGACTTGCTGTGTCCTTTTATCAAAGGTGGGAAAACTGGACTGTTTGGTGGTGCAGGCGTCGGCAAAACCGTATTGATCATGGAATTCATGCACGCCATTGTGAGTTTGCATCAAGGTGTTTCTGTTTTTGCCGGTATCGGTGAACGCATTCGCGAGGGCCACGAATTGTGGCATGAAATGCAGGAAGCTGGCGTAATGCCGCAAACTTTAATGCTGTTCGGACAGATGGATGAGTCACCCGGCGTGCGTTTTCGTGTGGGACTATCGGCATTAACCTACGCTGAATATTTACGCGATGTTATGCACAAGGAAATATTATTATTGATAGATAATGTTTTCCGGTTTGTGCAGGCCGGCAGCGAAATTTCCGGATTGCTCGGCCGCATGCCGGCAACAGTCGGGTATCAACCCACGCTGATGAGCGAGGTTGCAGAACTACAGGAGCGTATTATTTCCACCCGCAGTGGCAACATTACTGCAGTGGAAGCCGTTTATGTCCCAGCGGATGACATGACCGACCCGGCTGTCAGCACCATATTATCCCACCTTGATACGACTGTAATCCTATCGCGCAGTCAGGCTGCAAAAGGGATTTATCCTACCGTCGACCCATTGCAATCTTCAAGCAAAATGATGGATCGTTTGTTTTTGGGTGATCGACATTATCAAGTTGCGGAACATGTGCGTGAACATCTGGCGCGTTACGAAGAACTGGAAGATATGATCGCCATGTTGGGAATGGAGACTTTATCTGACAAAGATCAGCGTATTGTAATGCGCGCGCGCAAATTACAGCGTTATCTAACGCAACCTTTTCACGTCATGAGCTCCCATAGCGCTATTCCCGGTGTTTCCGTCACACTGGAGCAAACCCTGACTGATTGCGAAGCATTCCTGCGTGGCGATTACGATAATACCCCGGAAGAACAATGCTATATGCGTGGTGCCATGCAGGCGGTGTGATGAAAGTGTTTACATTGCATTTACAAAGCGCCACACAGTACACCCCGATTGAACGGGTGGTCAGTTTTGTCGGTGCGGATGCTTCTGGCAGCTTTGGCATTCTTGCTGACCATATGCGCATGATGACAGCACTCAATTATGGACTGGCCCGCTATCGGCTGGAAAATGGCGACTGGTATTATCTTGCATTTCCGGGTGGCGTCCTTTATTTTGTAACTAATGATTTATACATCAGTTCGCGCCGCTTTCTTTTCGATAGTGATTATCAACGCATCAGCGAAGAGTTGATGCAGCAACTGCTCGAAGAAGAGCAGTCGCTACAGGAAATCAAGAACAGCTTGAATCAACTGGAACAGGGAATGTTCCGTCGGCTGTGGCAAATGCAGCGTAGTGGAGTACACTTGTGAGGAGTAATAGCCAGCAAAACGGGAACCGCAATGAATGACAAACAATTACGCAAGTCTGTCGAAAAACAGATTAAACGGATGAAAAAAGCGGAGGAAGAACATCCCACATTACTGGCCCAATCCATTTTTATGGGTACACTCTCGCTGTTATTTGTATTACCTATTATCGCAGGCACCTACCTGGGAAACTGGCTGGATGATCAGGCGGAGGAATACTCTGTCCGGTGGACCATCGGCTTGCTGTTTCTGGGGCTCGTCATCGGTGTTCTGAATGTTTATCTTTACCTGCGGGAACATCAGTAATGGAAAAGACCGCTGTCATTTTTTACATCGGCCCACTGGGCATTACGTCCATCGTTATCACAACCTGGGGGATCATGCTAGCTCTAGCGGCGTTAAGCTGGTTTGCAACCAGAAAACTGACATTACAGCCAAGACCGTTACAGACCGCACTGGAAGGTATTGTTTCTGCTATGGAGAACACGATACACGCCGTGCTGCCCGGACAGGCAAGATTGCTGTTGCCGTTCATCGCTACGTTATGGATTTATATCGTTATCGCTAATCTGACCGGCCTGATTCCTGGACTGCATTCACCAACAGGAAGTTTGTCCGTAACTGCCGGTTTAGCTGCACTTGTTTTTATGTCGGTGCACTGGTTTGGCATCCGTCAGAATGGCCTGCATTATTTAAAGCATTATCTAAGCCCTACGCCAATATTGCTGCCGTTTCATTTGATCAGTGAAATTACGCGCACGATTGCATTAGCCGTACGATTATTCGGCAATATCATGAGTCTGGAGCTGGTGGCGTTACTAGTTTTGCTGGTTGCCGGATTTTTAGCGCCTGTCCCGATATTGATGCTGCACATTATTGAGGCCCTTGTGCAGGCTTATATCTTCGGAACACTGGCGTTGATCTATGTGGCAGGCGCCATGCAATCTCAACAAAGCAAAAAAGGAGAGCTGCTATGAGCGACATGACCTGGTTCACGATTTTATCAACAATAGGGGCAGCACTGGCAGTGGCGATCGGCATGATGATGCCCGCGCTGGCGATGGGACGTGCGATCAGTCAGGCACTGGACGCACTTGCGCGTCAGCCCGAGGCGGAAAAATCAATAATGCGGACACTATTCATCGGCTTGGCCATGGTTGAGTCGCTGGCGATTTATGTGCTTGTAATTGTGCTGATCATCCTGTTCCGCAATCCGCTTCTCGAATATATTGTCCAATAACTCGGTAACGTCACGTGGATTTCGACTGGACCACTTTTATTCTTGAGATTGTCAATTTCCTGATTCTGATCTGGATTCTAAAGCATTTTTTATATCAACCTGTTCTGGATATCATCGACAAACGCCGCATCGGCATTGATCAGGTAATGGCTGATGCAAAGCGCATTGAAGAAGAAGCCAAGGCGCTCAAGCAAAAAAACGAACAGTTTCTGTTGACATGGGAAAATGAAAAAGAAGCCGCACATGCGCAACTATCGGCGGAATTGGCTCAGATACGAGAACACAAGCTTGCAGAATTGACCCACCGAATTGAGGAAGAAGCAGAGCGCCGCAGAATTCTGGACGAACGCCGCCAACAGGAGTATGAAAAAAAGATAGAAGATAAGGCGATTGAACAAGGCGCTGCATTTGTCAGTAAACTGCTATCCCGGATGGCGACACCTGAGCTGGAGCAGCAACTGTTTCAGTTGTTGCTTGAAGATCTCACCAATCTTGACGAATCAAACAAAAAGGCTATTGCAGAAGCCGCAGCTTCACTGACAGCAGCGATAGTAGTACAAAGTGCTTTTTCCCTATCCAGTAAACAGCGGGAGACCTTATCAGCAGCATTGCATGAAATTATCGATCGGAAACCGACGATGGAATTTCAGTGTATTAGTACTTTGCTTGCCGGCATTCATATTGAAATCGGCCCATTAATACTCCATGCTAATTTGCGTGATGAACTGAAATTTTTCAGTAAACCTGTACAGCATGCGCAATAATATCTTAAAAACTGTACAGCGTGATTCTCCTTTGATGAATCAGTCTGATCGGTTAAGTCACTACCGGTATCAGTTGCGGATTTCAGAACAAGGCACAGTAATATCGATAGGTGACGGCATTGCCTGGATCGATGGCCTGCCATCAGCTGGCATGGACGAAATGATTAATCTGGAAGACGGCAGTAGAGCGCTGATTTTTCATCTGAGCCGCGAACGTATCGGTGCGATCCTGCTCGAACAGACTGCACAGCTGACGGCAGGTACTCCGGTTTTTCTGACAGGCAATCGCCTGCGTATAGGTACAGGCGATGTGTTGCTGGGTCGAGTAATTGATCCGCTGGGTAAACCGCTAGATGATGCAGGCGCATTATCCTTTGATACCTACCGGCTGCTGGATACGCATTCTCCACCAATTATTGCGCGCGACTTTGTAGCTCAACCTGTTTATACCGGTAACAAAATTGTCGACACGTTAATTCCGATCGGCAAAGGACAACGGCAACTGATCATCGGAGACAATGGCTGCGGCAAAAGCACCCTGGCCATAGACACGCTCATTAATCAGCGTGATCAGGAAGTATATTGCGTGTATGTGCTGATAGGTCAAAAGCGCTCGGCGGTGGTTAATACCATTGAAATCCTGCGCCGTGCGGGCGCGCTCGCTTACACCGTTGTCGTGGTGGCGGAAGCAAATGCCACGCCCGGCCTGAAATATCTAGCACCCTTCGCAGGTTGCACCGTGGCCGAAGCGTGGATGGCGCAGGGGCGCGACACATTGATTGTATATGATGATTTGAGTACGCACGCGCGCAGCTACCGGGAATTGTCACTATTACTGCGCAGGCCGCCCGGACGGGAAGCTTACCCGAGCGATATTTTTTATTTGCACTCACGCCTGCTAGAGCGGTCCACGCGCCTTTCCGCGAAGCAGGGCGGTGGTAGTATGACTGCATTGCCTATCATAGAAACCGAGCTTGGAGAAATTGCGGCCTATATCCCGACTAACCTGATCTCCATTACTGACGGACAGATTTATCTCGATCACCAGCTCTTTGTACGTGGATTTCTACCAGCGATCGATGTTACTCGTTCGGTATCACGCATTGGCGGTAAAGCACAACTTCCGGCTATCAAGAAAGAGGCTGGACGTATGAAACTGGACTATCTGCAATTCCTTGAACTCGAATTTTTTACCCGCTTTGGTTCAAAATTGGATAAAAGTATGGAGACACGTATACGGCGCGGTCGGATTTTACGAGAAATTCTTAAACAGGAACCCCTGTCTCCGGTGACTATTGAATTTCAAATGGCATGGCTGGTGGCGTATAACGAGGGCTCATTTGACGGACTGGATCTGGAACAAATCAAGTCTTGCCTGACGTATTTGCAACAACAGGTAGCCCATGCCGATTTGAATCTTGATGCTGGCCGCGATCAATGGAGGCGATTAATCAATGCATGGTTAAAACAACAAAGCGATGAGCAAACGTCATGAAATAAAATCGCGTATCGCTACACTCTCCGAAATAAAAGGCATCCTGAATGCCATGAAAAATCTGGCTTTGCTTGAAATTCGCAAGCTGGATATTTTTCTCACCACTCAGCAGCGTGTTGTATCGAGTATTGAGACAGCGTCTCAGGATTTTCTGGCGTTTTATTCAGAGCCGAAATTATTATCAGAAACCTTTCATCAACTTTGGATTGTCATCGGCTCCGAGCGAGGGTTTTGTGGTGATTTTAATAAAACATTGCATCAGTTTGTGCAATCACATCCGCAACGTGAAAATCGATTACTAATGGTCGTTGGCAATCGGCTGTGCGTCAAGTTTCAAGATGACCGACATGTCGTATCCTTTCTCGATGGTCATAGCGTAACCGAGGAGATCCATACCACGCTATTACACTTGACCGAAGCGCTCAACCAATTGCATCAACAATTTCAACTGGAAAAAATAGAAAGCATCAGCGCGGTATATTATGACGATGAAACATACACTGTTAAATTAAAACAACTCATACCACTTGCGAAGCCACAGAAAAGAACCGCTTTCTCTTATCCACCAATGCTCAATCTTGAGCCATCGCAATTCTGGACCCAACTAACCGATCATTTTCTTTATGCCGCTTTACATGAAGTCTTTTATACATCGCTGATGGTTGAAAACAAAATGCGTCTGGAACATATGGAAAAAACCATTCTGCATCTGGAAAAAAATGAAGTCCAATTGAGCTTAAACTATAACAAAGTTCGCCAAGAAGAAATCATTGAAGAGATTGAAGTCATACTACTCAGCGCTGAAGCTTTATCCGAAACATCACGCCCGGAATAACGAGATGAATAACCAGCTTGCAATTAACTTTGTTGTAAAATCTCACGATACAGTTTTGCGAAGCTATCGCCCACATATGTCATTTGTTCAGCTGTATGCGCTGCGTTGACACTACAACGCACCAGTGATTTTCCATCGGGTGCGGCCGGCGGCAAAATCAAATTTACATAGATATTATTTTCCAGCAAACGCTGCCAGATCTGGAGCGCCTGTTTCGGACTCTCGAGAATTGCTGCAATAACCGGACCTGGCTCCGGACCCAGCTGGTAACCGATCTCCGCAAGCCTGGTGTAAAGCTGCGTACAGTTCTTCCAGAGTTGTTTGCGCAAATGACTACCTTCCTTTAGCAGCTGCAGTGCCACACGTGTTGATGCGATAGTCGCCGGTGATGGAGACGCCGTGAAAATGTAGGGATGACTGACATACCGTAGCTGATCCAGTTGCGGATGATTACTGACGCAAAAACCACCGATACTGCACAGACTTTTGCTGAAGGTGCCAGTGATGAAATCCACCTCTTTCTGTAACCCCGTTTTTTCCGCCAGCCCTTGACCTGTTTCTCCAAGAACACCGAGTGAATGCGCTTCATCCAGCAGCAATGTGCACTGGTATTTATTCTTAAGTTCGACTATGTCAGCCAGCGGTGCTTGATCACCAAGCATACTGTAAATGCCTTCGACAATAATTAGCGTCGTTTCTGTGCGATCACCCAAGCGGCGCAGGCGTTTTTCCATGTCAGCCATGTCGTTGTGTCTGAAACGAATGATTTCAGCACCGCTCAAAATACACCCATCAAAAATACTGGCATGCGAATCGCCGTCAATCAAAACCGTATCGCCGCGACCGACTAATCCGGATATAGTCCCCAGATTAGCTTGATAGCCAGTAGTAAAAACGATTCCTGAGCAGCAGTCATAGAAATCCGCAAACTCGCGCTCAAGCGCGCGATGCCCATAATAACTGCCGTTTGCCATGCGTGAGCCAGTCGTACCCGTACCTTCTTCATCAAGCGCCTTGTGTGCCGCCTGAATGCATTCAGGTGCAAACGTCAATCCCAGATAATTGTTTGTTCCCAACAACAGTACGCGCCGTGGGCCAATCCTGGCTTCTGTAGCTGAATATACTTCTTCAATAGGGATACCAAAAGCCCCAACGCCTTCAGGCAACATTGCTTTTCTTGCTGCCGCAGCTGCATCAAGTTTTTCCAGTAAATTCATTTATCAGGATGCAGATTTAATTTTGGAAATGAGACTCGCCAATTCATGCACTGTTTGCACATCAGCCAATGCGTTAATAGGTATCGAGATATCAAATGCATCTTCTATTTCCATGATAAGATTAAGAAGCTTGATTGAATCAATGGATAACTCGCTGATAAGACTGGTTTCCGCTGTAATGTTTACATTTGCATTGGCGAGGCTGCGAAGACGATCACAAAGCAGTTCGATAATTTCATTGTAATTACTATCTGTCATAAGTTTATATTTTAGGCAAAACTATACTAATTTTGGCAATGCATCCTGCAAGCGGACACGCGGTTTCCAGCGAGGCAGTACATGAATTAAAGGCGCATTATCACACACCCAATCATGGTGGTGTAACTCTTTTACTTTTCCAGGAGTCAGCATGGGAGAATAATGTAAGATTCTTGCCAGCCAAAGATTCATGACAGCAATATTCTTTATCAGCGAATGGGGCACTACGACGCAACGAACTGGCCTGCCCCATATCTCCTGAGCTAAAGTAGCCAGTGACTGAAAGCTATAACCTCCTGCCGTTCCATCATCGAGCTCGTAAATACCGGGACAGGACGCGTAAAGATCCAGCCATGCTTGAATCGCGAAAACCAGATCGTCAACATGTAACAATCCAAAACGGTTTTGTAATCGACCCACGACCGGAAGCAATCCTTTGCGGGTTGCTTGGAAAAGCGGTTTCAGCTCTTTATCACCCGGACCGTATACTGCAGTTGGTCTGAAAATTGTCCAAGACAATTCCTGTGCGCGACCGATGACCAGCTGCTCAGCCTGCTTTTTACTTTTGGCGTACCAGGATAGTTCATACTGTCTGGCAGCAAGTGAAGAAATGAACAGGAAACGCGGCGGATGCCTTTGCCTAATAACCGCATCCAGAAGATTTTCAGTTCCAGTCACATTGGTGTGCGCAAATGTATCAAATGAGCTGCCTCGTACAGTTCCCGCGCAGTGGATAACTGCTGAAGCATCTTCCACAAGATCGGTTAGAGCTGACAGATTATCGAGATCGCCATGAACCCAGTTAATGGAATCTGTATTCGCTTTTTTATTTCGGGTAATCGCCTTTACACGCCATCCCGCGCCAACAAGACTACTGACAAGCCTTTGACCAATAAAACCAGTAGCGCCAGTGACAGCTACCAATTTTTGCATAACCGATTAACGATCCCCGGATTCTACCACCGCGAGCTGATCATTCAGATCTGTACGTTGTATATAACCTTGTCGTGCTGCAAATCGGGACAGTTTGCCTGAGGATGTTCTAGGCAGCGTATGCGGCGGCACGAGTTCCACGATACAATTCACGCCAAAAGCCATATAGACAAGTTGCTGTAATCGCTTGATCAGCGTATGGCGTTCTGTCAGTGAAGTCAATCTGCATTCAATGACGAGAACGACCGTTGTGGAGCCATCCTCATTATTTATGCCAAAAGCCGACGCTTCTCTTGATCTGACTTCAGGCTGCTGTTCGGCAAGCTCTTCAACGTCTTGCGCACGAATATTGCGTCCATTGACAATTATGACATCTGTCCGCCGCCCTGTGATATACAAATCGCCCTCATAGAGAAAACCGATATCTCCGGTATCAAGCCAGTTTTCCGGTTTTAGTGCATTTTTTGTTTCTTCTGGATTATTAAAATAACCCAGCATAACGCTAGCACCTTGCACGAGCACGCTGCCAAGAAGTTTTTCCCCCAGTTGTCGTCCTTCATCATCGATAATTTTAACGATGTGTCCGGGTAACGGTTTTCCGCAATTAACAAATTCATTGCTTTTGCGTTCTTCCGTCTGCAACTTGACAGCCATTCGTTTATCGACCAGCGTTTTACTGTCGATTTGTATGCTATCGAATCCGATACCTATTTTTGAAAATGTTACGGCCAACGTTGATTCGGCCAAACCGTAGCAGGGAAGAAATGCATTTTCATTAAATCCTGAAGATGAAAATTTTTCAGCAAACTTTCTTAGAGTATCCGGACGAATCATTTCAGCACCAATTCCAGCAGCCCTCCAGCAGCTCAAGTCCAGATCCTTCAAGTCTGACTCTCGTGCACGCATAGTACATAACTTAAGACCAAAAGGTTGACTGAATGCTATCGTACAGCGATTACGACTGATCAATTTGAGCCATTGCAATGGGCGTATCGCAAAATCGCGTGTCGCCAGATAATCAACAGATATCTGCGTAACCATCGGCGCCAGAACAAGACCAACCAATCCCATATCATGATAGAAAGGCAACCAGGATGCAGAACGATCGCCTGGCGTTACTTCCAGACCATTACACACTATTCCTTTTAAGTTGCACATGAGTGCGTGCTCAGTGATAACTACACCTCGCGGCATACGCGTACTGCCTGACGTAAATTGTAAGTAAGCAATCTCATCAGGTTGGTTGGACTGCAATACCGTTGCTTGTGCTGGAAGCTCACCTAACTGCACAGGCGTACCGATCCATTTCAACGCAGTTACTTTTTCAGCAGCCTCTTCAAGAAAATTGATATAGTCAAGATTTGCGAGCGCCAGACTTGCCTGGCTGCTTTCGAGTAACCCCCTCAATTGTTGCACGTAGACTCCGTGACTGCCTAAATTAACGGGCACAGGCATTGCAAACGGAACTAATCCGGCATAACGGCAGGCAAAAAACAACTCAATGAATTCTGGCGATGTATCGGCTATGATAGCGACACGACTGCCACGCCCTAACCCAAAACCAGACAAACACTGCGCCAGCCTGCGTGCATTATCTCTAAGCAGACTATAGGGTAGCACCGAGCGCAGACCACCTCTTGCATCGTAGAAATTGTATCCGGTAATTCCCTGCGCAGCATATTCCAGCGCATTGATTAAAGTATCAAAACCCGCCAACTGCTGTGCGAGCGTATTCCGTGTCGCTGTTGGTATTAACTGCGTTTCGCTGGAAGGCTGAAAATCAAACGCCTGCATAAGCGGAGCGTTCAACTTGGTTATTGTCGAACTCAAGATCTTCCCCTCGAAGTAATATGACTTGTACTTTTCTTCATCTTGCATTCCCTGGCAAGAAATCCCGATATCGCGTGCCAACCTTAATTCTCTGCCTTCAATTTGATTCTTTTTATGATTCTCTTTCTTTACAGGCTGGAATTATTAACTCAAACGCTGACCGCTGACATTGCTTAATTTTATTAATAAGTGTGTCGTATTTGACCAAAGCGCAGCTTATATAACGAGCTTTTATGTGTCAAGGCAATATTAGTGATGTGTTGCGCCAAAACAACATTAATAAAATTACAGCATTACAGCAATAAATTCTTTTTCCAACATAATTCTTAAGATTAATTACCCCTTATCTTATTTGACAACCAAGCCCTGAATATTTACATAAAATACTGATCGATGTCGTTTTTCCAATACCAACTCTCTTTTCCTTACGTGGATGGCGCAAGTAACTATCACATTTCATCGCCTAACTTCTGCAAACCGAGAAAATGTTGCTGCGATTCAAAAAACACAAACGATTGCTCATCATCTGGGTGCTGCTAAAAATCTTCCTTAATAGTGCAGAGTAATGCAGAGCATTAACGTACGACACGAACACAGGTTATGGTTTTCGGAAGTACACTGTTGCTGAGCGCAAATTGCTCACAGGAGAAATCACATTCAATCCGCGACCCAAACAATCAAAGCGATCAAAGAGCCCGGCATTCCGCCAGTAACCGAACGGGATATTCGAGCGCAGGGAGGTCTTGGTGCAGATCAGTCGCTGTACAGTCGCTGTAAAGCTATGTGATTATTCTGGCATGAATCCCTGCTATCGATTTTCCGCGAATCAATACAGGCAACATGCCATAAAATACGACAAAAACTCACCTTAATTCGTTATTAGATGACATCTAAATCAAAACCCGGTTTGACGCTGAACTGCCTTATCTTATCGCCATTGCGTGACCATGTCCGCCACCAATCAAACATAAAATACCAATATCTTCCGAGCGCTTCTTCAATAACAATCAATTGATTAATCATTTAATTCAGTGGAAATAAAAATTGGAAATTTACTACAATTTAAATTAGTCTATAAAAAATGTAATACTTCCATTTACAGTGCTGATTTTCATCGGCGCCTTTTGCAATAAATGTAATTCAGGTATCGAAATTTTGAACGACAGTATTTTATTGCGAACATGAAGGATCGTAAGAGGTTTCTCTGCAAAACGATTATAAGACATTGATGGAATTTCGAATTATCATAGCAGCTGCTTTATATATTATAGATATTATAGGTGGTGGTAAAAGATTTTGTTTCCAAACTTACGGAGGATATATCAATGAAATCATTTGAAATTAGAACCTTATCAACCAGGGTTGTTTTTTTGTTAATTGCTGTTTTCTTATCGGGATGCGGTAACGGAGAAAATGCCGATTCGACAGTAAATGAACAAACCGGGATGAGCACCAAAGAAAGTGGAGAGACTATCATTGCGCCCGAACCGATAACCAGCCTGGAAAATGTTGAAGAAATACAAACATTTGGTGATTTTGATCCGGAAAACGAAATTGCATCGATGGAAGGTGTTCTGGATGGTTTCTCAGAAACAGTCGATGAAGGTCTTGACGCTGCCGGAGATGCTGTCAATGAATCTGCGGACAACATGATGGGCGTCATTGAGGACAACGTCACAATGGCGCAAGATACTGTCGTCGATTTTAAGGAAGATGCCAGTGCAGCAGTTGCTGAAATCATTGATGATGCCGATCAAGTTGTCGCGGCCACGCCCAATCTTATTCGTCAGGTACAGCAGGCTCTTGCAAAAGCCGGCTACAAACCTGGGTCGGCTGACGGTGTCAGCGGCCCAAGAACATTGGCGGCATTAAAAAGCTTTCAACAGGACAATAATCTGGCATCAGGAAAGTTAACCAAAGAAACCCTTCGCGCACTTGGCGTAGATTACTAAAACTGAGTCAGCGCGTCATCTATTTTGCCAGGGGTTCAAACATTTCTTTTGACACCTCCTGGCGCACAACAAAGGCTAAGATGAGCGATATTGTCAGACGCATCACATAATTATTCCAAAAAAACAGGCACTGTTGTTTTTATACAAAACGGAAAAGGGATCAGGTTCCGATCAACATCATCAATATCAATTAGCTGTATAATGAAAAGCTTTGCTGTCTTGCATAAAAGATCCATTGCATCCACATTGAATCTGTTTCTAGACGCAGTAATAGAAAAATGGATTAAATATTTTCGATGCCGTTCTTTCAGCATTTCATGCCTGAAACTGTTGTAACGAATTGAGTATAATTTTGATCTTAAAAAAACAACTTACCACAATTTGTTGAATCTGAATAAAAATCAATTCGTCGTTTAATGAAGTATTTTGGAGGTTTTAACCATGGGAGTTCCTTTACGCCAGCAGATTGCGGTTGGCAGCTATCTGATCAAACAAAAAATTAAAGGTGTTAAAAAATATCCTTTAGTACTGATGCTTGAGCCGTTGTTTCGCTGCAATCTAGCATGCGCTGGCTGCGGAAAAATTGCACATCCGGAAGAAACTCTGGATAAGCGTCTGTCGTATGAAGAATGCATGCAGGCAGTGGACGAGTGCGGTGCGCCCATGGTTTCAATTCCCGGCGGAGAACCTCTGCTGCATAAAGACATGCCGCGCATCGTTGAAGGAATCATTAAGCGCAGAAAATATGTTTATCTTTGCACAAATGCGCTACTGCTCAAGAAACGCATGAGTGATTACACACCATCGCCCTATCTGACTTTTTCCGTGCATCTCGATGGTATGAAAGAACGTCATGATGCTTCGGTATGCCAGGAAGGTGTTTTTGATCGCGCAGTTGAAGCGATCAAATTAGCGCTGGAAAGAGGTTTTCGCGTCACCGTTAATTGCACCCTGTTTCAAGGAGAAACACCAGAAGATGTCGCCGAGTTTCTGGATTATGTAACCGAGCTGGGCGTAGAAGGCGTAACAATCGCACCAGGATTCAGTTATGAACACGCGCCGAGGCAGGATGTTTTCATCAAGGGCGCTGATACTAAACAGTTATTCCGGGGTATTTTTGAATTGGGCAAAAAACTGAAACGCAAATGGCCACTCAACCATTCGGCGCTTTACCTGGATTTTCTGGCGGGTAATCAGGATTACAAATGCACTCCCTGGGGAAATCCGACGCGTAATGTATTCGGTTGGCAAAAGCCATGCTACCTATTGTCTGACGAAGGTTACGTCAAAACTTTTCAGGAGTTGCTCGATACTACACCATGGGAAAAATACGGCAACGCGAACAATCCAAAATGCGCGCAATGCATGGCGCATTGCGGTTATGAAGCAACCGCCGTGGAAGATACCCTGCATAATCCTTGGAAAGCTTTTGTTATGTCCCTGAAGGGACCGAAAACAACGGGAGAAATGATCGCGGAACCCCTACCAAAATGGGCTACCGAAGAAAGCAAAAAAGCAAAAAAACTCGCTGAAATTCCCGTTACCATTTCGAACAAATAATCGTGTCCAGTTCTCCGGTGTAACTGGATAGCCTGTCTGGAACGCATAAAATGTAATGGGTGAGTTGTTATTACACAGCGCCATGTATGGTGGCGCTTTCGGAACAGTCTGCTGGCTGTCTCTGTTGTTACTTCCTTGGCAAGCAATCAGCACACGTGAACAAATCGAGTCCGATCCTGAGCAACAGCCAGACCAAAACTTGAATGACATCACGGTGCTGATTCCAGCGCGGAATGAAGCACCGTACATTCAGCAAACGCTCGACGGTTTAAAGCTACAAGGCAAAGATTTGCAGATCATCGTGATCGACGATCAATCGACCGATGAAACAGCACAGCTTGCGCACCAGAAAGGTGCGCAAGTGATTGCAGGAACCACGCCACCGGACGGGTGGAGCGGTAAACTCTGGGCGCTTGAACAGGGCCTGCATCATGTCAATACACCCTATACGCTGCTGCTCGATGCGGATATCACATTATCGCAAGGCATTATTGCAACATTGAAAAACAAAGCGTCGACGGAAAATCGCTCAATGGTGTCGCTGATGGCGACGCCGCCAATGGATACTCTCGTTGAACGCATGTTAATGCCTGCGTTTATCTTTTTCTTCAAACTGCTCTACCCCTTTGGTCTGACCAACAAACCGGATTCACGCATGGCCGCCGCCGCGGGCGGATGCATACTGGTCGAAACCCTGGCATTGCGTTCTGCCGGGGCTTTCAGCAGCTTGCATAATGCACTCATTGATGATTGCACGCTGGCCGCACGTATTAAACTTTCCGGCAAAAATATCTGGCTGGGACTGAGCCATGCCGCACGCAGTCATCGTGGCTATCATGGACTCAGGCCAGTTTGGGAAATGGTTGCACGCACAGCTTATACTCAGCTCAATTACTCACTGATTTTATTACTAATATGCACGGTTATCATGCTATCGATGTTCTGGCTCGCGCCTTTTGCGTTTTTATTGCTGCATGATCCGAAAACTTATATGATCAGCCTAATTGCCTATGTGGCAATATTCTGTGCCTACAAACCAACTTTAAAATATTACCACCGCTCCCTCTTATGGACTTTTATACTCCCTTTTACTGGCGCACTGTACCTTGCCATGACATGGACATCTGCAATACGCTATTGGCGCGGAGAGCGTGCTCGCTGGAAAGACCGTCACTATGAAAGCAAAACAGATCATTAAGCAATTGCCATGGATACTGATCCTGATCAGCATCATTCTTCTACCACTCATTTCGGTCATCAAAATTGCAAATGCACAAGAACCGGAACCGGATAGCGCTTATGCGGCAGTATATGATCTTCAGCAGTCGCTATTGCAATCCATGCGTGATGGCGCGCAACTGGGTTTCTCCGGGCGCGTGGAATTTCTGGCGCCCGTTGTTAATCGAACGCATGATATTGATCTGATTATCAAGACGATTATTGGTGCAACGCTGTGGAACACACTAAGCACGGAACAGCATGATCAAATTATTGAAACATTCCGCCAGCTCAGCATTGTGACCTATGCCGGACAGTTCAAGCAGTATGATGGCGAACAATTCAGTTTTATCGAGCAGCGCGATTTGCCACGCGAGCAAAAACTGGTGCGCAGTCAACTCATACAAGGCGATGGGGGTATCGTCAATTTTGATTACGTGCTGCACCATACTGATGGAAAATGGATGATCATTAATATTCTGTTTGATGGTGTCAGCGATCTGGCGATAAAGCGCAGCGAATATCGATCAATCATGCAACGCGATGGATTTCAATCACTAATCGACATGCTGAAAGTCAAGATTGTCGAGGCAGAACATACCGGATAGGTATTCCAGTACACAATTCAAACTGAAAATCTCGTGCTCTGTTTCTCCTGCTTTATCACTTGAAAGGAATTTTTGTGAACACAACACATGGCGCAGACTACCGATTTTTTGCGCGTTGGGCGGCTTTTTCCTATCAAAAAGCAATCTGGATCATTTTACTGAGCATCATCATCGCTGTCGTAAGTGTTGTATATACCGCGAATAATCTGGGCATACATACAGACACGACAGATATGCTATCCGAAGAAGTGCCCTTTCGTGTCAACCACAAACGTTATAAAGAAGCATTTCCGCAGTTTGAAAACGCGTTTCTCCTGGTTGTGGAAGCACCAACACCTGAAGAGGCACACGCAGCGGCCAAGCAGTTGAGTGGTCATCTGCACAATGATAGCGCGCATTTCTATGAAACAAGCTATCTGAGCGGCGATGCCTTCTTTGAACAGAACGGTCTGCTTTTCAAGAATATTGCAGAGCTTGAAAAAATCACCGACCGCCTTGCAGCCGCACAACCGCTGATCGCACGCCTATCGGAAAATCCAGCGTTGGATACTTTCGCATCCGTATTGACGGAAGCGGTCGATGAAATAACCCGCGGAAGAAACCTGGATCTGGATGCAGTTTTCAGCGGCGTCAGTTCAACGCTGGATGCACGGCTTGCAAATGCGCCACGCGCATTGTCATGGCAGATTTTACTCGATGGCGAACAACAGGCAGATCGCTATCAGGAAATCATTCTGACGCGTCCGAAACTTGATTACGCCCAGTTATTCGCCGCGGAGCAACCGATGAACGCAATTCGGGAGGCCGCAGCCAACCTCGGCATCACTGCAGAATCCTCGATAAAACTTCGCATTACCGGTGAAGCAGCGCTGGCTTTTGACGAATTGCACAGCGCAATGCGCGGCGCACAGGATGCCGGCATACTCGCGCTTGTGCTGGTGATTGTGGTGTTGCTGATCGCACTGCGCACTCTCGGTGCGATCATGACCGTCCTTTTCAGTCTTGTTCTTGGATTATTGTTAACAGCCGCGTTTGCCACTTTTGCAGTCGGTCATCTGAATCTGATATCCATTGCTTTTGCCGTGCTTTATATCGGTCTTGGTGTTGATTATGCCATCCATTTTTTGCTGCGGCATGAAGAAGTCCGTCAAACCGGTCTGCCGGTAACTGAAACATTGCCGAAGGCCAGCGGCGGTATTGGTCGTGCTTTAATGATATGCGCGGTAACCACTGCGATCGGATTTTATGCTTTCATGCCGACAACGTATGACGGTGTAGCCGAACTTGGTCTGATCTCAGGCTCGGGAATGATCATCAGTTTATTGGTAACACTGACCGTGGTACCCGCGTTACAGCGCTATTTTCCGATTCGAGCGATCAAACCACTCATCGCCATAGAACCCGTTCACCGCATGCTGGAATGGCCGGGACACTCCCGCAGAACAGTTTATATACTTACCTTTTTTGCTGTTTCGCTATCTCTCCTGGCCTTACCGCACATCCGCTTCGATTATAATCTGCTCAATCTGAACGATCCGCGCGTCGAATCGGTAGAGACTTTCCGTGACTTGCTGAAAAATGCCGATGACTCGCCTTGGCATATTATTGCGCTGGAAGACGACCAGGCTGAAGCCGAACAGCTTGTACAGCAACTCACTGCCTTACCTGAAGTCGACAAAGTCGTTACATTGCTCGACATGGTGCCGAATCATCAAGAGGAGAAAGTAGCGCTGATAGCTGAAATGGCGATGACGCTCGGCCCGATAACGTTTGCGCCAGTGGCGCAAACAGCAGTTAATGTAGCCGTGCAGCGCACCGCTTTGCAGGAATTGCATCTGGCTTTGGGCAGGTTAATTAATGAGCAGTCCGCGCACGCCGCGATGAACACGGCGCAGGCACTGCGGGTATCACTGTCCAGGCTGTTAACACGACTTGATCAGCTTGGCGCTCACGAAGCACAGACACAACTGTTGTCCGCAGTAACACATGACCTGTTGCATCTTTTGCCGGAATCTATCCATCGTTTGCAAATTGCATTACAGGCTGAACCTTTCGACCGTCAAAACATACCTGAATCCGTCAAAACACACTGGCTCAGCGATGAGCATATTTTTCGCATCGCGATTTATCCAGCCGAGAGCATTGATGATAACGATACTTTGACTCACTTTGTGCGTGCAGTACAGCAAATAGTACCGGGCGCAACCGGTGTACCGGTCATCAGTCTGGAAGCCGGAGAAGCTGTTGTCAATGCATTTATTCATGCGTTTTCCCTGGCGCTGATCGGCGTGACTATCGCACTTCTGCTGCTGCTCAAGAGCGTGAAATCAGCGGTGCTGGTATTAATTCCATTATTGCTGGCCGCCTTGTTTACCGGCGCCAGCACCGTTTTACTCGGCATATCGTTTAATTTTGCCAATGTAATCGCCTTGCCGCTCATTCTTGGTATCGGCATCGATTGCAGCGTGCATATGGTGCACAGAAGCAGCAACACCGGTGAAGCTTATGAGAGTCTGTTACATACCAGCACGGCGCGTGCCATTTTTTACAGCACCTTAACGACAATGGCCGGTTTCGGCAGCCTGATATTTTCACAGCATCAAGGCACAGCAAGCATGGGATTACTGCTGCTGGCAGGTGTTATATTGACGCTTGTCTGCGTACTGATTATCCTGCCGGCGCTATTGCATTCGCTGGAAAATAACAAAACGCCAGCTACCTGATTTTTTGAAACGCAGTTAAGACTTGCTGTCACGTATTAATGCAGCAGCAAAAAATCCATCAGTCTGATGCGTAGCAGGCGATAATTGCAGAAACTGATCGGTCTGGATAGAAATCCTCTGCTCCGCCAGTAACTCAGCGCAATTTAACAGCTCAAACCCGGGATTTTTTTCGACAAAACCGGCGATAATTTCCTGATTCTCTTCCGGTAAGAAACTGCATGTCGCGTAGACCAGACGCCCGCCCGGCTTAATCAGTGTGGCGGCGGCAGAAAGAATCGAAGCCTGCTTGACTTTCAGTTCTTCAATACCACGCACGGACTGACGCCATTTCAAATCGGGATTACGCCGCAATGTACCCAATCCGCTACATGGCGCATCGACGAGCACGCGGTCAATCTTTCCCTGTAAGCGCTTGAGTCTGATATCGTTCTCACTCGTGATACGCTGAATATGCACGTTCGACAGACCGGAGCGTTTGAGACGCGGCTTTAGATTACTCAGTCGTTTCTCGGAAGTATCAAAGGCATACAGCCGTCCTTTGGAATGCATCAATGCACCCAGTAACAGCGTCTTACCACCCGCTCCGGCACAAAAATCAACGACCATCTCCCCCCGCCTCGGCGCCAGCAAATAACCCAGCAGCTGACTACCTTCATCCTGAACTTCAATCTTTCCAGACAGAAACAAAGAATGGCGATTAATCGCTGATTTATCGCGCAAGCGAATACCGCACGGCGAAAAAGTCATGGCCTCAGCCTTAAAACCTTCCTGCGTCAGTATTTCCAGCACCTGCTCGCGTTTCTCCAGCAGTGTATTGACGCGCAAATCCAGCGGCGCGCTTTTCTGTAATGACAAACCTAATCTGAGAATTTCAGAATCGGACATGAAAAACCTTAATTTCTCTATCAGCCAATCCGGGAATTCCGCCTGAACAGCCAATGGCTGTGTTTCCATGACAATCGCCTTCACGCTTTTCAGCCATTTGATCTCGGAATCTTTTGCCCAGTTTTTAAGTTCGCGCAGGTTGACGCCATTGAATCGAACCAAATAGGCCAGTAATAACGCGCGCGGCGTCACACTATCTACGTTTCGCTCCAGAAACAGGCGGTGTCGCAAAATGTCAAATACAGTTTCCGCAATGAATGCGCGGTCATTCACACCAAGCTTCGGGTTTTCCTGAAAAAACCGCCGTAATACAGTATCCGCAGGGTATTCAAGCGGCAAGATCGTTCGCAGGGCAACAACCGTTTTATCCAATAGTAGAGGATTCAAAAGCATGGGAATGGGTTCTGGATTATATTTCTCGGCGAACAGCTAGCGTCTGCAGCAGGAAGCACCGGGTTTATCGTAACCGAGATTAATTTCGGCAATCATTTTGTCAACCTCCAATCCGTCTTTTTCAACGGATTGAATGCGAACCGGTATCATATGGTAGTCGGGCGCCAGCCATATTTTTCTTCGCATGGAATCATCCCGATCATATAACTTGGTCAATACAAGCGTATTCAGTCTGCCGACGGGAGTGTCCAGTTTCTCATTACTGATCTTGAATCGCATCAGTTGTGTACTGCGCCCGTCTGTCACATGAAGCTTAAACAGCTTGCCGGTTTGCATTTTGTCCTGCACTTCCGCTTGCGGCATAAAAATAAAATGATAGGATAAACTCAACCGATCCAATGTGCCTGCCGCCAGAAATTCTGTTGTTTCCTTGCCCTCATGTCTGAGGGTCAGGATCTTTTTTCCCCAGTCAAACAATGCCAGACTGGGTTCCTTGTTGGCGCGCTGATCGGAATAATAGTCCGGCTGCAGGCCTTTATCGGTTATCAATCCACGGCTGTTACGTATAATATTACCGGGTTTAATGACTTTGAAGATGCCGGTAGCTTGCGCATTACTGGAAATATTGAAAGTATGCGCATTGATTTCCTGACTGATATCCACAACCTCTTTCAACTCGCCGTTACCGATGCCGGTCGTAATCGTGTAGCCGACATGAATGCGCGTCGGTATTTGACCAGATTCCAGCATGGCCGACCGGCTTGTCGTTTCAGCGGCATAAGTCGGCATTGCGTAACTCAGAAAAATGAAAAATAGGAAGATAAATTTCACTTTCAATCTTGTAATCCTGGCGAATAAATAACTGAATCGTGAACCACTGCGCGAGACACAGCAACCATCTGCCCGGAAACCCTGAGTTGGTCCTGCAGAAACCAGCGCACAGCCTGCGGATATATGCGGTGCTCCGCGCGCAGCACCCTGTCGGCCAATATTTGATGCGTATCATCTGGCATAATGGGGACAGCCGCCTGAATCACGATGGGTCCATGATCAACCGCAGCTGTGACAAAGTGCACTGTACAACCATGAATTTTAACGCCATCCTGCAATGCGCGTCGGTGTGTGTCCAAGCCTGGATAGGCAGGTAACAGTGATGGATGAATATTGAGCAGTCGGCCTTGATAGCGCAACACAAAACCATTGGTAAGAATACGCATAAAACCGGCAAGCGCGATCAGATCCGGTTGATGACGATCTATTTCAGCAGCCAGCATGGCGTCAAATGCCTCCCGATTCTGAAAATCACGGTGATCAATACACGAGACGCGAACACCTAAAGACTCGGCTATTTTCAATCCTTCAGCATCGGGATTGCTGCTGATCACCACGGCACGATCGATCGGCAGTCTGGCTTCCAGTAATGCCCGCATGTTACTACCACGGCCGGATATCAAAATAACGAGCGTTTTCAATGTTACTGACAGAATCGCTTGAGTGCTTATTCTATAGTGACTGCGGACTGATCGACTGCGCGTTCGGTTATTTCGCCAATATGCCAGACCGTTTCGCCGGTTTCGTGCAGATACGCCATAACAGTATCCGCCTGATCAGCAGAAACGATTACGGCCATACCTATGCCGCAGTTAAAAACACGCAGCATTTCGGCGTCGCTGACATTACCCAACTGCTGCAGCCAGCCAAACAGCGGCGGCATAATCCAGGCGTCTTTATGCAGCACGGCATGAGTATCCGCCGGCAAAATGCGCGGCAGATTTTCGATCAATCCGCCACCGGTAATATGCGCCATACCTTTGACCGGAAACTGTTTCAGCAAAGCCAGCAACGGTTTGACGTAGATACGCGTCGGCGCCATCAGGACATCACTAAGCGGTTTGCCATGGAAATCCTGAGCCAGATCAACCGGATGGCTGCCGATAATACTGCGAATCAGCGAATAGCCATTGGAATGCGCACCGTTCGATGCAAGGCCGATGATAACATCGCCCGGCGCGACTTTTGCACCATCGATAATCTGCTTTTTTTCGACGACGCCGACTGCAAATCCGGCCAAATCATATTCGCCGACCGGGTACATACCCGGCATTTCCGCAGTCTCACCGCCAATCAGCGCGCAGCCCGCCTGCTCACAACCGGCGGCTATGCCGCTAACAACCATTGTTGCGATATCGACATCAAGCTTGCCGCAGGCAAAGTAGTCAAGAAAAAACAACGGTTCTGCGCCAAGCACCAGAATATCATTGACGCTCATGGCAACCAGATCGATACCGATACTTTCATGCCTGTTCAGCTGAAAGGCGAGTTTCAGTTTGGTGCCTACGCCATCCGTCCCGGAAACCAGCACCGGATTAAGGTAGTTTTTAGAAATTTCAAACAACGCACCGAATCCACCGATGCCGGTCAGAACTTCCGGCCGCAATGTTCGTCTGGCAAAAGGCTTGATATTCTGAACAAGGCGATCGCCTGCATCGATATCAACACCGGCCTCACGGTAGGAAAGCGTTGTTATGGAATCTGTCGTGTGCGTACGGTTTGGATAATGATCATTCACGGTATTTGAATATGCTGCAGAAAGTATGGGATCTCTTGCTGTCTATTTTACAGCAAACAGGATGCAATATTAGCTTCTCTGTTTAAACCAGTTTATAGATTCGGATTCTTTGATTGTCGATCAAACAGGCAAGTTCCGTTGTGCGGGGCGACCATCTGAAAACCGTATCAGCACATTTTCCTGCTTTCTCTTGCTTATTGCTGATGATGATGTTGAAGACTACTTCCTGTGAGTGGATATCGAATACCGTCAACTCGGATTTTATTGGATCGGACGGAACCGAAAATCTGCAAGCAAGATAATTCCCCGTGCTGTCCCAGGCTATATCAGACAATGAAAGGCCACGGCTGTTTAGGGTATAAACAGTTTCCAGAGTGCCGGCGTCACGAATTTCCACATCGCCATTACCCGCGTGCACCAAAGCAAAATACTGACTGTTCGGACTATGTGCAACAATCGCATATGCCGGATTAACATTTCCGGCATTGCCTGCAAAAGACAATTCTACAGACCTGACTGTCTTTAGATCAGGCAACGAAAGCAGAGTCAACTTACGTCCCAGAACAATCAATTCAGGCTTGTATGGATGTCGACTGAAATCCAGAATATGCTCCATTTCAAGCCGGTTGATCACGCTGTTACTTTTCAGACCAATCAACCATAACCTGGCAGACTCTCCAGGCGTTGCGCCGGATTTAATTGTTTCGCTGACAGCGACATAAGAAAAATCGTTATCCCGTCTGTTTTCCAACAGCTTGGATCTGTTTATTCGGGAATTCAGGGGAATAGTATGCGTGATATACCCGGTCATCGCATCGCCGGAGCGGGACAGGATATACAAAACATGATCGGCCTTGAAAACAATCGTGCCATCAGTCGTGACCGACAAAGATTGCGCATCAATCGTACAATCCCCCTTTGCCTCAAAAATTTTTTGTACTGCTGTATTTGTGTGCACGGAGGCTGAAAATACTGTTCGGTCATTGCCAAAAATAATGCCGCCATCAGCAACACAATGATAAACAAAACAGGCTTTCCGGTCTGCATCATGATTACTTTGAACATGTTTCAAAAAACGGCCGATGCTTGACCATGCGTTAAATGCGAATTCGTAACCACATGGAACATAAATGATCTCGCCGTCCCAATCGAAAGCGCCGTGCAGATTTTCATCCGGAAATGCATTGTTATGGCCGACAAACAAGTCCCGAAAGAATCCGTCTGTGTATTTACCCAATCCGGAACGAATACCCATATACCGGGCAACATCAAAATCAGCTATTTGTCTAAAAGTTGCCATATCTTTATTACTCTCTCTTTTCTACCTGTATCAGATCTCGATTTTTTCCAGAAACTGCAGATCAGTTTTTTATTCCTGACGATATTGCATTATTCCTTGTCTGTAACTCGAACTCAAGCGTGATCGATACGGAACCGATGGACAGCAAACCATACTATAAAACTAACCATACCCCGATTTCATGCGCGTTGCACACGGAATACATCCCGATCTCCGGAAATGGAGGGTAAATCCATGATTCCTCAGACAATCATATACCAGCATTATCCGTACAATCATACTCAAGCAGTCTGTATCTTTACTCCCTTGGATTTCAGTCTGCTCATCTCTCCCTGAATCAGGCACCTTTGTTCCCAAAGGTGCTCTTTTTTCGTAATGAGGAAGTCAGTTCAGATATGGCTATCCCGATAACCGTTCCTTCAAAAACAAGTGATTATACCGATGATGTTTGATCACAGAGACACACTGGAAGATTTAAACGGCCATTTGCCACTGAAGGACAGGCTTGTCAGCGCACACCGGGTCATTCAGCAGAATCTCGATTTTGTGGCGCGCATAGCTGTAACGCTATACGATTCACAAACTCACATTTTAAAAACCTATATCGACAGCAGCGGCGAAGACAGTCCGCTGAACAACTATCAGGCATCACTCGATCAGGCGAAATCACTGAAGGAAATGCTGGAAAAAAAACGCCCGCGCGTCGTCAACAACCTGATCACTTTTGAGCAGGGCGAGCACGAACACACCAGGCGCATCGGCCGTCAGGGTTATGCTGCAAGTTATACCATGCCGATATTTCACAAAGGTGAATTCCTCGGGTTTCTTTTCTTCAATTCGTATCAAACCAATGTGTTTACCGAAAAAGCGCTCAAAGAACTCGATGTCTTTGGCCATCTGATCGCGCTGATGATTATTAATGAACTATCCACGGTCAAAGTAATGGACGCCGCGCTGAAGACCACCGGAAAGATCACCCATCTGCGTGACCCTGAAACAGGCAGCCATTTGGATCGCATGTCGCGATACAGCCGGTTGATCGCGCAATCGCTGGCCAGGCAATATCAGCTTAATGACGAGTATATTGAATATGTTTTTATGTTTTCACCACTGCATGACATCGGCAAGATCGCTATTCCGGACAGTATTCTGCTAAAACCGGGGCCATTGAGTGATTCAGAACGAAAAATCATGAACACACATGCCCGGAAAGGCCGTGAAATAATCGATGAAATCGTCGCAAACTTCAGCCTGGACGGCATTTCGCATATTGATATCCTGAGAAACATTGCCGAATTCCATCACGAAGCGGTCAACGGCAGCGGCTATCCGTGCGGTAAAGTTAATCACGATATTCCACTTGAAGCACGTATTGTGGCTGTCGCTGATATCTTCGACGCGCTGACTTCACGTCGGCCATACAAGGAAGCCTGGAGCAACGACCAGGCCTTCGACACACTAAAACAATTGGCCGGAGAAAAACTCGATGTGGATTGCGTCAACGCACTCACCGAGCATCGCGCCGAGATCGAATGGATACAATGTCAGTTCAGTGAGGATGTTTACGGATAAGGTGGTAGCGTTTTTCCAGGAGCCTGTTCAAAATCTCACTGAAGGACACATTGTCGCATTAAGAACCGAACTCAAAATGTTCATATACCAGCGCGTTTGACATCCACCCCATTTTTCAGTCTTTTCTTTTTATATTATATAAAAGCATACTTCTATTCCTTATCTCTTAGCTCCACGTAAACCACACCAACACATTACCACGCCGACACATCCGGCAATAATTCTGTAATTATTGATGAAAATCCTGCTTTACAACGAACCAATCCTGGCGTCATTCCCGGTTTCGCCAAGCTGCGAAAATACCTGGAGGAAAATGACTTCAAATCAGCCGAGGTCAAAAAAGTCGGCGACAATTTGTACCGGGCAAAACTGGAGTTGGAGTTGTCCCCTTTTGACGGACAGTTTTTTCACTGAGCCGAGAGTACCTCGACCTGTGAGAGGGGATCGCAGTTTATCGTAATTTGATTTTGCTCCTTCAATCTTTTTTCAAAATTGTT
>Ga0268299_1001708_pt1 | contig 34237 bp, 30 predicted proteins | sample NOBtaG_FD_193484 | JGI IMG/M metagenome (GOLD analysis project Ga0268299, IMG submission 193484) | Activated sludge microbial communities from bioreactor in Nijmegen, Gelderland, Netherland - NOB reactor | ecosystem: Engineered > Bioreactor > Aerobic > Activated sludge | place: Netherlands... | reverse complement strand
GGCGATATTTCGCCGGAAACACCAGATGATAAAGCAGCACTGTTACATTATGGCTCTTATGTATATATTCGCTCACGCAAATATATTACGCCCCAAGGGGCGGGGAATAAATCCCGGAGAGATTTAAATTTGGTTAACAATTATGATTACTGAATCTTGCAGGTAAGCTGTAATAAAGTTGCAGGGCCATGCAGCGTTGAATTATCAAATTACATTTTTTGTTTCAGTAACAATAACAAACGATAAGCGAGCAAAAATTCAAATCGATCCGCCAATAGTTGCAGGGGGCGAATCTGTAACAAGACATTCACTGAACTCATAGTTACTTGATCCTTCAGCTAATTCATAGCTCTCAACTAGAACGAAACTTACACATTCTTTTTTTTTGAAAGAATACTGATATTTATCCGGGGCTCCCTCTTGTGGCAAAGCAACTTCATAAAAAAGACTTCCCTTTATCCACCATTTGCCTGATTCGGTAAAATTCCTGACGGTACCATCAAGTCCTGTAAAACTGAAATCAATCGTATATGTACCATCAGCATTTCGTGTTTGTGTCCATCTTTTTACAGTTCCACTTTCTTCCACATATTCACCTTCCCATACCCCAATCAATTTGACATCGATAAATGAACGTTGATTTACTGCTGTGATAGCGCCACACCCAAGTAAGCTAATCGTTAGAAATATTAAAAAGAATCGTCTCATTAATGCAAAAATTTCAAATTAAATAAATAATTGCGTAACATAGTTAGCAATTTTCCTAATTATCAACTCAATATAGAAGGTTTTCTATCGTTTTTTGTGTATAGAACTCAAGGTGTTTATTGGTGCAAACCGACTTGGCGAAACTATCAATAACCCCTTTTATTGAGTATAACGAAATTCACAGCACAATTACTTTGAATACCGTTTTTGATGAATTACCTATTGCGGTATAGCGCACAGAATTTTGGGTATATCATTAGCTTATTTATCGCCTTGCCATTTCCAGCGAAGCCAAACTCTTAATTGTCTATGCATATCCAGATCAATACCATCGGGTAATATTACAATACTGCAAGGAAAAAACTCACCTTCAGGCTTAAGGTTTATTACCACTAAATAAGGTGCAACGAACGTACTCCCCAATACCTTACAAATAGTCGTTTTACCGGATCGAGCGATCGCTGTACATTGCATCTTTTCCGAGAGCGTAAAAGAAATCACCGCTTTATCTGCATAAAGCAACGCATCACGACCCAAGTAATGAATCAGGCTAATCACTATCAGGATAGCGATTAACATTTTGACTTCCAAGGAAAGTGACAGCGGCCACAATAGAATTGCTGTCGCAATATGCGCTGAACTCAATATCACAGCGAGCCGGAATGAAGGTTTACGGTGGATAGATAAAGCCGCCATAAATAAATTACATAGCCCTCAATAATTGACGAATAATGGTAATTTTCCTTCACCGCTTCTTGATTTTACCCAGACACGATATCGTATAATCACGCCCATATTGACTCTCGAACTATATTAGTATGAATTCTGATTGGCAAACCTATTTATGTAATCAACATGCTGTCATTTTGAATAATTGCGTATTGCATTTTGGTGATATTTCTGCAGAACTTAGCGACACGCGAAACAAAACCATTATGACAGATCTCTCACATCGCGGATTAATTCAATTCTCTGGAGATGACGCAAAAAATTTTTTACAAAGCCAGCTTAGTTGCGATATCCGGGAAATCAGTTCGGAAATAGCGCAATATGGGGGATATTGCACTTCCAAAGGCCGAATTTTGGCAAGTTTCTTACTGTGGCAAAAGAATCAAAGCGTGATTATGCAATTACCTGCCAGCTTGGTCGCTTCCACGATAAAACGTTTATCATTGTATATACTGCGTTCTAAAGTCCAACTGACCGATATCAGCAATGCCTGGATTCGAATTGGTGTTGCAGGACCTAATGTTTCTGTATTAACAGCTGAATTTTGCAAATCCGCAAATAATTCAGATCCCGTAATTGATAAAGAAATTAGCATGCTGCATGTTGCGAATAACCGTATGGAAGTGATCACGTCGCTTGAAAATGCGCCTGCTGTTTGGGAACGTCTTAAGCAAAATGCTAACCCTGTTGGTACAGCTTGTTGGGATTGGCTAGATATTCAGTCAGGTATTCCAATTATTCTGCCAGAAACCCAAGAAACTTTCTTGCCGCAAATGATTAATCTGGATGCAATCGGTGGAGTAAGTTTTAAAAAGGGCTGTTATCCCGGGCAAGAAATTGTGGCACGAACACAGTATCTCGGTAAGCTTAAACGTCGCATGTTTCTAGTGCACTTCACCACTACGGAAACAATTAAGGCTGGCGATGCGCTTTATAGCGCAGATATGGTTGACCAATCCTGTGGCAATATTGTTAATATCGCACCATCGCCCTGCGGAGGATATGATGCACTGGCTGTGATCCAGCAAAGTAGCGTAAATACCTGCAATATTCATTGGCAATCGTTGCAAGGTCCGATCTTAAAAATAAAATCACTACCTTACACATTGCCAGTATAAAGACACAGCACTTTAATATTTATGCGATTCAATACGATCTTTGATAATTATCTCATTGATTATTTAATATCATTAAAAATTCTTTCACACCCCCCTGCAACATCAAAAGTGATGCCTTCTCCCGTTGTCGAGCTGTCTTCATGGCACCCTCAACCGACAAAACTTTAACTTAGTCGGATATAGGATTAGATGCAAGAAGCAACCGTCAATTTCTTATTTCTATCTCTATGGCGTAAATAAGCTCGTCGCGCAAACCTCTATGAAGTCATTCATCGATGAGGGACAAAACCACCTTAGTCTTTCATTATGGAATGCACAATAGATGGTCAAAATTCAATCAGAACCGCATACTAAGTCAGGAGATAATGTCAATTCTCAGAAATTAAGCATAAATATTATGGGATATGATTTGCTGACAAGCTATCATTGTTCTTGATAGAATCCCAAGTCAGCCGTTCCCGATTAATATTAAGCCTGTATTTAATGCGTTACAACTCATTGCAATGCGATATCTTTTTGCTGTATGCGTACAGAAAATCTGATGAGCTTACATTTCGCTTGTCGAGGATCAAATAATTCATTAGAAAAATACTGACTATAAACAAGTAGAATGAATTTACCAAAATGCATCGTTCGTTTCATGCATGGAACACACTTTTTATAAGATTGAAAAGGGATTGTTATGCCACACAACTCGACTCAAATTAATAAGTATTTAAAAAGCCTACAGAAACATCTTGTAGATGAACATCCGGACAATCCAACTTTGGCTAATGCCGTCAAAAGTTTCAGAAAAATGGACTACGTGGGTCATAGCATGGGGCTAATCAATAAAGATGAGTCTTATGCGACATGTGTAACGTGGTGGCCCATGATTGCAGTATTGGGTACATTTTCTGCTGGCAAATCAACCTATATTAATTCTTATTTGAATATGCCACTGCAACGCACTGGCAATCAGGCTGTTGATGATAAATTTACAGTAATCTGCTTTAGCCGTCACAATGAAGCCAAAACTCTTCCTGGTATCGCGCTTGATGCGGATCCGCGATTTCCTTTTTTTCAAATCAGCCGCAGCATTGATGAAATTTCCGAAGCTGGGCAAGAACGTATCGATGCTTATTTACAATTAAAAACTTGTCCATCTGAAAATATTCGCGGGAAAATTATGATTGATTCCCCAGGTTTTGACGCTGACAATCAGCGTGCATCTACATTGCGCCTAACTCAGCACATCATTAATTTATCAGATCTTGTATTGGTATTCTTTGATGCACGTCATCCGGAACCCAAAGCCATGCAGGATACATTGGCTTATCTGGTATCGGCTAGTGTGAACCGGGCCGATGCAAATAAATTTTTATATATTCTCAATCAAATTGATGTTACCGCACAAGAAGACAACCCTGAAGAAGTTGTATCAGCCTGGCAACGCTCTCTTGCAGAAGTAGGATTAATCAGCGGGCGATTTTATCGTATTTATAATCCAAGTGCGGCTGTTCCAATTGCTAACCCCCATGTTCGAGAACGCTTTGAGAAAAAACGTGAAGAAGATATGGCGGATATCGATGCACGGATGCACCAAATCGAAGTGGAGCGCTCGTATCGAATCGTCGGAAAACTTGAGCAAACCGCAAAAGATATTAAAAACAAAAAGGTTAATAAGCTTTGTGAAATGTTAAAGAAATGGAAAAATAAAGTCATCCTTATTGATGGATTGGTATTTTTCACTCTGGCAATATTGGCAAGCACCGCTTTTACTATGACCGAATCTTGGGATCTTCTAAAAACATTTGCCACTCAGCTCATGCAAGGCGAAACCTCGTCGGTTGTTATTGCCGCATTTGCTTTGATTGGTATCATTTATGTACATTTCTCTATCCGTCGCACTGTTGCCAACGGATTGCTGAGAAAACTAGGTAAAGAACTGGGTAATGATCATGAAACATTTAAACAATACCTGCATGCTTTTAATAGGAGTACGGCGGCATATCGTCCGATGTTGTTAAAAAACCCTGCAGGCTGGAATGAAACTACGCAACAGACGATTGATGAAATTATTAATGAAGCCAATGATTACATCCAAGCGTTGAATGATCAATTCACCAATCCCTCAGGTAATGGGGGCAAAAACTCACAAGTGTGAAGATTTGATTCAGGCTCGCGAAAAACCCAACGGCAACTTATCAATGTGCAAAAATTCTGGCATGATTTTTCCGGCCAACAATCAAAAAGTGTTATTCACTTGTACAAATGTTAAATACCATTAATTATTCAGAATTAGAATTTATTTAAGGCACGCCGCATGCTAATTAGAGTTGGTTAAGAATTATCACAATTTGTCGCTATCATGTCTGTATTCACTTTTGCAATCATCACTGTCATTATCACATCGTAACTTGGGCAACATACCTGGATCCAGTTTGGACAAGCGCAATATTAAAGAGTAAAATTTCGGGCTTTTATAATAATAGGGTAATTTAATCGGAGAAATTTATGTCAGTCACAATCGACCAAAAAGCACAGGTAGTACGCGACTATCAAAGAGCAGAAGGGGATACTGGTTCTCCAGAAGTTCAAGTTGCACTTTTAACAGCCAGAATCAATGATTTGATAGGACACTTCAAGATTCACGTCAAAGATCATCATTCCCGGCGCGGTTTACTGCGTATGGTGGGTCGCCGCCGCAAGTTACTTGATTATTTAAAACAACGTAACTTAGATACTTATCAGACATTGATTGAACGCCTTGGCTTACGTAAATAAACGTGCCTCTTTTACTTAATTGGCAGCTATCACATAAATTATTCCCCATTAAAGTTGTCATGCAATCAATGCGTTGGCTTGCAGGTAATCCAAGATTTAGAAAAATTTATTCAGAAGAAAAAGGGTTATTAATTGAAATCTATAAAGAAAAGCATTACCTACGGACGACATCAACTTACACTGGAAACAGGTGAAATTGCAAGGCAGGCACATGGTGCCGTAGTAGTTACAATGGATGATACGGTAGTACTTGTGACCGTAGTGGGTGCAAAAAACATAAAACCTGGTCAGGATTTTTTTCCACTTACTGTCGACTATCAGGAAAGATCTTATGCGGCGGGTAGAATACCAGGAAGCTTCTTTAAGCGTGAAGGACGCCCATCCGAGAAAGAAACACTAACTTCGCGATTAATCGATCGCCCGATCCGCCCACTTTTCCCCGAAGGTTTCTATAACGAGGTTCAAATAGTAGCTACTGTTATGTCGGCTGACAATGAAATTGACCCTGATATTCCTTCGATTATTGGCACATCTGCCGCATTGACTCTCTCTGGAATTCCTTTTGATGGCCCCCTCGGTGCAGCTCGCGTTGGCTACATCAACAATGAGTATGTCTTAAATCCAACTACCTCAGAACTTAAGGATACACAATTAAATTTGGTTGTTGCAGGAACGCAACACGCCGTTTTGATGGTTGAATCCGAAGCAATAGAGTTATCGGAAGAAGTAATGCTTGGTGCCGTAACATATGGCCATGAGCAAATGCAGATAGTTATTGATGCAATTAATGAGTTTGCTGATGAGGCTGGTGTAACTGCATGGGATTGGACACCACCTGCAAAAGACAGCGCATTTGAAGAAAAAATTGCCATGATGGCAGAAGCTGATTTACGGCAAGCATACAAAATAAAACAAAAACAAACGCGTTCTGAAGCAATAAAAACAACTAGAGAGCGTATATCGAATGAACTTGGAGTCGGCACAGAGAACGGACCCGAATTACAAGCTTTTATGGAAGCATTCTTTTCACTGGAATCAAAAATCGTCCGCAACCAAATACTGGATGGAGAACCTCGCATTGACGGTCGAGGTACTCGCACAGTCAGAGCTATAACGATTCGTAATGGGGTATTACCCCGCACTCATGGCTCAGCACTCTTTACTCGCGGCGAAACACAAGCACTTGCAATTGCCACTTTAGGCACTGCTCGTGACGAGCAAAAAATTGATTCATTACAAGGTGATTATAATGAGCGATTTATACTCCACTATAATATGCCCCCTTATGCCACAGGAGAAATAGGTCGTGTTGGCACTCCCAAACGCCGTGAAATCGGGCATGGACGCCTGGCAAAGCGCGCTCTTGTTGCTGTTCTCCCCCCCCCTGAAGAGTTCGGCTATTCTTTGCGAGTTGTCTCTGAAATCACTGAATCCAACGGCTCTAGCTCAATGGCATCGGTTTGCAGCGGCTGTCTTGCACTAATGGATGCCGGAGTACCCCTAAAAGCTCATGTTGCGGGTATTGCCATGGGATTAATCAAAGATGGAAACCGCTTCGCAGTTCTTACGGATATACTCGGCGACGAAGATCATCTTGGTGATATGGATTTTAAAGTCGCTGGTACGGAAAAAGGTATTACCGCACTGCAAATGGATATTAAGATACAAGGCATCACCAAAGAAATTATGCATGCGGCACTGATACAAGCTCATGAAGGAAGGATGCATATTCTGCAAATTATGAAACAGGCCCTACCATCAACTCGCGAAGATATTTCGGTCCATGCACCACGTATTATAAAACTCAAAATTAATCCAGAAAAAATTCGTGACGTAATTGGTAAAGGTGGTGCTGTCATTCGTGCGCTTACGGAAGAAACAGGTACTACCATTGATATTACCGATGATGGTCAGGTAACAATTGCATGCGTCAGTGCCGAAGGTGGCGAGCTTGCTAAAAAACGTATTGAAGATATTACTGCAGAAGTTGAAGTTGGAAAAATCTATGATGGTGTAGTTCTGAAACTGCTGGACTTCGGAGCGATAGTAAGTGTCCTTCCTGGCAAAGATGGATTGCTTCATATTTCTCAAATTGCCAATGAACGAGTCAATAATGTTTCTGATCACCTTAATGAAGGTCAACAGGTACGGGTTAAAGTTCTTGAAGCTGACGACAAAGGGAGGTTAAGGCTAAGTATGAAAGCTGTATCTTCTGATGAAAATCCGTCTGATTCTGATCCTATGACGAAGGAAGAATCATGAGATGAAATCCCTCACTTAAAACTGCATTGGGGCGTACATGCAACCCTGTATTTTTACAGGGTTTATAATTATATTATAATGACTTAACTTGATATTATCACCGTTATTTCGCTATCTGTTTCTCGCGCATTTCATCTAATGTCTTGCAATCAATACAGAGCGTTGCCGTTGGTCTTGCTTCAAGCCTTTTTAATCCAATCTCCACCCCGCAGCTCTCGCAATAGCCATACTCCTCAGAATCAATCTTACCAATAATTTCATCAATCTTTTTAATGAGCTTACGCTCACGATCACGATTTCGTAACTCAAGCGTCATATCAGATTCTTGACTCGCACGATCATTAGGATCAGCAAAAACCGTTGCCTCATCCTGCATCGTATGAACAGCACGATCAATTTCTTGACTAAGCTCAATTTTCATACCTTCCAGTATTTTGCGAAAATGCAATAGCTGATCAGGACTCATATATTCCTCACCCGATTTTGGTTCATAGGGAGTCACTTGTTTACCTTGTAGCTCTTTTGACATCTTTTAAGGCTCCTATCGCTTCCAGTAGTTGGTAGTGTATAAAAATTTTGTACTAATATCAGAAAACACATTATATAACAAGTCATTTATCTCTGTTCTTTACAAATCACATTTCATCTGTAAGAAATCCAGGATACATATGATAGGAATCAACATTATCATATATGTACACAAGGATATTGATTATCAAACGATTTCACATTTATTGGTTAATTGATTGCGGATATATGAATGATGATGCAAAGATTAAACAGCAGCCAAGAGCTAGCTTATCTGGAAAAGCCGGAGAAGATAGAAATCAGTAAAGAAGAAATAAAACAAAAAATTTACCTCCCGAAGGGTTACAGGTTACAGGTTACAGGTTACAGTCTATAGATTATAGATCGTTCAGCTCATTAAATTTTTTGCACAGGAATTTTGGAGGAGGAGTATTGAATTTACCTTATTTTGGAATACTACATCAGAGATGTGATATAAAATAAAGATAAGCATAATTGATATAATTTGCTACCTAAAAAACAACTAGAAAAAATATTTAGACATACCAATTTATACCAAGCTTATACCAAGCAATAATAATTTTTTATTCAACAAGCTATTGTATTGGGATTGATGGTGCCCAGAAGAGGACTCGAACCTCCACACCCGAAGGCACATGGACCTGAACCATGCGCGTCTACCAATTCCGCCATCTGGGCAAAGAACAGCCAAACAGGCTGCCAAAGAACGCGTAATTCTATAGGAAATCACTGCTTTGTCAAATAAGAAGAAACAAAACTTGCGGAGCTTTGATCCGCATTATGAACGCGAAAAGAAACGCTACGGACACCCGTTACCTAGCCGGGAATATATTTTGCAGGTTCTAAAACAGCAAGGTATTCCGATGGCTGAGCGCTTATTACAAAAATTGCTATCCATTACAAAAAAAGAAGAAGATCTGTTTAATCGCCGCTTGTCAGCAATGATGCGCGAAGGCCAGATTTTCCGTAACCGCAAAAGCGATATTTGCGTGATGGAGAAACTAGATTTGATCAAAGGTAGAATTCAGGGTCATGCCGATAAATTCGGTTTTCTGATCCCGGATGACGGTAGTGCAGACTTGTATCTAAGCGCAAAGGAAATGCAAAAAGCATTACACGGTGACCATGTTGTTGTACGCGAAATTGGCTTGGATCGACGAGGACGCAGAGAAGCTGCAATTGTGGAGGTATTAGAATCTTGCAATAAGCAATTAGTAGGCCGGTTACACATTGATCACGGAATTCTATCGGTGGCAGCGGAGAACAAGCGCATCAGTCAGGATATACTAATCGCTCAGGAACACTCGCTGAAGGCCCAAGCTGGTCAAGTTGTCATGGTGGAAATCATTCAGCAACCCAGCAAGCACACACAACCTATCGGTAAAATTATTGAAATTCTCGGCAACTATACCGCGCCTGGAATGGAAATTGAAATTGCATTGCGCAAACATGACTTACCCTACGAATTTTCACCTGATATTCAGGAAGTCTCAATCAAATTTCCAAAAAATGTATTAAAAAAAGACCTATCCGGACGCAAAGATCTATGTCATTTACCGCTGATAACCATTGACGGTGAGACTGCAAAGGATTTTGACGATGCTGTTTTCTGCACAAATGATGGTAAAGGATATCGATTATATGTTGCTATCGCAGATGTCAGTCACTATGTCAAACCACACGATCTGATTGACCGAGAAGCATTCAATCGAGGAAATTCGGTCTATTTCCCACGTCGTGTCATTCCAATGTTGCCAGAGATTTTATCTAATGGATTATGTTCACTCAATCCTGACAAGAAACGTCTGTGCATGGTATGCGAAATACAATTCCAAGCCAATGGCGACATATTGAATTATTCTTTTTATCCGGCTGTAATGCTTTCACGCGCGCGCTTAACCTATACCCAAGTTACTGCAATGCTGGATGACGCAAAAAGCCGCGAAGCACAGGAATATGCAGAATTATTACCTCATTTGCAATTAATTTATAAGCTTTTTAAATCCTTACTAAAAGCCCGCAAGAAGCGCGGCGCAATCGACTTTGAAACTACCGAGACGCAGATGTTCTTCAACAATCAAGGAAAAATCGAAAAGATTTTGCCAGTACAACGCACCGAAGCACACCGCTTAATTGAGGAATGCATGCTGGCTGCCAATGTCTGTGCGGCGGATTTTCTGCAGAAACACGGCCAGACCACGCTTTATCGCATTCATGAAAGCCCTACCCCGGAAAAGATTGATACGTTGCGCAACTTCCTGAAAGAATTCGGTATTCAACTGGGAGGAAAAAACAAACCCAGCGCACAGGATTACGCGCAGACCTTACTCAAAATAAAAGATAGATCGGATGCACAATTGCTTCAAACCGTAATGCTGAGATCGCTGCAGCAAGCTATCTACAGTCCTGATCTAACCGGTCATTTCGGGCTTGCATACGATGCTTATACGCATTTTACCTCGCCAATCAGACGCTACCCTGATCTTTTGGTGCACCGCGCGATTAAAGCGGTATTAAAAGGAGAAATTTATCAGCCTGGTGATTGGCAGGAGTTTGGGCAACACTGCTCAATGACCGAGCGTCGTGCTGACGATGCCACGCGCGATGTTGAATCCTGGCTAAAATGCTTTTATATGCAGGATAAAATCGGGGAATGTTTCGATGGAGTGATCAGCAGCGTAACCGGATTCGGCTTATTCGTCGCACTAGACAATATTTATGTCGAGGGACTGGTGCATATTTCTGAGTTGCCCAGTGACTATTTTCATTTTGATGCGACCAAGCATGTTTTACTGGGAGAACGCAGCGGTAAACAATATCGTCTTGGTGACCGGATACGCGTCAAGCTGGTTCGAGTTGATTTAGAAACCAGTAAAATAGATTTTGCTATAGCTGAACCGGAAAAGAAAACAAGACAATCCAAAACAAAGGGTTCAGTCAAAAACAAGAAATCTCTTTAGTATTTGAAATTGCTTTACAATACTCCTATACACAAAGCGTTATTGTGCAACCTGTCCTATTTCTATACACACTTTGCGGTAAATGATGTCTCATTATTTTTTCAGGTTTAATTAGAACGTGCCCAGCACTCGTTTTATATTTGGTTTTCATGCGGTTACCAGTCGATTACGACAAAACCCTAATAGTATCAGAGAGATTTTTATCGATGCTACGCGCACAGATCAACGCGCGCAGGAATTAATCAAACTGGCAGAAAACAAGAAGATCCATGTAATCTCCTGCACCGGATCAAAACTCACCAGCATGTCAGGCAATGATCGCCACCAGGGCGTTGTGGCCAATATCGATAGTTCAAGTAATTATGTCAGTATTGATGACATCCTTAATGGATTAACCGAACCTGCACGATTGCTGGTGTTGGATGGAATCCAAGATCCACACAATCTGGGTGCGTGTCTACGCGTCGCCGATGCTTTTGGCGTACATGCAGTAATTGCTCCGAAAGACCGGGCGGTTGGATTAACGCCCACAGTGTACAAGGTTTCCAGCGGGGCGGCAGATACCGTGCCCTATATTTCTGTCACCAATCTGGCACGCACATTAAAACAATTAAAAGAACAAGGAATTTGGATTTTTGGTACCGCAGAAGACGCTGCGCACGATTTAACTCACTTCCCGATCAGCGGTTCTGTTGCCTGGGTATTCGGTTCTGAAGAAAAAGGGTTGCGGCGCCTGACGCGGGAAAATTGCGATCAGTTGGTTAGAATCCCGATGCAGGGTAATATTGAAAGCTTGAATGTTGCCGTTAGCGCAGGAATCTGCCTCTTTGAAACACATCGTCAGCAATTTTGGGGTTAAGGTCACCCACCTGATAAAATGTGTCTGACATTAAAATGATCCAAATATAAATCTGTATCAATGCGCTTTAATTCAGCGCAATAAACTAATACTACTGCTTGCCCTCAACTATGACATCATCCGATTTCCCCAACTTCAAAACACACTTTATCAAGCTTATCAAGAAAGCATTCAGCGCCATTACAGCTTTTGAAACCGCCGCTATAAGTGTTGAGCTGACACGCACTAAACAAGCCAGTCATGGGGATTATTCGTGTAATTTGGCCATGCAGTTAGCCAAACCGTTACATAAAAACCCGCGGGAAATTGCACAATTATTGATTAATGCACTGCCATCGTCACCCTATCTGGAGAAAGTGGAAGTCGCGGGGGCAGGATTTATCAATCTGTATCTTAAAAATTCCGCCAAACAACAATTTCTACATCTCATATTACGTAGCAAAAATACATTTGGAAATAGTACCTCTGGTCAAGGAAGAAAAATCCAGGTGGAATTTGTTTCAGCCAACCCGACAGGACCCCTGCATGTGGGTCATGGCCGTGGTGCAGCCATTGGAGCGAGCTTATCCAATATCCTGGCTGCAGCAGGATTTGATGTATCCCGGGAATTCTACGTTAACGATGCGGGGCGGCAAATGGATATCTTGACGCTATCAACGTGGCTGCGTTATCTCGAACTCAATCACATCCATGTCCCTTTTCCGCACAATGCCTATCAAGGAGAATACGTTAGAACCATGGCGCAACTGATTTTTCAGGCGCATGCACAACGTTATGTCCATCAACCTGAGCTCTTGCTGGATAGTTTGCCGGAGGCTGTGCGAGCAACCGCAGTAAACACCGATGAGCAACTAGATAAACTGATTGCTAATACAAAGAAAATACTGGGTCAGGATTATACGTATATACATAATCTTGTGCTCACTGAGCAATTAGGCGATTGCCGCAATGATTTGATGGAGTTCGGTGTTGAATTTGATACTTGGTTTTCAGAACAATCGCTATATGACAATGGTCTGGTAGCACACACAATTGATCTATTGGCAAAGAAACATCATTTGTATCAACAAGACGGCGCGATCTGGTTTCGTTCTACGGATTTTGGCGACGAGAAAGATCGCGTTGTGCAGCGGGAGAACGGTCAATTTACCTATTTCGCCTCCGATATCGCCTATCATCTGAATAAATTTGAGCGCGGCTTTGATCAGGTGATCAATATCTGGGGCGCAGATCATCACGGTTATATCCCGCGAGTAAAAGGCGCGCTGCAGGCATTGGAACTTGATGCCGAAAGATTGCAAATCGCGTTGGTACAATTTGCCGTACTGTATCGCGATGGCAAAAAAGCGCCAATGTCAACCCGCTCCGGTGAATTCGTCACATTACGTGAATTACGTCAGGAAGTCGGCAAGGATGCCGCGCGATTTTTTTACGTGATGCGGAAAAGCGATCAACATTTAGACTTTGACATGGATCTGGCCAAATCGCAAAGCAACGAAAATCCGGTCTATTACGTCCAATATGCTCACGCTCGTGTATGCAGCGTATTGATGCAATGGGAGGGTAATATCGACGATTTGCAAGAAGCTAACGTTGACGCATTGTCCAGCCCGGCTGAGTTGGCTCTGCTGCAAAAACTGATCGACTTTCCCGACACAATCGAAATAGCTGCCAAAGAATCTTCGCCTCATCTCATCGCATTTTATCTCCGAGAGCTAGCCAGCGAATTCCATAGTTACTATAATTCAACGCGTTTTCTGGTTCCTGAAATTCCATTGCAACATGCCAGGTTGGCGCTGATCGCATCAATTCGTCAGGTATTGCATAACGGTTTAACGTTACTGGGTGTGAGTGCACCTGATAAAATGTAGCCTAATAATTAATTAAGGACACTCATGAGCCGAGATTATAAAACTCGCAAATCTTCAACCAAATCCGCAAATGAAAAAGGAGGCTCAGCATTCTTAGGTGGATTTGTCGGTTATGCTTTAGGTCTTGCAAGCGCAATTGGCATATGGCTATATCTTACCTATGCGCCCAGCCCGTTCTTACCTACTGAAAAAACAGCCAGCACATCTGAAAAGAATCCAACTCAGCCAACTACCGCGACACTAAAAACACCTGCAATCTCGTTACAGGAAGAACCGGAAAAATTAGTGGAAGAAAAGCCCCGGTTTGATTTTTATAAGATACTGCCCGGTATTGATGAACCCGAGATCGATCATGAATATCGGAAAAATGTTGAACTGTCCGCTCAACCGCAAGTTCCTGCCAGAACGCCGGATATCCGTAGCAGGCCAACGGAAATCTCATCACAACCCGCTTTACCGGATTCTGTCAGCACATCCGAAACATCCCCTCAACAGATCGCCACCATTCCATCGCGCATGCTTCCCGCTGAACTCAAACAATCCATTCCACAAGCACAACAGCTAAAATCGCCTCAAGTTAAAGCCCCCCCAGTTGTGAAAGAAAAAATCTTTCTACAGGCTGGTGCATTCAGAAAAAATGATGAAGCGGAAAATCTTAAAGCACGGCTCGCGCTGCTCGGTGTGTTTGCATCCGTACAATCAATCGATTTAGCTGAGAAAGGAATCTGGTATAGGGTACGGATCGGTCCTTTTACAAACAAATCGGATAGCGATGAAACCAGTAATTCTCTGAAAGAGAACGGTATAGACAGTCAACTTATCAAAATACAATAAAAAAGGTTTAGGCTTAATTCAATAGATCTTTTCCACACACAGAATCCGATATCAATGAAGCACTTTTATTCGGGGATTAAAATGAATCACTATCAGTTTCTTGCAGTTCTGTTCTTAGTGTCGACTTTTGGTTTTATTAATATAACCAGTGCGCAAACTGATATTGTTCAAGGTAAGGATTATATTGTTCTGGCCAAACCTCAACCTACTGAGGATAGCGCCAAAATCGAAGTTCTGGAGTTCTTCTGGTATGGATGCCCGCATTGTTATAGTCTGCATCCACATCTTAAAACCTGGCTGATGAATATCCCGGATGATGTTAGCTTCCGTTACGTACCCGCTATTCTTCGCGCGAACTGGGCATCCGCCGCCAAAATTTATTATGCTATAGAAGCCATGGCACAAGCCGATACGCTGAACGATAAGATTTATGATGCCATTCATCGCGACAAAATTGATTTACATAATGAATCTGTTTTATTTGACTGGATTGAGAAACAGGGTATCGACAGAAAAAAATTTGAGAGTGTTTACAATTCATTTACCGTACAAAATCAGATAGCGAAATCGACGCAAATGACCCGTCAATATCAGCTTAATGGTGTTCCCGCTCTGGTTATTAATGGAAAGTATGTCACTAGTGGGAGGATGGGTGCAACGCCGCAGGATACCATTAAAACCCTAGAAAGGCTCATAGAAAAAGCACGCAAGGAATAATGAGAAATATTAATGAGTACTCATAAAATCATTTTTGGAGCGGGGTGTTTCTGGGGAGTCGAAGCAACTTTCCGGAGCAATAAAGGGGTTACAAACGTCACATGCGGTTATTCCGGCGGACACATCGCCAATCCGACTTATACCGCGGTCTGTGCCGGTACTACAGGCCATATTGAAGTAGTATTAGTGGAATACGATGACGATGAAATCTCTTTGGAAGCCTTGCTAAACGAATTCTGGAACTGCCATGACCCTACCACGCAAGATCGACAAGGTCCTGATATTGGAGAACAATACCGTTCTATCATCTTTTATTTCACACCGGAGCAAGAAAGATCCGCAAGGGAATCCAAGGATAGGCTCGAGATAAGCAGACGCTGGCAAGATCCGATCGTAACGCAAATTTTACCTGCCAGCCAATTTTATGATGCAGAAGAATATCATCAGAATTATTTCGCCAAGCGTGGCGTGATGTTCAAGTGAACAACTCAGCCTCTGGGAGCGGTCAATTAAACCTGATAGCGATTAACTTTTATTATCAACCCATTCCTATTTGTGTCGATAACTTAAAAACGGAAAAACTTCATTTCTTTAGCATTCAAATAAAGAGTCTGATATGAATAGCCCAAAAACTCATTATCTTATATACATCAGTATCTTATAGAAAAGAACATTACAATGGGCTCTACACAAAAACCTTATTTTTCTCAAGGCTCATCAAATTCCTTAGTTTTTACGACAACAATAAAAAGTGACGCCAAAACCTTAAAAGATCGTCTGATCGATGCCGTCACTAATGATCCCAATCTTCCGGCGCTTGGCAGTTCCATCGCGCGCATTGTAAAGCTGTCGTCATCGGATGATCAATCGATACAACAACTATCTTATTATGTTTTATCCGATGTTTCATTAACGCAAAAAATCCTCCGCTTATCCAATTCGGCAGCGTTTAAAGCAATTACGAATAAGGAAATTTCCAGCATCAATAAAGCAATATTCCTGCTAGGATTTGATTCTGTCAAAACCAGTGCCTTGGCTATATTGTTAGTTGATGGAATGCCCGCAAAACATGCCGCACATGTACGTGCCGAATTAATTCATGCACTGGCGGCAAGCGTAATTAGTCGTAAATTGGCTGCGCTAACTTCATTTACCAAAGATATTGAAGAAGTTTCTATTTCAGCTTTATTCAAAAATTTTGGGCGTATTTTACTAGCTACTTATGAGCCCGATCTTTATCATTCAATGACGGCACTTGTCACTCAAGGCCAGCACACGCCAGTACAGGCATCCATGCAGGTACTTGGCTTCAGCCTTGATACTTTGACAGAAGCTTTGTTAGAAGAATGGAATGTGCCTGTCAACGTGATTCATGCCCTGAGCGCAAAACCATCCGGCGCCTTGATCACACCCAAGAATAAACAAGAATGGATGCAGATAGCTGCAGAATTTTGTGAGAAAGCCGCACCTCTTGTTTTAGGTACTAATTTAATTGCTGAGGAAATCGAGCTAAAAGAAAAATTGCTTAATCGTTTTGGCAAAGTATTTAATCTGACTATGTCCGTACTGAATGAATTAATCAGTAAAGCTACTTTGGAAACACGCGAACTTCTAGTCAGTGCAGATTTGGAGTCTTTGGATAGGAATAATAAAATCAGCCAGGATTCAACGCATTGCGAATTCGATATTGCTGCGGAAGAAAATTTAATCAATGAACTGACGATCAATAACGATGAACCTCATAATTTGCAAATTACTGAGCGTTATGCATGCAACAAACCCTATAATGCATCTCCATTACTATTAAATGGTATTCAAAAAACAACGGAGATGATGGCATCGGGTGATTATAGGCTGGAAAATCTTATCAACCTGGGTTTGGATTCTCTTTATTCCGCACTTGGATTTCGTTTTATTACCCTATGCTTAAAAGATTCTAAAATGAATTCATTTCGTGCACGAAGCTCACTAGGTAAAAAAAATTGGGAATATCAAAAAGGCTTCAATTTCTCTACTGTACCCACATCTGATTTATTTCATCTTGCAATACAAAGAAATATAGATATCGTCATTGCAAATGCTTTTATACCTAGAATACGGAAACTTATGCCACTCTGGCATACCATTTTATTACCTGATGCCTGCAGTATTCTTATACTTCCCTTGGTAGTTAATAAAAAACCTATTGGTTTAATTTATGCAGATCGTGAAACAGAATCGCCTGAAGGAATAACCCATGATGAGGCGAAGCTTGTTAGAATTCTGAAAGGGCAAATACTGATCGCTCTTAACTCAAAATAAGAAGTTATTGACGTATAAAGTTGATTGGGTACAGGTACCATGATTAAAACTCCAGGTTGTTTATTTATTATCAGTGCACCATCAGGAGCCGGAAAAACCAGTCTGGTTCGAGAATTACTGCAGTCAGGTTTGAATCTTAATTTATCCATCTCACACACCACCCGATCACCCCGCAGTGGAGAAATCAATGGCCGCGACTATCACTTCGTGAATGAAGAAAAATTCAAACAAATGCTATTTAATGGCGAATTTGTGGAAAGTGCGGAAGTTTATGGCAATCTTTACGGTACCTCGCAACACTGGCTCAATGACGCCATGACTTCCGGGCAGGATATTTTGCTTGAAATCGATTGCCAGGGAGCAAAACAAATACAGCAAATTTTTCCTCATTCTATCGGCATTTTTATTCTCCCACCTTCAGTCGAAGCGTTGGCAACGCGGCTAAAAACTCGTGCGCAGGATGATTCCGAGGTCATCAAAAAACGACTTATGGCGGCTCGGGAAGAAATCAATCATATCGCAGAGTTTAATTACATCATTATTAACAACAACCTGAATGAGGCACTCAGCGATTTAATTTGCATTGTCAAAGCTGAACGCTTAAAAACGGAACGGCAGATTATGAGACACCGAACTTTGGTCACCCAACTATCATAACAAGTGTTATTAGTGAATGAATAAACGCCGTCATTTCCTCCTTTTTACTGTAAAATTTGCACATTATTATCATAATTGGAGGTAAATAAGATGGCGCGAATTACTGTTGATGATTGTTTAAAAAAAATACCCAACCGATTTGATATGACTCTTGTTGCAACAGCGCGCGCAAGACAATTGGCAATTGGCTCTGCTCCTCTGGTTGAAGCCGCACGTGATAAACCTACAGTCGTGGCGCTGCGTGAAGTTGCGCATGGCAAAGTGGGCTTGGAGATTCTCAACCCAAGAAATATGTAAGTCAACTTTCAATAATATAAGGTCCATAAATCCTGGTAATTTCTTGGGACTGACTACTCCTCATCCATCTGTCCGATATCAGGCCCAAAATCACAAAGTATCAATTTTTGATTTAAACTTAGAATCCCGTATCTAAATATTATGTAATTTGATGATGCATACTCAATAAACTAAATTCAATGCCAGAAGCAGATTTTCTTTTCTCAGAAACATCGAAGTATCTTAAACCAGAAGATATTATCCAACTCAAAAATGCTTATTCATTTGGTTTAGGCGCTCACTCAGGACAATTCCGCAAGTCCGGGGAACCTTACATTTCTCATCCCGTAGCCGTCGCGAGAATTTTAAGCAAGCTACATCTCGATGCCCCTACGCTGACAGCGGCCCTATTGCATGATGTCGTAGAAGATACCGATATCTCCAAAGCGGAAATCAGCGAAAGATTCGGTGAACCAGTTGCGGAATTAGTTGATGGTGTTTCTAAACTTGCAAAAATTCAATTCCAAACACAAGAAGAAGCTCAAGCTGAAAATTTTCGCAAAATGCTGCTGGCTATGGCCCGGGATGTTCGTGTCATTCTGATAAAGCTGGCAGACCGCTTGCACAATATGCAGACCCTGGAAGTCATGCTCCCGGCAAAGCAACGCAGCATCGCTCGCGAAACACTGGAAATTTATGCGCCCATTGCCCACCGGTTAGGGCTTAACAATATCTACCAGGAACTACAGGAACTGGGTTTTAAATATTCCTACCCCATGCGCTATAAAGTACTGGTAAAAGCAACCAAAGCGGCGCGTGGCAATCGCCGTGAAGTTGTTGGAAAAATTCTGGAAGCCATTTCGCAAAAACTAAAAGAAGTGCATTTGGAAGCGGAAGTGACCGGGCGCGAAAAACATCTATACAGCATTTATAACAAAATGGTAGAGAAGCATTTATCATTCTCTGAAGTGCTTGATATCTACGGTTTCCGTGTAATCGTCAGAGACATTCCCTCATGCTATATTGCGTTAGGAATGCTGCACAGCCTGTACAAGCCAATTCCAGGAAAATTCAAAGACTATATAGCGATTCCCAAAAATAACGATTACCAATCCTTGCATAGCACATTACTAGGCCCGTTCGGCATCCCCATCGAAATACAAATCCGCACGGCTGAAATGCATCGAATTGCTGAAAATGGGGTGGCTTCCCATTGGCTCTATAAAAATCTGGATGGAAATTTTGATGAGCTACATTTAAAAACCAGCCAGTGGCTGCAAAATTTAATGGAAACATTGAGCAGCTCAACGGATTCATCCGAGTTTCTGGAACATCTTAAAATCGATTTATTCCCTAGCGATGTTTTTGTTTTCACTCCACAAGGTAAGATATTGACGCTACCACGGGGATCAACCGCCGTCGACTTTGCCTATGCTGTTCACTCCGATGTCGGAAATTGCTGCGTTGCCGCCAAAATTAATGGTGAAAATGCACCATTACGTACAAAACTGAAAAGTGGAGATCGCATTGAAATCGTCACCGCACCGTATGCCAAGCCCAACCCATCCTGGCTCGGCTACGTCGCAACCGGTAGAGCACGCTCCCACATTCGCCATTTTCTCAAGACGATACAATACGAAGAATCGATTAAATTAGGTGAGCGTATGTTAAATCAGGCGCTCACTTCATTCAATATCAATCCGGATTCCATTAACGCGATACAGTGGGATAAGTTAGTGCGCGATAGCGGCGTCAAATCCAGGGAAGAATTATTTACGGAAATGGCCCTAGGCAAACAGCTTCCGGCTATTGTAGCGAAGCGGCTCACAACGCCGACAGAATCCGTTTCCCACGAACAAGCGGCTACTCCTATTACCATCATGGGAACTGAGGGTCTGGCGGTCCAATTTGCCAAATGTTGCCGCCCGATACCAGGAGACGCTATCGTTGGCATCATCAAAAAAGATTCCGGCTTGATTATTCACATGCTGAATTGTAGTAACATTTCGCACAGCGCCAAAAGTCAGGAAAATTGTCTGAACGTTACTTGGGGAAAAGATATCACTCGCACTTTTGAAGCCGCGATTAAAATCATCGCGGTCAATAAACAAGGTGTATTAGCGCGGGTTGCCGCTGAAATAGCCAAAGCCGATTCAAATATTGATGATATTGTCATGGAAAGTGAAAATGATTACATGCACATGCGCTTCGTTCTGCAAGTTAACAACAGACTTCATCTCTCACAAGTTATTCGCGGCCTCAGACACCTTCGCGAAATTTCCACCATTAGCCGCATAGAAGATTAGAATCGCGTTCACTACTTGATACCCACTCGCATCCTTCTGAATCAGCACATAAGTGCAGCCGGTTTACACATTCACCCTTTTTTCCGGACTGAATAAACGCATCAATCTTCTCAATTTCAACCGCACAAAATTAGTCAAACCCGAATGAATAAATGAGTTCCAGACCGAAGACAATAATCCTCAATTAGGGACTCTAATTGTAAATGCAGAATATTTTCAAAATGCATATTTTTTCTGTAAGTGATCCTTATCAACGATAATGGTCACCCCGACTTAATTTTCCCATCAAAGGCTATCAGCACATGCAAAACGAATCCCAAGAAAAATCCAGGTGCGCGGTTGTAGCGGCTGTACAGCTCTCCAGCGTGACCGACGCGGAGTTCGAAGCATCGCTGACCGAATTATGCGAACTGGCAAAAACACTGGGATTTAGAGTCGTGCATAGATTCACGCAGAAACGCTCCAGTTTTGACGCAACAGCATATTTAGGAGCCGGGAAACGTCAGGAAATTCGCGAGTTTGTAAACAACGAATTTGATGGCAATGGGCAGAAATCACCGCAAAATGCCAAACCTGATGCCAAAGTTATTGACGTGATTCTGGTCGACCACGAGATTTCGCCGTCACAAGCACGCAATCTGGAAAAAGAAACCGGTTGCGAGGTGATGGATCGTACGATGGTTATCGTTGAGATTTTTCATCGCAATGCCCGTTCCCCCGCTGCGCGTGCTCAGGTGGAAATCGCCCGCCTTAGCTACTTGGCGCCACGCCTGCGCGAAATGGCCAAGCTCGCGGGACCCCAAGGTCGGCAACGCAGCGGTACCGGCGGACGGGGTGCTGGCGAATCGCACACTGAATTGGATCGACGCAAGATCCGCGATCGCATTGCAGAATTGCAATTAGAAATCATCGCGATGGATGCCGAACGCCAGATTCAGCGTGCACGTCGGCTGGAACGACGAGGAAACGCCAGCGTAGCGCTCGTCGGCTACACAAATGCTGGAAAATCCACCTTGATGCGCGCACTCACCGGCAGCGAAGTGCTGGTAGCCAATAAACTTTTCGCCACGCTCGACACCACCGTGCGTACCCTTCACCCCGCGAGCGTGCCGCGCATACTTGTCAGCGACACGGTCGGATTTATCAAGAACTTGCCGCACGGCCTCGTCGCATCATTCAAATCAACGCTCGACGAGGCGCTGGATGCATCACTGTTGCTTCACGTCATCGATGCGAGCGACCCCGGCTATGAACGCCAACTTGAAGTCACCAACACAGTGCTTGAAGAAATTGCTGCACAGGATATTCCACGCATCCGCATTTTTAACAAAATCGATCATGTCGGCGATGCCGCAGCACAAACTGAATGCGAAGCCGTGCTCAAAACCTTGCACCCCGCTTGCATCGTGATGAGCGCACGCCGCCCTGACGATGTCGCTAATTTACACCAGCAAATCGTCGCATTTTTCCAGCAAGATCTGATGGAAGACGAGCTTTTCCTGCCCTGGACAGCGCAGCAACTGCGCAGCCAAATCTACGCCAACTGTAAAGTGCTGGAAGAACGTGCAGATGGTGAAGGCGCTTTCTTCCGGATTCGCGGCGAATCCGACGTGGTAAAAAGTTTGCGCGAACAAAGTGATGAAGCAATCAAAATAACGAATTGTTTGTTCTAGAGCCTTCTAATTTTTGATGATTTCTGGCTTTATTTTATTGCCTATAATCAGAAAAATTCAGTACATCGAATTGTGTCATTATTGCGTACACAAAATTTCATGGGAGACTCCGCAGTATTTGCATCTTTAGGAGAAAATCGTGTTTTTTGTTTCTTTCCTCTGTGTGTTGCATTTTGTGAATCAGTATGAAATACAATATACCGTTCTCTTTTAATCTCTAATTTTATATTACAGAATAAATCTACTAAATATAAAACATAACCCATAAAAGCTTGAGTACTCTTAAATTGCCCTGCAAATCCTGATGGATTATCTGATTTAAGTTCAATATAGAATAACTCACAACCAGCTGAAACTTTTCTAATTAATACTGCATCACAAGAACGATTTTGATCAAATTTACCATCTTGCTTGAACAAGGGAGACATACAAGCGTATCTACCAAGTTTACGACCCTCATTATCAAAGTTACGACCTTTATCAGTTGCTAGCAATAACATTCCTGGAGTAAGTTCGGATAAACATAATTTTTTTAACTTTGCTTCATTTTTTTCTTCAATGTAAGCATGTGTTGCAAAATAGCCATCGGAATGCACACAACTCAATAGAGCTTTCAAAGCTTCTATGCCATCATCAATTAAGGCCATAATAAATTGCTTCCTGAATAGCATTCATATCATCTATTGTTTCATCAAAGCTCATTGCTTCAATACCTAAAGTTGTATTTATTTCTGCTTTGATTAATGTTTTTGCTTTACTTTTTCTTCTATATCCAGGACGTAATATACTGGCATCGCGTGCCATATAAAGAGATACACATTTGGGATCTAATTTATCCTCTAAAAGATAGTCCGCAAGTTTTTCACGAATAGATTGAAGTTTTGGTGATTCTTGATTCAGCATAATCAATGTATTGAATTCTTTGACTATATAATCGCTGTGTGTTGTTAAGAATATTTTTATTCCGTGATTCACAAGAGCAGCAATAAAGCGCGCCAACCTTCGCTGATTAGCTGGATGGAGATTTAATTCCGGTTCATCCAACATTAGCATGTCACCTTTTTTGGCAAAATGCTTTAGCCAGTACCAAACAATCAATAAAGATCGGACAGAGCTCGAAACTTCACCCAAGCCAAGTTTTAAATTTGACCCTTTAGGTTGGAAATAAGTTATTCCTTCTTTATTCGTAACATAGGTACCACCAACAATTGTCTCAAATCTTTTCAGCAAATCTGGAAATGATCTATATATCTCACCATCTTCAGCACTACTATTTGGTAATTGGTTAATGAACTGAACATTATGTCTAACAGGCAGAGCATATTCGGGGCGTCCATAAATTGTGTCAAATAGTTTCTGAGGTGTAATACTATCAGCACCATCCTTGTGTGCTTGACCGAGTAGATCGACTAAGTTACTAATTGCAAGGTTAAGTTGCTTCTTGAATGTAGTTGCTCCTGTTCGCTCAGTACTTGCTATGAAAACGGTGGGTATGGTTTCCTCAAGCAGTAATCCAAATAAACGCTCTTCAATAAAATTTTCTAGCGAAATAATTGATTGCAACTCGCTGGATTGAGGTGCAGCAAGCTCCAATTCAGAAGAATGAGCGAGCTTTGTCATAGTAACCAGTAAATTGCCTTTTGCACTACGCAACTCGTTTTTGTATTCTCGTTGTTTCCATAATACACCAAGCGGTATATCGACTTTTATCGATAATTTGGCAAGAAGCTCACTTTTAGATGCAAGCATTTCGGGAAAATGTTTTATAAATTTCGTAACCGTATCTTCACAGATTTTATCCCATGAATCAGCAATCTTTTTTTGAAGATCAATTCTGGTTACACCATTAACTTTCAGTTCATGGAACTCCTTCTTAAGATTTATATCGATCAAGTGTTTCCAACTTGTCAGGAGGCAATAAATTAAATAAGTTACATAAGTCTTACCAGTATTATTCTCGCCACAAATTATTGTAAGATCAGCAAGCTCTATTTTGCCATATTCTAGTGGACCGAGATTTTCGAATATTAATTTCATTTCTTTTAGAACTCCTTAATCTTATTACACTAAATTAATTACAAGATAAGCTTGATTTACATCGTAATTTTTAAATGCAAGATTCTAATCTATAGGCAACAACATCTTTAGCATATTAGCGCACTTTCCCCTTAGAGCTTAAATATTATCCAGCTACACTCGAGGCTAGAAAAGGAACACGACGATTTTCACGAAACACTGAAGGAAAAGGGAGAAAGAAAGAAATTCAACGTAGCGTTTGCGGCATCCCGTAGGGCAAACTCCAGGAATTTTCAACAATGATTAGGCGCGATTAAAACTCGTCAATCAAGGGATGAAATAGCATGTAATACCGCAGCTGGTGCGGAGCAAGTGTTGCAAAAAAACTCAATCGATCATTTTTGGCTTTGATTTCGCTTCCATTTTTTTCTTCCATTCAATCGTGCCATAGGTGCCCAAATACGCCCCGAGGAAAGCGGCTGCGATATAAATCTTGTTCTCGACATAATTGGTGACGGTGAATGCGGTGACCAGTATGATCATCGCCGACCAGAATGCGGCAGCATGGGCCCTTCTTTCATCCACATCGATAAAATACAGCGTCCAGCAAACATCCGCCACGGCCATTGCAGCCATGATGAGAAAGAAAGTAACGAATGAGAATTCCATATTCCTGCCTTATGAAAAAACTTTCCGGCTTTAACAATGCCGCAATAATAAAAACCGTACCGATCTTTCAACTCCAAAAGGATGAGCAAACGATCTACATCCCCTGCCAGGCATAATTGCGCTGCCAGAAATCGACCGGTTCGACGGATCTGGCAAAGTTTGCGTGGGCAAACCCGATCACTTTTCCTTGATAGCGCGTCGGACCGCTGATCGACAACCCGCCGTCATCATTTCTGATGCGCAGGCTACCACCCAGAGAATGCGTCAGTAGCGGCAAATCGATTCCAAACACCCTGGCTGCAACATAAGCACTTGCCGCACTGCCGGTTCCGCAGCTTTGCGTGACATCTTCCACGCCAACCTCAAAGGTACGCACAGTAATGCTGTCTGTAGTGCGCCAAATGAAATTGACATTCACACCCTCTGGGTGGCCGACCAACTCGCACAGGGATTTATCGTTGCGCAACGATTGCCCCTGCGCTCTTGCGGTTTCCAGGCTGATCTCGGAACCGATGACCACGATATGCGGCACGCCGGTATACACATAATGGCAATTCTGATCAATTTGCCGGTAATCCCGTGCGGCGCCCAAATTGACCTCAACGCAGTTGTTATCGACGAACACTTCCTTCAGACCATCACCGGTAATGATGTTGAATACATTACTGCGCACATAAGTATCGCGGAAATAACGCGTTGCACAACGCAGCCCGTTGCCGCACATGGTTTCTTCGGTGCCATCGCGATCAAAAATTTTCATCGTGGGCATTCCCTGCTGTTGATCCACATAAAGAATCCCATCGGTATCATGTTGTGTTGCCAAGGCATGGGAGATCCGTGCGCGATCGAATCCGGGTACAGGGTTCTTCATCTCATCAACCAACAGGAATGAGTTGCCGCAACCATCCATTTTTGTTGCCATAATCCTCATTGCTTTGTCCTTTTCAACGTTAAGCGGTTGTAAAATTGATTTGTTTCAGACTGGATCCCATCCTTCGGGTTAGATGCACTTGAGCCACACCTGAGATAAATTCATCCTGCACAATGCCGGTGAGGAAAAATCCGTTTTTAAGATAAAAACGCAGGCTTTCGCTGGCATCGGCATCGGTAATGACATTGAGTATTCTTCCCCCTTGCTGCGCGACTTCGGCAAAAATGCCATCCAGTAAGCGCGAACCATAGCCTTTGCCCCGATGGTTCTCATCCACCGCGATCGTCAGCAAATGATAGGTATCAACCGTTCTTTTTGCGATCACATACCCAATCGGGCGACCGTTATTCACGGCACACAGTCCGAAACAGCGGCCATGCACAATGTCTTCCAGCTCGGCATGAACTTCGGTTTGATATAGGGAGCTGAAATCTTGCAATGCAATTTTCACAAGATCAGGAAACAGGTCTTTAGAAATGGGTACAATCATGATTTCACTTATAGATGAGTTATTTTCCGAGCAGGGTATACATCCGCCCTTGATGAGTAAGAAAACCAGCTTTCGCCACCTTGTTAATAGTTGAATCCGCGATGTCCTCGAGCCATTGGGTTTTGTCATGGAATCTTTCGGGATAGCGCAAGGCCAGCCGCTTCACCGCTTTATCGACGATAAGTGCGACCATATCCTGGTGCACGATGCCAACGTGCCGGCACATGTTAGTGAGATCCGCGTCTGTTGGATGGATGCCGGGTATGACATTAGCCTCCAAGAAGTACAACTGACCATCACGCACGCGAAAATCCATGCGATTATAATCACGTGCCTCAAGCGCTTCATGCGCCGCTATCGCCATCTTGGCAAAATTTCTGGCTTGATCTGTCCACGCCATATGAGAAATATATGGATTTTCAATACTTTTTACATGCGGATCGCGCAGCTGGGGATGCCCGGGAATATGGGCAAAATTAATTTCCAGTATCGGTAATACATAATTTCCAATCAAACCGATCGTGTATTCGGTTCCAGGCAGAAATTCTTCCACCAACGCAGCTTGCTCACACTGAGAATAAACCGCTGCAATGGCGGCATTAAGCTCTGCTTCATCATGCACTTTGCTTTTCTGGCTGATACCGATACTGGTTCCCTCGCTGTAGGGTTTAACCATTAAGGGAAAAGCCAGATTCTTGAATTGATCGCCCGGCACCATGAGTTGAAATTTCGCTGTTGGCACTCCTTCATAGGCAACAATTCTTTTTGCCGTTGCCTTATCCATTTTGTTGATAAAAGTCTTGGGGCTGCTGCCTGTATACGGAATGCCCAAATGCTCACAAAAGAAGGGAACAATGGCTTCGCGCAACTCTTTCTCCTCCAGGCCCTCTGCGTTATTGAATACCAGATCGATTTGGTGCTTGCGCTTTTCGAGCTGATGGTAAATATCCTTGCCCACATCAATCACTTCAACATCCGCACCCACACGCTCAAGCGCTGTTGTTACTGCCGCAATGGTTGCCGGGCTTTCAAATTCACCGTAGCGCTCATCTTCCATGCCTGGATGGCGGATATTGCAGGTATAAGCGATATTGAGTTTTTGCATGGCCGGTTTGTTTTATAGAGACTCTGGAAATTTAATCAATCGATGCAACAAGAAATTTAAATTAAGCAAAACCATGCCCATTAACGCCAACCCAATGGTTCGGTTTACACAATGCTGAGTAAATTTTATGGATGAATAGGCACAATCAGAGAACCTTCCGATAGCGCCGATTCAGCAATGAATCAGTTGAATCAATGGGTAAGATGAGTCTGCATGTATGCGGTTTTTGGATTTGAATCCTGCAGATGAGGTTTAGGATTCGATTAACAGTTCTTGCGTAGAGCGCTGAACGGTATGTACGTTGCAGATATTGATTTAATCGGAATTGCAAGAAGTTGAACAATCCGATGGAGATGGCGCGTAATAATCCGGTATGTTTTTAAGTGCTGGCCTGCTAACGCCGTCGCCTACCCAATAACGATCCGAGCAGGCCACGAGTGATTTCACGAGCAATTGACGACCCTATCGAACGCGCTGCGCTTTTTGCCATCGCATCAATAACCCCCTCGCGCTGCCCCCCTCGTCTTCCCGAAGGCTTTGAGAATAAATCACCTAGATCTTTCAGAATCCCTTCTTCCGAAGGTTTCTTCAGGCTCTCATCGTCAGGAGCCTGCGAAGCACTAGCCAACATGTTTTTACCCGTCCGCGCCTGTAATAATTCAAAGGCACTCTCACGGTCAATTTCCTGCTCATACACACCCGTTACAATAGAAGATTGCAGCAACTGCTGCCGCTCTTCGAGTGTAATAGGCCCGATCTGGCTAACCGGAGGAAGGATATACGCACGTTCGGTAATACCTGGAGAGCCGTCGCGCTCAAGAAAAGAAATCAGTGCTTCACCCACGGAAAGCTCAAGGATAGCCTGCTTGATATTCAGCTCCGGATTGGGGCGCATAGTTTCAGCAACAGAATTCACAGCTTTTTGATCACGCGGCGTAAATGCGCGTAACGCATGCTGAATCCGGTTACCCAACTGGGCTAATACCTTCTGCGGAATATCAAATGGATTTTGCGTTACAAAGTAAACCCCGACACCTTTGGAACGTATCAACCTGACAACCTGTTCGATTTTTTCCAGCAAGGCAGGGGATGCTGTGCTAAACAACAAATGCGCTTCATCGAAAAAGAATACCAGTTTAGGTTTATCACGATCCCCGATTTCCGGCAAATTCTCGTATAACTCGGATAGCATCCATAGCAAAAAGGTACTATACAATCGCGGGAAGTTTAATAGCTTATCAGCAGCCAGAATATTAATGACACCTTTGCCATCGATAGTTTGCAGCAAATCCTCAATATTCAACATGGGTTCACCGAAAAATTGGTCCCCGCCTTGTTCTTCTATCTGTAACAAACCACGCTGGATGGCACCAATCGATGCCGAGGAAACGCTGCCATATTGAGTTTTAAATTGATCAGCATTATCACCGACAAATTGCAGCAATGCCCGCAAGTCTTTGAGATCGAGCAGTAATAATCCATAATCATCCGCCACCTTGAAAACCAGCGTTATCACACCTTCCTGTGTTTCATTGAGATTCAGCAGACGAGCCAGCAACAACGGCCCCATGTCGGAAATGGTTGCACGCAGCGGATGCCCGTTTTCTTGTAACACATCCCACAAGGTAACTGGAAACCCTTTCCATTCAGGAATATGCATCTGCATCATACTCAGACGGTTTTTTATTTTATCTGTCAGCGAACCGGGTTTGCTAATGCCTGTTAAATCGCCTTTGACATCGGCCATAAATACCGGCACACCGATACCCGAAAAACTTTCTGCCAGTTTCTGCAAGGTCACCGTCTTGCCCGTCCCCGTCGCACCCGTGATACAACCGTGCCGAGTGGACATTTCAGGCAAAAGTTCTAACTCGGCACTGCCGATTTTGGCAATAATCAACGGTTCAGTCATTTTGAATTATGCAATACCAGAATTAATCATTGAATAGCCCATTGTATGTCAATTAACGCGAGAGGCAATGAAAACATGTAGATCAATGTATACTACCCGTTCAAGGTATACTGCTCGTTGGTTTTGTTAAAGTCGTTTATCAGTCTCACAATAATATTTCTGATTAATTTCCAAATAAACAACACTTGAATAAGCAATTCGTCTGTGGAGATATCGGCGGCACCAAAACCATTCTGCAATCAGCAGAAATAAGTAATGGTAAGGTGCGAGCATTATTCACACACCGTTATGACAATCACAATTTTGCAACTTTCTCCGAAATTTTCCAAGATTTTCTGAACCGAACCCGAGGTACCGATCGCCCCCTTGCGGCATGCTTTGCGGTGGCAGGCCCCGTTGTTACGCAACAGGCAAAACTAACCAACTTACCTTGGCAAATCAACAGTGGCACCCTCTCTACCGAATTTTCAATTCCTACTGTCAAACTGATTAACGATTTTGAAGCAGCTGCTTTAGGTATTGAAAGCTTGTCGCCTGACGATGTGGCAATACTGCAGGCTGGAAAATCGCTGACACACTCAATGCGCGTGGTACTCGGTGCAGGTACCGGCATGGGTGTCGCCTGGCTCACTTGGTTTGAAGACCGTTATTTTGCAGTGCCTACCGAGGCGGGTCATATGGATTTTGCTCCAACCAGCACGCTACAAATTCAGTTACTGGAAACACTCCACAACAAATTCGGCCATGTGTCCATAGAGCGATTGCTTTCAGGATCCGGATTAACCAATATTTTCAAATTCCTGCAAATGAACTCTACAACAGCCTCAAACCTTGCACCTATCCACCTGGAAGAGGATAGCGGCGCCACAATTACGACACTTGCACTTACCCACCAACATCCAATCGCGATAAAATCCATCAATATATTTGCCGATATCTATGGCGCCTATGCGGGCAATCTGGCTTTGACAGGACTCACACGAGGCGGCGTATATATTGCTGGCGGCATCGCGCCCAGGATTCTCAATATTCTAAAGCTTGGCGGCTTTATGCGGGCGTTCCATGCCAAAGGAAGATTTTCTGAATTAATGCGCGAATTCCCTGTGTATATAATTACTAATCCTGAAGTCAGCTTGCTCGGTGCAAAACAGGAGGCACATCATTTACTTAATAGTCAAAGTTGAAAATTTGACTATTTCAGGTTTAATCCTGATTACCTTACTCTTCGAATCAATACCAAGATAATTCTTATTAAGGAGAATACGAATGTTTACGCGTACCGCTTTCACTATTACCGTCAATCCTAAAATACCGAATCGTCTTAAACGATTGGAGGAATTGGCCAACAATCTTTGGTACAGCTGGGATCGTGCTACACGCGCCATGTTTTCCCGCCTTGACCCCCATTTATGGGAAGCGGTCGGGCATAATCCCAAAGCATTTTTAAAACGCGTGGATGAATCGGTACTGATAAAAGCCACGAAAGATCGTGTTTTTCTTGCCACTTATAACAGCATCCTATCCACATACGATTCCTACCACGACGCTTCTGCCGTCCCGATTAACGAAGAGCTGAATGCACAAGATCAGATCGCCTATTTCTGTTTTGAATTTGGCTTTCACGAAAGCTTGCCCATTTATTCAGGCGGTCTGGGCATCCTGGCAGGTGACCATTGTAAGGCGGCCAGTGATTTGCACCTTCCCTTTGTGGCAATTGGTTTACTTTATCGCCAGGGATATTTTTCTCAAACCATCGATAGCCTAGGTAATCAACAAGTTGCTTATACCATTTCGGACTTTGATGATTTGCCTGTTACGCCGGTGCTACGCGAGGATGGCTCAAGTTTGCAAATTATAGTTCCCCTCCCGCAGCGGGATATCACTATAAAAGTATGGCAGGCAAAAATCGGCCATGTCACATTGTTTTTGCTGGATGCCGATTTACTGGAAAATTCTCCACAAGACCGTTACATCACCCACAATCTCTATGGCGGCGACAAAGTCATGCGCATAGAACAAGAAATTATTCTGGGTATGGGCGGAGTACGGGCCTTGCAGGCCCTCGGCATTAAGCCCACCATATGGCATATCAATGAGGGTCACGCTGCCTTTATGATTCTGGAGCGCATTCACGCTTTAGTACAGCAAGGACTCAATTTTGCAAGTGCCTTGGAAAGTGTAGCGGTCAATACGGTTTTCACAACACATACTGCAGTTCCTGCAGGACATGATCATTTCGATACGAATCTCATGCAAACCTATTTTGACAGCTTTTATCGTAACCTAAATATTACACGCGAAGAATTCTTGGCACTCGGACATGCGCCAGGGAGCCCAGATTTTAACATGACCGCGCTGGCAATCCATGGCTCACGCACCCATAATGGTGTCAGCAAGATACACGGCAATGTTTCCGCAAATATTTGCCGGGGTTTGTGGCCACAAATCGAACCGGAAGAAAACCCGATCTCCTATATCACCAATGGCGTTCATGTTCCCACCTTCCTGGCGCAGGAATGGTCCGATTTGTTTGATCGATACTTGGGTCATGAATGGCGCAACAAAATGTGCGATACCGATTATTGGTCAAGCATCGATGCGATACCGGATCATTTGTTCTGGAGTGTGCGGCAATCATTAAAATCGCAAATGTTTTATGGTATTCGTTCTCGCATCAGTGAACAGAATAGCAGGAATCGCGGCTCTGAAGCACATCTCGACCGGCTGCTGAAATTTGTTGATCCCATCAACCCGAACATTCTTACATTGGGCTTCGCGCGTCGTTTCGCTACTTATAAACGCGCCGCATTGTTATTTGATAATCTCGATTGGTTACGGAATATCATTTTCGATCAGGATCGCCCCGTATTGCTTCTTTTCGCCGGCAAAGCTCACCCTGCTGATGTTCCAGGACAGGATTTGATCCGGCGCATCAGTCAAATTGCAAGCCTTCCTGAATTTGAAGGGCGGCTTTTATTAATCGAAGGGTATGATTTACGTCTTGCCCGACGCTTAGTTGCGGGCGTCGATATCTGGCTTAATAATCCGATCTACCCTCTGGAAGCAAGTGGCACCTCCGGCATGAAAGCCGGTATCAATGGCGCAATCAATCTGAGCGTACTCGATGGCTGGTGGGGAGAAGGCTATGACGGTAAAAATGGCTGGGCGATCAAACCCGGTCCGGAGGATATGGAAGGAACGTTGCGCGATCAAGAAGAAGGCCGTGCACTGTATGAAATTTTGCAGGATCAGGTCATTCCATTGTATTACGATTATGGCAAACTTGGCTATTCGCCCAATTGGGTAAAAATGGCCAAGCATTCAATGATATCCCTACTACCGCGTTACAATGCCACCCGCATGGTCGATGAATATGTAACAAAATTCTATCGCTCTGCCAGTAGGAAAGGTATGTTATATGCAGCGAACGACTTTGCCGCGGCAAAGGATGTAGCCGCATGGAAAACAAAAATAAAGCATGCATGGCAAGGGGTTACATTACGCCGATTGGACACGCCCTGTGAACGAATTCATTTTAATGAAGCATTGGATTTCAAGGTGGCCGCAAATCTGAACGGCCTATCCCCGGAAGACGTCGTCATTGAGCTGTTGATATGCCGACAGTTTAAAACCACCAAGCTATGTAATTTCAAGCACTTCAAATTTGAATTCACCGGCACTCAGGATTCGCACGAGCATTCGTTCGAACTTAAACTGATTCCGGAATTATGCGGCAAGCAGGAATATTTCATCCGTATTTATCCTTATCATTCATTGCTCTCCCATCCTTTGGAAATGGGTCTGATGGTATGGTTGTAAAATGGGTTAAACGCCGAAGCTTTAATTTACTTGAGGAGAAATGAAGATGAATAATCCTGTTGGCTGGTTTGAAATTTATGTGCAGGATATGGATCGGGCCAGATATTTTTATGAATCAGTATTCCAAATAAAGCTGGAACGTTTAAAGGCTCCTGCAGAAATGGAAATTGAGTTATGGAGTTTTCCAATGAAAAGTGACCAGGCAGGCGCATCCGGAGCGTTGGTCAAAATGGAAAATGGCCCGGGAGGGGGTAACGGCGTGCTCGCCTATTTTACATGCACGGATTGTGCTGTTGAAGCCAATCGCGCAACCGCTATGGATGGGTACCTTGTACGCGAAAAGATGTCCATTGGACAATACGGCTTTATTGCTCTGATTCGTGACACTGAAGGCAATATGATCGGCTTGCATTCTATGCAGTAGCTTCATTCATAAAAAGAAAAACTCCACTTCATAAATGAGGGCGAAGTCAACAAGAGTTTGCTACCTATTACGAGCGCCTCCACGATTATGTTCTAGTGCTTTGGCAATTGCATTGATATCAGCTGATCGCATGAGACCAATGTTGCTTTATTACTCTCTGTACCCCGTCAGCGCAAGTTGGACAAAATAGGGTGATTGCCTAAGAGAGTGTTTTGGTTCATCGTTACTTAAAAAAGGAACGATGATGGCAGAGAAAAATCAACTAAACCGAAGTGTCGAGAAGAC